>Ga0137419_10000187_pt1 | contig 19486 bp, 17 predicted proteins | sample CZODoug3_1_2_16f_FD_108279 | JGI IMG/M metagenome (GOLD analysis project Ga0137419, IMG submission 108279) | Vadose zone soil fungal communities from Angelo Coast Range Reserve, California, USA - CZODoug3_1_2_16fungal (Illumina Assembly) | ecosystem: Environmental > Terrestrial > Soil > Vadose... | reverse complement strand
CGAGGTATTAGGTACGTAGGGCGGGTTCCGCCGAGTACGTGGGACGGGTCCCGCGGAGCGCCGGTGCCAGGCGAACGCGGACCCGTCGAGAGACTATGGAAAAAACGTTCGCCATCATCAAGCCGGACGCGGTGGAGCGCAGGCTGGCGGGAAAAATTCTCGCGCGCATCGAGGAGGCCGGCTTCACCGTTCGCGCCATGCGGCTGCAGCACCTGACCAGGCGCGAGGCGGAAGGGTTCTACGCGGTGCACCGCGAGCGGCCGTTCTTCGGCGAGCTGACGGAGTTCATGTCGTCGGGTCCCTGCGTGCTGCTTGCGCTCGAGGCGCCGAACGCCATCCAGAAGTGGCGCGACACGATGGGGCCGACCGACCCCGCCAAGGCGGCGCCGGGGACGCTGCGCCGCGACTTCGGCCAGTCGATCGGCCGCAACGCGACGCATGGGTCCGACGCGCCGGAGACGGCGGCGTTCGAGCTCGGCTACTTCTTCCGCGGCATGGAGCTCGTGTAGCCGGCAGCAGGCAGCATGGGCCGTCTTCTCATCGTCATCGGTTTAGTCGTCGCGGCCGCGGGCCTGCTGATGACGCTTGGCGTCCCGCTTGGCCGGCTTCCGGGCGATTTCTCGATCAAGCGCGGGAACTTCTCGTTCTACTTTCCGCTGGCGACTTCCATCCTCGCCAGTATCATCCTCACGCTGCTGATGATGCTGTTCGGGAGAAAGTGATTCGCGGACCCGAAGGGTCCGCGCCGCAGGAGACGATGCCCTCGATAAAGGCTGACAGGTGGATCCGGAAGATGGCGCTCGAGCACCGGATGATCGAGCCGTTCGAGGATCGCCAGGTGCGCCAGGGCGTCGTGTCGTACGGGCTGTCGTCGTACGGCTACGACATCCGCGTCGCCGACGAGTTCAAGGTGTTCACGAACATCAACAGCACGGTCGTCGATCCGAAGAATTTCGACGCGAGCTCGTTCGTCGACTTCAAGACCGACATCTGCATCATCCCGCCGAACTCGTTCGCGCTGGCGAAGACAGTCGAGTACTTCCGCATCCCGCGCGACGTGCTGACGGTGTGCGTCGGCAAGTCCACCTACGCGCGCTGCGGGCTGATCGTCAACGTCACGCCGTTCGAGCCCGAGTGGGAAGGCTTCGTGACGCTCGAGATCTCGAATACGACGCCGCTGCCGGCGCGCGTGTACGCGAACGAGGGCATTGCCCAGGTGCTGTTCTTCCAGAGCGACGAGATGTGTGAAGTGTCGTACGCGGACAAGAAGGGTAAGTACCAGAAGCAGCAGGGTCTGACGCTGCCGAGGCTCTGAGGCGGGGTAAGTGGCGCAAAGAACAGAGCCCGCGCGCGGCATGCGCGATTTCCTGCCTGAGGACGTCCGGCGCCGCGAGCACGTCATCGGCATCATCAAGCGCGTCTACGAGCGCTACGGGTTCGAGCCGCTCGAAACGCCGGCGGTCGAGAACATCGAGACGCTCCTCGGGAAGTACGGCGACGAGGGCAATCAGCTCATCTTCAAGATCCTCAAGCGCGGCGAGCACGAGGCCACCGGCCAGGCCGATCTCGCGCTCCGGTACGACCTCACGGTGCCGCTCGCGCGCGTGGTCGCGCAGTATCAGAGCAAGTTGCCGCGCCTGTTCAAGCGCTACCAGATTCAGCCGGTGTGGCGCGCGGACCGTCCGGCGCGCGGCCGGTTCCGCGAGTTCTATCAGTGCGACGTCGACTCGCTTGGCTCGAGGTCGCCGGCCGTCGAAGCGGAGCTGTGCGCCGCCGTGTCGGACGCGTTGATGGAGCTCAAGTTCACGGACTTTGTCATCCGCGTCAACCATCGGGAGCTGCTGACCTCGATCCTGACGAGAGCCGGCGTGGGCGCGCATCAGCATGGCGACGCGCTGGTCGCGCTCGACAAGCTGGACAAGATCGGGCCCGAGGGTGTCGATACGGAGCTTGCCAATCGCGGCATCGAGGAACAGGCGCGGAACGCGCTTCTGCAGGTGTTTCTGCCGCCAACGTCGAAGGACCGTGTGGCTGCGTTCGTGGCCGGCGACGCCGCAGGCGAACGCGCGCTGGCGAACGTGCAGGCCGTCATGGACCTTGCCGCCCAGACGAGCGCGGCGGGCAAGCTGAACTTCGACCCAAGTCTCGCCCGCGGCCTGTCGTATTACACCGGCGCGATCATGGAGATAAACGTCGCGGACCTTGCCGGCAGCCTGGGCGGCGGGGGCCGGTACGACAACCTGGTCGGGATGTTCCTGGGCCAGAACATCCCCGCCTGCGGTTTTTCGCTCGGGCTGGAGCGGATCCTGGTCGTGATGACCGAGCGGAACATGTTTCCGCCGACGCTCGCGACCACGCCCGCGGACGTGATGATTTCTCCATTCGATGCCGCGGGAGTGGCGGCGGCCATGCGGCTTGCCGCCACCTTGCGCGGCGCCGGGCTGCGCGTCCTCGTCTACCCCGACCCCGAGAAGATCGGCAAGCAGATCAAGTACGCTGATTCCAGAGGCATTCCGTTTGTCGCCCTCCTGGGCGAGAACGAGATCCGGGACGACACCGTAACGGTCAAGAATCTCGCCGCGCAGACGCAGGAAACCTGGAGACAGTCCGACGCGGGCGCGAAGATCGTCGAGGCATTGAAGCAACGTGGCTGAGCAACTCGGTGAACTGACTCGCACTCACACCTGTGGCGCGCTCCGCCCGGCGGATGTCGGCGCCAGCGTGGTGCTGCTTGGCTGGGTCCACCGGGTGCGCGACCTCGGCGGGCTGCTCTTCGTGGACGTGCGCGACCGCGAAGGCGTCACGCAGGTCGTCTTCGACGACGACGATGCGCCGCAGATGGCGAAGGCGAAGCGCCTGCGGTCCGAGTACGTCATTGGCGTCTCAGGGAGCGTCCGCCGCCGTTCCGCGGAAACGATCAATCCGAAGCTCGGGACCGGCGAGGTCGAGGTCTTCGTCAAGCAGCTCACCATCCTGAACGAGGCGAAGACGCCGCCGTTCCCGATCGCGGACGAAACACCCGTGTCGGAAGACGTGCGGCTGAAGTACCGCTACCTCGACCTGCGGCGGCCGCGCCTGGCGAGCAACATGATCCTGCGGCACAAGGTTGCCGCTGCGGTCCGGAGGTATTTCGACGCGAACGGTTTCCTCGAGGTCGAAACGCCGATCCTGACGAAATCGACGCCGGAGGGCGCGCGCGACTACCTCGTGCCGAGCCGCGTGCACCCGGGCCAGTTCTTCGCGCTGCCGCAGTCGCCGCAGCTGTTCAAGCAGATCCTGATGATCGCCGGCATCGATCGCTACGTGCAGATCTGCAAGTGCTTCCGCGACGAGGACCTCCGCGCCGACCGGCAGCCCGAGTTCACGCAGGTGGACGTCGAGATGTCGTTCGCCCGGCCGGAAACGGTCTTCGGCATCATCGAGCCGCTGATGCGCGACATCTTCAAGGTGATCGGCCGCGACATCGCGATTCCGTTTCCCCGCATGTCGTATGCCGACGCGATGGCGAAGTTCGGGTCCGACAAGCCGGACCTCCGGCCCGGCCTCGAAATCCAGGATCTTCGCGAGTCGTTCCGCGAGTCGAAGTTCCGCGTCTTCAAGGAGATCGTCGCGAAGGGCGGCACCGTTCGCGGCTTCGTCATCCCGAAGGCCAGCCACTACTCGCGCAGCGAGGTTGACGGCATCGTCGACATGGCGAAGCAGCAGCTCGGGGCGACCGGCCTCGTGTGGGCGCGCCGCATGGACGACGGGGCGATCACGAGCTCGGTCATGAAAGCGATGGGCGAGGACGAGGTCACGAGGCTGCTCGACACGACCACGACCGGTAAGGGGAGCCTCCTCTTCATCGCGGCGGGCGAGCCGGACCCGACGGCGAAGCTGCTGGGCCAGCTCCGGCTGATTCTCGCGAAGAAGGACGGGCTGTTGAAGCCGGACGAGTTCCGGTTCACCTGGGTGGTGGACTTTCCATTGCTGGAATGGGACCCGGAGGAGAAGCGCTACAACTCGATGCACCATCCGTTCACCTCGCCGCTCGACGAGGACATGGCGAAGCTCGACAGCGACCCGGGAAACATCCGCGCGAAGGCATACGATCTCGTGCTGAACGGAAGCGAGATTGGCGGCGGCAGCATCCGGATTCACGACTCGGCGATGCAGAGCCGCATCTTCTCGCTGCTGAACATCGGCGAGGAGGAGGCGAAGCTGCGGTTCGGATTCTTCCTGGAGGCGCTCGAGTACGGCACGCCGCCCCACGGCGGCATCGCGCTCGGCCTCGATCGCATCACCGCGATCCTGGCGAACGAGAGCTCGATTCGCGAGGTCATCGCCTTCCCGAAGACCGCGACGGCCGTGGACCTGATGTCGTCCGCGCCCTCGCCGGTGGACGCAAAACAACTGCGGGAGCTGCATATCCAGACTAAATGAAGAAGATCGCTCTATCCGAAGAAGGCATCGGGACCGTCTACGGCTCGCGCGACGCGAACCTGAAACACATCGAAGCGCTGCTCAACGTCGAGATTCGAACGCAGGGCGGCGAGATCACCATCGAGGGCGATCCGAAAGACGAGCTGCGGGCGCAGCTGATCTTCAAGCAGCTGAAGGATCTGATCGACGAGGGCTATCCGCTGGCCAACGGCGACGTGAAGACGGCGGCCCAGTTGCTCGTCGAGAACGCCGACCTCGATCTCCGCGACTACTTCCTCAAGGGCGGCCAGCGGCAGGTCACGCGCCGGCGCGTCACGCCGAAGAGCGTCAACCAGCGACGGTATCTCGACTCCATCGATCAGTTCGACATCGTCTTCGGCGTCGGGCCGGCGGGGACCGGCAAGACGTACCTGGCGATGGCGCAGGCGGTCACCTACCTGCTGGAAAAGAAGGTCAGCCGGATCGTCCTCGCGCGGCCGGCCGTCGAAGCCGGCGAGAAGCTCGGGTTCCTGCCCGGCGACATCGCGGAGAAGGTCAACCCGTACCTGCGGCCGCTGTACGACGCGCTCTTCGACATGATGGACACCGAGAAGGCGACGCGGCTGCTCGAGCGCGGCACCATCGAGGTGGCGCCGATTGCGTTCATGCGCGGCCGGACGCTGAACGACGCGTTCGTGATTCTCGACGAGGCGCAGAACACGACCAGCGAGCAGATGAAGATGTTCCTGACGCGCCTCGGCTTCGGCTCGAAGGCGGTCGTCACCGGTGACATCACGCAGATCGACCTGCCGAGCGGGCGCGTCTCGGGCCTCATCCAGGCGCTCGAGGTCGTCCGCCGCATCGAGGGGATCGGCTTCGTGTACTTCGACGAGAAGGACGTCGTGCGGCACAAGCTGGTCCAGCAGATCGTGAAGGCCTACGATGCCTTCACCAAGAATTCGTAAACGCTTGAATATCGAGGTGGTAGGCAGGGCTCCGGGGCTCGCCACATGGCTCGAGTCCGTGGCACCCTCCCGCGCCCGCGGCATGATGACGGTTGCCATCGTGCCCGACGCGCGCGTGCGCGCGCTCAACCGCCAGTACCGGAAGAAAGACAGGGCAACGGACGTCCTGTCCTTTCCTGCCGTCGCGCCTTCGGCGCTTCGGCGAGGCAAGGCCGGCGAGCGGGAGTTCCTGGGCGATGTCGTGATTGCGTCGGGAGTTGCCGCGCGCCAGGCCCGCGCGGCGGGCCACTCGCTCCGCACCGAGCTGCGCGTGCTCGCGTTGCACGGCCTGTTGCACCTGCTCGGCTATGATCACGAGCGCGATGACGGCCGGATGGCCCGGCTCGAGCGGCGGCTCCGCAAGCGCGGCGGCCTCCGCGAGGGCGTAATCGAGAGGGCATGACCCCACTCGCCCTGTTCCTGCTGGGGTGTGCGACCGTATTCCTCGGCACGCTGCAAGTCGCCTTCAGTGGGCTGATGCGCCTGTCGCTTCGCCTGATGGCCGAGCGCGGCGGCCGCAGCGATCGCCTGGGCCGCTACCTCGACAACCCGCTGCAGCTCTTCATTCCCGTCCGGCTGCTGCTCGGAGGATGTCTCGTGGCGGCGGGCGTGCTGATCGCTCGCGTCAGCGACATCCGCGATGCCAAGTCCGTCGCGACCTTCGTCACCTCGCTCGCGCTGTTCGTGGTCGTCTGCGAGCACCTGCTTCCCGCCATCATCTCGCGGCACGACCCCGAAGACGTGCTCGACGTCCTGCTTCCGGCCTTCACACCGCTCGCCCGGCTGATGCGCCCCGTGACCGTCGCCCTCATGGACATCATCGACGTCCGGCGCGACCGCGAGACGGACGCCGACGCCGCGGCGCCGGAGGCCGCGGCGTCCACGCCAGACGCCGCGGAGCAGCAGGAGGAAGGCGTCATCTCGCAGCAAGAGGGGCGCGAGCTCCTGCAGTCGGTCGTCGACTTCACCGAGACTCTCGTCCGCGAAGTCATGACGCCGCGTCCGGACATTGTCGCCGTTCGCGTCGACGCGACGCTTCAGGACCTTCGGACGCTGTTCCGCGAGCAGCAGTACTCGCGGATGCCCGTCTACCGCGAAAGCCTGGACAACATCGTCGGCATCGTCTTCGTCAAGGATCTCGTCGCGCTGCCACCGACCGCGGAGCCGCCGGTGACGACGCTGATGCGGGCGGCGTACTTCGTGCCCGAGAGCAAGCGGGTGTCGGAGCTGCTGAAGGAGATGCAGCGGCGCCAGGCGCAGATGGCCATCGTCGTGGACGAGTACGGCGGCACGGCGGGGCTCGTGTCAGTCGAGGACCTGCTCGAGGAGATCGTCGGCGAGATTCGCGACGAATACGACGTGGAGAGCGAGACCGTCGTGGACGAGGGCGACGGGACGTTCGTCTTCAGCGGCAAGGTGAACGTGGACGAGGTCAGGGACCGGCTGGGCATCGAGGTGGAGCGCGAAGGGTTCGAAACCGTCGGTGGATACCTGCTCTCGCACCTCGGACGCATGCCCTACGTCGGGGAGCGCTTCGAGGTGGATGGGCTCGACGTGGAGGTCCTCGAGGTGGAGCGGCGCAGGATTACGAAGGTCCGCCTGCGGCGGGCGGAGCCCGCCTCGGTCGAGGACCACGCGTGAAAGCGGGGTTCGTCTCGTTCCTCGGCCGGCCGAACGCGGGCAAGTCCACGCTCCTCAATCGCATCGTCGGCCACAAGCTCGCCATCGTGTCGGACAAGCCGCAGACGACACGCACCCGCATCGTCGGCGTGAAGAACTACGTTGGCGGGCCTGAAGAGGCCCACCCTGCCAACGAGGCCCAGGTCGTGTTCGTCGATACGCCGGGCGTCCACAAGCCGACGCACCGGATGAACGTCCGAATGGTGGACATCGCGCTCGAGGCAATGCGCGAGGTGGACGTGCTCTGCCTCGTCGTCGATACGTCCGTGAAGGCCGGCCCCGGTGACCGATATCTGCTCACGCTGCTGAAGGACGTCACGACCCCGGCCATGCTCGCGCTCAACAAGGTCGATCTCGTCGCGAAGCCCAGGCTGCTCCCGATCATCGACCACTACCGGCGCGAGCATCCGTTCGTCGAGATCGTTCCCATTTCCGCGGCCGACGGGACCAACGTCGAGGTGCTCGAGCGGCTGTTCCTGCAGTACCTGCCGGAAGGGGAGCCGTTGTACCCCGCGGACTATGTGACCGATCAACCGGAGCGCTTCTTCATCGGTGAAATCGTGCGCGAGCAGGTGCTCCAGTTGACGCACGACGAGCTGCCGTTCTCGACGGCCGTCATCGTGGACCGGGTCGAGGTGGCCGACGACAGGATCACCAATATCTACTGCACGATTCTCGTGGACCGCGAGTCGCAGAAGCCGATCGTCATCGGGCGCGCGGGCGCGATGATCAAGCAGATTGGCACGGCCGCGCGGGCCGAGCTCGTGCGCTATCTCGAGTCGCGGGTATTCCTGGATTTACACGTGAAGGTGAAATCCGAATGGCGTGACGATGAGCGGCTGCTCGATGAGCTGGGAGTAGATCGGGCAAGGCGGACCTGAAGGTCCGCCTCTACATCCAAAAACTGTGCGTTCGAAACCGAATCCCGAATCCCGAATCCCGAGGCCCGGCCGATTCAGTGATGGTCCAGCGTCACGAGGTGCTCGGCATCCTTCTCGACGCACGGAGGCCCTTCCTCCAGCGGCCGATTGCCGAGCCGCAGCGTGCGCGCGTTCATCACCCACGGCCGCGTGAAGACGTTCGGATCCTCGACCGTCACCTCGTAATTGATCCCGTCGCCGTTGCGCGTGAAGCGTTCGACGACGTGCATCGCCTCGGTGTGGAAGTAGCCATCCGGCCCGAGCCACGTGTCGTCGTTCAGGTTGTTGACGTCGACGACGAGCGTGTCGCCCTCCCACTTCGCGACCGAATCGCCCATGTACGACGTGTCGATGTCGGTCCGGTGCGTGGCGCCAATCGGGATCAGGCGGAACAGGTTGGTGGCGTAGAGGAAGATCACCTTGTCCGGCAGCTGGACGATCTGCGCCGGCGGCCCCATGCGCGGCACGCCGGCCGGCTTGCAGTAGAAGGCCGGGTCCTCCTGGCTCTGACGGTTCTCGAGGTCCTTCAGCTTCGCAGCGAGCTCCGGCTTGTACGGCGGCTTGTTCGGCTGCTTCGCGCGCTCGGTGACCGAGATGCGATCGAGCGCCGCGAACACGTTGTCCTTGTTCTGGTCGACGCCGTCGAGCGGGAGCACGATCTTGATCGACGCCTGGTCCCTGCGGATGCCGGGGTTGCCGGCGTTCCAGACGCCTGACAGATCCGGGTGTCCATCGGCCGTGCGCGGCGTCGGTTTCGGGGCGCCTTGCGGCGCCTGTTGCGCGTACATGGACGCGCCCAGTGTGGCGATCAGAAGCGCGGTCAGTATCTTCATCGCTGCACCCTACGGATTCAGATCATCGGGGTCGCCGAGCCAGACCTCGATCGTGTGGCCGTCATCGAACGTCACCTGACGAAGGAAGCCAAGGTTCTTCGATCCGTCGCGCGCCGCGTACCCTTTCAGCGTCACGACCCTGCCGACACCGAAGGTCTGCTTGCTCATCCCTTCGGCGCGCATGCGGCCCGGACCGAGCGTTTCGAACTCCCACTTGGTCACGACACCTTTGTCGTCCTTCACGTCGATGTGGACGTAGACGTGCGGATTGACCCATTCAACCTTCGACACGGTGCCCTTCATCGTCAACGGCTTGTTGATGTCGAACTGCGCCTGAAACGAGTGATGCGCGAGCGCCGATCCGCTGATCAGGATGGCGGCTGCGAACGTGAGGGCGATGCAGTTTCTATGTCCCATGCGGCAGATCATGCACTTTTCAGGGCGGTTTTGCACGTGTCGCGTGCTACATTGAGTCGTTTGGGTGCCGACGGACATTCACCATGGCGGCGCAGCGGAGAATCGATCTCGTCCTCGACTCGGTCAAGCGGCTGCTGCGCATTGGTGCGACCGCTAACCTGCTGAACCTGCTGCAGAAGCAGCATCCCGCCGACCTCGCGCAGATCTTCAGCGATCTCCCCGACAAGGAACGCGAAGCGGCGTTCAGCCTCCTGGCCGAACGCAACGGCCGCCTGGCGATGGAAGCCATCTCGGAGCTGGGCCCCGAGGCCGGCGCGGCGCTGCTGGCGACCCGGTCGGCCGAAGAAATCGCCAAGCTCGCCCAGGAAATCCCGTCCGACGACGCCGCTGCCCTGATCGACTACCTGCCGGAGGAATTGTCGGCCTCCGTGCTCGACCTGATGCGCCCGAAGGAATCGGGCGTGGTCGAGAACCTGCTCGAGTACGACGAGCAGACGGCCGGCCGCATCATGAACCCGCATGTCTTCGCGCTGAGCGAGGACATGACCGTCGGCGAGGCGATCACCGAGCTGCAGACCAACCGCGACGTCGAGATGGTGTTCTACCTCTACGTCGTGGACGACCGCCGGCACCTGGTTGGCGTCGTCTCGCTGCGCCGGCTCCTGCTGGTCGCCCCCGAGACGCCGCTCAAGCGGATCATGACCGCGGATTTGATCAGCGCGCGGGTGGATACCGACCAGGAAGAAGTGGCGCGGCAGGTCGCGTCGTACAACCTCCTTGCGGTGCCGGTCGTCGACGAAGAGAACAAGCTCGTCGGCGTGATCACGGTGGATGACGTGATCGACGTCATCAAGGACGAGGCGACCGAAGACATCATGCGCCTGGCGGGCGTGGCGGGCGACGAGCGCGTGTTCACGCCGGCGCCCGAATCGCTGCGCAAGCGGCTGCCGTGGCTCGGCGTGAACCTCGCGACCGCGTTCCTGGCCGCCGCGGTCGTCGGACTGTTCCAGGGCACCATCGCCCAGATCACGGTGCTGGCGGTCTTCATGCCGATCGTCGCGGGGATGGGCGGCAACGCCGCTACGCAGACGCTCACCGTCATCGTTCGCGGCATCGCGCTCGGCGAGCTGACCTGGGCGAATTCCCGCAAGGCGCTGCTCAAGGAAGGCCTGGTGGGGCTTGGCAACGGCGTGACGCTCGGCCTGGTCGCGGCGCTGGTCGCCTATTTCACCAAGGGCGACGCGGTGCTCGGGCTGCTGCTGTGCGCGGCGATGATCATCAACATGTTCGTCGCGGCCACGGCGGGAACGCTGGTTCCATTGGGCCTGCGCGCCATGAACGTGGACCCGGCGCTGGCGTCGTACGTGTTCATCACGACCATGACGGATGTGGCCGGCTTCGCGTCGTTCCTGGGGCTCGCGACGGTATTCCTGCGGTACCTCGTGAGGAACGGACCCTAGGCGCGCGGCTCGCATGTCAATGGACAGAGCCCCTTGGCTGGTACAATGAGCCCCTCGTGCCGCTCTATACCGCCGACGCGCTGATTCTCCGGACGTATAAGCTCGGCGAAGCCGATCGGATTGTCGTCTTCCTGACGCGCGACCGCGGGAAGAAGCGTGGCGTGGCGAAAGGCGCGCGGCGGCCACGGTCGCGGTTCGGGGCGGCGCTGGAGCCGATGACCGAGGTCCGGCTCGCGTATTTCGAGAAGGAACGGCGCGAGCTCGTCGGGCTCAACTATGCCGAGACCGTGAAGTCGCCGCTGACGCTGGCGCTGCAAGCTCCGCCTGAAGGCGGACTCTACCGCGGCGCTTCGCCAGATGTGCTTGGCCATATCGGATACTTCGCCGAGCTGCTCGACGAGTGGGCGCAGGAAGCCGACGCCGACGAGCGCCTCTACCGGCTGGGCGCGTCGATGCTCGACGCGCTGAGCGCGGGCGCGCCGGTGGAGCCGCTCGCGCGCTATTTCGAATACTGGCTGCTGCGCCTGCAGGGGGTGTATCCCGAGGCGCGCGGCACGCTGTCGGGCGAGGCGATGGCGTTTCTCACCGCATCGCGCAGCGCGACGCCGCAGCAGGTCGGCGGCCTGCCCGCGCCGCGCAAGGTGTTGAGGGAGCTCGAACAGGTGCATCGCGGGCTGATTACGATGCACCTGGAAAAGACCTTGAAATCGGATCGCGTGCTTCGTGATTTACGTCGCCATAATTAGCTGACCGCCCCGAGTGACGCTTCAGGATCTCATCCTCAAACTCTCCGCCTTCTGGGCCTCCCACGGGTGCCTGCTGCAGCAGCCGCTCGACCTCGAGGTGGGCGCCGGAACCTCGCACCCGGAAACGCTGCTGCGCGTGCTGGGCGCGCGGCCCTGGAGCGTGGCGTACGTGCAGCCGTCGCGGCGGCCCGACGACGGGCGGTTCGGACAGAACCCGAACCGCGTGTTCAAGCACCACCAGTACCAGGTGATCCTGAAGCCCTCCCCCGACGAGGTGCAGCAGCTCTATCTCGAGAGCCTGGAAACGTGCGGCATCAACCCGCGCCAGCACGACATCCGGTTCGAGGAGGACAACTGGGAGTCGCCGACGCTCGGCGCGTGGGGCATCGGCTGGCAGGTGCTGCTCGACGGGCTCGAGATCACCCAGTTCACCTACTTCCAGCAGGTCGGCGGCATCGACCTCGCGCCCATCTCCTGTGAAATCACCTACGGCCTCGAGCGCATCGCGATGTTCCTGCAGCGCGTCGAGAACATCTTCGATCTCGAGTGGGGCGGCGGCGTGCGGTACGGCGAGGTCCGCCTGCAGGAGGAGATCGAGGAGTCGAAGTACGCGTTCGGGCAGGTGGACATGCCGGCCGCGGAATTCGCGGCGGCGCATCGCGACCTCTTCGATCGAAACTACGCGCTCGGCGAGAAGCTGCTGGCGTCGCGCCTGATCTGGCCGTCGCTCGAGTTCTGCCTGAAGTGCTCGCACCTGTTCAACATCCTCGACTCGAGCGGCAGCATCGGCGTTACCGAGCGCACCGCCTACATCCTCAAGGTGCGCCAGCTGGCCGTGAAGATCGCGCGCGCATACGTGGACATCATCACGCCGGTGACGGTCGGCGAGGCATAGCCGTGGACCGCGAGCTGCTGATCGAGATTGGCTGCGAGGAGCTCCCGGCGAGCTGGCTGCCAGGGCTCACGCGGCAGGTGGCGGCCCACCTCGACGCGCGCCTGAAGGAGGCGCGCCTCGACACCGACGCGCCCGCCGAAAGCTACAGCACGCCGCGGCGCCTGACGGCGCGCGTGGCCAAGCTCGCGGAACGGCAGACGGATCATGAGGAGCTCGTCACGGGACCGCCGGTGTCGGCCGCGTACAAGCCGGACGGCGAGGCGACGCCCGCCGCGGCCGGCTTCGCCAGGAAATACGGCGTGGAAGTCGGCGCGCTCGAGCGCAGCGAGACCCCGAAGGGCGTCTACCTCGCGTATCGCGTTCGCCAGCGCGGCAAGGCCACCGTCGACGTCCTCTCCGACGTGATGGGGGGGCTGCTCCGTGACCTCACGTTTCCGAAGCAGATGCGGTGGGATGCCTACCTCGAGGACGGCAAGGGCGAGCTGGTGTTCGCGCGTCCGATCCGCTGGCTGATCCTTCTCTATGGCGGCCGCGTCGTCCCGTTCGTGATCCGCCGGGCCGAGAACGCGCAGGGGCCGCTCGTGCAGGACATCCGCTCGGGACCGAACACCTACGGCCACCGCTTCCTGACGACGAGCGGGCGCGCCGGCCGCGCCATCAAGGTCAAGACGTTCGACGACTACCAGGCGCGCCTGCTCGAGAACTTCGTCATCCTCGATCGCGGCGAGCGCGAATCGAAGATCCGGCGCGAGCTCGAGGCGCACGCCCGCCGTCTTGGCGGGCGCGTGAGCGCGTCGACGGCGCTGAAGGCAAGCGGGTTCGTCGCGGACCATTCGGCCTTGCTGCAGGAAGTGCCGGACCTCGTCGAATATCCGTCGGTGATCGCCGGCCATTTCCCCGTCGAGTTCCTGCAGCTGCCGGAAGAAGTGCTGACGACGACGATGATTCATCATCAGCATTACTTCCCGGTGGTCGACGAGGACGGCAAGCTGAAGCCGGCGTTTCTCGCGGTCACCAACATGCAGGCGGAGAAGCCGGAGATCATCGCGCGCAATTCCGAGCGCGTGCTCACCGCGCGGCTCCGCGACGCTCGCTTCTTCTGGGACGCGGATCGGAAGGCGTCGCTCGAGTCGCGCGTCGAGCGCCTGTCCACGATCCTGTTTCACAAGAAGCTCGGCAGCTATCGCGAGAAGGCGGATCGCGTCGCCGCGCTCGCCGAGTGGATCGCGCGCGACGCGTTTCAAAGGGCGGATGCGGCGGCGCCGGCGGAGCGCGCCGGCCGTCTGGCCAAGGCCGACCTCGCCACCGACATGGTGCGTGAGTTCACCGAGCTGCAGGGAACGATGGGCGGCATCTACGCCCGCGAGGAAGGGCAGCCGGAGGCCGTCTGGAAGGCGATTTACTACCACTACCTTCCCGTCGGCGTGGAGGCGGACGCCCCGCCGTCGCGCCAGCAGCTTGGCCCCTCGACGTCGCTCGGGGCAAGCGCGGCGGTGACGTGGGCGGCGGTGTCGCTCGCCGACAAGCTCGACTCGGTCGCCGGCATGTTCGCGGCCGGCGAGCGGCCGACCGGATCGCGCGACCCGCTCGGCCTGCGACGCCAGGCGCAGGGGGCCGTGAAGATTCTCGCGGATCTCGCGGAGCTGACGGGCGTGACGTCGCGCATCGAGCTGTGGGGCCTGGTGACGCGGGCCCTCTCGTCGTGGGCGCCTTCAGAGGACGTGTCGCAGGTGCTGCGAACGTTCATGCGCGAGCGCGTCATCTACCTGTTCGAGCAGCGCGGCTTCGACGTGCGGAACGTCCGGGCGGTCGTGCCGCAGTCGCTCGAGCGGTTCGACATGGTCGAAGCGAGGAAGAAGCTCGAGGCGCTGGCGCAGATGAGCGGCTCCGAAGCGCTCCGCGGCGTGGCGACGCTCTTCAAGCGCGTCAAGAACATCACGAAAGGGGTGTCCGGCGGGCTCGCGACCGGCCCCGACGACCTCTTGAAGGAGCCCGCAGAGAAGGCGCTCCTCCAGTCGTTGAAGGAGGTCGAGCCGCGGATTCGTGACTCGGCCGAGAAGGCCGACTACAAGCAGGCGTTTCACCACATCGAGCTCCTCAGGGCGCCGGTCGCGTCGTTTTTCGACGACGTGCTGGTGATGGCCGAGGACGAGAAGCTGCGTGCCGCGCGTCTCGCGCTGGTGGCGCGGCTGCGCGACCTGATTCTTGATATCGCGGATATTTCTGAAATCGTGACGGAGTCGTAATCGATGACAAAGAAGCTGGCTCGGAAGGCGAAGCGGGCGGGTGAGGCGGCTAAGGCGAGTAAGGCGAGTAAGGCGGGTGGGGCGGGTAAGGCCGGTAAATACGTCTACCAGTTCGGCGCGAAGACCGACGGCAACGGCGGGATGAAGCCGCTCCTCGGCGGCAAAGGCGCGAACCTCGCCGAGATGTGCCGCATCGGACTGCCGGTTCCTGCCGGCTTCACCATCACCACCGAGGTCTGCACCTACTACTACGAGCACAAGCGCAGCTATCCGCCCTCGCTGCGGCCGCAGATGGAAGCGGGCCTCGCGGCGATCGAACGCCAGACCCGCAAGACATTCGGCGACCTGAACAATCCGCTGCTCGTCTCCGTCCGCTCCGGCTCCCGCGATTCGATGCCCGGCATGATGGACACGATTCTCAATCTGGGCCTCAACGACCGGACGGTCGAAGCGCTCGCGCGCAAGACCGGCAACCCGCGCTTCGCGTGGGACTGCTATCGCCGCTTCGTCCAGATGTACGGCGACGTCGTGCTCGGCGTGCAGAAGCTCCAGAACGAGGATCACGAGCCGTTCGAGATCGTCATCGAAGGGCTGAAACACGAGCGCTATCACCAGGACATCGAGGACACGAAGCTCACCGTTGACGATCTGAAGGAGCTCGTCACGCGGTTCAAGGCGCTCGTGAAGGAGCGCGCCGGCAAGGAGTTTCCCGCTTCGCCGTGGGATCAGCTGATGGGCGCCGTCGGCGCCGTCTTCGGCTCCTGGATGAACGACCGTGCCATCGTCTACCGCCGCAAATACAACATCCCGACCGAGTGGGGCACCGCGGTCAACGTGCAGGCGATGGTCTACGGCAACACGGGCGAGAACTCCGGTTCGGGCGTCGCGTTCACGCGCAACCCCGCCAACGGCGAGAAGGAGTTCTACGGGGAGTTCCTGATCAACGCGCAGGGCGAAGACGTGGTCGCGGGCGTGCGCACGCCGGAGCCCGTCGCGCAGTTGAAGAAGCAGATGCCGAAGGCCTACCAGGAGCTCGAACGCATCCGGCAGACGCTCGAGAAGCACTTCCGCGACGTCCAGGACTTCGAGTTCACGATCGAGGACGGCGTCGTCTACATGCTGCAGACGCGCAACGGCAAGCGGACGGCCATGGCGGCGCTCAAGTTCTCGATCGACATGTGCAAGGAGAAGCTGATCGACTGGAAGACGGCAGTGATGCGCAATCCCGCCGATCAGTTCGAGCAGTTGCTGGCCCCGGTCTTCGACACCTCGGAAGTGGCGAAGGCGAAGGCGATTGCGACGGGCCTGCCTGCAGGTCCTGGCGCGGCATCGGGCCAGATCTACCTGAACGCCGATCGCGCGGTGACCGCCGCGGAAAAGGGGCAGCCCGTCCTGCTCGTCCGGCTCGAAACGTCGCCGGAAGATCTGCGCGGCATGATCGCGGCCGAAGGCATTCTCACGGCCCGCGGCGGCGTGTCGTCGCACGCCGCGCTCGTGGCCCGCCAGATGGGGAAGGTCTGCGTGTGCGGCGCCTCCGCGCTGGAGGTCGATTACCAGGCGCGGAAGGTCACGGTCGATGGGCGGGCCTTCAAGGAAGGCGATTGGATGTCGATCGACGGCACAGCGGGGAGGGTCTACGCCGGCCGCGTGAAGACCGCGCCGTCCGAGATCGTCGCCGGGCTGATCAACAACGACAAGGCCGCCCGGAAGACGGAGAAGTTCAGGAACTTCGAGCAGCTGATGAAATGGTGCGACGAGGCGACGCGCATGGACGTGCGCACCAACGCCGACACGCCGGAGCAGGCCGAGAACGCGATCGCGTTCGGCGCGTCGGGCATCGGTCTCTGCCGCACGGAGCACATGTTCTTCGAGGGCAACCGCATCGACGCGATGCGCGAAATGATCCTCGCGGAGACGCTCGACGAGCGGAAGGCGGCGCTGGACAAGCTGCTGCCGTACCAGCGCGAGGATTTCGCCGGCATCTTCCGCGCGCTCAAGGGCTATCCGGCGACCATCCGGTTCCTCGACCCGCCGCTGCACGAGTTCCTGCCGCAGACCGAGGAGCAGCAGGCCGACCTCGCGAAGAAGCTCGGCGTGCCGGTCTCGCGGATCCACTCACGCGTGGCGCAGCTGCACGAGTTCAACCCGATGCTCGGCTTCCGCGGCTGCCGCCTCGGCATCGGCTACCCCGAAATCTCCGCGATGCAGGCGCGCGCGGTCTTCGAAGCCGCCGCGATGGTGCAGAAGGAAGGCATCAAGGTCCAGCCCGAGATCATGATCCCGCTCGTCGGCTTCAAGAAGGAGTTCGACCTGCAGATCGACGTCGTCCACCAGGCGGCGCGCGACGTGCAGAAGGAGCAGAAGGTCAAGCTCGAGTACATGGTCGGCACCATGATCGAGATCCCGCGCGGCGCGCTCACCGCCGACGAGATCGCGGAGTCGGCGGAGTTCTTCAGCTTCGGCACCAACGACCTGACGCAGACCGCGCTCGGCATGTCGCGCGACGATTCCGGGTCGTTCCTGCCGCAGTACTCGGAGCTGGAGATCGTCAAGATGAACCCGTTCGCGACCATCGACACGAGCGGCGTGGGGCAGCTCGTGGAGGTCGCGGTGCAGCGGGGGCGCAAGACGCGGAAGAAGCTGAAGCTCGGCATCTGCGGCGAGCACGGCGGCGACCCGGCATCGATTGCGTTCTTCGAGAAGGTCGGCCTCGATTACGTGAGCTGCTCGCCGTACCGCGTGCCCGTCGCGCGCCTCGCAGCGGCCCAGGCCGCATTATCGAAGTAGGTGATCTCCGTTTACGTTTACCGCAACGGCGAAACGCAGAAGGTGGACCGGCTCGAGCCACGCTGGCTCGACGCGGGATCCGGCGCCACGTTGTGGGTCGATGTCGTGCAGCCGACGCCGGAGGAAGGGCAGCAGCTGCTCGGCGACACCTTTCACTTCCACCCGCTGTCGATCGAGGATGCGCTCACCGACATCCATCATCCGAAGGTCGAGGCGTACGAGCGCTACCTGTACGTGATCCTGCACGGCATCGACTTCCAGGCCAGCGAACATCAGTTCGCGACGCTCGACGTGGACTTCTTCCTCGGGTCCAACTATCTCGTGACGGTTCACGACGGCCGCTCGCGGAGCATCCAGAAGGTGAAGGATCTCTGCCGGCAGCACGCGCACATCCTCGAGGAAGGGCCCGTCGCGCTGATGCACCGCATCGTCGATTCGATGGTGGACGACTACGCGCCGGAGCTCGCGGAGATCGAAGAGCAGATGGACGAGCTCGAGGACGAGGCCATCCTCGGGACCGCGGGCGGCGACCTGATGCGCCCCATTCTCGCCATCAAGCGAGACCTCTCGGAACTGCGCCGCGTGGTGATCCCGCAGCGCGACGTCGTCGGCCGCCTCGCGCGCCGCGAGTTCGCGGAGATCTCGAACGAGATGGCCTACCGGTTTCGCGACGTCTACGATCACCTGGTGCGCTATTCGGACGAGGCGGTCATGTTCCAGGATCGCGTGACGGGGATTCTCGAAGGGTATCTCTCCACGATCTCGAACCGCCTCAACCGCGTGATGAAAGTGCTTACGGTGGTCTCGACGATCGTGCTGCCGATGACGGTGCTCACGGGCCTGTGGGGCATGAACGTCGCGCTGCCGCATTTCGCCGGCGGCGACGGCGCGCAGTTCTGGTGGGTCGTCGGCATCATGGGGGCCATCACCGTCATCATGCTGGCCGTGTTCCGCTGGAGGCGCTGGATCTGACCCGATGGCGAAGATTCACCTGCTGCCGCCCGACCTGGCCAACCAGATTGCCGCCGGCGAAGTCGTCGAGCGGCCCGCATCCGTGATCAAGGAGCTGGTCGAGAACGCGATCGATGCCGGCGCCCGCCGCATCGCGATTTCGGTGGAGCTTGGCGGCAAGAAGCTGATCCAGGTCGAAGACGACGGGGAAGGGATGACGCCGGAGGACGCGCGGCTGGCCATCGAGCGGCATGCGACGAGCAAGATCCGCCGCGCGGACGACCTGGAGCGCATTGCCACGCTCGGCTTCCGGGGCGAGGCGCTCCCCAGCATCGCGTCGGTCTCGCATTTCACGCTCCGCACGCGCGCGCGGGGCGGCGAGTCCGGCACCGAGGTGCGCCTCAACGGCGGCGCGGTGGCCTCGGTGACCGAAGCCGGCATGCGTGAAGGGACGTCCATTGCCGTCGCCGACCTCTTTTACAACCTGCCCGCGCGCCGGAAGTTCCTGAAGTCGGATGCCGCCGAATCGGCGCAGGTCTCCCGCATCGTCACGCAGCTCGCGCTGTGCTACCCGGAGATCGGGTTCACGCTCGTCAGCGCGGGCCGCAAGGTGCTCCAGTGCCCGCCGGTCTCGACGCTTCGCGACCGGCTCTATCAGCTGTACGGCGAACGGAGCGACCTGATCGACATCCGCCGGGACGGCGGCGACGTCAAGATTGTCGGGTTCGTGGCCGCGCTGGCGGAGCAGGGACCAACGCGCGGGCCGCAGAACGTGTTCGTCAACCGGCGCGTGGTGAAGGACCGCACGATCGCGCACGCGATCATCGATTCCTACAGCGTCGCGTCGATCAAGGAGCGCAGCCCCGAAGTCCACCTGTTCATCGACATGCCGCTCGACGCGGTGGACGTCAACGTCCATCCGACGAAGGCGGAGGTGCGGTTTCGCGACCAGTCGTACATGCACGAGCTGATTCGGCGCACGCTTGGCGACGCGCTCGGCCGCGGCCCTGCGCCGGAGTTCCAGCTCGAGGTGCCCGCCGGGTTTCAGGTCGTACCCTCGACGCTGCCGTTGCCGCACGCGTATCCATCCACGTTTCCCAGCCGCTGGACCACCGCACCGATTGCACCGACCAGCGGAAGTGCGAT
>Ga0137419_10000182_pt1 | contig 19650 bp, 21 predicted proteins | sample CZODoug3_1_2_16f_FD_108279 | JGI IMG/M metagenome (GOLD analysis project Ga0137419, IMG submission 108279) | Vadose zone soil fungal communities from Angelo Coast Range Reserve, California, USA - CZODoug3_1_2_16fungal (Illumina Assembly) | ecosystem: Environmental > Terrestrial > Soil > Vadose... | reverse complement strand
GATTTTGGCGATTTGGGGGGCCAACGGAGCCGGCGATAGGCAACGACTCCGGGTGTTGGTGCAGCAGGTGCGCAGAAAAATCGAGGCCCTGGCCGCTCCACCGTACATTGTGACCGAGCCTTGGATTGGCTATCGCTTCGAGCCGGCTGGAATGACTCCCTTCGGCCAAATGCAGCGAGCAGAGATCTTGGCGTGAAGGTGTGGCGCGGCCAAAGCCGCTTTGACCTTCGGCCGTCCCTACGGGACCTGGCTTCCTATGAATGACTCTCCCAGCGCCCAAGCGCTTGCGGAAAATGCCGAGACTCGCTCCGCTTTGAAGGGTCTCGGCTTTCATCCGCGCCGTAGGGCTCACATTTTCAATACCGGCTCTAGCCGCTGAGGTTCATCGCACGCAGTCAGAGGACTTTTTCCGCCAGCGCTTCAGCGCCGGCCCGTCGGGGCAAACGTCCACTTATGCCCGGAACGGGAACAAGTGGGCCACGCCTTGCGATTCGGCACGCGGAGGGGGCCCCCGTGTTCCTTTCCACCGCCGCCCCGCTCTCCTATCCTGATTGGCCGCACGAAGCCTAGGCCACCCTGCCCAGAGTGAACAAAAGGTGCTGTACCAAAGTACCCCCCCGAGGCAATGAGGGGCCTTCCAATCTCACAGGACAGTCTTATGCTCGTAAGGATCGCAAACTCTCTTCTAAGTACCGGGTTGAATGCCTGCCGGAAAAGGGAGGGCGACACTCGCAGAACCAGAAACAACGAACACAATTAAGAGATGAAGCCATGACCAAAAAGCAAAGCACAGGAGTCGCCTTGATGATCGGGTCAGCGGCAGCAGGGATCCAGTTGACGCTATTCAGTCCGATCCTGAGGGGATGGTTTTACAGTATTTGTCTTGGAGCTCTGGTCGTTGTATTCGCCAGTGGAGCGGAGCTGTTTCGGGGAAGTGAATAAGCCACAACCTCCAATATAGATAGGGCGGTGGCCCAGGCCTAGAACGCGGTGCTCCATGTCTCGCGGTGTTCGAGACATGGAGCTCTTCTTCATCCTCAAGAAGCGCGCAGACCTTCGGCGATGTCGGCATCCTGCAGACCTCACTCATTCGCACAGAACGCCGAATGATATGTCGGAAACATCATCCGGCGTCTTATCCGCGCGGCTAAACCTTTGTATTTAAAGGGCACACCTCAAATGCCTGTTACCCCAGGTTTCGCCCATGCCATGATCGGCGCACCCTTTTCCTCGGTTTCGCCGGTCCAGGTCTAATAAGGGTGCCCCAGATGCGGGTCCGCTTTTTGGACGCTAACCTGAGTTGGGCAGCTACACCATCCCTTTGCAAAAGGATAGCTTCAGGAAGTGAGTGGTGTCGGCCAAGAGAGTGTCACGCTCCGGCTCGCTCATCAAAAGTGAACATGCTCGGGCATCACGACATATCCATAAATGCGCATCGTGAAGCGGCGGCGCATGTCCTCCAAACATTGAACGGAGAGGTCGTACATTTCGGGTGAAATGAAATTGGCTTGCCGGTGGCGGCAGCTGAAAGTGAATGAAATGAGACTGTCGCGATTCGTGAAAACGTCGCACACCGCCCAGCCTGACAAAAACTTACACCCATTTCACTTTAGAATGCACCAGCGCAGCAGCGCAGAACAAAACCCCGCTCTCGCGAGCGGGGCTTATTTTTGTCTGCTAACAACTAACGACTAAGAGCTAATAGCTGGTTCTTAGTACATGCCTTCCATACCGCCGCCGTGTCCGCCGGGGGCCGGGGCTTTCTTTTCTTCCGGCAGCTCGCTGACCAACGCTTCGGTGGTGAGCATCAACGAGGCGATCGAGCCGGCGTTCTGTAGCGCGGTGCGCACTACTTTCGTCGGATCGAGGACGCCCGCCTTGACTAGGTCTTCAAATTCGTTGGTCAGGGCGTTGTAGCCGTAGTTCGAATCTTTCGATTCGAGCACCTTGCCGAGAATCACTGCACCCTCTTCGCCGGCGTTGCCGACGATCTGGCGCAGGGGCTCTTCCAGAGCGCGCTTCACGATGTTGACGCCGATCTGCTCGTCACCATCGACTTTGAGTTTTTCGATGGCTGCGATGCAGCGGGCCAAGGCTACGCCGCCGCCGGGGACAATGCCCTCTTCCACGGCTGCGCGGGTGGCGTGCATGGCGTCCTCGACACGAGCCTTCTTCTCTTTCATCTCTGTCTCGGTCGCGGCGCCAACTTTGATTACTGCAACACCGCCTACCAGCTTGGCCAGGCGCTCTTGCAGTTTCTCGCGGTCGTAGTCGGAGGTGGTCTTTTCGACCTGGCCGCGGATCTCCTTCACACGGCCTTCGATCTCGTTGTGCTTGCCCTTGCCTTCGACGATGGTGGTGTTGTCCTTGTCGATGGTGATCTTCTTGGCCTGGCCGAGATCGGAGACCTGCACGTTCTCCAGCTTGATGCCGAGATCTTCGGTGATGGCCTTCCCACCGGTGAGGATGGCGATGTCCTGCAACATTGCTTTGCGGCGATCGCCGAAGCCCGGCGCTTTTACAGCACAAACCTGCAGGGTGCCGCGCAGCTTGTTGACGACGAGAGTGGCGAGTGCTTCGCCCTCAACGTCTTCAGCGATGATCAGGAGCGGCTTGCTGCTCTTGGCGATCTGCTCGAGCAACGGGAGCAGGTCCTTCATCGAGCTGATTTTCTTTTCGTGGATCAGGATGTAGCCGTTTTCGAGGCTGGCTTCCATGCGCTCAGGATCGGTGACGAAATAAGGAGAGAGGTAGCCGCGGTCGAACTGCATACCTTCGACTACTTCGAGCTGGGTTTCGAGAGTCTTGGACTCTTCAACGGTGATGACGCCATCCTTACCGACTTTCTTCATGGCCTCGGCGATGATCTTGCCGATGGTCTCGTCGTTGTTAGCAGAGATGGTGCCGACCTGGGCGATCATATCGCCGGTGACCGGCTTGGAGAATTCGTCGAGCTTACCTTTGCCGCGCTCGCCGGTCTTCTTGTCGATGTCGCCTGCGATTACGGCGATTGCCTTCTCGATACCGCGCTTAAGGGCCATCGGATTGGCGCCTGCGGCTACGGTCTTGACGCCTTCACGATAGATCGCTTGCGCGAGAACCGTCGCCGTGGTGGTACCGTCGCCGGCCACGTCGGAAGTCTTGGAGGCGACTTCGCGAACCATCTGGGCGCCCATGTTTTCGAGTGCGTCTCTCAGTTCGATTTCCTTCGCTACGGTGACGCCGTCCTTGGTGATGGTGGGTGAACCGAATTTCTTTTCGATCACCACGTTGCGGCCCTTGGGGCCGAGGGTGACTTTAACCGCGTCCGCCAAAAGGTTGACGCCGCGGAGAATCGCCTGGCGCGACTCCTCGCCGTGAACAATCTGCTTTGCCATTGCTTCGTCTCCTTAGATTCAGGTCTTATAGGTTTGGGTCTTAGGTGTCAGGTCTCAGGTTCTCCCGGGTCACATCGCGTCTGAGAGCTGACGGCTGACCGCTTAGCGCTTTGCGCCAGCGAGTTCCTTTTTCGTCGAGCCGACCAGGATGCCCAGGACTTCTTCTTCGCGCATGATGATGAAGTCTTCGGCATCGATTTTGATCTCAGTGCCGGCGTACTTGCCGAACAGGACGCGATCGCCCTCCTTAACGGCCAGCGGAAAAACCTTGCCTTCGTCGTTGCTCTTGCCGCGGCCTACGGAGATCACTTCGCCTTCCTGGGGCTTGTCCTTAGCAGAATCGGGGATGATAATTCCGCCCCGGGTGGTTTCAGCTTCCTCGACGCGACGGACTAGAATCCGGTCGTGAAGGGGGGTAAACTTAGTAGCCATAGTTGCTGACTCCTTTCGTTATGTCTAATTGTTTCTTTGGTTTAGATAGCAGGTGGAGCAGAATGCCGGACATTGTTAGCAGTCATGTCTTGCGAGTGCCAATTTTACGGGTGCAATGCGGGATTGTCAAGAGGAGGCACCAGTTCTTAGTCTTGCTGCTGAGTCTCAGGCTTCGGCTTTCAGGCCGCAGGTGTCAGGTCTCCGCTCTCGAGCTCTGGGCCGTCCGGTATGCAGCCGGCGCAATTCGGCTGACAGGGTTCCACTGGGTGCTTAGAATATTGGGCACAGACTATGAAAAGAATCCGGGTGGTAGCGCTGGGACTGGTCTCAATCCTCCTTAGTTCGCCTTTGTGGGCTGGAGAGCCGATGGCGGCACTCAATTTTCTGGTGATCCGCGACCACAGCGGAAAGCCGGTACGGAATGCGGCGGTGGTGCTGCATCCGGTGAACGCGCGCGGGAAGCAGCAGCGTGGCGGGTACGAGTTGAAGACCGATAGCGAGGGGAAGACCAGCTTCGACGGTGTGCCGTACGGGAAGCTGCGCGTGCAGGTGCTGGCCCCGGGATTCCAGACGTTTGGTGAGGATTACGACGTCGAGGGCCCGACCCTGGATATCACGGTGCGGTTGAAGCGTCCGCAGGGGCAGTATTCGATTTACGAGGATCATCCGGGAGACGCAAAGAAGGATGCGCCGAAGGATACGGAGAAGAAGGATCCGGGCGATGGCGGCGGCAAGCCGCAGTAGGGCGGTCGTTAGTCCTTGGCTGGTGGTTCGTTGGCATAAAAACCCTCGTCGTCGGTTGTCGGCAAGAATCTCTGGAGAGCGATTTGGAATGGACTATCTTTTGAAGACTGAGGCTTCGGTTTATTCGTTTGCGGATTTGCAGCGCGACAAGACTACTGTTTGGGATGGCGTCACCAATCCGGTGGCGTTGCGGAATTTGCGTGCTATGAAACCGGGAGAGCGGTTGGTGATTTACCACACGGGAGATGAGAAGTGCGCGGTGGGGACGGCTTCGGTGGTTTCGGTCGAAGTGACCGATCCGAAAGTGCCTCAGGTAAAGATTAGGGTGGGGAAGGCGATTGGCACGCCGAAGACTTTGGCGGAGATCAAGGGGAGCAAGTTGTTTGCGGATTCGGCGCTGGTGCGGCAGGGGAGACTGTCGGTGGTGCCGTTGAGCCCAGCACAGCTTGGGTTTTTGACGGGCGAGTGAAGTTAGCGGTTGGCGGTTGGGTTGTTGCTCTTCTTTATTTGAGGTTCGAGTATTTTCAGGCGTCCGTTCCGGGACGCTGTTTTTTTTGCTTGGGGGCTTCCCGCCACTGAAGTGGCGGGCTATTCTCGGGTGCCCCCGACGGGCGCGTGCCTCTCTCCCGGAAAACTGAAGCGGTGTTTTCTTCGCGGCTCCTAGACTAAGACTAGTGCAGATGACGGAAGCGTCAGCGCATTTCGGCGTTCTTTGAGAAAAAAGTGATAGGCGGTGGTGGCGATGGAAAAGAAAACGCAGAGTGCCTCGACTCCGCATTCCGGATCGCACGCGATCCGGCGTGCTCCGCTCGGGATGACAGGTTTGAGTTCTGCGGCGTACGGGCACTGGAGCGGGGATGGGGAGCGAAAAGGCTTGTGCTTGACATATTCCTATATAGGAATATAAGGTACTGGCGTGGCACGGGCGGCGACTACTTCGGATGCTTTTAATGCGGTGGCTGAACCTTGGCGGCGGGAGATTTTGAATTACCTGGCTCGCGAGGAACGCTCCGTGGGCGCGATCGTTGCCGGGCTTCGGCTGGAACAGCCGTCGGTATCGAAGCATCTGCGGGTGCTGCGGGAGGTTGGGTTGGTGCGGGTGCGTCGGGATGGGAGGCAGATGTTGTATCGAACGAACGCCGAGGCCATCCGGCCGCTGTATGAATGGGCACAGACGTTTGAACGTTTCTGGGCGCATCAACTGAGCCGCATCAAAGAGCGTGCTGAGGCAAAATCAAAGGAATCGCCTAAGAGATAACCACACTGAAGGAGAAGGTAATGGTTTCAACATTCCCCGGAATCGAAAACCTTACGCTGGTGGTGACGCAGGAGACCCACGTTCGCGCTTCGCTCGAAACTACTTTTGCGGCGCTGCTCGAACAGCTTGGGCCGGAGAACGACACGCCTGACGGAAACAAGATGCCGATGAAGATTGAGGCCTGGCCGGGTGGGAGATGGTACCGGGACCTGGGCGACGGCAACGGACATCTCTGGGGGCATGTGCAGGCCATCAAGAAGCCGACGCTGCTTGAGTTCACCGGGCCTTTATTTATGTCGTATGCCGTGGTTTCCAATGTGCAGTATCGGCTGAGTGAAGAGGGTGGCGGCACGTTAATTCGGTTCCACCATAAGGCGTTCGGTCTTATTCAGGAGGATCACCGGCAAGGGACGGATAGAGGGTGGGCTCATATGCTTTCGCGGGTTCGCGAGCGGGCAGGGAGTCGCTCGCGATGAGTGGGTGGCGGGAGGGCAGGATGTGTCCAGAATGCTGGCTGAGTGCGGGAGGGATCGTAAGCGGCGCGATTTCGACCGGTGGCATGAGCGCGCTGGCCGTGAGGATATTTCGCGCCAAAAAGACAATCACTCATTCGATCATGGAAGGAGAAACGAAAGATGGCTATCGCGACGAGCGATAAACTGGGGAACAAGGTGGTGACCTCGGACGCATGGGTGGCGGCGCGCAAGGAACTGCTGGCGAAAGAGAAGGAGTTCACCCGTCTGCGCGATGAACTCAGCCGAAAACGGCACGAAATGCCGTGGGAAAGAGTTGAGAAACAATATGTGTTCGAAGGACCGAACGGGAAGAAGAGTTTGGCGGACCTGTTCGATGGACGCAGCCAGCTGATTGTTTATCACTTCATGTTTGGTCCTGGTTGGAAGGAGGGGTGTCCGAGTTGCTCGTTTCTGGCGGACACCTTCGACGGGGCCCGAGTGCACCTGGCAGAACGGGACGCCACGCTGGTGGTTGTTTCAAGGGCTACTCTGCCGGAGATCGAAGCGTTTCGAAAGCGGATGGGCTGGACCTTCGAGTGGGTGTCGTCGTTCGGAAGCGACTTCAACTTCGACTACCAGGTGTCGCTCACGAAGGACGAACAGGCCCAGGGCAAGGTTTACTACAACTATGACTTCACGGAGTTCCCGTCGGACGAACGGCCGGGCCTGAGCGTCTTTTACAAGAGCGAGGACGGGAAAATCCTGCACACTTATTCGGCATATGCTCGCGGTCTTGACATATTGCTGCCGGCGTACAATTTTCTAGATATGACTCCGAAAGGGCGGGATGAAAATCGGCTGCCGTATCCGATGGCTTGGGTTCGTCATCATGACCGCTACGAGAGTCAAACTGCCAAGAAGCCATCCAAGGCAACTGGCGGTGAATGTTGTTCGGGTTCAGAGCACCGGTAACGGAAGGAGACAGTAGAGAGGACAACGAGGACTGGTCCAATGCTGAGCGAGTTCCGCGAGGCGGCTGCCGTCACGAAACGAGTTTTGGGTCGAGTTCCGGCGGACAAGCTGTCGTGGAAACCGCATCCGAAGTCGATGTCGCTGGGACAACTGGCGATTCACATCGCGACGGTGCCGGGAGCCCTGGAGCGGATCACGCAGCAGGAGGCGTTTGATGTTTCCCAGGGTAATTTCGTGCCTCAGCAGCCGAGCGGCATGGAAGAGATTCATGCCGCTTCGAGCAGAGCGTTCGCGAGGTGGAAGACTACCTGCGGGGGATAACGGATCAGAAGGCCCAGGCCAGTTGGCGACTGATGCTGAAAGATAAGGAAATTTCTTGCACGCCGCGGGCAATGTATTGCGGTCGATTATGTTGAATCACTGGTATCACCATCGCGGACAGCTGTCGGTGTATCTTCGGTTGTTGGATGTTCCGGTGCCGGTGATTTATGGACGGAGTGCGGATGAGAATCCGTTTGCCGGCTAGGAAGCTGGAGATCCGTCCATTCCCCACAGAGACACAGACAACTGCGGATGGGGAATGGCAGATTCCTCCCTCTCCGCTGGGCTCGGAAGGGAATGAGAAGAAAAAGAATTCTCTATGTGCCTCTGTGGTGAATCAGTTTCCAGCACTCAGCATTTTAGACAAACAACCCGTTTTCGTTTCGACGCGCTGATTGTTCTTCACGGATTTTTGACTTGAAGAGTGTGCGTTCAGAATCGGTGTCGTCCCTGAAGGGACTCGCAATTAACCAAGGTGAAGTAGGGCGTGGGCACGAAGGCGAATTGTAGTCCCGCATGCTGCCCTCCCGGCTTAGTCGCAGCCGTCCGGCCAGCTCGCTTCCGCGTTTCTTGCTCACACACTTCAACCGCGATAGGGCGGTACGATGTGGCTAGGCTCTCCCAGCTCAGGATGACATTTCTGATCATCAGCTCAAGCCTACCATGACGTGAGCCGGGCGTTTGGTTAATGTCCTGCGCGTTCCGTTCAGGCGGACTTCTTTATCTCAACCGGGAACTCAAGCACCTTGCCCCGGTCCGCTTTGGGAACCCACTTCACCTTCTTCCGAAAGCGACTCGGAATGTAGAACTCAATCACCTGTGCCATAGCATCCTCCGATCCACCACGCCGACAGTCTCGGATTTCTTGCTCTGGTTACCGGGTGTCGAGACTGCCGGCCATTGGTTCTTTAGATGCCTCTTTCCGCCTAAAAGTACACTGCTTCGAAGCCGTGAGAATCCGTCGCCGAGAACCCGCCAAACACGTTGAATCCAGACAAAATACTGCTTGAAATGGTGTAACTTTGCCGTATGCTGCGAATCCCATAGCCACCCACAATCTGGGTGCGGTTTTTCCATTCCGGAGAATATGAATGGATGAAGGCAAGTTCAAGAAAATGAATCGGCGGGAGCTGCTTAAGCTCGCCCCAGTCGCGGCCCTGGGTGCGTTTGCCATTCCCAAGCTGCGTACGCCGCTACTCAAGGCCGGACTCGGGTTCAGTGACTGGGCTTCGGCTAAGCTCTTCCGCCCCGGACATCTGGCTTCTACTTTCGCCGATTCCGAACTCACTCCCTTTGAAAGGTTTCCCATCAACGGTTACGACGTGGACGATCCCGGCGTGATTTTTGAGAATTGGACGTTGACGGTCAGCGGTGCGGTCCAGAAACCGGGCGATTATACTCTCGCGCAAATCCAGTCGCTGCCGCGCATGCGACAAAATACCCGTCACGTGTGCATTGAGGGCTGGGACGTGATCGGCCGCTTTGGCGGCACGCGTCTCTCGGAATTCCTGAATCTGGTTGGTGCCGATCCCAACGCGCGATTCGTCTCGGTGCAATGTGCCGACGATTACTACGAATCGCTCGACATGGCCACCGCCATGCATCCACAAACGCTGCTCTGCGATGAAATGTACGATCGACCCCTCACGCGCGAGCATGGTGCGCCCCTTCGTCTCAACGTGCCAACGAAGGTCGGCTACAAGCAGGCCAAGTACCTCACGGACTTGAAGGTGAGTCACGTTCTCGAACGGGTGGGCTACTGGGAAGACCAGGGCTATTCGTGGTTCTACGGACTCTAGATCCTCGCGGGGGTATAACAACATGCAAGCAGAGGTCGTCGAATTCGAAGCCGCGAAGAACCGAGAACTCGTGCAAGCGGTTTACGAGCACCCGTGGGCTGTGCGTTTCGCGCACTGGGTTAACGCGGTTGCATTGTTCGTGATGGTGGGTAGTGGCCTGCAGATTTTTCGAGCATTCCCGAGTTTTGGCGCAAAGATCCCGGAAAAGGATCTTTTCAACTGGCCCAAGGCTTTTGCGATTGGCGGTTGGCTCGGTGGCGGCTTGCAATGGCATCTCAGCTTCATGTGGATCTACCTCGCGACAGGGGTGTTCTATCTCGGCTACGAGATCTTCTCCGGCAACTACCGGCAGGTTCTTTTCGTTCCCAGCGACATTCGCGGTGTTTGGCGCATGGCAAAACACTACTTTCTTTTCGGGCCGAAGCCTCCCGACACCGAAGCGTATAACCCGCTTCAGAAGCTGGCGTATACATCCGCCATCAGCCTGGGCGTGCTGTCGGTTTGGACTGGGTTGGTCATCTGGAAGCCTGTGCAGTTTTCATGGCTCGCCTGGCCCATGGGAGGTTTTCATTTGGCTCGGCTCTGGCATTTCCTGGTGATGTGGGCAATTCTGTTTTTCCTGCTGGGCCATCTGGTGATGGTGGTTTTGCACGGCTGGAACAACTTCATGTCCATGCTTACGGGATGGAAGAAAGATCCGGAGTACATCCCCGTGGTTTCTCGATCCGACAAGTAGAGAACAATTCGATGGGTAGCCTGCCCCGGAAAACGGACATTCGCGTGGAAGCCGCTGATCCCGCGGAGTTGCGCGAGCAGGACCTTCTCGGCCGTGTCCAAGCTGGCGAGAAGAAGCTCTTCTACGAATTGGTGAAGCCCTACGAACGACGTGTCTACAGCGCTGCGTTTGCCATTTTGCGGAACGAAGCCGACGCCGAAGACGCCGCCCAGGAGGCGCTTCTCAAGGCGCTCACGCATATCGGGCAATTCCGTGGAGACGCCCGCTTCAGCACTTGGCTGACGCAGATCACGGTGAACGAGGCGCTCATGCGGAGACGAAGAAATCATTCCGAAGTGATGGAGCCGATCGGAGAACGTCAGGAGGAGGACGGAAGCTATACACCGCGCGACTTCGCCGATTGGCGCGAGATTCCCTCCGAAGCGCTGGAGCGAAAAGAAATCCGCCAGAGGCTGGCCGAGGCAATGGCCATGCTCACGCAGAAATACCGCGAGGTCTTCGTACTGCGCGATATCCAGCACCTCAGCATCGAGGAGACCGCGGAGGCACTGGGAATTTCTAGAGCCTCAGTAAAAACGCGGCTGTTGCGTGCCCGGTTGATGCTTCGGGACATGCTCGCGCCCGGGTTCGGAGGAGCCTGGTTCGTCCGCTTGCCGTTCGAGAAGGGGAGTAAACCATGGTAGTCAATTGTGAACACGTTTGGACCGAAATCTCGAACTACGTCGATGGGGATTTGGATCCCGCGTTGCGCGCCGCCATGGAACAGCATTTCAAAGGATGCAAGCATTGCACCGCTGTGCTCGACGGCACTCGTAACGTGGTGCAGCTCTACGGTGACGATCGCCTGTTCGAACTGCCTGCCGGTTTCAGCCAGCGCCTGCGACGTCGCATTGTTCAGGAAGCATCCTCATCAGGATTCCGGAGCGCCCGATCTCTCTGGATGCTGGCCGTGGCGGCAACAGCGCTGGTGGCGGGTGGGCTGGCTCTGGGCAACTCTGCGGCGTTCCGGGAGCCGGATCTTCGTTCGGCGCTTGCGAAGCCGCCCCACGGCGTTCCTGCAAATCTGATGGTTGCTGTCTGCGATGAGGGCAAGGTATTTCACGTCCCGCGCTGCAAATACCTCCACAAGCATGATGACGAGAATCCCAGAATGATGACTGCGGCGGAGGCGTTGCGGGAGGGTTACGCTCCCTGCGTGCGCTGCTTGCGGGAGTATCTCAGCGCTGGAATCGAGTGCCCTCGCCCAGCATCGGAACAGCCATTGGTCGCTGTGAAGCCGCCTTTGCGGAATGACCGGAACGGGTTTTGAAAAACTGGATTGAGAATGGGAACGGACTGCGTTTCCATTGATTAGTCGGGGATCTGCCTGAACGAGAGGGGGCGGGCGGGTGACGGTCCGACAAATTACCGACTCCGCCACCCGGAAATCTTCTGCAAGGGAAGGCGCCGGGCGCTATTTTTTCATCTCGTCTTTCTTGATCTCATCTTTCTTCATGTCGTCGTGCTTCATGTTGTCATCTTTCACCTGGTCTTTCTTCATTTGGTCCTTCTTGGCCTTCTTAGCTTTCTTGTCTTTCTTCATGTGATCCTGCTTCGTGTTGTCACTCTGCTTCATCTCTCCGCCCGATGATTGGGCGATTGCTGTCATGGATACCGCGAGAAGACACCTAGCCATCGTCTTGCCGACAAACTTGTTCATACGCTCTCCTTGGAAATCAGTGGATCCCCAGATTGGGGCAACGGTGGGATGTGCGGGAATTCGGAAGGTTACAAGCCTCGCGGTGATCGCGGGACGAGTCCAGCAACTCTAGCAGGACAACTGATCGCGAGAAATCTTGAGCTTGTCCAGATTTCCCAGTACCGTCACGGCGATCGACTCGGTCTGAAAGAAATCGTTGGCCATCGCCTGCAAGTCCTCTGCCGTCACCGCTTCAATCTTCTCGATTACTTCATCCATGCCGTAGAACCGGTCGAAATACATGTCCTGCCGAGCCAGGTTCGACATGCGTGCGGTGGAGGATTCCAGCGACAGCATCAGGCTGCCTTTCAACTGGTCCTTCGAGCGTTGCACTTCCTCTTGCGGCACAGGCTCGGACTTCAGTTTCTTGAATTCCGAGACGATCGATTGCACGACTTTGGCAGCGGACTCTCGCGACGTCCCCGCGTATACCGACAAGCAACCCGTATCGCGGTACGGATTGAGATCACTGTAGATGGCGTACGCCAACCCTTGGCGCTCACGAATGTTCTGGAACAATCGCGAACTCATTCCACCACCCAGCAAGGTATTGAGGACGTAGGATGCGAATCGTTTCTCGTGCGCGATCGGATGCGACGGAACTCCCACACAGATTTGCACCTGCTCCAGGGATTTTTTGTTGCGCAACGTAATCCGGGGCGCGATCTTGGGCGGCGCACCGTGAAATCCGTTCGTCGCTGGTTTCATGCGATCGAAATGCTTTGCCACTAGTTCGACAAACTGTTTGTGATTGAGGTTGCCGGCTGCGGCGATGGTGAAATTTCCCGCTGTGAAGCGTTTCTGATAAAGATCGAGTACCAGCGGCTGCTCAAATCCCTTCACCGTTTCCTTAGTGCCCAGGATCGGCTTTCCGAGTGGATGATCTTTCCAGAAATTTTGCGTGAAGATTTCATGGACCAGATAATCTGGATTGTCCTCATCCATCTTGATCTCTTCCAGAATGACCCGCCGCTCGCGGACAATGTCCTCAGCCGCGAATACCGGATTCAGAACCAGATCCGAAAGCACGTCGAATGCGATGGGCAGATGCTCGTCCAGAACCTTCACGTTGAAACAAACGCACTCTTTGGCGGTAAAAGCGTCCAGATTTCCGCCGATCGAATCCACCTGGCGGGCGATCGCTTCCGCCGACCGGTTCCGGGTTCCCTTGAACACCATGTGCTCGATGAAATGCGAGATCCCATTCGATTTCGCCTCCTCGTCGCGCGAGCCCGTTTTGATCCAGATGCCGATCGACACCGATCGAATATGCTTCATCTCCTCCGAGATGATAGTCAGTCCATTCGACAGTACCTGCCGGTGAATATTTCGCAGTTCTTCAGCCATAAATGCTTCTTCCCAGCGGGCTGTACAAAGGGCCACCACGCCGGGACTTCTTCTATTCTCACACACCCGCGACCAATGCGCGGATGATTGTATTAGATACGTACAATCAATAAGTTACGGCGATTTATTCAGTGCCTGCTTTGAATGCAAAGGGCTGCCGTACCCAGCCTGCTCAGTTAGAATCGAAAGCAACCAGCCTCAAATCGTATGGTCGACAGCACTCCAAACCCGTTGCTCGGACGCGACCTGGCCGAACTCCTCGCCTTCGCCGAAGAACTGCAAGAGCCGTCCTACCGAGCCCAGCAGCTTTTTGAGTCGATTTACCGTCAGCGGGTTTCCTCCGTCCAGCAAATTTCTACCTTGCCGGCCCGCCTGCGTCAGGACCTGGCTGTGCGAGGCATTTCGATTGGATGGCCGACCATCGACAGCAAATTCCAATCCGCGGATGGCACAGTGCGATACCTGGTGGAGTCTTCCGATGGCGAAACCGTGGAAGCAGTCTGGATGCCGGAAGGAGACGGAGGCGAATCCGGCGATGGGAGCGAAGCCGGAGATGAGACGGCACCACCCCGGACGTGGGATCGAGCTACGATCTGCGTCTCCAGTCAGGTTGGTTGCGCCGTCGATTGCAGGTTCTGTCTCACCGCTCTTCTGGGAGTCAAACGCAACCTGACGGCCGGCGAGATCGTCGGCCAAGTTTGTTCGATCTTGCGAGACCAGCAAATCTCTCCACCACAAGACCGGGTCAATATAGTCTTCATGGGAATGGGCGAGCCGTTTCTCAACTACGAAAACTTCATCAAAGCGGTGCGCCTGCTGGTCGAAGGAGTTGATATTCCTGAGTCACGCATGACAGTTTCGACGGCTGGAATCGTCCCACGCATTCACGACCTCGGCCGCGAGTCAGTTCGTCCGAAACTCGCTATCTCCTTGAACGCATCGAACGACGTCTTGCGTACCCGCCTCATGCCTATCAACAAGAAGTGGGATCTTGAGAAGTTGATGGACGCGGCGCGCGCCTTCCCCCTGCGGGCGCGCGAGCGGCTGACGTTTGAATATGTTCTGCTGGATCAGGTGAATGACTCGGTTGACAACGCCCGCGAAGTGGTCGAACTGGTTCGCGGTATCCGCGCTAAGGTGAACTTGATCGCACTGAACCCGGGTCCGGGCCTAGGCTTCGGAACGCCAGCTCACGAGCAGGTCTTGGCTTTTCAGCGCGTCTTGGTTGAAGCGTGTATTCCTACGTACATCCGAAGGCCGCGCGGACGAGACATCTACGCCGCCTGTGGTCAGCTTAAACGTACTGTCACCCTAATCAATGTCGTTGAGGCTGCATCCGGGAATTCAGCCGGCTAGATTTCGAGGCGTGTTTGGAGCGTCGAGGGTGCAGGAGTTGTCGGCAATTTCGCGGGCTGCGCCTCTTCGACGAGCGGCCGCCCTCCGGCAAGTGGAAGGTCGATGCGAATGGTCGTGCCGCCCTCCAGACGATTGCTACAGACGATCGACCCGTGATGCTCGCGAATGATGCCGTAGCACGCACTCAGCCCCAAGCCTGCTCCTTTCCCCACCGGGCGCGTCGTGTAGAACGGATCGAATACCCGTTCCGGTTCCCGGACCCCAGCCCCGTTGTCAGAGAACTCCAGGACAATGCTCTGTTCGTTCCGGCGAGTTTTCACAAAGAAAACGCCACCGCCTACTTCCTCTAGGGCCTGCAAAGCGTTGTTTCCGATGTGCAGGCAAACCTGCAAGAGTTGGTTCGCGTCCGCTGAGACCTGCGGAAGGTTGGTCGCGAAGCTCGTCTGTACCTCAACCTTCTGCGTACTGAACTGGGGCTGACATAGTTTGATCGCGGTCTGTGCCAGCGTGTTCACGTCCACCAACGTTTTCTCGCCAGGAACCTGCTTGGCGAAATTCAAAAGGCTTCCTATCAAGACTCGCGTGCGCTTCACTTGGTGGGCGATTTTGGTCGCCAGCGTCCGTTGTTCTTCCGTGAGCCCCGACTCCGCCAAAAGCTCCGAGTACCCCAACATGGCAGCCAAGGGATTGTTGAGTTCGTGAGCGGCGCCCCCAACCAATTGTCCCAGCGACGCGAGCTTTTCCGACTGAACGAGCTGTGCCTGCAGGTGCTTGAGATCCTCGAACGACTCCTGCGAGGAGCGCAACAGCCGGATCAGTTCCCGATCCAGCAGGTGCTGTCGCACGAAAACGACCCCTCCCATCAGGATCATCGTCACGAGCGTAATCACCAGGCGCAGCGTACGCACTTGCGTAGAGACTGAATTGTCGAAAACCGACCATACCGCAAACAGAGGGAGAGACAAGATAACGATCATGCCCAGGCGTGCAACCCAAACTCCACTGCGGCCTGGCAAGGTTGGTGCCGAGTCTTGTTTTGGCCGCAACTGCTGCGACACTACGCCGATCACAGTGACCCACCCCATGGAAGCGGCGACAGGCAGGTCGTACAGGCTTCCCGTGTAGTAGACGTTGCGTACAATCGCCCAGTTAGCAATGTAGGAACTGAGCGCGTATAGCACGGTAGCCCCGATCCATTGACCATAGATGAGCTTCCACCCACCTTTACTCCGCAGCCACACGATGGTGAGCGCCACCAGAAAAACCAGCTTTTCGGTCAGGTACAACGCGTTGAAACTGCGTCCGTACGCCGATTCATTGCTCTGTGCGTATTGCCAGGGAATGATTCCGAAAAAATATAGATATACCCACCAAGTCAGCAACAGCACGAAATCCAGCCCTCCCAGTCGCGCTTCATGGTCGCTTTGCTGGGCATGAGGCTGTAAGGCAAGCGCCGCCATCATGGGGACGAAGTGCAGGAAGATTATGATGTCCCCAACGAACAACTCGGGGACCTCTTGCCGAAGGACTACTTCAATATAGCTCCAAAGGAATTGGTAGGAGAGCCAGAAAAGAACGCCGAGCGTCATCAGGGCCCAAAACAAGCGGGTCCGTCCCTGATTCTGGGCGATGTTGGGTAGCAAAGCAGCGGTCGCGGAGAGCAGCAGAATGCACTGCGTAACGTCGCTAAAGACCGTCAGGGCGAAGCCCGGCTTCATTAGGACGGAGGCATACGCCTGTGCAAAGACCAGACCGCCGGCGGCCAGGATCCAAAGCTTCGATCGCTCTGTCAAAGGACGTTCCTTCCCGTTCATTCTAGACGTGGAAGCAGTGTTCTCGAGGTTACTTCGGTAACCACCCCCTGCCCCTGCGGCCGTCCTCGGACTTTGCCGGTCGAGCAATCTTTGACTTGATATCACGTTATGGAATCAATAATATCCGTTGTCATCCGACCACGGCATTCGGGGAATCGTGATTCGTCTACCGTTCCAGACAACCGCATATCGTCCCTTCTCCCGACTGCGGGCCCCCATAACACCCGGAGAGGTTCGTCGTACCGAGCGCTGGCTGGCCTCCGCGCGAGTGTTCCTAGCCATCGCGGCTCTGGTTGCCATCTGGATGGACCCGTCGGACTTCGGCTATTCCCTTTGGGCGTATTGGATCTTGGGCCTGTACATCGTGCATGGCGTGGTCGTGATGTTGCTCCTGCGCTTCCGGCAGGAGTCGACCTCATCGTTTCGGTTGCTCGTCCATGCGGCTGATATCGTCTGGCCCGTACTGATTACGCTGTTCGCGACTGGAAACGGGAGCCCGTTTTTTCTCTTCTTCGTGTTCGTTCTGGGTGCCTCGGCCTATCGCTGGGGTTTGCGCGAAACGTTCGGCACCTCAGTGGCTGCGGTGTCACTGTTGTGGGTGGAGAGCTTCGCGGTCGGGCATGGTTTGACCAGCCGGATCGACGATGTCCTGAGGCGCTACCGATTGCCACCGCTCGACGTCAATACTTCCCAGTTTCAGCCGAAGCATCTCTTCATGCTGTCGGCTTATCTGTTGGTGATGGGCCTCCTCATCGGCTACCTGGCGGAGCAGCAGAAACAGCTGCGGTCCGAACGCGCCATCATCGCTCGCGTCTTGGGACGGGCTCGGGTCGAGGCTGGACTTACCGGGACCCTCCAGGAAATTCTCCACGAACTCCTCGCCATTCATGGTGCGCGTCGCGCCCTGATCGCTTCCCAGGAAACCAACAAGTACCGGGTGTTTGTCGGTGACCTGCAGGCTCCGGATTCGGGTTTGTCGCAGCTGCATTGGCTTGAATCGTCTCCGCTGGATCGCGAGACATATCTTTACGAATCAGACGCCGACGCCTGTCTGGCTCTGAGCCAGGATGGAACATACCAATTCATCGCTATTGATCGCGAGGGCGTGCGGATGCGCTCTGGGGTTGAACAGCCCTTGGCATCCCTGGCCAAACTCTATCCCTTCAAATCTGTGGCCACCGTGTCGTTCGTTTTTGCTCAGGAGTGGTGGGGAAGGATCTTTCTTCTCGACCCGGTCATGGGGGGCGACCGCGAGGACGACTTGCGTTTCCTGCAGGAATTAGTTCGGCAAGTGGGCCCTGCGGTGTATAACGTTTATCTTCTGCGTCGGTTGCGCCAACGCGCAGGCGCCGTGGAGCGGGCCCGCGTTGCCCGTGAACTGCACGATGGCGCGGTGCAATCGCTCATTGCCATGGAGATGCAGGTGGATGTATTACGCCGCCAGTCAGCCGCCCAGTCCACCCCGTTGACGAGCGAGCTGGGCCGGATCCAGGGACTATTACGCGAAGAGGTTTTGAAGCTGCGTGAGCTCATGCAGCAGATGAAATCTCTCGACGTCGATTGGTCCACACTGATGCGTTTTCTCGAGGATACGGCGGAACGTTTTTCGCGCGAAACCGGCATCAGTGCGCGCTTTGCCTCGGAAATGTCCGATGCCAACGAGGTTGAGATGCCCCAGCGCGTTTGCCGCGAACTCGTCCGCATCGTCCAGGAGGGCTTGGTCAATGTGCGCAAGCACAGTGGCGCTCGCCTCGTCCTGGTGCGTCTGAGTTCCAATGGCGGCTATTGGGTGCTCGCGATCGAAGACAACGGTAAGGGTTTCCCGTTTTCTGGACGACTGTCCCAGACAGAGTTGGACCAACTCGGCAAGGGACCGATGGTGATCCGGGAACGCGTCCGTTTGATTGAGGGGGATCTCACGATAGAATCGAACCCAGGCCGCGGGTCAAGACTTGAGGTTCGGGTGCCACAGCACCGGGAAAGCGCTTATGGATAATCGAAGATCGCAGCCTATTCGCATTGTGATTGCCGACGATCATCCCATCTTTCGAGATGGCTTGCGACGGCTGCTCGAGGCCGAGCCGGGCCTGAAAGTCGTCGGCGAAGCATCCGACGGTACCGATGCTGTCAAACTCGCTCGCCAATTGAAACCCGACATCCTTCTTCTGGACTTGGCCATGCCGCGGCAGCCCGGTCTGGAGGCCCTGCGCGACCTGAGTGTCGGTACAGGCGCGAATGGTGTGAAAGTCATCCTGCTGACCGCCGCCGCGGAGAAGCACCAGATTGTCGAGGCGCTGCAGCTCGGGGCTCGTGGAGTGGTTCTCAAGGATTCCGCCACTCAGCTTTTGCTGAAAAGTATTCACACCGTGATGACCGGCGAATATTGGGTGGGACGGGAGAGCGTTTCCAACCTGGTTCAATACCTGCGGAACCTGGTGCAGTCTTCGAGCGAAGAGTCCCGCCAGAAGAAGTTCGGGCTGACCCCGAGAGAACTCGAAATTGTATCGGCGGTCGTCGCCGGGTATTCCAACAAGGAAATCGCGGAGTACTTCAAGATCAGCGAAGACACGGTGAAACATCACTTGAGTAACATCTTCGACAAGTTGGGTGTTTCCACTCGGTTGGAACTGGCCCTGTTTGCCGTTAATCAGGCGTTGCCCTTAAAAAGCATCGCCTGAGCTCGCTCACACCCCTTATGGCACTTTCGGGCCATGCCGGGTCACTTCGGTGCTATTGGCTTCCGGGGGCAGGGAATCTAGCATGATGGGCAGGGTACGCCTAAGGAAAAGTTTTGCACTTTGGGGCATAAAGGTACGGTCTTTGTGTCTGGAAAGATTTTCCGTCAGCGAAGGGAAGGAGCCCGTGATGAAGTCTTTGCATCAACTATGGTCAGATGAATCCGGACAGGACATCGCAGAATACGCGGTGATGCTCGCCGTAATCCTGGTGATCGTCGTGGGCACGATCCGCTTGATCGGTACCAACGCGAACACCGTATTCTCGCAGGTCGGAAGCGCGATTCAGTAAGGGGCGGACAACAAGTCTATTTCGCCTGCTGGCACCGTCGTGCCCACCCTCCGCTGGCGCAATTTACGTCTCCCACTACTCACGATAGGTCCGTGCCGTGGCTGCTGCGCCGCCACTCGCATTCCTCTACTTCGCCGCCGGGGCTGGCGACGTGGAGGCGACTTTCTCCGCTCCCGAGACCGGGATACGAGTCAGGTACGGAAACACCGGAGTCACTTCAAAAGGCATCTTCTCGCGCGCGGACAGCAAAGCGACTGGCTTAGTCTTTGCCATG
>Ga0137419_10000175_pt1 | contig 20018 bp, 17 predicted proteins | sample CZODoug3_1_2_16f_FD_108279 | JGI IMG/M metagenome (GOLD analysis project Ga0137419, IMG submission 108279) | Vadose zone soil fungal communities from Angelo Coast Range Reserve, California, USA - CZODoug3_1_2_16fungal (Illumina Assembly) | ecosystem: Environmental > Terrestrial > Soil > Vadose... | reverse complement strand
GGGAGGCATGTCATGCCACTGATGATAGATGGAGGCCGAATTCCGACTCGGTGGGCTGAGAAAAAGGATTGGCACGCGGGGACTGTCGGTGGACAGTTCCGACACACAGAGTGCATCAAAATCGCGCTCATTAACAATATGCCGGACGCGGCTCTTGAAGATACTGAGCTACAATTTTTCGAGCTCCTCAATACCGCGGCGGAGGACAATCCCGTCCTGCTCAAGCTCTTCTCGCTGCCGAAGATTCCGCGAAGCGACCGGGGACTAGGGCATTTGAACAGCTTTTACTTCCCCATTGAAGATCTTTTCAGCAGCCGGTTTGACGGAGTCATCATTACCGGAACCGAACCGCGCCAGCCGAACTTGCGGGATGAACCATACTGGTCTGCACTGGCCGATGTTCTTGACTGGGCCGAAGAGAATACTGCCTCGACGGTTTTGTCGTGCCTGGCGGCGCACGCAGCCGTCCTGCACAGCGACGGCATTGGCCGGCATGCCCTGGATGACAAACAATTCGGAGTTTTTGACGATCGAAAGGTTTCTGACCACCTGCTGACGAGCGGGACCTCGGAGCCAATGCGGTTCCCTCACTCGAGGTGGAACGAGGTGAGGGAAGAGGCCCTGACCTCGTGCGGATATAGTGTGCTGACCAAATCAGCGGAAGCCGGCGTCAACCTGTTTGTGAAGAAGAAAAAGAAGAGCCTATTCGTTCATTTCCAGGGGCACCCTGAGTATGGTGCCGGAACTTTGTGGAAGGAATACCGGAGAGATGTAAGGAGATTCCTCAGGCAGGAAAGACCGACATATCCTAAGATGCCCCATGGATACTTCGGGGCGGTAGCAGCAAAAATCTTGGACGAATTTCGAGAGACAGCCTTGTCCCAGCCCCGTGAGGAACTCATGGCAGCATTTCCTGAGGTCACCGCGGGCGAGGGATCGGAGAGTGCCTGGCACTCGGCTGCCGCGCGAGTCTATCGCAACTGGCTGCAGTATGTAGTTGCAGGAAGAGCCAGCGCCGCGGTTTATGCGTCTTCCGCCTCGAGCCGGATTCCTGTTACGTGGTCGAGATAGCTTGGCATAGGAAAGTCTAATGCCGTCAGGTTCAAGCCTCGGTTGGGTCTCTTTGCAATTACACACACTTTCTCCCGGTTCGAGCTGCCGAGCGCCCTCCGTGGCGTTATCGTGCCTAAAGCACGGTCTGCATCGGCGCACCACGAACCTGCAGGAAAGACGGCCATGAATGAAGTTCGCGTCTCCGACATCTTGCAGTCCCTTCCGAGACGCATCAGCGACGTTGTGAAGCCCTGGGCGGAAAGATCACCTGATCGGCCAGCTCTTGTCGAAGCCACCGGTACTTGGACCTATGGAGAGTTGTCTACCGTTGTGGCCACGACTCGGGCTTGGCTCGTGGAGGCAGGGGTACGCCCAGGCGATCGAGTGATGATCGTATGCGAGAACTGCCGGGCCTTTGTTGCCATACTCCTGGCCCTGGCCGGCCTTGATGCATGGCCGGTAGTTGTGAACGCCCGCCTTTCAGCACGCGAGATCGATCAGATCCGGGAGCATTGCGGGGCACGTCGCGTAATCTACACCACGAGCGTGTCACCGCATGCCAGGGAGCATGCCAAGCGCAATGGTGCTGGCATTCTGGACGTCAAGGATATTGGAGCTGTCGGTCTCGGCCCCCTGGACGAAACTGTCGAACCGGAGCCCATTGATCCAAACAGCGCCGACCACATTGCCGCACTCATCTATACTTCCGGCACGACGGGCCTCCCAAAAGGGGTCATGTTGACCCATCGAGGTCTGCTGTTCGTGGCAGCAGTTTCTGCGAAAATACGCTCACTCGCTCCGGAGGACCGTCTACTAGGCGTGTTGCCTATGTCTCACGCCGTTGGCCTTTCGGTGGTGCTCCTAGGTGCGTTGCTCTCTGGGGCCACCGTTGAATTAATGCCGCGCTTTGATCCTGTGGCGGTGTTGAAGGCATTGGAAGCCAGCCGGCTGACCGTCATGCTTGGTGCGCCGGCCATGTTTAGTCTGTTCCTCGAATACGCGAAGATGAAAGGAATTCGACCGGCAAAGTATCCTGGGCTTCGAATCATTTCCTCCTCCGGCGCTCCCCTGCACGCTACTCTCAAATTGGAAATTGAGACTCTTTTCAGCCTGGTCCTCCACAACGGCTACGGCGTGACGGAGTGCTCTCCGAATATTGCGCAAGCCCGGATCGAAGGGCCTGGTCAACGGGTCGAAGCGCACGGCCAATATGTCACTGTCGGCCACGTGTTTCCGGGGGTAGAAGTCCGGTTGGTCGGAACCGACGGTCAACCCGTACCCGAAGGAGAAGTAGGTGAACTCTGGGTGCGTGGGCCCAACGTCATGCAAGGCTACTATCGAGCGCCCGAAGAAACGGCCAGCGCGATCAATGCGGAAGGATGGTTCAACACCCGCGATCTGGCTCGATTGGAAGACGGAAAACTTTATATTGTTGGCCGCACAAAGGAACTGATCGTGCGGTTTGGATTCAACGTGTACCCAGCGGAGGTCGAAGCGGTGCTGAATACCTGCCCGGGAGTCGTTCGGTCCGCGGTCATTGGGCGTACGGTCGCGGGCGACGGAAATGAGGAAGTGGTTGCCTTTATTCAGCCTGCCGTGGGCTCGACGCTGACCTCCACTGAGGTGGCAGATCACGCAACAGCTCATCTTGCCCCATACAAACGGCCGTCGCAGATCGTTCTCGTTTCGGCACTGCCCTTAACGCCGACCGGGAAGGTCGTGAAGGCTGAGCTCATAAAAATGGCGGCAAGTACTCAGTAGGGATGCGAATTGTCCGAGCAGCTTGGTTTATAGCCCCACCTCGATCAGCGTCGGTCCATCGCTGTTGAACCCGTCTTTAAGAGCCGCCGCGAAGCCCTCGAGCGAAGTAACACGCCTGCCTGGCACGCCCATACCTTTCGCCAAGAGCACCCAGTCGATGTCGGGATGGCCGATCTCGAACAAATCTCGGGCACGGGGCCCCGGATTGCCGACGCCGAGGTAGGAAAACTCACGCTTCAAAACGGAGTAGGCGCGGTTTGCGAAAATTACGGTGGTAATCTTCAAACCCTCGCGCGCCATGGTCCACAGCGCCTGAGCCGTGTACATGCCGCTACCGTCCGCAGATAGGCATAGGACGCGCCGATCGGGGCATGCCACGGCGGCGCCAACTGCCAGAGGCAGGCCAATCCCAATCGAACCGCCAGTGTTCGCCAGCCAGTCGTGGGGCGGACCTCCCCTTGTTGCCGCCATCATGCCCCTACCCGAAGTCATAGACTCGTCGACTACGATGGTATTTTCGGGCAGGAGCGATCCCACGGCAGCCGCAAGCCCAGATAAGGTGATTTCGCCGGCAGGCGTTGCAGGCCGCTCAGCCTTCTCGGTCAGCATTTGTGATCCACCAAGCGACAAGGCTGTCGTCAGTGCCTCGAGCGCGCCAACAAAGTCTTCGCCCGGGCGCGCCAGAGCATGAATCTCACAGTCCGGCGACGTGAGCACGCTGTTCTTCCCCGGGGAAGCAAAGTAGGTAACAGGAGGCGACGCTCCCACCAAAATAAGCTGGCGGAATTCCTTCAGTTGTTCGACCGCCTGCTCAAGGACATACGGAATACGTTCTACGACTGCCACGCCAGCGCCACGTTCCATTCGCGTGAAAGGATAGGGAGCGAGCAGTTTGGCGCTTGCGGCCGCAGCAATGCGCGCGGCGAACTTCAGTCCTTTTCCGTAGAGCGCGCTCCCAGCCAGCAGGATAGCGGTTTGTAAGCCCGACCGGAGCAAGGTCGCCGCCCGCTCGATCGTCTCGGGGGCGGGTATGGGCGCCCTAGGTACGGAATGGATTGCGGAACTGGTACCGCCCTCGCTCCATGCAACGTCAGCCGGGACAATCAATGTGGCTATCTGGCCCGGCGCAGTACGCGCCGCAGCGATCGCTTCGGCCGCGTCGCGGCCAATCTCGGCGGCAGAGCACGATGTTCTCAGCCACCTGGAATAAGGTCGAGCGAAGGCTTCGATATCGGCAGTAAGCGGCGTGTCGTGGCGCAGATGGTAAGTTGCATGCTGGCCGACGAGGTTGACGATCGGCACGTGGGCGCGACGGGCATTGTGCAGATTGGCGAGGCCGTTGGCAAAGCCGGGGCCGAGATGAAGGAGAGTGCATGCTGGTTTCCCGGCCATGCGGGCAAAGCCGTCGGCCGCGCCGGTGACGACACCTTCGAAGAGGCCAAGCACGCAACGCATCTCTGTCACGCGGTCTAGTGCCGCAACAAGATGCATTTCTGAAGTACCCGGGTTCGTGAAACAAGCTTCAACTCCTCCACCTACCAGCGTGCGAATCAAACCTTCGGCTCCGTTCATCTGTTTATGGCCTCGGCAAAGCTACCACTGTGGCATTGAAATAAGTCCCAGCAACTTGGCATCAAGGCTCGGTATCGCATAACAAAAACCCTCGGAGCAATGCAGTTCCTCTTCATCTCTCACCGAAGACTTCTTGGAGAAAACGAGAGAGTACGGCAGACAGAGTCTCGTAGTGATTCGTGATGATTCCCGTATGATCACCAGGCACAGTCTCGACATCAAATTTCTCCGCCAGTTTGCCCCAGATTGGTATGGGGTCCTCAGGAAATCTCACGCTGATCGCGGCTCTTACGAACTTTATCGTGCCGGGGTAGAAGCACGGACGATAATTCTTCAAGGCCCGATAGCCGCTATCCCGCATGCGTTCGATAGCCGCCGTGTAGGAGGCACCGAGGGGCGGTCGATTGCGAGCGTTTCCGGCGCCATCGCGAGAGATGTACACCAGACGTTCAGCGGGGTGAAGGATGTAGGAAAGCGCCTCGCGAGGCGACAATCGAATCAACGTCGCTGCGTGATGTCTCATAAGACGCACAATCAAGCCTAGACGCTGTCCATATTGCAAGCAGTTCCTGTGCGGGTAGCTTTCCAACATAGCCAGCATGGCCACTTTTTCTCCCTTCGCCGTCAGGCGCTGGGCCATTTCAAGCGTTACCAGTCCTCCCAACGAATAACCGATCAGCAGGTACGGACCATGTGGCTGGACCTGCTTGACGGCATCTAGAAAGAATTGGGCCATATCTTCGACACTCTCGAACGGTGCATCCACGCCGTCGATGCCCTTGGCTTGCATTCCATAGATCGGGCGGCGTGACCGGATGTGTTTCACGACTTGATAAAAGTCCATCACGTTGCCGCCCATGCCGTGAGTTATAAAAATCGAGGGTTCTTCGGTGCCTGCCTTGAGCAGTACCAAGGCAGGAAATCGCGCTATCGTAGGCTGTTCGAGCACGGCCGCCAGCGCCGCGATTGTAGGCGCTTGATAGATCATCACGGGGGGCAGCTCTCGACCGGTTACCCGGGCGATCTCATTGAATAAGCTGACAGCCAGGAAAGAATCGCCCCCCAGGTCAAAAAAGTTATCTGCGACGCCGATGGGAGATTGCTGTAACACACTCTGCCAAATCGAGGTCAACACTCCGATCATCGAGTTGGTGGAATGACTCGCCACGCTGCACCTCTTCGGGGGGGCCTTCTGAGATTCTTGCACTTCCAAAGGTCACCGTGTCTGGCTTCAACCGCCAGGACGGAATAACGATAGAAAATGCGGAATGCAATTCGTCGCATCCTTTTTGCTCGATCCGTCATAGGATGGGCGGAGATGTAGTCATCCCGCGTCAGGCCTGCCGCTCCAGAGTCTGGCAAAGTTTGCCCATTAGGAATGGGCGAACTCCCAATAAAGTTCGCGAGCCTTAGAATATAATGGACCGGGTAGAATGACACGATTGCCGATCCGGCCGACGGGAACCACTTTCGAATAGTTTCCGCTCGAAAAGATCTCATCCGCCTTCTCGAAGTCCTGATAGGTGAGGGTTTTCTCAACCACCGTCAAGCCGGCTTCCCGCAGCAGCCCGATCACCCGCTGGCGGGTAATGCCCGCCAGGAAAGTCCCGTTTGGTACGGGTGTAAACACCACGCCATCCTTAGCCATGAAGATGTTGGAGGTGGCGAGTTCAGCAACATTGCCCAGCATGTCGCACACCACGGCATTGTCAAAACCCCGACCATGCGCCTCGAATAGCGAGCGAGCATTGTTGGGATAGAGACATCCGGCCTTGGCGTCGACGGGCATGCTGTCAAGTGTCGGTCGTCGGTAAGGCGACAAAGTGATGGAGAAGCCCGTCGTCGGCTTGCGCATGGGCGCTTCATAGATCGCGAGACACCAGCGAGTGGACTCCGGGTCATGGGCCTGAACCCACGGCCCCTCCTTTTCTGCCCAATACATCGGCCGGATGTAAAGCGCCGCATCTTTATCGAACCGGGCCATCCCTTCCTGCGCGAGTTTGACCCATCTTTCCGTCGCGATCATGGGTTTCAAGTACAATTTTGTCGCCGAGTCGTTGACGCGCGCACAATGGAGCTCGAGATCGGGCGTGACCCCCTCAAATGCGCGCGCCCCATCGAACACCAGGGAGCAGAGCCAGGCGGCATGCGTGCGCGGACCCATGATCGGCACATTGCCTTCGTGCCAGTCCTCCTCAAAGAATGTCCAGGTTTTAGACCAAGCACTTCCGGCCATCATGGCACCCCTATCGTGAAATGATCGTTCGACTCTCGCTTGAATATGGGACATCGCCGCCCAACAAAGCCTGCGAGGATTCCGTTTCAATGTATCGCGGCCGCCCGAGGGATTTCCTCGCCCGATCGGTCCCAAGACCCAAATGTCATTACACCTTACCTTACGTAATTCTGCGAAGCAAACAAACCGGCGAAATCAGTACCTTGAACAAACAGTGGTTTCCCCATCGGTCTCGCCCGTTTCTTGGTCACCTCAGGCCACGATCCCGCTCTCTTCGCACGTGATCACAGGCGAGGAATTATCCCGTTGTTCCAGGTTGCACGATTTCCGACTTCCTTACGTCGTATTCCTGATTCGCGTTTTCCTTTAGATTTTACACCCCGTCGCTGGTTAGGGAGTTTTGCAATCAAGAGGGCCAACGGCCGTCTCGGCCGGCGGAGGCAGATCGGTCTTCCATTTGCGGTTGCCGAATTCCATTCGAAAGTTCAAGTTTATGCCTATCGGTCCTGCAGCACTTTGCCCATTCCTCTGGCATGTGAGATATGTAGTAGGGCCCAAATGTGCGCTGACAATTCAGAGAAACCTCAATTGACTCCCGCTCCGCGACGTGAGTCCAGTCCGACGCCAGGGGGCACGCCAAAAGTCAGGTACTGCGTTATTACTCCGGTCCGGGACGAGGAACAGTACATCCTCGGCACCATCAAGTCAGTTCTGGATCAGTCCGTTCGTCCGGTCGAATGGATCATCGTGGATGATGGCTCAAAGGATGCCACCGGTATCATCATCGATCGATACGCTCAAGAATATTCCTGGATCCGCACCCTGCACCGCAAGGACCGCGGCCATCGCGCAACTGGTGGCGGTGTGGAAGCCTTTCTCGACGCCTACCGATTGCTTCAGTCGCACGACTGGGAGTATCTAGTGAATCTCGACAGCGATCTGACTTTTGCCCCCGATTATTTCGAGCGGTGCTTCGAATATTTCCACAAGACCCCAAGTCTAGGAATTGGCGGCGGCGCAATCTATACCATGGTGGGGGATCTCCTCAGCCTGGAGAAAGCTCCAACCTTTCACGTTCGTGGGGCTACCAAGATTTATCGAAGGGAGTGCTGGGAGGAACTTGGCGGACTGTTCTGCGGCCTCGGTTGGGACACGGTCGATGAAGTCAAGGCCAACCAACTAGGTTGGACAACCCGGACTTTTGCTGATCTGCGGCTCGTTCATCAGCGTGCGAGCGGCGCGGTATGGGGGAAATGGGGCAGCGCAGTGAATGATGGCGAAGCGGACTATATCGTCGGTTATCACCCTTTGTTTTTTTGTTTCAAGTGTGGGCGCCATATTTTCAATTCTCCGTATCTTATCCGGAGTCTCGGGATCGCTTACGGCTTCTTGCGTGGGCTCGTGCGAGGGACGCCCCGTATAGAGGACCGAGCGCTGGTGGCGTACCTGCGCAATCAGCAGTTGAGGCGCCTAGTCGGCGTTTCTTCCATTTGGAAATGACCCCCAGTGAGTGGCGCAAGCCCCGGACTTCAGGCCGGGGTAAGCCACGACTACAGTGGTGTGGCCTGCTGCTCGATATAGCGTTTGATTACCTCGAGCGGCGCGCCGCCACAGGATGCGGCGAAGTAAGACGGCGACCACAACACATTCTTCCAGTAGCACTTGGCGAAGCGAGGCAACTGGCGACGGAGAACGTAACTCGATACACCTTTTAAGGAGTTCACCAGCGATGAGACAGACACTTTCGGCGGGTAGTTCACCAGTAAGTGTACGTGATTGCTCTCTCCGTCGATCTGCACCAGCACCGCCTCAAAGTCCGTGCAGACCTTGGAGAAGATCTGCCTGAGACGCTCAATCGCTTCGCCGTCGAGCCTGCAGCGACGATATTTGGTCACAAAGACCAGATGGACATGCATTGCAGAAACGCAGTGTCTTCCGTGTCGTAAATCCTTGCTTTTGTCCATAGACCAGATTATAATGCGGCCATGGAACGTAGGCAAGCATTCCAATTCGAGTTGATGCCCAACTCCGAACAGCGGCGGCAGATGCGCCGATTCGCTGGTTGTACTCGCTACGTCTACAACAAAGCGCTGGCGCTCAAGAAAGAACTCTACGAGAAGCAAGAGCAAGTCAGCCGCTTCCAGTTGGACAAGATGCTCGTGCAGTGGAAGCAGGAAGCGCCGTGGCTTTCCGAAGCGCCCGCTCACGCACTACAGCAAGCCATTCTCGACCTCGACCGTGCCTATCAGAATTTCTTTCAGAAGCGCCCCGCTTTCCCGAAGTTTCACAAGAATGGATTGCGGGATTCGTTCCGTGAGTCAGATCGGAAGTGCATCAAGTTAGACCAAGCGAATAGCCGTATGCAGTTGCCGAAGATAGGCTGGATACGCTATCGCAACAGTCGTGAAGTACTCGGTGCCGTTCGCAGTGTCACGGTCAGCCAATCAGCAGGCAAGTGGTTTGTGAGTATTAGTACGTTGCGGGAAGTTGAGCAGCCGCGACATCCTTCGCCTTCCGCAGTCGGTCTGGATTGGGGTGTAGCCAACTTGGCCACCCTGTCGAACGGCGAAGTCCTCGACCCGTGGCAGCCGCTGAAAAAGTGTTTGCCCAAACTAGCCAAGTTGCAGCGTCGTATGGCAGGCAAGAAAAAGTTCTCGAGCAACTGGAAGAAAGCGAAAGCCAAAGTCAGTCAGTTGCACCGCAAGATTGCCAACACCAGAAGGTATTTCCTACACAAGTCCTCGAGCGATATCAGCAAAAACCACGCCATCGTGTTTGTCGAAGACTTGCAAGTTAAGAACATGAATGCCTCCAGCAAGGGCACGAAAGCAAGACCGGGGAAGCGCGGAGCCCAAAAATCCGGGCTGAATCGTGCCATCCTCGATGCCAGCCCGTTCGAGTTGCGTCGGCAATTGCAGTACAAGACGCAGTGGAACGGCGGTCTTTTGGTGCCCGTGCCACCACAGAACACCAGTCGTAAGTGTCTTGAGTGCCACCACACGTCGGCGGAGAACCGCAAGACGCAAGCCAAGTTCGTTTGTGTCCAGTGCGGTTTCTCAGCCCCGGCGGACTGGGTCGGGGCCATAAACATCAGAGAGGCGGGATTCGCCTTGTTAGCCTGTTCGAAACCTTCGCCTGATGCAAGGGCGTCGTGGCAGGAACCCACCGAAGCGACTCGGGTGCAATCGTGCGCCTGAGAGCTGTAGGAATCCCCTCCGTTCGCGGAGGGGAGGAGGTCAAGATCTCCACATCACGATGCACTGCCTGCGCCCACCTTTCGCATGTAGGCTTGTTGAGTGCGGCCCGGAAGGTCATAGGGAGCCGCGGAAAAACGTGAAACCCACTGTCCTTGTTGTTTCGACGTCTCGCTCGTTCTCGCCCGCACGGCTGGCGATGGCTCTTGTAAATGCCGGGTGCACCGTCAAAGCTGTCTGTCCGCCTCGCCACCCGCTCGTAAAGACAAACGCAGTGAGCCAAGTCTATACTTACCACGGCTTGGCGCCGCTGGTGTCGATCGCGGGTGCGATTGCCACCACAAAACCGGATCTCGTCCTGCCCTTCGACGACGTCGCAACCCTCCATCTGCACGAACTCCACCATCGAGAACTGCGCCGGGGGAAAGCAGGAGCACCGACGTGCTCGCTCATCGAGCGTTCACTCGGTGCCCCCGCGAGTTTTCCGATCGTGTACGCGAGAACGACCACGATGGAACTGGCCGAACAAGATGGTATTCGCGTTCCGAAAAGCGAAGTTGTTAGAAACACGGAAGACCTCAGATTATCGATCACCCGGATGGGCCTTCCCGTAGTCCTCAAAGCCAACGGCACTTCGGGCGGCGACGGCATATCGATCGTCCACACGATTGAGGAAGCCCAACACGCCCTCCGGGCGCTTGCAGCGCCTCCGCTTGTCGTACGTGTGGCCAAGCGGGCTTTGTTTGACCAGGACCTGACGCTGGTTTGGCCTTCCTTGCTCCGTAAGCGGTACGTTGTAAATGCGCAGGCATTTGTACCCGGACGGGAAGCGACAAGCGCCATAGCTTGCTGGAAGGGCACGGTTCTGGCCAGCCTCCATTTTGAAGTGCTCAGGAAACAGGATGCGGGCGGGCCATCTACTGTCTTGCGCTTGATCGAAAACGCTGAAATGTCCGCTGCCGCGGAGAAAATGGCGCGCCGGCTCGGGCTTTCCGGGCTGCATGGCTTTGATTTCATGTTGGAGGAACAAACGGGGAACGCTTACCTCATCGAAATCAATCCCCGAGCGACTCAGGTCGGACATCTGACGCTTGGGCCAGGACGGGATCTTCCTGCGGCGTTGCACGCCGCCGTGACCGGGGAAGTGATTCGAACAGCTCCCAAGCTCACCGAGAACGACACGATCGCGCTCTTTCCGCAAGAATGGATCAGAAATCCCGCTAGCGCGTTTCTGAGGTCAGGTTACCACGATGTTCCATGGGAAGAGCCTGACTTGATTCGTGTTTGCATCCGCCGACGCGGCCAGACCGCTTGGTACTTGCAGCAAAAGTGGATCGAATCCCTATTAAGGGTTCGTCGCCCTCGCCCATGACGGCTCTACCACAGGGTGTCGGTGCGCGGTCTGATGTTCGGCAAACAAAGATGCCGGTTCGGTAGAATGGAATGGAGCTGAATGTTCGATACTCATCTTTGGGCCTGTCGCACGCAAGTTACGCCAGTCACGGAGGGCCACTGTGCGAGTCTTCTAGCCATCTCCTGCTCTGCAGAAGGAGGCCGCGGCGGACGCCGCAGGGCGATGGAGTTTGGTTCCCATGATTTCCTGGATCGGTGGCAAATCGGATCTGCGTAGTGGGTGTCTTCTCGGTTTGTTATACTCGGCAGGATTGCTTCTTGATACTTGGCAGCAAGCCCTCTGACAGCCGATTCGGCTTCGCGCGGGAGTGGTACTGATCCCTTCCGCCCGACAACGGAATGAGACAAAAACTCCCTCAACTCGATGGCGTTCGGGGCGTGGCCATCCTGCTTGTGATATTTCACAACGCCGGCGAAAAACTTCCCGCGGTTCATTTGCAGGGCTTCTTTGCCAACGGGTGGATGGGCGTTGATCTCCCTTTCGCCTTATCGGCATTTCTGATCACTGGGATTCTTATCGACACCAAGCGACCGGAGGGCTATCTAAAAAACTTCTATGCCAGGCGATTTCTAAGGATATGGCCCTTGTACTATTCCCTTCTCTTTTTCATGTTTGTAGTTCTTCCCTTCCTCAGTCGCTCGCAAGGACAGGTAGTCTTTGAAAAATCGTCACCCTGGTGGGCCTATCCGTTGTTCCTTCAGAACTTCCTGATTTCCCCGGCTTCAACCGCGGCCGCAGGTTCTCTTGGCGTCAGGTGGTCGCTGGCCATCGAGGAACAGTTTTATTTGGTTTGGCCCTGGGTTGTGCGATTCTGCACTTACGCTCAACCGCGTCGCACCGCGGTCGCAGTCATTTGTCTTTCTCCAGCGCTGCGCTTTTACTTGTCAAGACACCACGTTGATCTTTACACAAACGTGTTCTGTCGCCTGGACGGGCTGATGGCGGGTGCCTTCCTCGCGCTAGTAGTCCGTGCGGACACCTTTCTTCCGTCCAAGTTTCTCAAACCCGCTTGGATCTCTCCGTTGATCGCGGTCCCGCTGGCGTTTTTCATCGAAGCCCTCGATGCAAGAGGGGTGGTGTTCTCGTTGAATGCGGTGGCTTCGGCCGCATTCGTGTATCTCTCGCTGTTTTCCATACAAAAATGGCTCCGGGTGGGGCTGATGAATCGACTCGTGGTTTACACCGGAACGATCAGCTATGAGCTGTACCTGCTTCATAAGTTTTCGTTTGGTATGCTGCAAGCGCTCCGCTTGGATCGATATCCTTTCCTGGTCGTGCCAGTTATTCTGCTCACCAGCTACGCCCTAGCCGCACTCTCATGGCATCTGCTCGAGAGGCCATTCCTTGGGCTAAAGCGATTTTTCGAATCGAGGCAGGTTCGCAACGATGGCGCGGACAACCAGTTCGGGGTCGTGCCTCCTTGAAGGGGACCGTTGTGTCTGCTGGCCATGATCATTTCGGGGGTAGGACCTAAGACGGGCTCTGATGATTGCGCGATACTTCAGTGTGACTAACTTTATGCGCTCGGATGGTTTGATGCGGGCCACCGTTTGTCACCATGGCAGCTGAACAACTATCCGTAGCTGCCAGAGCGGAGAAGATTGCATTGAATGACGCCAACATGGCCGTTAGGAACCGATGGATATGGTTTGGCGTCTGGATTTTCCTTTCTGCACTGTTCTTTGCGCGTCCCTTGATGGCGTTGGTTCGTTCGTCTCTGACGAATGACGATATTTCCTACGTCATCCTCATTCCCTTTCTCAGCTCCTGGATTCTCCTCGCCGAGCGTCGCAAGATCTTTCTCGATCTCTCGACCGACAAAGAACTGGGCGGCTGGATCCTCATTCTAGGCGTCTTTACAGCGGTCACTTCCCGACTTATGGGGGGGATGTTTTTGGCCGGTGTGCAACAGTCTGGCTACATTTTGTCACTGGTATTGCTTTGGTTGGCGGGTTTTGCTCTCTTCTTTGGAAGATCCGCGTCCCAAGCGGCGCACTTTTCTCTTGTCTTCCTCTTTCTGATGGTCCCACCGCCCAAAATCGTTCTCGACCATGTCGTCTATTTCCTACAAGCAGGCTCCACTTGGATAACGGAGGCCCTCTTCGATCTATTGCATGTCCCGGCTTTGCGCGAAGGTTTCGTCTTTCATCTTGCCCGGGTCGACATCGAAGTAGCAAAGGAGTGCAGCGGAATCCGTTCCAGCATGGCGTTGCTCATCCTGGCACTATTGGCTACCCACTTTGCTCTGAAGAGTTTCTGGAAGAAGGCCTTGTTCCTGGCTTGCGGGCTGTTCATGATGATCTTGAAAAACGGGATCCGTATTGCCACACTAACTCTACTGGCGATGTACGTTGATCCGGGTTTTCTCTACGGAAGATTGCACCATCAGGGTGGGGTGGTCTTTTTCTTGATCGGCCTTGTTTTCTTACTGCCAGTTCTTCTCCTCTTGCAACGGAGTGAGGGCAAAGTAGTGTCCTGAATTGTTGGCATTTTCTTGAGGCGCTCGTCTTATGGTTTCTCGATCCGATTGCCGCGGGAGGATCGAGGGTTTTTGCAGCAGTAGACAGACACTTGTGTGTCAGATGCAACCGTAGTTGCGCCACCTTTGTGATCGCCTGGTACCGTCGCATTTTCATTGTCAAAAAAAATTGCAGGCGCTACGTCCGCGCAAGCATTCTCCCGCCGTGAAAGAACCAGGGGAGAAACGTAGAGAGCTGCCCACCCTAGGTCTACCGAGCAAACTCGGACCACGTCGCTATGCTCGGCTCCTCCGCTTTGTGAACATATTTCTTCTTGATGGCGCTCATGCCGACAGGTCGCGTCTTGGTCACCGTGATCCACGCAGGTAAATCCGATTCTCGTCATCCGGCACGGCGATAGATCATCGTCCCCACTGCTTGCAGCAATCGATCTGGGACAAGAGTGTAAAAGCGTTTGACCATCGGCTGGTTCCACTTCCTGATGGAATTGACGGACCGACCGGGAGAAAACGACCAATAGATCAGCGAGTCAGGTGCTGGAGTCCAGTGGTTCTTGAAGGCGAGCAGGCCGTGATTACCTTCTTCCGTTCTCCGGAGACCGAAAGTCTTCGATTCCATCGATTTGCTCTGACAATCGCCCGCCAAAGTAGAAAGGGCGTCGCACCAATCTTGTGGAATCTTTCGTCGGGGCAACCATACTTGTAGTAGCTCTTATCTTCGAAGTGTAAGATCAAGACAGCAGCCACGGGTGGCTGTTCCATATACGCGATGCGCAGGTCCGCAGCACTTCCCATTCTATCGAGTAGATTCCTGAACCAAGCGTAGGGCTGCGGAGGGAGGTTGTGGCGCGCTCGCGTCCGAACCAACAGCCGGTAGAAATCTCGTCAGGAGTCCGTCTGAACTTCCACAGACCTCGACGATCTCGACGACCCCAACTCTTTCGGCATGACGCACCCTGCGCTGCACGGAGTCCTTACTTAATCGTTTCTTCAACCCCTGGTTCCAGGTTGACGCGATGCAAGACGTACTTGACTGCTGGCCAGAATCCTATCCTTACTCGCTGCCTCCTCGAAGTTCCGGCTCACCGGACGGAGCTCGACGTATTTCCATCCCAGATCGGCTCTGGCGGTATGCAAGTGACAGAGCAAACTCTCGAATCTCCCGTCCGGCTCGGCGAGAGGGCACAATGGTCGGAAAAGGGCAGCCAGACGATGCGGTTGCCTGTTACCCAACTCCGGGTGTGGCAGAAGGGCAGGCCAATCTCTAGATCAGCATTCGGCGGAGAAGCGGTGAAAACGACCGGCTCATATCCGTACGTGCGGTGGAGCGCATGGAGCCAGCCCACATGATGGAAAATGGAGGCCTGGGGATGCCTCTCGACAAGACTCTGCCACCGGCGGTCTCCGAGCGGGTCTACTTCGTAAACACGCGCCAAGGACCGCTTGTTTTGCCTACTCAAGATTCTATTGTTGATTCGAGACTCAAACTGTGACGTTCGGTTGGCCGAATTTATCATGTGCCTGGAACAAAGGTCGCAGTCTTGCAGCAGTGAAACGGGAGAAATCGAGCCCACGCAGGATCGTAATGCCTGGAAGATCGCTTCTCAAGCAGGCGTTGACCTCAAAAGAGAGATAGGGGAACTACGCAGTAAACCGCGCACAGTATATTCATTGGGAATCTCCACATGGTCTTCTGCTGGCTGACAACAAACACTTCGCCCCGGGTAGAAATCGGGGCGACCAGAGCAAGAGACCCGCGACCTTTCGAAATCGACTTCCTAGGAAGTATTGAAGGAGCGGCTGAAGAAACGGTTAAGAGGACTCACTGAGCTTCGACGGCCGGGGGAACTTCAGCGGCGGGTTGAATAGACACGTTTTTCGGCAAAAGGAACTTAGGAGCTCACTCCTCTTTACCGGCAGAATCGTAGGAGTACCGGTCGTACCCGCCGTATCCTTCGTTCCGATCTACTTGGTTCAACACCACTCCGAGCAGATTCTTGCCCCGGAATTCTAAAACTCCCTTTTCTGCTATCTCATACGTTGTCTCTCCGGCTCTAACAACGAAAAGCGCCCCGTCACACAAATCTGCCAGAATGTTAGCATCATGAATCGGCAGGGCGGGCGGAGAATCAAGAATCACCCAGTCAAATACGGGAGTGACCAGATCGAGCAGCTTTTTCATCCGAGCACTTGAGAGCAGTTCGCTGGGATTCGAAACCGGACGACCACTCGGGAGGAAGCAAAGATTGGCGTCGGATCCATGCTGGATCACCCCGTATTCGTCAGCTTCTCCTCGCAAATAGTCCGTGAGGCCGGGGCCAATCGGTGCGCCCAGCGCGATGTGAAGACGAGGAGCACGGAGGTCGGCATCAATCATTAACACGCGCTTGTCAGGCTGGCGGACGATGGACTGCGCCAGGTTGGTCGCGACAAACGTTTTCCCCTCTCCGGGAACGCTGCTCGTCACTAACACTCGCCGCAGCGGTCTAGCCGCGGCAAGCTGATAAAGACGAGAACGCAATGTCCTGAAGCGCTCGGTACCGATCTTCGCGTTGTCATCTGCTCGGGGAAACAAGTTGTAACCCGCATCGGGCTTCCACTCTGGACGAGCACACCACTGAATGAGGTCATCGAAGCGAAGAAAGTGACCGGCCTCAGATGGCCGGGTGCTGCGCGCCTGCTCAGCCACTTGGCCAGCGCTCAAAATGGACTGGGGAATGTCCACTCCAACGGGTCCGACATCAAGGCGTTCGCCTACCAACACCTGCGACGGTTTTTCCTTCGCCGCTTTTCTCAAGGCATCATGGATCCGGCTCATCGTTTCCTCAGAGTTTCTTTCCCGGCTCTAGTAGTAATCATCTTCTTGAGCTCGCCTTCTCATACGAGCTACTTGCCAACTCCAACATCGGCATCATTGCCAGGACCGGTAATTTCAAGAAGAGTTCCACATCTCTTTCCGTGTGCATGGACCTGTCGGTCAGCGCGATCAAGTACAGTAATCCTAGACCCAGGACGAGCCCTCCGCCCAATCCGCCGCCGGCAAAATACGACTTCTTCGGGAAAGAGGGTTTCTCGGGCAGGCTCGGAGGATCGAGCACCCGAAATTGCTCGCTTTGCTGCTGGTGTTCAAGATCCGTGGCCATTGCCGACTGCTCGTGCTTTTTCAACAAATCGTTGTAGAAATCAAGCGCCGCCTGGTGACTACGTGTCATTTCTTTGAACTGTTGCTCTACGACGGGGCTTGCCTGTATGCGGGCCTGTAATTGGTGAATCTGGTCCTGGATTTGACTCTGTCGTTTCGCTAAACTGGAAATGTTTACTTCATCTTGTCGAAGTTTTGCGCGGAGTTGTTGCATCTGGGGAGGTTCGATGGCCGACGCATGAGTCGAGCCACTCCCCTGTCTGCCAGTCTTCGACGCTTCTGCCATGTGTTTTTTCAGCTCCTCGATTTGATGCTTGGCCTTGATAACGTCTGGATGCTCAGGAGTGTAACGGGCGAGCAAGCCAGTGAGTTGGTCCTGCAAAGCAATGAGTTGTTGTTCGGCGGTCTCGGGATTTTGACCCGTCTGTGACATCTTCCAAGTGGCTTCCTGTTGGCTCAGAAGCGACTCATTAAGAGCCTTCTCCTGCTGTGCCCGGCTCACGGCCTGAATACTTGCTTCGAGTTGCGAGTTCATCACAGTCAGCTGGCTGAGATTGGGTTGCTCTTCTTCCGGGAGCGAACCGAGGTGAAGACGTTTGAATTGGGCCAGCTTCGCATCCTGTTCGTCGAGTTTGCTCTTGGCCTCATCAAGCTGACCGCTGAGGAAGGAGGTCGTCTGCGACGCTTGCCGTTCCCGTTCTCTGGTATTCTGCTCCATAAACATAGAGGTAATTTCTGTACAGATTTGCTGAGCAATCAGGGCATTATCAAAAGTCACATTCACATAGAATCCCGGTAGGCTACGATTCTGCGTGCCCGCCATGGGTTCAAGGGGCTTGACAGTCACAGAATTTCTCAGCCGCTCGACCAAATCCTCAATGTGGACCCGTCCACGATCCTGCGCATAAAGACCAAACTTTTCGATGATAGGCTGCAGGCGTGTTCGGCTTAGAATTTGCTCCTGCATAGAAGCCAGTCGATGATTCAATTCTTCGCTTACAACGGGCCTCACGTACTCGGTAGGCACGGTCGGCTGATCGACGAGCACGAGCGTCTGTGACGTATAGCGCTTGGGTAGCACGATGGCAGTCAGCAAGCCGAGAGCTCCACAGCCGATCACCGTGAGTGGCAGGATCCACCAGTAGTGCCGAAGTATTCGCTGCGCTTCGCTAAGCGTTATCTCGCCATTCTTGATCATGTTGCGCCTCGTCTCAATCTCTTACACCTTACCCCAAGTCAGGAACGCCCTTGCCTTCCGATTGACACACAAAGAAAAGACCCAGTTCGGAGGTTGCACGCGTTCTGCCAGGGGAAGGGGCCCTCGGTAGCGAACCGCCAACAAAGTAAGTAGTTTAGTTTCCATATGATAGAGCAAGGGGGATTTGACGTTCGTGGGCATAATGACTCTGATCCCGAACAATAGTGGAAGAATTCTATCCACATTATCCCAGCAATTCGCTTTTCTGGCGGCTGATTCGCCCTTTCGGAGGCCGCTTGGATCGCGTGGATGCTTCGCGATTGCGATGCGCGGCACCATCTCCCTTATTTTCAATAACTTGCAAATCTCAGAAGAAACCCCAGCTTTCTGGGTTCGAGGACAGAGAATTGCATTCATAGGGAGGTGTTGATGCCGACCGGAGTATGTCGACATGCCCTTGCTAACCCATTTGCGAAACAGAATTCACCAATTTTTGACCCTAAACCTATTGTTACTACTTGCCGCTGTTTTCGGCGGATGCTCGGGCAACCCTAATGTGCGAAAGCAAAAATTCTATACGCAAGCGGTAGTCGACTTTGATAGAGCCAAGTACCCCGAGGCAGTGATTTCGTTGCGCCGGGCATTACAAGTCGACCCGCGCTTTGTCGAAGCGCATTACAAACTCGCGCAGTGTCACGAGCGCCAGGGAAGCTGGGCAGCCGCCTTTCAAGAACTGCAGCGAACGATCGATCTCCAGCCGGATGACTGGCGGGCCCAGATCGAACTTGGGCAGATCTTGCTCGCTGCCGGCAAAAGTGCGGATGCAAAAGACCGTGCCATGCTAGTGCTGCACAACGCTCCCAAAAACATCGACGCCCGCCTCCTGCTTTCCAATGCGGATGCTCTGCTAGGCAACTCGAACGATGCCTTAGGAGAAGCTAGAGATGCCGTGACAATGGCCCCTGATCGGCTGGCGGTCTATATCAATCTCGCGGTGATCGAGGAAAGGGAGGGGGCCATCGAAGGCGCTGAAGCGCATTTACAAAAAGCGGAGTCTCTCGATCCATCTTCCATGGAGCCGATCATGGCACTTGGAAATCTGTACCAAAGGCAAAAACGCTGGCGGGATGCAGAAAAGCAGTTTCTGGCAGCCATAGCTTTGGCACCTAAGAATCCCGCGCCCCGCACGGCCCTAGCTGGAGTGTACCTGAGTCTTGGTCAGGAAGGAGAAGCTGAACACGTCTTGTCTGATGCCAAGCAACAGGCACTAGACGATCCAGCGATGTACCGACTGCTCGGCGACTACTATATTGCGCGAGGTGATTCCGCGAGAGCACTTCGTGAATTTGGTACACTCTTTGTTCAGCATCGGCGCGATCTTCAAGTCCAGAAAACATACATCCAGCTATTGATCCTCAATCATAGAATCGACGAAGCAACCACGCTTACTAACGAAATGTTGAACAGCTCCTCGCGAGACGCTGAGGCACTCCTTCTACAGGGGCAGATTCAGATTCAACGGGCACATTTCGACGACAGTGTCACTACCCTGCAGCAAGCCGTGAAACTCGCCCCTAATTCTGCATTCGGACATTACCAGCTTGGCGTCGCGTTTCATGGTAAGGGCAATGTGCAGCAAGCGGAAGGCGAATGGCAGACGGCCGTGCGCCTGCAGCCGAATCTTTTTGATGCCTGGTCCGCACTCGGTGCCAGCGCGGTACAACGGGGCGATTGGCGAGGTCTCGAGCCAATCAGCAGGCAGCTCCAGAAGATTGCGCCGGCTTCCACGGAGGGCTTTCTCCTCCATGCGACAGCAAGACTTAACCAAGGAGACGCTGCTTCGGCCGAGGAAGACTTGCAACATCTCTTAGCTCTAGCTCCCCAGAGCGCAATTGGGTATGTACAGCTCGGCCGGCTGAGAACGGAGCAGAAGCGTTGGGCTGAAGCGGAGGATGCCTATCGCAAGGCG
>Ga0137419_10000174_pt1 | contig 20056 bp, 17 predicted proteins | sample CZODoug3_1_2_16f_FD_108279 | JGI IMG/M metagenome (GOLD analysis project Ga0137419, IMG submission 108279) | Vadose zone soil fungal communities from Angelo Coast Range Reserve, California, USA - CZODoug3_1_2_16fungal (Illumina Assembly) | ecosystem: Environmental > Terrestrial > Soil > Vadose... | reverse complement strand
CCCGACATTGTGGTTCGCCTGCGCACGCCGAATCTCGACACCATCTCGCTGAGCGTGCAAGATCGCGGCATAGGAATTCCGCGCAATGAGCTGAGCCGTATCTTCAAGCGCTTTTATCGCGCGCACCCCACCAGCGTGGGGCACGCCGATTCCAAGCAAATTAAGGGAACCGGCCTCGGCCTTTTCATTGTGCGCTCAGTGGCACGCCAGCATGGAGGCGATGCCTTCGCTGAGAGCGAAGGCCCTGGCACAGGGAGTACCTTCCGGCTGCGGCTGCCCAGGGTCCATCGCGCATGAGCCAGATCCTAGTCGTGGAAGACGAGGCGCATATCGCTGAGGGCCTGCGCTTCAACCTGGAAGCGGAGGGTCACCGAGTAGAGCTCACCGATAACGGTGAAGATGCTCTCCAGAAATTGCAAGTCGAAGGACAGCCGTTCGAGGCCGTTGTATTAGACGTAATGCTCCCCGGGAAGGACGGGTTCACGGTGGTTCGCGAACTGCGGCAGGCCAAGAATTACGTTCCTGTGCTAATCCTTACCGCGCGCGGGCGACCAGAGGATGTGTTAACGGGATTTGAAGCGGGTGCAGATGACTACTTGCCTAAGCCGTTTAACCTCGACATCCTGATCGCGCGAATTGAAAGCCTGCTGCGGCGCAAGCAGTGGTTAGGAGCTGCCGATTCAGCAGCCGCTGCCTCCGCCGCTCTGGACCCGTCCAGGACGTTTCGTTTTGGTGACAAGCTGGTGGATTTTGAGCACCTGCGCCTGCACGTAGGAGAAAAACATTTCCAGCTCACCCTGATGGAGGCCGATCTTCTCCGCTTTCTGATTGCGAACATAGGCCATCCCGTTTCCAGGAAGGCAATTTTAGAAAAGGTCTGGAACCTGCACGAGGATACCGATACAAGGGCGATTGACAACTTCATCGTGCGTTTACGACGGTACATCGAGTCCGACCCGTCGAACCCTCGGCATTTGTTAACGGTTCGGGGAATTGGCTACGAACTTGTCGTCGATTCGGACAGCTGAACAAGGCAGTTCCCGCTCAACAACAGCGTGGCCTGCGAGCCCGACCCTGCTCAGTTTCGCGAAGGAACTCGGCATAGGCCGTGGCTGACGAAGTCATCCCTCGCCGCGCCAGAAATCGCGAATACGCGGACTCATCGAAAATCTCGTCCAACACGGCGCGCAGGGTTTGGAAGAACGCTCTGAGCCTCATACTTCCTCCGCGGCGAAACGAGTGGCCACAAACTGAGCTTCCTTCACCCGGGCGGCTTTGCGCCCGGAAAGCACTCGTACCCATTCCAAAATTGACTCCAACAGGATCAGAGAAACCAGGCAGACTAGAAAGGCTGCGACCGCTGCATCCAGACGGTCATTCAACATGAACCGGACCAAATCACCCGGCTTGGGAGCAGTCGCCATCTGCGATGCTAACTGCCGGGCGTGGGCGAGGAATCCGATCCGGGGATTGGGATCGAAAATCTTGTGCCAAGACGCTGTGAACGTGACCCCCACCAGCGCCCACAAGGGCGCCAATGTGACTACTGCATAGCGACTCCGACCCATCTTGAGGAGGATGGTGGTCGCAACGCACAACGCAACGATGGCCAGCAACTGATTGGCGATGCCGAACAACGGCCACAGCGAGTTGATGCCGCCTAGCGGATCTTTGACGCCTTGCCAGAGGAAATATCCCCATGCAGCAACGATCAGAGCGCTGGTGGAGAGTATGCTGGGATACCAACTGGTGCGACCGAGCGGCTTCCACCAGTGCCCCAGCGCATCCTGAACCATGAAACGGCCGACGCGAGTTCCTGCGTCCAATACGGTCAAGATAAAGAGGGCTTCGAACATGATGGCGAAGTGGTACCAGATCGCCAGGACGGCGTCGCCGCCGAGACTGCGAGAGAAGATTTGCGCCATGCCCACGGCGAAGGCTGGTGCTCCGCCAGTGCGGTTGTAAAGGGTCTGTTCGCCAACCGAGTGGGCCAAAGCAGCCATATCGGAAGCGAGAACAGGAAATCCCCAGTTGGAAATCGTGGAGACCGCTGTTTCTGGCGCTACACCTACAATCCCTGCCGGGCTATTGATCGCGAAGTAGACGCCGGGCTGCATGGTGCAGGCCGCAATCATGGCCATAATCGCGACCAAGGATTCCGCCATCATCGCTCCATAGCCGACGAGGCGAGTTTCCGTTTCGCGCGCAATCAGCTTCGGCGTGGTGCCGCTGGAGATCAGCGAGTGGAAGCCACTGATGGCTCCGCATGCTATCGTCAAAAATGCAAATGGAAAAATGTTGCCTGCAAACACAGGCCCCGTGCCATCGATGAAGCGCGTGAGCGCGGGCATGTGCAGTTGCGGATGAACCAGAACAATCCCGGCAGCTAGGAGAGAAATCACCCCCAGCTTCACGAAGGTGCTGAGATAGTCTCTCGGCGCCAGCAAAAGCCACACGGGCAGAGCCGATGCCGCGAAGCCGTAAATGATGATGACGATGGCTAGCGTGGGTGCCGTGAAGGTAAACCAGTGCGCCCAGGTCGGACTCTGCGACACCGACTGGCCGCCGACGATGGCCAGCATGACCAGCGCAAAACCGAGAATGGACGTTTCGAATACTTTCCCGGGGCGAATGCGGCGCAAGTACAGCCCCATGAGCAACGCGATCGGGATCGTCATGGCGATGGTGAACGCGCCCCACGGGCTCCCCTTCAACGCGTTGACGACGATGAGCGCCGCGACACCGAGAAGGATCACGATGATGCCGAGGATGGAAACGTAGGCGATGAACCCTCCGACCTTGCCAATCTCCTCGCGCGCCATTTCGGTGAGCGATTTGCCATCACGGCGGACGGAGAATAAGAGGATTACGAAGTCCTGCACACATCCGCCAAAAACCGCCCCGGCGAGAATCCAGAGCGTTCCCGGAAGGTAGCCAAACTGGGCCGCTAGAACTGGGCCGACCAGGGGGCCGGGACCGGCTATGGCAGCGAAATGATGACCGAAGACGACCCACTTGTTGGTGCGTACGAAATCGCGCCCATTCTCCAAGCGCTCCGCTGGAGTCGCTCGCAACGGATCAAGCACCAGAACTTTTGTTGCCAGAAACTTGCTGTAAAAGCGGTATCCCAACGAATAGCAGCAGCCCGCAGCCACAACCAGCCACATAGCGTTGATGGACTCGCCTCGACGCAAGGCGATGACCGCAATCGACAGCGCTCCACCCGCTGCCACAGCAATCCAAATGAGAAAACGAACAATTTTCGACATTGGTCTCCCGACCCAGGACAGTGATCGCGGTAATGATAATCTAGATGGTCGCGGCGCGGCCGGTCGGCGTGCTGCTGTGCTACGCCATACTAGCTGTCACTAAGGAGAAATGGGATGAAGATTGGTCTGCTGACGGGCGGAGGCGACTGTCCCGGACTCAATGCGGTGATTCGCGCCGTCGTGCGCAAGGGTACTAACTACTACGGCGACCAGTTCGTCGGATTCCTGGAAGGCTGGCGCGGAGTCTTGGACAACAAGGCCATAACTCTCGATCTCGCGGCGGTGGAGAAGATTCTCCCGATTGGTGGAACCATGCTGCGCACATCACGAACGAACGCCACCAAGCAGCCGGACGGCCTTGCTCGCATCCAAGCGACATTGAAGACTCAAAACCTTGACGCTCTGATCGCCATTGGCGGCGATGACACACTGGGGGTAGCCAAGAAGCTGAACGACGCGAGCGTGAGAGTTGTAGGCTGCCCCAAGACCATCGATAACGATTTGGCGGGGACGGATTTTACTTTTGGATTCGACACCGCAGTGGGTATCGCCACCGAGTGCATTGACCGCCTCCACACCACCGCGGAATCGCACAACCGCGTGATCGTCGTGGAAGTGATGGGCCGCGATGCGGGTTGGATCGCGATGTATGCGGGTATTGCCGGTGGCGCGGACGTGATTCTGGTTCCTGAGCGCCCCATCAACCTCGACGCAGTTTGCAACACGATCAAGCAACAACATGATCGGGGACGTCTTTACAGCATCGTGGTCGTGGCTGAAGGGGCCAAGGTGGCCGCGGGCGGCGTGGGCGAGGGCAATGTCCTGGCGGCGGGCGGTGTCGATGAATTCGGACACGCTCGACTTGGCGGCATCGGCAACTTGCTGGCTTCTGAGATCGAAAAGCGCACGGGTTATGAAACTCGTGCAGCTGTCCTCGGACACGTGCAACGCGGCGGCACACCGAGTGCTTTCGATCGAGTCCTGGGCACGCGTTACGGCCTGGGTGCAATTGATCTGGTTCACTCCGGAAAGTTTGGGCAGATGGTTTCGCTGAAGGGCAACAAGATCACGTCGATTCCGTTAGCCGAGGCCGTCGCTTCGAACCGGCGAGTCGATCAGGACCTGTTTGATGTGGCGGAAGGCGTGCTGGACAAACCGTAAAAGTAAAGCTTGAGGGTAGAGTAAGCCCCTGCCGTGGACCGCATCGGGCGGCAGGGCTTTCTTTCGCCAGAAACTGGTAATCTTGCTGCTTCACCTGCGTCGCTATGCCAGAGATTGCCGGAAGACTATCGCTACACTTGCTGCCGGCCGTGGAAGCCTTGTTGTTGCTAGCCGTTCTCGTACGAAGTTGGCTGGCCTCGCGGGGGCGGACGGCGGAACCGGCAGCTTGGTTCGTATCTCTGGCACGCCGACGCAGGCTGGCCGTCGTATTCGTCACAGCAGTTCCCCTCTTAACTCGCGCCGCACTCATTCCAGTACTGGGCATGCCTCTGCCCAGGTTTCACGATGAATTCAGTTACCTCCTGGCAGCAGACACGTTTGCTTCAGGACGCTTGACCAACCCGACTCATCCGCTGTGGGTTTTTTTCGAAAGCTTTCACCTCATCCATCAGCCGACCTACATGTCCATGTATCCGCCCGCGCAGGGCCTGGTGCTCGCCACCGGACAGTGGCTCGCGGGGAATCCGTGGCTGGGACAATGGCTGGTGACAGGCGCTATGTGCGGCGCGATTTGCTGGATGCTCCAGGGATGGGTCCCCCCTCGGTGGGCGCTGTACGGTGGTCTGCTTGCGGTGCTGCGTCTGGGCATCCTGAGTTATTGGATGAATACGTACTTTGTCGGGTCGGTTCCGGCACTGGGCGGTGCGCTGGTGCTGGGAGCATGGCCCCGCATCCGGCGCAATGCACGCTGGCGGGATGCGCTTTTGATGGCGATTGGGATGGGGATTCTGGCCAATAGCCGTCCCTATGAAGGCTTGGTTTTCAGTTTGCCGATCGCAATTGTTCTGCTTCGATGGCTGTTCTCAGCAAATGGGACTTCGATGCGACGGAAATGGCTTCGAGTTGCGCTCCCACTTTCCGCGGTGCTGTTGGTGTTTGCATCAGGGATGGCCTTTTACAACGGGCGCGTGACGGGCAGCCCGGTGCGCATGGCGTATCAGCTCAATCGCCAGACCTACGCCGTGGCCCCCTATTTTGTCATGCTCCAACCGAGGCCTGTTCCCACCTACCATCACGCCGTCATGCAACGTTTCTATCAAGACCGCGAGTTGAAGGATTTTCACGAAGAGCGCACTGTTTTTGGGTTTGTACGACATTTGCTGCTCAAGGTCGACGATCTCTGGCTCTTTTATCTTTCGAGTGCTTTGTCGGTTCCCTGTCTAGCGCTCTTATTCAACTTGACGCCGTTTCGTCGAAGCTGCCGTTTCCGATTTCCGATCCTGCTTGCCGCGCTCTTTGCCGTAGGCTTGCTGCCCCAGACTTGGACAATGGCGCATTACGCGGCACCAGCGAGCTGCTTGCTCCTTCTGTTCATCATCCAAGGCTCGCGCTATCTGCGTTTGTGGCAGCACCGAAGCACCCTGCTGGGAGCGACGTTGGTACGCATGATTCCCGTTGTTCTCGCGGCGATGATTGTTCTTCGCGTTGTCGCGGCCGCTGCCCATGTTCCAGTCGAGCAGCCTTGGCCGCGCGGCAATCTCGAACGCGCCGCGATCTTGCATAATCTGCAGAAGATCGCTGGCCAACACTTGATCTTCGTCACCTATTCCTCGGATCACGATGTAAATCAGGAATGGGTCTACAACCGCGCGGACATTAACGCGTCCCGTGTGGTTTGGGCACACGATATGGGAGACGCCGAGAATCGCAAACTTATCGAGTACTTTCCTGATCGCAGCGCTTGGCGACTCTATCCCGACCAGCCGCCTGTCCCTCTGGCTCCCTACTTCTCTTCGAAGTAACTTGGCCTTTACCTATTTGCCGAATAAGAATGTGGCTGCGCGCGGAAAGCGTTCTGCCCACGCCGCCTCGCAGTGGCTAGCTCCCTCTTGAATCTCCAATCGAAGGCGCCTCTCACGCAGCCCGGCCAAGTGCAAGGTATGCGCCAGCGACCGGACATCGTCCACAATTCTCTGGTCACGGTCGCGCTGACGAGATTCCTGCGTCCCCACGCCTAAGAAAATCCGCTGCGGCCAGCTCACGACCGCGCGACTGTCCTTGAGCAACTGCCGCTTCGACACGAACAACGACGGGCTTTCCAGCAGAAGCTTCCCGAAAACCCCTGGACGGGAGATTACCGTGTACAGTGCGATCAAAGCGCCCAATGAGGATCCCCCTAACCCGATGTTCCTGGCACCCTTGGCAATACGATAGGTACGCTGGATGAAGGGCATGATCTCGTGAATGAGGAAGTCGGGATAGCGCTTACCCAACGGTTTAGGAACAGGCGGGTAGAGTGCCTTGTAGGGCAAGAACTCTCGGATCCGTTCGACCGTTGCGTTGTCGATGCCGACGACAATCATCGGTGGCACCGCCGATTCGCCTATCAATCGAACCAGGCTCTCGCCCACATGCCAATCCACGCCCGCAAAAGCCGTTGCAGGATCAAAGAGGTTCTGCCCATCGTTCAGGTAAAAGACCGGGTACCGGCGGCCTTGGTTTTCCGCCGAGGTGTATCCCGGGGGTAGCCAGACACGCAGCTGACGTGTGTTACCGAACCAATGGCTGGAGAGCGTGTGAAAACGCAATTCGCCCATCGCATCCGGCGGCATGTTGGAAGTTTGTGAATTGGGTTCGGTCATGAAGAAACAAATGAAATGGCGCAGCTAACGGGTGACTCCTTTCAAGTCAGCCCGGAGGCGCAGACCCGACAGGAGGGCGATTAGCCCGATCGAAAGCAGCGACGTAAGGCAGAGGATGCACCAGGTCCGCAACACCTCAGCTTCGACGTAGGTAAGATACAGAGAAAAGGCTAACCCGGCCGAACTGATGAAAAGCAAAAGTGCCGGCGTTTCGCCCTTGTCTCTCTGGAAAACCGCCAGGCACATCATGAGCAGGTATGCGAGCAGCCCCACGAAAGCCACCGGAATACCCGCAATCTTGGAGTACGAACTCCGATTCACGGTGTCGCAGTCAAAAGAAGTGTTGATGTTGCAAAACGAAGACGAATCCTGTCGGTAGTGATGTCGTAAGGCCAACCCGGAGACGAGAGCACCCACTGCCGCGCAGATCGCAACGCACAAGAAAAACCGGCTCCCGGTCATTGCGCGGAACAGCCCGTCTTTGCCGCCAGCTCCTGAAGAGCCATTCCGCCCACATGCCGCTCGCCATCCGCAAACTTCCAGGTGGGAAAGTCCTTCAAGCCCTCCTCAGCACACTGCGGCTGTTCGTGGTGATCGGGCGTACCACACTCCATGTAGTGAACCTTGCGAAACGATGGGCCGAAGAGCTCCTTTTGATCTTCGCAGTGAGGACACCAATACAGCCCGTACATCACGGCGCCTCTATCGGAGAGGCACTGGGCGAAATGATCCACCCTCTTGCGTGCGCGCCACTTCCCCAAATACCAGACGCCAGCAAAAGCGCCCGCGAGCAAAACGAGCAAGGCGAATTTGTGAGCCGCCGCCGCTAGGAGGCTACCACCAGCTGGCGTGGGTGACTTTTTCTTAGGCATCAATTTACTTTCCGCTTTTCATATTACGACACGAAGGGCTTGCGGCAGTACGTCGATGCCTTCGATGTGCAGCGTCGCAACCTCGCCGTCGAGCGCAACATCCACGGAGTTTTCTAGAAAGAAGTCCACTCGCTGTACACCCTTGCGCTCGGCCATGGGATGATGGATGTGCTCCCCCGTGAAAAGCCCAGGAAGATTCCGGATCAGTCCGAGTCGTCCGATCGGCCCCCAGCGAACATATTCAATCAAGCCATCAGCAGTCTCGGCGTTCGGGGCTATCATCATTTGGCCGCCGGTGAACTTGCTGTTGTTGAACGTAAGGAAAAGGCTGCGGCGTCGATCGACTTCCGCCCTGCCATCAACACTCAGCGGAAAAGCCCTCCGATTCAACCGCGCCAGCGTTACGAAGAGGGCGAAGAGGTACCCGAGTTCTCCGAACCGCCGGAAACGCCGGTGGCGAATCATTGCCACGTCCGCCGCGAATCCGACGTTGAAGAGGTTCAGGAAATAGTAGGCGCCAGCTTTGTGCCTCAGGCGGAATAAATCGCAAGGACGCGACCTTCCTGCGATCAACGCTTCAACTGCTTGTGAAGATGCGTTGCCGGTGAAATCGCGAAGAAACGAGTTCCCTGTTCCTAATGGTAGAAAAGCCAACGCCGGTGGATCGCCGCTCGCCGCTTCGGGAAAGAGCCCGTTGACGATCTCGAACGTCGTACCGTCCCCGCCAACGGAAATGAATTTGCGATAGCCGCGGGCGAAGCCATCGCGAGCGAGTTCGGTGGCATGGCCTTCCATTGCGGTCTCGGCGACATCCACCTCGATCCCGGCAGAACGCAGACGGCCTAGAACGCCGCCCACCATGCGACCGGAACGCCCACCTCCCGCAGCAGGATTGACGATGGCGAGATAGCTCTCGTTCACAACGGCACCACGGCAGCGCGATCCACGCCCTTGCCAATCTCCTCGCCCAGCTGAATACGCTTGATCTTCATGGACGCAGTGCGCGGAAAGTCTTTGCCGACTACGAAGTATCCAGCGATGCGTTTGAAGTCCGGCAACCGACGGTTGCGCGCCCCTAAGTCCTCTTGAAGCGCGCTGGTGATTTCAGCACCGGGCTCTAGGCGAATCACCATGACTAGCTCTTCCCTGCCCAAGGCGTTCTTGGGCCAGATGAAATTCGTCGCAAAAATGCAGTATTCCTTTACCGCGAGGCCATCGAATGCATTCTCAATATCTTCGGGATAGATATTTTTGCCGCCCTCGGTGACGATCATGTTCTTCTTGCGACCGAACAACTGCAGATGTCCTGATGGATCAAAGCGGCCCAAGTCGCCGGTAAGCAGCCAGCCATCGACAATCGTCTCGGAGGTCAACTCGGGAGCGTTGAGATAGTGCGACATCACCGTTTTGCTGCGCGCCGCTACCTCGCCGATATTCTCACCATCGGGATTCAGAATGCGAAGTTCCACACCGGCCAGCGGCTTGCCCACGGTGTCGGCGCGAAACGGCTTGCAGTCGTTCAACGTCAGAACCGTGCTCGCTTCGGTCAGGCCGTAACCGTTCGAAACCGGCAGGCCGAGATCGTAGAAGAATTGCAACGTCAGCGGCTCCATAAATGCGCCGCCGACAAACATCGCTTTGAGGCTGCCTCCAAAAGCGCGATGAATCTGCGGCAAAAGCAAGCGGCTAATTCCTACATGCGGGCGATGCCGCGTTAGCAGGCGGTTCAAAGCGATTAGACGATCGAGAATCCAGCGTCGCGATGAGGGCAATTCGTCAAATTTCGAGCGCAGCCCGCGCTCCAGATTCTTCAGCACCATTGGAACCAGTGCGAGGTACGTAATGCGATAGCGCACAAAAGCATCCCGTACGAACTCCGGACGAAGTGTGCGGAGATGGACCACAGTCGCGCCGCAAACAAATGGGCCGATGAAACCGACCATGAAATCCACGGCATGGTTGGTGGGCAAGATGCTGAGATAGCGCACGCCCGGCCAAAACGGGTATAGCTTGGTTAGGGCCGTACACTGTTCCAGGTAGTTCTCATGGGTTAGAACGCAGCCCTTCGGCTGGCCGCCCGTTCCCGACGAATAAACGATGGCTGCCCAGTCCTCGCGTCGCCGAGGCGAGGATTCTGGCGATCCTTTGCGACGAAAATCCTCCCAGCGAAACGCCTTGACCAACGCGGCGCCGCCTGGGGCTTCCGTCACTAACACAGTTTCGACCGCCAAGCTTTCAAAAGCAGGAGCCTGCGTGATCGCGCGCCACAAATGAAACTCAGTGAACAAGACCTTAGCCTGCGAATGCGCCAGCAAAGCCAAGTGTTCCGCCGCCGAGAGCTTATAGTCGAGCGGCACCAGCACGCCGCCGCAGTACATCACCGCGTATGCCGAAATCAGCCACTTCGACTGATTCGTCATGATGATGGCCGCACGGTCGCCCGGGTGAAACCCAGCATCCTGCAGGGCTCGCGCCAAAGGCAGCGCCGTTTCCTTGAAATCGGAATACGTCAGCCGCGTGCGTTCCGTATCGCGATCGGACTCGATAAGACAGACTTCATTCGGCCACCGGTCCAGAGCATCGCGCAGGGCTTCGCCCAGGCACTGATATTTCGTCAAATCCAGCATCCAGTTTCTATTTCACCACAGAGGCGCGCAGGGCACGGAGAAAACCGTGTTCGGCGCCATTACCAGTTGGAGACGTGAGGCCGCTCTGCAATCTACAGCCGCGCCTGAATCTTGTTGGCCAGCGTGCGGAAGTCGGAGACTCCCTGCATTTCGTAGTCCGGCAATTCCACATGAAAGTGATTTTCCAGGCGAGTCAGCAGGTCCAGCGCCTGCAGACTGTCAATTCCCAGATTCTGAAAAAAGTCGTCGTCGGGGCTAAGTTTTTCACGCGGCACTTTGAAACGCACGGCTGCTAGGGCGAGCACTTCGTCGAGGGTCTGATCAATGGTCGGCATGATTGCTCCTGGTTAGGGCAAATACGGCAAGGCTTCCTTGCTCGCCACAAACCTGCGGAGGCCGGCTTCCACCGCTGGTCGTGTGAACAAATTGCAGAAGATTTCGATTTCTTGGCGGAGTTCTTCCAGCGGCAACGGTTTAATGAACTGTTTGGCGGCCGCAGACGTGTGCCGGTCAAACTTGCCAATCTGCGCAGCGGTGGCGCGGGCGGCATTGAGAGCTTCTCCTTCCGCTACCAACTGGCTCACCAATCCGATCTGGTGAGACTTGACGGCGTTGAAACTGCGTCCCGTCAGCAGCAAATCCCTGGTGATCGAATTGCCCAAATCCCGCTTTAATCGCGGAATTCCGCCGAATCCAGGAATCAGCCCCAGGCGTAGTTCGGGAAAGCAGAAACGCGTCATTTTGTCGGCGACGATCAAATCGCACACTAAAGCCAACTCGAAACCGCCGCCAAACGTAACCCCATGAACCGCCGCAATCGTGGTCAGGGGCGATGCATCGATCTTGTTAAACACAGCATGAATGCGTTCGAGGAACTCGCGCACACCCCGAACCGCGTCTTCGCGGCGCATCCTCTGCGTGCCCTCGAACAACTCCCGCAGATCTGCGCCCGCGCAGAACCCGGCGGGCTGCATGCTGTGCAAAATCACGGCGTGCGAAACCATTGTGAGCTCGTCCAAAGCGACAGAAAATCGCTCCAGTTCCCCCAACGTTAGCGAGCCAATCTCGTTGCAGGGATCGCGATGCAGCGCCAGTTCAATGACGCCATCCTTCCACTCCCACGACAGTGCCTGCCCCTGAAAGCGCATCATGCTAGCTGGCCACCCGCGCACGAGTTTCGTACATCTCAGCGATCTCGTTTTGGAGACGAGTTGTGATGGCATCGCGCTTCAACTTGCCGTTAGCGGTCAGCAACCCGCTCTCCATGGAAAACACCTCGCCACGCAAATGAAAGGCGCGAACTTGTTTGTAGTGCGGAAGGTCGAGATTTATGGCATCGAGAGCCGCCCGGACGACATCTTCAGCCACCGGGCCGCACACAATGGCCGAAAGGTATCCACGACCATTGCCCACGATCAGCACTTGAAGCGCGCCCGGAATTTCCTGCAAAAGCTTGTCCTCAAGCGGCTCCGGCGCCACGTTGTGGCCGGAACTCAGGATGACCAGATTCTTTAACCGGCCAGCCACGGCCCAGATCCCCGCGGCATTCACTTCACCCTGATCGCCGGTGTGGAACCAACCGTCGCGCAGCACTGCAGCCGTCTCTTGGGGCCGATTCCAGTACCTGGCAAAAATATTCGGCCCGCGTGCGAGAATCTCCTGATTCTCTCCGAGCCGCATTTCCACTCCGGGAATCACAGGCCCGACCCGGCCCGTTACGACATTTCGGGGATCGTCCATGGTGCAGATCGCTGTCGTCTCCGTGAGTCCATACACTTGCAAAACGGGCACCCCTAGCATCTGAAAGTAGATCTGTGTATCCAGCGCGAGTGGTGCCGAGCCACAGATCAGCGCTCGAACATTCGGCCCCAACATCTTCTTTCGGACAGCAGGAAAGACCAGCCAGTTCGCTAGCCACAGCCAGAGTCCTTCGCTTGCAGTGGAGCGAGCACCGGGAGCCGACTGACGACGTTGGACTGCGTGCTTTGCCTTCGAGTAAGCTCTGTGCGCCATGCCGCCCTTACGCAGCACTTGTTCATCCACTCCGCGGCGCATACGCTCCAGGAGCGCGGGAACGTTGAGAACATAATCCGGTGTACTGGCAGGAAGCTCCGCCGGGAGCCTGGTTAAAGCGGTATTCAGCGTCAGCCGGCTGCCTCGCAGCAGGCTAGTCAACAAAAGTATCCAGGAACCCGCGAAACAGAAGGGTAGATAATGGAACACCTTGTCTTGTCGGCTACGGCCTTCCATCAGCAAATCCAGGCGCGACGAAGTGCACTCCAACATGTGGGTGACATTGCCAACCGTCAGCACAACTCCCTTCGAGACACCCGAAGTGCCCGAGGTGTAGATGATCGTCATCGGGTCCGAGGGGGTAAGAACTACGGGAGGATCGATTTGGCTGGAGGCCGCCGGCTTCCCAGAAAAGACTTCGTCGAACAACTTGCAGTGCGGCAGTTCACTGCACGCTTGACGCAGGGAATCCTGCAACGACGCCGTACCGCAGAGCAGGAGAGCAGGCTCGCAGTCTGCGATCATCGCGGCCAGTTCTTCCGGCGCTTGCCGGGAGTAGAGGGGAACGCAGATCAACGCCTCGGCGAAGATGGCTAGATTCGCGGCAACCCAGCGAATTCCGTTTTCAGCGAAAAGGGCGCAACGGTCCCCTGGTTTCAGTCCGGCGCTGCGAATGTGGGTTCGCGCGTCAGCGATCAGCGCTAGCACATCCCCGCCGGTTGCGGCGAGAGGCCCGCTCTCCTGCAACTCCTCGAGAACGGCAACTGAGCGGCACACTTCCAGCCGACCAAAAATCGCTTGCAGGCAATTCTGCGAAAGCGTCCCTGCCGCCGCGATCATCGTCATCCGTAGGCCTCGACCAAGTTCCGTAGTGTCGGACTCAAAGGCGGCAAGTATTCTTCCCAGGTATAGGTTCCGCCGCGCACGGAATAATCCGGATACCGGCGCTGCACTTCTTCCTCGAAGTACACGCCCATGCGCGCCATCGTCTTCAGGTTCTTGACCACCGTGCGCCCAATTCCATCCGCGATCTTTTCGCCATCCTGCTTGAGCTTGTTGAGGATCACGAGCAGCTTGGGCTCAAGCTCAGGATCGTCGACGGTGAGGAATAAATCCTGGTGCCCACGCTCATTCATCAGGTTGCGGATGCGCTCATCCATAGTGATGCCGGCGGACGGCACCAGGCCCGGCATGGAGGTAACGATGCCGTGAAAGCGCGAGGAGACCATCATGTGGCAGGCACGCAGGATGCTAACCAGCTGATACATATCGTAGTCGTCGGACGTAAGCACCGGCACGCCGCCCAAGTCACCAGAAATTCGCTGGCAGGCGTCGGCATCGAGGCGTTCCGTGGCCACCATCACCACAAATACATTGTTGCTCTTACGAAATGTCTCAACGGCTCTGGCAATTGATGTGAGATACCGCGTGTAGGCGGCATCCACTTTCGCGCCTGCGGCGTGAAAGTAGACGGTCCGATACTGACTTTCCTTATAGGCACCGGTCACATTTCGCGCCACGTACTTGCCTAGCGACGCTTTGACAGGCCACCAAAACGGATTAATCGGGCAGACCACCAATACCGGCGTGACTCCATCCCACCCGGCCTTGTGGAGCACTTCGCTGCCGTAGGCTGGAGGCAGCGGCTCAAAGGTCCATGCCGTGTCCGTACCCAATTCAGTCGGCACACCCAATTCACGGAGCAGGGTTCTCGATTCCTCGTTGCGCGTAATCACCAGCGAATCGCGGCAAAAGCGCCCGCACATCTTCGCTACCAAGTGATCCATGTGGCCGGCTTCCGCGCCATAACCGATCGATAGCTTATTCTGCGCCGACGCAATTCCGAGCGAACCGATCATCATAGTCGTTAGAGCATTCGCAAACTTGCTCTTGAACATGGAACCCTCACAGGCAACAACCCCGTGGTGCTTGGGAACCTCGCGCTGCAAAAATGGCGGGAAAATATCTGGCAGATGCACTTGGCGAGTACCCTCGAAGTAGCCCCTCGTGAACTCGAACTTCTGCGACATCACACTGAGTTCGCAGCGATCCGCGCCGAGAACGTGCCGCACCTGGCGGATCATTTCCTCCACACGCACGTCCGAACCCGTGTTGCGCGTGCCGTTATAGCCCGCAAAGAGCAGCTTCAGCTTTTCGCCCTTGCGCCAAGTATTGCCGCCACCGAGCATCCAGCGCAGCCGCGTCATCTCGATCGAGCTGCTCACCCATGCTTCCAGAATCAGGTCAATCATGCAGCGGAGCCTCCGGAAGCTGCTGGCCAGGGTTGGTATTGATATTGAAAGTGGTTATCCAGGCTGAATTTCAGCAAAGGCAGGCTGTACTGCGAGAACGGCACGGGCTTGCGCCCCAGTTCCGTTACGGCTCGCGTGTTATCGAATACTGTGTTCCATTTCAAATACGGCAAGAAGACTTTCATCAGAGCCGCGCCATGCCCCATCTTCCCTTTTCCGGAAGCCAGCCGCTCCACGGCCGAAGAGAACAGGCCTCCCAGACCAGGCAAGTATACCGGCTTGCTCTTCTTGCGCGCCGCCGAGAGAGCATCGGTCAGCTCGCGAAAGGTCTGCGACATGGTCCCCGAGGAAAGATGATAAATCTCATGCGCCGGATTCGCCTTCTGGTGCAGCGTAACAATGGCATGCGCGACAAAATCCACGTTCACAATGTCCACTCGATCCGAGGGACGCAGCGGGAGCACCGGCAAACCGGCGAGAAACACAAACGCACGCACCATGTCGAACTGAGTCGTCTCCGGCGCACGGCTGTCGCCGAGCACGATGCTCGGACGGAAAATCGTCCGCGGCACATCCGGCAATAGTTCGCGGATCATGTGCTCACAGAATTTCTTCGTGCGCGCGTAAGGATCGTAGTCCGAGCGCTGCCAATCGACGGCAGTATCTTCCACTACGACTTCATCCTGCCGCTTCCCTGCTACGGCCACGGTGCTCACGTGGCTAATGCGCCGCAGGCCGCGCCGCGCGTGCGCGCGTTGGCCGAGCTGCACCACTTCAAGAGTCCCGCGCAGATTCGTATTCAGGCAGCTCTTCTCAGACTTACGGTTCAGTGACGCTGCGCAATGGATGATCGAATCAGTGGTCTCGACCAGCCTTTGATAATCCGCCGCGGACAAGCCGAAATACCTGTTCGTCAGGTCGCCACAAAAAATATTGATCCGCGAATGCAAGTACCCGGAAAACTTCGGGAAATCGAAATGCAATTGCAACGATTGCCACAGGCGCGCTTCGGCCTCCGGTTGGTCTTTTGCGCGCACCAGCAGATTCAACGGCTCGCGATGGCCGTCCAGCAATCCGGCGGCGATGTACGCGCCAATGTACCCAGTCGAGCCGGTTAGGAATACTGCCACGTTGGCCCCGTTCCTGTGTGCAAGGTCTGCGCGTCGCGATTCGGCTCACGGCTCTTGGATTCATCCTTCGCAGGCGATAGCCGAAAGTTGCGGCTGGGCCGCGCTTCCAAGGGCCGTCCCTCGATGAGCGGGTATGTCCAACGCCGCAGCGCCGGAATATGGATGTTGATCCAGTACTCCCACCAATCGAGCGACCGAGAGTCATAGCCAAACGTTTCCCGCTCAGATTCCGGAAGCAGCCGGTTCAGCTTTTCTACGTTGCCCGCCACAAAATCGTGCTCGTTGTTCAGAATGAACGGCTCAAACAGCACAATCAGCTTCTCCAATCGTTCCAGACTGCGTTCGGTGCGCGCCAATGGTGTTTTTTTCAATGGCAAAGGCGCCATGATTTTCTGGATTGTCCGCACCATTGTTCTCTGGGCCGGAGCCGAGAGCCGCTGGTAGCGCTGCTTCGAAACTGGAATCGTGTCGAAATGCAGCCGCAGCCAATGCTCGATTCCCTCCAGCGCTCGGTAGTGTTTGCGATGCGCCAGGCCCGTCAGCTCAATCGAGCGGCGCATGTCGCAGGGATTCGACACAGACGTAGCCAGCTGATACATCGCATCATGGCGGCGCTCCATCACCGCCGTTGCAATCAAGGTGATCCCCTGACATACCGAGTCCACCGGAACAATATCCAGTCGCTTGCGCTCATTGGTCGGTAACTGCCGGAAGTACGTGCCTAGCAAATAGGAAAGGGACGCCGAGGTGTTAATCCCCTCGTTCCACCCACGAAACGGCTTGGCAATCGAAGTCTCCACAATCGCCGGACGCACGATCGCGACCGGCAATCCAGCACCGCGCGTCGCAATCAACGACTCCGCCAGGCTCTTGGTAAAAGTGTAGGTATTCGGCCAGCCCAATTCCCGTGCCCGCGCCATACCCACTTCCGTGATGTAGGTCTTCAGCCATCGAATGCGGTTCTTGCGAATCTGGTTCTCCAGCGCAGCGCCTTGGAGCCCGCGTGCTGCATGTTCCCTGCCCAACGCCTCGCCCCGGAGTTCTTCGGTGATCTTGGGGCTTTCCGCCAGCTTTTCTGCCTCGGCCACGCGCGCGTGCAACTCCTGCCATTCTTTTTCCGCGTCAAAGCCCGCCTGGCGCGCCGGGGTGTAGTCGCGCCGCAAGGTCTCGCTGATGCGCCCATCGCGCTGTCCCGCTACGTAGCAAGTGGAAAGATGCACCAATCCGGCGTGGTCGCTACCGCGAATAAAGTCCAACATGTGCGCGGTCGCGTCGACGTTGACCGACAGGGCATCGCGCAAGTCAGGGTTAAAGTCGGTCAGCCCCGAACTATTAATGACGAGATCCAAAGACCCCTGTAGGCGCTCCGCCACCTCGGCGTCCAGCCCCAACATTGGTTGCGTCACATCGCCTTCGACCACTTCAATCCGCGCTGCGACGAAGCGCGCGAACTCTGCCCCGTACTGCTCCTCCAGCTTGTCGAACACCGGAGACTCGTCCATTACCTTTTCAAACCGCCGCACCGCCGGATTCGATTTCTGCCGCCGAATCAGCAGATAGATCTTGCCAATCTCCGGCAGATCCGCCAGCGTATTCGCCAGCCAGACCTTGCCGATGAAGCCTGTAAAGCCCACCAGAAGCACGTGCTTCCCGGCAAAAGCCTTTCGCACCGAAAGGTCTTCCTTTTGCGGTTGACCATCGAAAACCACTACGGGATGAACCAGCGTCCGCTGCTCACGTCGTGCGGCAAAGACGCACTGCGCCAGCAACTCCGGCGCTAGATCCAAATTTCGGCCCAGCTCCGCAGCATCCTTGCTTCCATTAGGATCGCTCCCGGTTATGCGCGCAAACAACCCCCGCGGGCGAATAACTGGGCTCAGCAACCGCCCTGTAGCAATGCCATCGCGGAGGTCCAAGCGGTTCGCCAACAGCCACTTCACGCCCAAATACAGGGCCAGCGGACGCATCACGTGGTCCAGCCCTTGGCTTACCAGCACCACCTCGGCACCGGAATCAGTAGCCTGCTTTAACGCCTGCAAACCAGCACTTTTCAGTCGGGGTTTCAAGTGATACTGGAAGTATTCTTCGCCCAGCAAATCCATCCGATCGCGGCTCACGCCGCGCAAGACCGTATGCACCACGCGCGTCGCCATCACTCGATCCACGGCATAGAGAAACGGCCGCAACAACGCCATCAGCAGGACCAGGCCACGGCGGACGCACCGCTCCAGAAAACTCTGCCCGCGCCAGGTGAAAAACGCGATCGGATGCACCACGCTAAGGTTGAGAAGGCTCCCCTCAACCCGCCAGTACACGGGATCTGCAGGCCGATCGTTCGATGGCCGATCGGTGAGTTCGTGGTTTGGAGGGAAGGTCAACGATTTAGTCCGGCTTACGGCTTCCGGCCTGGGTCGCGCCGGAGGGCTCAGGAATGAAACCTAACCCTAGCATTGTAAATAAATTAGAAGCTGGAGCGAAGTCGTATCGCGGGTTCCATCGTCGGCGCGACGGCTAGGCGTCACGCTTGTCCTCGCGCTTCTGCTCCCACAAGCGGAACCCGCCCAAGAACGCATTCTCGTTCGCGCCCAGACGCGTGTCCTTGGGGAGCTTATCCACCTGCTTGGCGTTGCCTCCGCCGAGCACAACGTAGTCGGCCTCGAGGGCGTCTTTCAGCCGCTCTACCACGTCCGCCACCGTCGCCCGCCACTTTTTCTTCCCTAGGCGTTCCAAGCCTCGCAAGCCAACGTAATCCTCGTAAGTCCGACCTTTTTTATAGGGTAGATGCGCCAGTTCCATGGGCTCCAAATGCCCATCGACAATCATCGCCGACCCCAGCCCGGTACCCAGACCGAGAAATAGCATGCGACCACCTTGGTAGCTTCCCAGAGCCTGCATTGCGGCGTCGTTGATCAACCGCACCGGATACCCAAACGCCTTGCGAAAGTCGAACCCCACCCAGCCAATCCCGAGGTTCGCCGGTTCGTGTAGTGGGCGCCCATGTACAACGGGCCCAGGGTAGCCCATCGCAATCGCATCGTAGGCCCATCCCTGTGCCAGTTTCTTCACCGCTTGAACCATGAGGCGCGCGGTCATCGTGGGGCCAGAATCGATCTTGCGCGGCTCCTTTTCGCCCGTCGCCAGAATTTTGACGTGGGTTCCACCCACGTCGATGACAAGAACCTTGTGAGCCTCAGAGCCAGACTTCGCAGATTTCGCAGCCATCGACGTTTCCAGCACGGAGTGTATCCGATTTAGGCTTCACACGCCAAGAAAAAGGCCGCTCTCTCTCGCGAGCGGCCTTCTCAACAATTGTACCGAAGGTTAGTCGCCAGCCACCGGCTCTTCCACCTCGACCTTGGGTGCCGGAGCAATTCCGCCGTTCCCAGCCGGAGCGATCGCAGTCAGCGGAATAAACCCGCCTTCCGAAGCCTGCGGCTTTTCCTTGAGCACCACCTCGCGGTAAAGCGCCGCCATCTTGGCATCCTGCAGCGTGGTTTCCTTCTGCTTCTCGTCCCGAGCCCGTGTTTTTTCCTCGCGGGCCGTTTTGGCAATGCCCTTCGAATCCAAATCGTGTTGAATATCCGTGGTCACGATTTCGTCGCGCAGTAACAGGGTATGCTCCGTCGACTCCATCTTCACCTTCTTGCCGCCCGCGAAGATTTCATGCCGTCCATGCTCCTCATACCACTTGGTGAGCGTCGCCGTCATGTGCATCTTCTCGATAATGTTGCGCCATCCCACGCCAGTGTTGTACGCGCAGAAGGAGATTTCGCCCTCCTGCGTGGCGTAAGGAATGATGCATTGCTCGGTCCGGCGGAAGTCGTAGTTGTACAAATCCTGGAACCACATTCCCGCGATGAACAGGAAGTTCCAGCGATCTTTACGCCGTTTCATGATGTCATCGATCGTGCGATCCGGTCCGACTTTGCCGTAATTCCGGCCCGTGGCGTTATAGTTCTTGTCAAACTTTTGCAGCAGATCGATCATGCGGAAGTGCGTTGGCGAACGGAATGAATCATAATTCTTCATCAACGCCAGCGCCATGCCGAAGACTGAGAGAAACTTTCCGCGAGCCGCGTCGTTGATCTTG
>Ga0137419_10000171_pt1 | contig 20153 bp, 12 predicted proteins | sample CZODoug3_1_2_16f_FD_108279 | JGI IMG/M metagenome (GOLD analysis project Ga0137419, IMG submission 108279) | Vadose zone soil fungal communities from Angelo Coast Range Reserve, California, USA - CZODoug3_1_2_16fungal (Illumina Assembly) | ecosystem: Environmental > Terrestrial > Soil > Vadose... | reverse complement strand
GACCGGTTTGTCGACCGGACCGCATCTACATTATGAAGTGTGGGTGAACGGCCATCCGGTGAACCCGATGAAGTACGTGCTGCCGGACGCGATCGTGGATTGACCGGAGGGCGCATCGATGACGACGATCCTGCATGGGACGACGACCCGCCGCTGGTTGTCGTCCCGTTTTCATTTCCGCGCCTGCCATTCCACCATATGTGCCGCGCTGTTGCTCGTCGTCGCGCCCAGGGCACATCATGCCCAAACGCTCAGCCGGCTGCGCGGCGTCGTGATCACCGTGGACTCGACACCGCTCAGCGACGCGACGGTCGCGCTCATGGGCACCGATCTGGCGGCGGTAACCGACGCCAAGGGCCGCTTCGGCATTGCGAGCGTGCATCCCGGCATCCATCTGATTCAGGTCAGGCGCATCGGATACACGAGTGTCGTCTCGCGACTCGACGTGGGCGCGGGCGAAACGCTGACGGTTCAAGTGGTGCTCGCCGTGCTGGCGGTCCAGCTCCCGGAGGTCGAGGTAACCGGTGCCGCACCGGTGCCGGCGATCCTGCGCGGCTTCTACGGCCGCAAGCAGCGCGGCGGCGGATATTTCCTGACGCCCGAGGAGATCGATCAGCAGCAGCCGCGCATGTTCACCGATCTGCTGCGCCGGGCGCCGGGCATCCGCCTGCAACCGGTGCGCGGCCCGTCCGGGAACAGCTTTCAGGCCGTCTCGGACCGCGCGTCAGGCGCGCGGCAATGCCCCATGCTCTACTACATTGACGGCGTGCCCGTTCCCGTCGCTGGAGACATTGGAATCAATAACCTGATTCTGCCGAACGACGTCGCCGCAGTCGAAGTGTACAGCGGCAGCTCGCGCGTGCCGGTCGAGTTCCAGTCGAGCAACGCCGCCAACTGTGGTGTGATCGTGATCTGGACGCGGACGGCAGAGCGGCGCCGCAAGCCATGATGCGACTCCTCGGCGCCGCCGCGGCCAGCGTCGCGCTCGTGCTCGCGTGCAAGGCGAACAAGATCGCAGGCATTCGCCCGGGAACGGTCTTCGTCGCCGCACGCGACAGCTTCTTTACGCCGGACACGATTACCGTCGGCGTGGGGTTGCCGGTGCGCTGGACCAATGAAGGCACCGTGTACCACACGGTCGTCTCCGACAGCTCGCTCTGGTCGAGCAACCTGCTCGCGCCGAAGTGGTGGTTCGAGGTCCGCTTCGACAGCGCCGGCACCTTCCCGTACCACTGCTCGCAGCACGCCAGCATGACGGGCGTGGTCGTCGTCCAGCCCTGAAAAGCCGACAGGGGAAGCGCGAGCGCTTCCCCTGCGGCTGCCAACTCCAGACGGCGGTTAGAAATTCGGGTTGTTGTCGGTCTCCGTAATCGGCAACGGATAGCAAACGTCGCTTCCGACCGGCGCAAAGCCTGGTTTCCAATAGGCCGAACTGGGCACCGGTACGCCGATGATGTTGGTCGGATGGCGGCGGAAGTCACCGAGGCGCTTCCCCTCGAGATAGAAATCCAACCCGCGCTGTGTGAAGAATTCGGTCAGCACGGAGTTGGAGTCCACCGCTCCACCGTAGGCCGGCTGGCCATTGGCGGTGCGGCGGGCGGCAACCTGCGCAAGCTCCGCCGCCGTCCCCTGCGTCTCGGCCTTGATGTAGTCCGCCTCGATCTTCGAGGCGAGCCGGACGGGGGTCGAGTAATCCGGATACTTCTGCTGGATGCCATACGCCACGCCACGGTCCGTGGAATAGTTCGCGTCCTGAGGCGCGTACGCGGTCGGAATCATCCACGGCACCCGCGGATCGGCGTTCTGCACAGTGTTCGGCGGGAGCGGCGCTCCGATCCGCCATGTCGGCGCGACTGCGATGGAGCCGCGGTCGCGCACGTAGAACCACATGCGATTGGCCAGCCGGAAGCGCTGCGACAAATCGTCGATGTAGCTGAGATTGTAATTGAATCCCGCCGGTACGGAGTCGGCGGCCGCACTCGCGAGCGCGAGATTCCCAGCCTGGAGATAGGCCCGCGCCAACCCGACCCAGGAGGCGTTGGCCAACGCCGGTCCATCTGAACCGGCACCACGGCCCTCCGACTTCGCTGTCGTGAAATGCGCCACCGCCGAGTCGAGCATCTGCTGCGTGTTCAGCGGGGGGCCTGCCAGGACGGTTCCCTGACAGAACTGCTCGGCCATGAATAGATACGACCAGCCCAGCACAAAATTCGCCCGGGCGTAGCTCAGGTTACTGGTCGTGTCGGGCAGCGCAATTTTCAGGACGTTATACGACGAAGCTGCGGACAACGACAACAGGAACCACACATCGACGTCGAGACTCCCGTTCAAGACCGAGATATTGCGCCGGCCAAACTCGTTGCGAGTCGGAAACGTCTCCGATACGTCGGTCTCACCCACGAACCAGGAGGAATACACAATGAGATGCCCGTACGCCGACGCGAAGTTTTCCTGCGCCGCACGGGCCAGCGTGGGCGCGTCCGCGACCGGGTTGAGCGCTCCCTGATCGATGACCCCGGGGTTGTCCACCGAGAGCCAACTCGTGCAGCCACCGAGCACCAGAGCCCCGGCGGCGATGGCCAAGCTGGCACAGCGTCTAATTGCGCGCATCGTGGAGGCTCCTTTCAGAACGTCACGTTGACACGAAGGACGTACCGCCGGACGGGCGGCTGCGTGAAGAAATCGTCACGATTGTACAGCGCCAGGGCATTCGAGACGACCTCGGGATCGTAGCCCTCGTACTTCGTCCACAGCGCCAGGTTTTGACCCGCGAGCGTCAGGGTCGCTGACGTGGCGCGGAACGCCTGCGCCCACTTGAGCGGCAGGGTGTAACTGAGGGAGAGCTCTCGCAACCGGATGAACGTGCCATCCTGAATGTAGGCGTCCTGCACGTCGTTCACCGTCATCGGCGCACCGGTGCTATCCGTGATGAACGCCGGCTGACCGGCGGTCGGGTTGCCGTAGCGCCGCAGCCGCTCCACCTTGCTGAGCTTCAGGGTATCGAGCCGGTTGTCGCTTCGCACCAGCTGCGTTTCGCGGAAGAAGTCGGTGAAGTTCCGCACCTTGTGACCGCGCTTCGTATCAATCAAGCCGTAGAAGCGGACGTTTCGCATCACCGTCACGGTAGTCGAGACATTTCCCTCGAAGGTCGGCAGCACATTGCCTGCGAAGACCGGGTTCTGGGTGACCCGGACGATCTTCGTCGTTGTGTCGATGCTGACAATCTTCCGTGTCCGCCAGGCTCCCAGTTGCCAGCCCGTCTGCACGCGATTGAGGACGCCGAAGGCTGGAATGCTGTCGGCGCCGTGGCCCATGTCGGTCACTTCGTTGTGCAGGGTGTTGGCACCTAGGCGAATCTCCCAGGAGACGTTTGGCCGATTCACCGGCACGGCGCGCGCCCCGATCTCGAGTCCGCGATTGACGACCTCGCCGATGTTGATAAACGGGAAGCCGCCAATCCCAGGACCGCCCGCGGTATAACCCGTAGAGGGCGCAAGCGGCTGCTGCAGCAGCAGGTCGCGGCTAATCTTGTGGAAGTATGTCAGCTCGACGCCGATGAGATCGTGCATGAGTCCCGCGTCGAAGCCCGCTTCGAACTCCTCGCCGTGCTCAAACCGCAGGTCCGCGTTGCCCGGATTCAACGGCACGGCACCAGGAGTGACGAGATTGCCGTCGTAGGACGGCAACGACTGCAGCGTCGTGAGTGACGCTCCGGCCGCGGGAATCCGGCCGGTGGACCCCCATGCCGCGCGCAGCCGTAGCGTGTTGACGGGACCGACCCTCCAGAATGGCTCCTCACTCACCACCCACGAAACGCCAACCTTGGGAAGCACGACCCACTGGGCGTTCTTCCCAAACGATGAGGCGTTGTCGTAGCGTAGGCCGACCTGGCCCGTTAGCCGGTTGTTCAACGAGACCTGCCATTGGCCGAGAAATCCGACGGACTTTTGTCTCGTCCAGTCCTGCCCGCCTGACTTGAGTGACGCCCCGCTCACCACGTCGTTCGAGTTGACGGCGAGGCCTTCACCCGTCGCGAAGACCTGCTCCTCCCGCGTGTCCACGAGTTGGAAGCCGAACGACAGGTTCGACACGATCTTCGACGACAGGTCGCGTTGGAAGTTGCCCAGGTAGTCGACGGTCTGCCGTTCGACGCCGCGGCGGTCCTCCTGAATCTGCCCGGTGTTGATCGCGTAGGAGCCGCGCGTGTTCTTGGGCAAGAACCGGCGGTCCTCCTCGCGCACCCAGTCGAGACCTACCGTGAGCCGATGGGTAAAGTTCGCCCGCGGTGCGTAGTTCGCCGTGAAGCTTGCGATACTGCGGTGTGACTGGCGCGAATTGGCGATCGCTTTCATCGCGGCAACGTCCCGCTGATTGCCGAACCACCCGTTGTTGCCCGTGCCGTCGACCGTGCGGGTCAGCGGGTTGCCGAGGTGCGAGTTGCCGAGCCAGCCGAAGATGTTGTTGTCGTTGTCAGGGAGATCGGTGAGCGACACCGTAACTCCAATGCCGGCGTCGAGCGTCAACTTGGGCGAGGGGATCCAGTTGAAGTTGACACGCCCGCTCGAGCGATCGAAACCGTTGTTCGGCAGCACGCCCTCTTCGGTCTCACGATTCAGCGATGTGTAGTAGCCGTAGTTCTGGCCACCGCCCCGACCACTCCAGTTCACACCCTTCATCTGCCCGGTCTGGAACGCATTCTCGCGCAGCAGTGGGTTATCGCTGACGAGTGTTCCTACTGCCTTTCCAGAGCACAGGGCATTATTGGGGTTCGCTATGTTGGCAGCGCTGCACCGCCCAAAGTTGGTGCGGGGCGTGAAGTTCCTGTTGATGCCATTGTATTCGAAGTTGAGGCTCTGGGTAAACTTGCCCGTGCCCGGCCGCCCCCGCTTCGTGATCACCTGGATCACGCCGGCCGCCGCATCGGCGCCGTAGAGCGTCGCCGCCGCCGGTCCCTTGACGATTTCGATGGACTCAATGTCATCCGGCTCGATGTCATTCAGACGGTCGTAGGATTGGCCACCCGTGAACCACTGTGGCGCTCCCTGAGCCGTAACACGCACCCCGTCCACATACAGGAGCGGCTCATTGCTGAGTGAGATCGACGCCGCACCGCGGACACGGATCTGACTCGACGTGCCGGACGAGCCGGACGCCGAGGTCACCGACACGCCGGGCACACGCGATTGCAGGTCGCCCGCAACCGTGGACGTCGGTGCAACCTGACGAAGGGCAGCCACGTCCAAGACGGCAACCTTCGCGGCCTGCGAGCGGCTGCGCTGATCGCCCGCCGTGCCCGTGACCACGACTTCTTCGAGCTGCACCACGGACGCGTTGAGCGCGTAGTTCCCCGTGAACTCCTGACCGTCGGCGAGTGTGACTTGTGCCGACAGCGTCTTGAAGCCGATCCGCCGGACCTGGAGGGTGACCGCTCCGGCCGGAATGCCGCTGATGCGATAGCTGCCGAGCACGTTGGTGACGCCCTGCAGTGTGGTGCCGGCAACGGCGACGATCGCTCCGGCAATGGGAGCGCTCGACGCGGCGTCGGTCACCGTGCCCTGCACCGATGCACTCTGCGCCGCCAGCAGCCGCGGCGCGACGAGCAGCGCACCCAGCGCCAGCACGACGCCGATGTTAGCCCTACCGATTGTAAATCGCATATTCCGCTTCCCCTCTCTGAGAGGTTCAGGTGTGTGCGGAAGCATTAACGAAACGAATCCCACCGGCGGTGAGCCGGGTGGCCGGAACAGTCGCGACAGACGCACGAGGCGTCGGGCTAACGACTACATCGACCGGGGATGATGATCGTGCGCTGAAGATGCGAAACGGAGCGAACGGAAATCTGATCCATGCACCCTCCTTCAAAGGAGTCTGCCCGGGAAAGCGTTCCATATAGTGAAGACCAACGCAACGGCCCGCAAGGGAACCCCCCATATCTTGACACTTCGCGAATCGGCGGCCAGCCTCAACAGATGCGCGTCGCGTTGCTGGCCACGGCCCTCCTCGGTGCCTGTGGCGGTGCCCGGTCCCTCCCTGAGAGCACCGGCAGCGTCCCGCCGGAGCTCGGGAAAACAATCACCCAGGAACAGATCGCGGCGTCGGGAGCCAAAACGGCGTGGGACGCCCTTCGACTCACCGTCCCTCACCTGCAGTTGCGGGAAACGCGGGGGAGCGCGTCGCGCATTCAACGCCGCGGCAGGTCCAGCATCTATCTCGATGATCAGGTACGCGTGGTCGTAGACAACGTGCGGGTCGCCGATCTGCAGATGCTGCAACAGATCGCCGCCTCGGACATCTTCAAGATTCAGATCCTCAACGCGATGGATGCTACCACGTACTTCGGTGGCACCTCGGCCAGCGGCGTCGTCATCATCACGACGCGAGTCCAGTAAACGAAAGGGGGGACGCGGACGCGCCCCCCCATTCACTCCCGCCCCTTTTCACGTCACGGGTTGCGATCCGTGCAGGCTACAAAGTTGGGGTTATTTTGCTCGTCGAACGGCACGGGCATTTGAATCGCGTTCCCGAAATTGCCGCCCTTGAACCACGCCCCAACTGGATACACTTGGGCCTCGGTCCGGCCGTGTTGCCGCATGAGCCGGCGCATGTCTCCCAACCGATGGCCGGTCCCGTACATCCAGAAGGCGCGCTCGCGGAACATCAAGTCGACTCTCAGCGCGTCGTTCGTCGAGGGCCCCGGGTCCGGTAGCGAGTCGAGTTTGGTCCCTGCCACGGGACGGTAGTTCGTATCAACCGGGACCGGGAGCAGGCCGATTTTGGCGGTGCCGCGCAATTGATTGATCTTGGCCAGCCAGGTCGCCGGATCCGCCGCTTGCAGGGCCGCTTCGGCCTCGATCAGGCGAGCCTCGATTCCCGATGCGATCTTCACGGGACTTTCACGGCCCCAGATTCCCTGCCGCACGACCTGCAGTGGAAATGCGGTATCGAAGATCCGGTTTGTCGAGCCGGACGCGACCCTCGTCGGAATGCGCGGGTCGTTGGCGCCCCGATAATTCAGGCCGTTGCCGCCTTCCCGATCCGCCAGCGTATAACGCCGGGCGCTGGTGTTCAGCGCCCAGATTTGATTGTCGCCGGCGACGATCGAATACTCCACATCATAATGGAAGTCGTCGGGCACGCCGGCGACCGCCGCTGCCGCCGCGGCAAACTGTCCCCGGTCTTGCAGCGCGCGCCCGCGCACCACTTTGATCAGCCGGGCGACCTTCGCACTGTCTCCGCCACCCAGGTTCACCGCGGCGGAGTCGCTGTTCGCGAGTGCCAACGCGAACATCGAGTCATTCGAGATCGGCTGGCCGGGGATGACTTCGCTCCCCTGGAGGTCGCTGAGCGGCGTGCCATTGCAGTAGTGCTCGCCGATCAACGTTTGCACGTAGGCAATGAACGCAAACATCCGCGCGATATTGGTGGCCGGCGCCGGCTTGTACTGTCGCAGCCCATTGATGGCGGCTTCGGCGAGTACGCGGACGCGATTGAGATTCCGGTACGGGCCGGCATTGAACGTGTTCTGCGGATCCCAGATCCGCTGATCCATGGTGTTCCGTTGAATGAACGTGTCCCCGGATTGCCATTCATCGGTGAGCAATCCGCCAAAGACGAACAACGCATCGGGCGACTGCGTGCCTGCGGTGGCCTGCTCGAGGCGCAGGATCGCGCCGTTGTGCAGGCCCAGCGCCCCCGACGCCGAGCTGGCCTTCAACGTCTCGTCGAGGATGATGTCCGGATCGGTGACGTTGAGCAGCTCCGTGGTGCAGCCCTGGAGCACGAGGAGCGCGCCGAACGCGCTCACGAGGTGCAGGCTCTTGATGGTGTGTGCGCGCATGGTCAGAACCCCACGTTCAAACGGAATGTCCAGAGTGTCGGCGGCGGAGCAGTCTGGAAGTTGCTGACGGTACCGGTCGCGCCCTCGAAGTAATTCGCCTCGGGGTCCATGCCGCTCCACCCGGTCCCTTTCCAGATATTCCGGCCCGCCACCGTGAAGCTGAGCCGGCTCGCCGCGAACATGCGCGCCCAGCGCTCAGGGAGGTCGTAGGTCGCCGCGACCTCACGCAGCCGAATGAACGACGCCTTCTCGATGAAGCCCCATTGCGTGCGGGAAGGCGTCTCACGCAGCGCCACCACGCGCGCCTGCTCCCACAGCGGCGCGTTCGGATCGACCAACCCGTGGCAATTGAGCCGGGACTCGCACCGAATGCGCTCCGTGCCGTTGAGCTGATAGAACCCGCTCTTGTGATCGAACAGCGCGAGGATGTGGACCCGCTTCTTGAACAGATCCCACGCCGTCGTATAGACCACTTCCCAGCGCGGGTTCGCGTAGCCCACGAACTGCGCCGAATCGGCGACCGTGATCTCGTTGGCCGTGATGATACCGTTCCCATCCGTATCCGAGAACGTATAGGGCCGCTGCCACCAGCCGTTGATCGGGTAGCCCGTGATCTGGCGCGTTGTGGTGCCGATGATCGGCGGGACGCCGCCCATGTCGGCGATGAAGTTCGTATTGTAGCCGGCGCTGACGCTCAGGTCCCAGCCGAAGTTCGGCTTGTCCAGCACGCGCGCCTCGGCCAGGATCTCGACGCCGCGATTCACGACCGCACCCAGGTTCTCGAACCGTGACACGCTCACGCCCGCCGAAGGCGGCAGGATGCGCGCGATGAGCGCGTCGCTCGTGCGCTTGTTGTAGTAGGTCAGGTTGAGATTGAGGCGGCTGTTGAACAGCGTCGCTTCGCCGCCGACTTCCACCTCCCGCGCGCGTTCAGGCTTGAGATTGGCGTTGCCCAACGCCGAGAAGATGATGACGGGGTTGTCGGCATTCTCGATGCGCGCAATCGATGGAGCGAAGAAACGCAATGCGTCCGTGCTCCCCGGCTGCACGCCCGAAGCGCCGATGGCGGCCCGCAGCCGCAGGCTGTTGAGCCAGCTCCAGCGCGGGAAGAACGGCTCGTCAGAGACGACATAGCTAACGCTGAGCTTCGGGTAGTATACCGACTTGAAGCGGGCGCCGAACGCGCTGTTGTCGTCCACCCGCAGCGCGCCGGTCACGAATAACCGCTCCTTGATGCCGACGTGCTCCTCGATAAACGCGCCGAACGTTTTGCTGATGTCCGTCGCCTCGCTCACGCGCGGCGTCGCCCCAGCGTCCACCGTGGTCCCGCCCGGAGAGAGGTTCTCCGCAAACGCGCCGTTGCGATCGAACACCGTCTTCAGGTACTGCAAGCCGACGCTGGTGCGCGAGGAAATCGCCCGGGTCAGCTGCACGGTGGCGGTGCCGCTCGCGTCCCCGGTGTAGGAGAAGAAGTTGGTTCGGTTGTCGGTCTTGGACCCCGTCTTGATCGTGGCGAAGTCGACGCATTCATCGCGCCGGCAGAGATCGGTGTCCATCCGTTGCGTGAAGTCGATCCCGCTCGTGGCGCGGAACGCGAGCCAGTTCGCCGGTCGCCAGTTGGCGGTGCCGCTGCCGATGAATCGGTTGACGTTCTGGTTGACCGTCTCGGAGAAGAACTCGTTGGGCGTGAAGGCCCGGTAGCCATAGCGGCCGTTGTTTTTGTTGCCAGGACCCCCCAAGCCATTCGACAGCAGCCCCGTGGTGTTGTTGTCGGTTTGCGGGAGACGCTGCGTACTCGACACGAATCCGGTCGCGACAGCGAGATCGAGCCGCGAGTTGGGGTGGGTCTCCAGGTTGGCCCGCACGCTCACGCGGCGCCGGCCGTTGGGGCGCAATTGCTCGAACGGGACTTCGCTGATTTGCCGCAACGATATCAATGAATCCACCGCGAACGGCGGCATCTTGAGCTGGCTGACCTCGTTCTCGTACTCACCCGAGACGAAGTAGCTGGAGACATCCGAGCCGCCGGACACCTGCAGGCCGTACTGATTGCGATAGCCGGTGGCGTTGGGGGTCGTCTGCGGATCGTTGAACAGATTGAAGCTGCTCACGCTGTCCTGCGTGCACGTTCCCGCCGCGACCTGCGTGAGGATGCACTGGGTACCATTGGTCGGCCTCGAGTTACTCGCCGCGCTGGTATCGGTGAGACTGGACCGCCAGCCCCGGAACGCATCAGGATAGGTGTTTTGATCCGTAATGAAACCTTGCTCGGCGTAGACGTTCCACCGTGCCGGCCCGGGCCGTCCGCGCTTGGTCGTAATGATGATCACGCCCGTCGAGGCCGCCGTTCCATACAGCGCCGCAGCCGAGGGACCCTTGACGACGTCGATGGACTCGATCTCGTCGGGGTTGATGTCGTTGATCCGGCTGGGATTGGTGCCGCCGATGCCGATGCTGGAGGAGTTGTTGTCGGCGGTCATGCGGACGCCGTCGATGATGTACAGCGGCTCATTATTGAGCGACAAGCTGTTGGTCCCGCGGATCCGCACGCGCGAACCGGCCCCCGTCAGATTGCCCGCGAGGACATCGACGCCGGGCGCCTTCGCGCTGAGCAAGTCGTTCATGTTGGCGATGGGCCTGGTCTGCACGAGCGAATCGGCGCGGATCGAGTTGATCACGTTGCCGACTTCGCGCTTGGCCTGCTCGCCCGTCGCGGTCACGACGATTTCGTCGAGCGAGTACGGCTGCAACTTCAGCGTGAAATCCTGCGCCGTGACTTCGCCTCCCGCGACCGTCACCACCTGTGTCACCGCACCGTAGCCGATCGCGCTGACCCGCAGGGTCACCTGCCCGGGCGACAGGCCCGCAAGGACGTAGTGACCGGACGCGTTCGTCTGCCCGAAGATCGCGGTGCCGACGGCCGCCACCCGAGCTGCGACGATCGGATTGCCTGATGTTTCATCCTTGACTACTCCCCCCACGGTCCCCTGCTGTGCCCCGGCCACGGAGACCGAACACACCAACATTGCGGCAAATACCACCGGGGTCTGCCACCAACGAGACGCATTCGTCATGGCTTCACCTCTGAGGTCGTGACAGAGATCGCCGCGCGGGCGGCGAATCTCCATGATAGATGACGTGCCAGTTACGCAGCATGTGAAACGATCCTGCAGAATCGCTTATCGACTACATCGACCGGGGATGATGATGTTGCGCTGGAGGTGAAGAACGCAGCGAACAGAAATTTGATCCACACCGCCTCCTCGTTGAGGGATGCAACACGCCTTCCTTATACTGAGCGCGGGGGCGAAGACCCGCAAGGGAACCTTGCGCCCTTGCCGGACCGTTTGTGGGCGTCCTACCTTCTGCCCATGAACCATTTCGGTCGACTTGCTGCCGTGCTCGCGCTCCCCCTGCCGCTGCTCCTTGCCGCCTGCGGCGGTACCAGCGCACCGGGGCCCGACCCCGGCCCTGGGCGCTTGATCTTCACCCGTGTGGGGAACGGCCTGGTGGACATCTATGCGATGGACGTCAACGGGGGCCACCTGGCGCAACTGACCACCAGCTTCGCCTTCGAGGACTGGGGCGCCTGGTCGCCCGACACGTTCAAGATCCTGTTCCAATCCAATCGCATCCCTGACACCACCTACACGGCGCGGTTTCAGATCTACGTGATGAATTCGGACGGGAGCAACGTCAGCCAACTCACTTTCCCCAACACCGCCAGGGACAGCACCGGTCACGTCACGGACACCACCAGCAACTTCCATCCTGTCTGGTCGCCCGACGGAACGAAAATCGCGTTCGCCTCGAGCCGAGATACCAACCCCGAGATCTACGTCATGGACCCGAACGGCTCCAACGTCGTGCGCCTCACGCACGACTCGGCCGCGGACGGGCAGCCCGCCTGGTCGCCGGACGGGACCAAGATCGCCTTCGCGACCGATCGCGACAGGAACAACGAGATCTACGTAATGAACGCGAACGGCTCGGGGGCGCTGAACCTCACGAACAACCCAGGATCCGACCTCGCACCCTCCTGGTCGCCGGACGGGACGAAGATCGCGTTTCAATCCAATCGGGAAACCGATTACGCCGTGTGGGTGATGAACGCCGACGGCTCCAGTCCCACGCGTCTGACCGATCCCAGCACGTCGGCCGGCGCCCCGAGCTGGTCCCCCGACGGCACGCGCATCGCCTACGAGCAGGGCGGCGATCTCTGGGTCATGAACGTCGACGGCTCGCGTAAGATTCGGATCACCGGTGGGTTCTGGGCCGACGGCCTGCCGCGGTGGCGGCCGATCTTGTAGGAAGGAAAAACAAACCGCCGCCGCGGGCTCCGCGACGGCGGTTTGATTACACTCCGAAGATCCTACGGCCGCTTGTCCACCATGAAATTGATCTGCGGTGTCACAAAGTCGGGCGCGGTGTAGACCGGGGGATAGTTGCGATACACGACGGTCCCCGAGCCGGGCGTTGCCGGCGCGCCGACGATGCGATAGCGGAACCGGAACCGCGTGAGCGCCGTGTCCGCGTTCGCGACCGTGGTATCCGCCGGCGCCACGCAGCGTCGGTTATTTCCGGTAACGACATCACCCGCACGTCCGGGACGGCAGATGAGCGTGTCGACAACCGACAAGATCTCCTGCCACCCGTTGTACTCGAGCTGCGCCGCGCCGGAAACCAGAATCACCGACGCCGCGGTGACGCCGGAGCTCCCGCCTGTCCCGGTGCGGGCGATCGTGGTATCGGCACGCGCGGCGCCGCTGGACGACCGTCGATTGGTCAGGATCGTAATCGAACCCACCTGCACCGTGACGGTATCGCCACTCAGCGTGATCCGGCGAGGCGCCTCAGCCACGGATGTATCGGTACGCTGTGACGTGGGCCGCGTCTGGGGCGCCATGCTCGTGGGGTCGGAGCGTGCCACGATCACGGCGGTGAGCACGGACCCGGAGACGCGCGACCCCGCGATCGCCGGCGTACCGGGGCTCGCCAGGGTGCCGGGTGGGATCATCGTCTGCACGATCGCCGGATCGGTACTTCCGGGCGCCAGAAGCTCGGCCCGATAGCCACCGGTGTCGACGAAGACATAGGGCGACATGGCACCGTAGGCGAGCCCGGCAATCGTCGGTGCTCCCGCCGGCGTTCCGTTCCGCCCCGTGATGAAGATGTCGGGGGCGGCCGCGGTGTCGGGGATCGCGCGCACCGAGCCGGCCATCGACGGCGCCAGATTCAGGAAGCGGATCGCGAATTGTCCCGCCGGCGGCGTGGGAGGCGCCAGCGTGGTGATCGTGGCGCGCGTGCCACCAGCGCGGGCCCGCCCGCTGAGGTAGAAGAAATAGGGCTGCTCTTCCGTAAACGTGTAGGTCGTGTCGAGCAGGAAGCGCTTCGCAATCGAATCCGCGGTACTGCTCAGGAAGACCTTGATGTGCCGCGAGCCGGGTTCGAGGTTGATCGGGAACGGCTGCGCGGCCCGGAAGTCGGCGTCCATGAAGCTGGCGTTCGTGGCGATATCCACGACCCGCACGTCCAGCTGCATGGTGTCGGAAATGGCGTTGAGCCAGGTGATGGATGCGTACCGGGGCAGCGGTTCGGTGAAGGTTGCGTCCTTCTTGCAACCGAAGGCGACGGCCACCACGCAGCAAGCGAACAAGCGAATACGAGTCATCGCAACACTCACACGAGAAAGGTTGATCGGTTTCATTGGCCGTTCGGATCCGGCGGAATGTTGCCGGTATTGCCGCTCCCGCCGAACCCCAGCAGGTTGCGCCCGGCAATGATCGCGACGATGCCCGCGCCCACTGCGGTCGCCACCAGCGCTGTCTTGGAACGCGAGAAACGCTTCTGGTAGGTCGTCAACACATAAGTCCGGGGAAGCGAGATGGTCTCTCCCGTCCATTTGCTGCGGGTGCCGCGAATATCCACGACATCCGACACGGCGAGCACCAAATCGTCGGAGCTGGCCTGCACCAGCTCCCCTTCGATCCGCATGGCATAGGGACCCACCTGACGGACCGACTGCATGCGTCCCTCGTCGCTGAGCACGAGGGACAGGTTCGTGCCCGGAGCAGGCTGCAGCGTGGTGATCGGGGTGTAGGTATAGCAGCCCGCCAGAACGGGCAACCATCCGATCGCCACGGCCAGCCGCCAGTCGAGTGCCACCCGCCGCATGCTCAGTACACGCCGCCCGCGAACAGGCCGTAATTGCCCCGCGGTGCGCCTCCCGTATTGCCGGCGCCGCCCGACGGATAGAACGTCTGGCGCCGCGTGTCCATTTCCTCGTACGGTACCGGCCAGTAGAGCGCCGTGCCCTCCGGCAGATCGCCCCAACCGCGTCCGGCGAAGTACCACATGCCGTACCCGGTATACATCGTCTCCATGCGGTATTCCCACTTCATCGCATCCCAGAGCGTGCCGCACTTCGAAGCCTTGTAGGGTCCGGCCCCTGCTGCCGCGTCGGGCACGCGCGGCACACACGCACCGGCGCCCGGGATCTGCGATATCGTGTCCGTCATCGCCCCCACAGTCGGGAGACCACCGTTAGTGACCCGCGAGCTGTCGATCCGCGCCGTCGCCGCCGCAAAGTTGCCCTGACGCAGATACCCCTCTGCCGCGAGCAGTCGAATTTCGCCGCGGGTCATGACCGGATAGTTGCCGATCCGGCCAGCCACGAAGAACGCGCGCGACCGGTAGAAATCGTACATCGAGATTTGCAGCGGTTGCCCGGGCTGGTCCTCACCCGCCTGTCGGGCCCGGATATAGGGCAACCCGCCGAAGGTCCGAAATCCCGTCCGCAGCGTATCGCTGATCTGCGCCCCGCGCGATGCCCCCTGCGGGAACCGGCGATCCGCACTGACTACCAGGAACGGCGTACGGTTGGCGGGCGCTGTGGCGAGCCACGAGTCGTAGCCGCCCGATCCATCCGCCATCCCCATCCAGAATTGCGACATTTGATGCCAATTCGCTGGGCCCGTTGCGAAGGCTTGCACCGGCCAGATCACGTCCCAGCCCGCGGTGGGATTCATCGCGATGTTGAAGTCTGCGGTGATCCCGGCATCGGCGTCGGCAATGATCGTTGCCCAATCCGCCGCGGCTCGCTCAGCCGGCGTGCGCGCGACACTGGCACGGAACCGAGCCTTGTACGAGCGGACGAACCGGAAGAATCCCGTCGTGTCGAGCGCCTGCCCGTTGATCCAGGTATTCGGCAGCGGAAACGCGGTGGGCGCCGCGCGCGCGATCGTGATGGCCGAATCGAGCATCGTCAGGGCGACCGCCATGACCGCCGGGTATGCCGAGAGCGGCACAATGGCCTGCGGGTCGTCCGTCTCACTCACGATCGACGCCGAGTCGTACGTGAGCGCGAGGTCGCCGAGGGCCACGCCCTGGACGAAGCGCGCAAAGGCACGGGCCCGCGCATCCTGCGCCGGCGAGCCCAAGGTGAGGACGTTGAGCCGCGCGATGCCGATGGTTGCCATCCGGGCGGCGCGGTGCAGCACGACGAAGTCGCGGTAATCGCCAGTGCTACCGGTGCTGTTGCGCGTGTTCTCGATCGGCGTGCGCGGGATCGCGCCCCGAGGCCCCATCGCGAAGTTGGCGAGCGCCGAGGTGTTCTCCATCCCCATGACCTGCATCGCCGTCTGGAGATCGTCGTTCGATCCCCCCAACGTCGCGTTCTGGACCTGTGCGTACGTCGATGAGATGAACGCTTCCACGTCAGCGGGGCGGCCCAGCGCCCGGTCGCGATCCGGATCGGTCAGATCCTGCACGAGCAGCGTGTCCTTACAGGCCGTGAACGCGAGGGCCAGGACCGTGGCAGCGATAAGACGAAGCTTGGACATCGTTGACTCCTCCACAGAAAAAGGGACACGCTCGCCCTCCTCCCCGCCGGGCCACAGGCCCGGCGGCGAGGGGGGTCCGCTTTTCTAGAACGTCGAGCTCAATCCGATCGTGAAGGTGCGGAGGTTCGGGAACGTAAACGCGTCCACCGCATTGATGGCCGCCGAACCTGCGCCGTTCAGCTGTGTGCCTCCCGACAGACCGACCTCGGGGTCGAATCCGCGGTAACCCGTGATGGTGAACAGGTTGCGGCCCACGACGCTGATATCCCAGTCGCCCGTATGGCTGATCGGGCCGATGTGATACGAGAACAGGAGCTCACGCAGTTTCGCGTAGCTGGCGTCCTCCACCGTGTAACTATTGGGGGCGAGCTGATCGTAGAACCCGCCGAGTCCCGTAAAGCCGTCGGCCGGCGACGTGCGCCAGTAATACCCGATCGGTTTGACATTCTGCACCGACTTCCCGACCTGATCGACGTCGTTGGATAGGAAGTCCAGGTGCGCCCAGTGGAAGCCCTGGTCCCAGACCTTTTGGCCGATCGAGGCATCGACCAGCGCGTAGAAGTTGAAACGCTTGTAGCGCAGGTCCTGCGTGACGGCGAACCGGAAGTCCGGCAGCGCGTTCCCGAGAGGGACGTTCCGCGCAGCTCCGGTCGCGCTCCGCAGCAGGATCGGCATGCCCCAATTCATCGCGACGCCCCAGGGACCGCTCGCGAGCTGCGTGTCCCACAGGTTGTCGCTGATACCCATGCCGGGGTTGTTGCCGCGCCCGACCCACACCAGCAAGCCTTGGTCGTTCTGCTGGAAGGAGCTGGTGGCACCGCCGCAATCGCTGGAGAATGGCGCCGGCAGCTCAGCGCAGTCCGTGATGAAGCGGTGGCCGTAGAACGTGCCGAGCCGCTCGCCGACGATCGCCTGGAAGATCGATCCTGTACCCTGGAGGTCGGCGCCGAAGAAGAACGGCGGGACGTCGAGCTGCGTGACCACGGAGCGGTTGCGGTCGTAGATCACGCGGGTGGACCACTGCAAGTCGCGCCGCTGCAGCAGCGGAATGTTGAGCGACATCTCGAGCGTCTTGTTCGACAACGTGCCGGCATTCAGCCATTGCCGCTGGAAGCCCGTCGACGCCGACACCGGCACGGGCAGGATCTGCCGCTCGATTTTCGCGTGCGCGTAGGTGACGTTGAACGCGTAGCGGTTCCACAGCTCGAGGTCGCCGCCGACCTCGATCTCCTTGTGCAGCTCGGGCTTCAGGTTGCGGTTGCCGAGCGTGACGAGCGAAAGGATACCACCCGTGCCCACGTTGAACGTCTCGTACTGGGCGTCGAAGCGCGGCGAGCCGCCCGCGGTGCCATACGAGCCATGCAACTTGAGCTCCGTGATCTGCGGGATCGACCACCACGGCTCCTGCGCGACGCGCCACGCGGCCGAGACGCGGCCGAACGTCGCCCAGCGGCTGGCGGGTCCGAACAGCGAGCTGCCGTCGCGCCGCGCCAGCGCGTCCAGGATGTAGCGGCCCTTGTAGTCGAAGTTTGTGCCGGCGAGCATACCAATCTCGCGGATGCGCTGCTGGTCCGACGTCGTGGCGCGCGTGCCCTGCAACGTATTATCGAGCGCCGTCACGCCCTGCACCGAAAGCTGACTGCCCGTTGCACGCTGCGTGTTGAAGTCGCGCTGCTCGAACAGGTAACGGAACGTGTAGCGCGATTTCAGATCAGGCCCGAAGTCACGCTTCAGCGTCGCATTGATGCTGCCATTCAGCGCTTCGCGTCCGGTCGCGGAGCGGTCGAGCGCCCCGAGATTGGCGCTGCTGGCCGTCGTGGTGCGGAAGCCTTTGTCGTTGATCTGCGCGGCGGTGGTGCGGCGCAGATCGTAGCTGAAGTTCGCGTCCAAGTTGAACCAGTTCACCGGCGAATACGTCGCAGTAAGGCCGCCGATGAAGCGATTCGTAACATCCTCGCGGAATGTCTGTTGCAGCGTAGAGAGCGGATTCTGGTTCTGTGATCCGCCGCCCTGCAGATTAGGCCGGATGTAGAGTCGATGCAGCGTATCGGTCTGCAGGATGTTCACGATCGCCGGAACTCGTGTGAGGCGGAAGAACGCGTTGCCACCTTCTTCCTGATTGAGCCCGTCCTGTGTGCTGCGTGTGTACGACGTGCGGAACGCGAAATTCCAATCCGTCCCAATCCCCTGATCGACGTTGATGCGGAACGAGTTGCGCGTGAAGCCATTGAGGAAGCGAATCGCGCCTTCTTCACGCCGGTTGGATGCGCTCGCGAAGACTCGCGTCTGGCTCCCGAACCGCCCGCTCATGTCGACGCTGTTCTCCAGGAACGGCTTGGGTGTGACGAGTTGGTTGACGGCATTGTACGAGGTGCCCGGCCACGGCTGCACCTGGAAGCGCTGCCGCAGCGGCTGGCCGGAAATCGTCGAGCCCGGGTCGATCGGAAATCCCTTCGGATTCAGTGCGAAATCGCCGGGGAAGTTGTTGACACGGGCCGCCTCGGTCGCGTAGTCGAACGTCCGCGCGCAGAAAGGCATACCGGTCACCGCTTCGCAGAATCGCGTACCCGTCTCGTCGGTCGCGAGCGCATGGAAACGCGCCAGCCCGAAGTCCCGCTCGATGTTGCTTACGCCCGACTCGCTGCGAATGCCGAATTTGATCCCTTCGAGGCTGCGGCGCGCGGATTTCGTCGTGATGTTGATGACGCCATTCCCGGCGCGTGCGCCGTACAGCGACGCGCCCGCGGCTCCCTTCACCACCTCCACGTTCTCGATATCACTGGGATTCAAGTCGGACAGGTTGCCGTTGATGATGACGCCGTCGACGATGTACAGCGGGTCCTGGCCGCGGCCCGAGGCATTGATCGAGGTGGGACCGCGCAGCAACACCGCCGGCTGTGAGCCCGGACGCCCGCTGGCCGACACAATGTTCGCGCCGGGCACCTTGCCCTGGAGCTGGGTCAGCGGGTTCGACGCCGGCACCGGGAGCTGCGACGCATCGACGCGCGACACGGAGAACGGCACCTTCACGGCTTCGGTCGCTTCTTGCGTCCCGGTGACGACGATGGCCTCGAGGAGGTTGACATCGTAGCCGAGCGCGACATCGACCGTCTGTTCGCCAGGCGTCAGCGTGATCGCCTTGCTGTTCGGCTTGAAGCCGATCGCACGGACGCGTACGACCACCGGCTGCCCGCGGACGCGCGCGCCCGGGACATTCAGCGCGTACTGTCCCGTCGCGCTGGTGACCACACCGATGCGCAGCTCCTCGACCACCACGTTCGCGCCGGGAATCGGCTCACCACGTTCGGAAGTGATGGTGCCACGGACGACGGCATCTTGCGCCCAGGCCGTCCTCGCGCCGGCAACCAACAGCGCCAGCGCTGCGACCATGGCGAAGAGCAAGCCACGACGATTGTGGGGCATTGGGACATCCTCTCGTGAACTGGGAACTTGGTGGTAGGCAAGAACAACGCCGCCGGATTCGGCAACGCGAATCCGCGCGGAAGATGCGCGACGCAACAGCCCTATGAGCGTGACGGTCATACCGCTCGGGAGTCAGGTGACGGCCTGAAGGCCCTAAAGACCCAACCTAGGGTCTCCCCGAGGTTATAAGGCCCGATTCATAACCCTGTCAACCCCCGGTTTCCGGGTTGCATCCGGCCCGGGGCGCCCTATCATCTACTAACGGTCGCTCACGGCTCTAGGTCATGACATTTATCGTCCACATACTCCCCCCGGTAACGGCCTTGGGCCTCGGAATAGCCGCGTCCCGAGGCGCCCCAGTCCAGGCACAAGCACAAGGACACGCCGTGAGCCCGGCCGCCACCGGCGGAATCAGCGGGCAAGTCGTAAATCAGCAGTCACGCCTCCCGGTGAGCGGGGCCAGAGTTAACCTGATCGGGACACGCCTGCGTACCGCCACCGATAGCGCCGGACACTTCAGCCAGGCCAGCCTCGGCGCGGGCACCTACATCCTCGAGGTTCGGGCCATTGGGTACGGCGTGACCTCGTGGGTGTTGCGCCTCGCCGACAGCCAGAGGGTCGACTATGTGTTCGAGCTGGAGCCCCTCGGGGTGAACCTCGCACCCGTCATCGTGGAAGGCCGGCCCGGCTACTTCCAGCGCCGCATGGAGGAGTTCGCCGAGCGGCGCCGTGCCGGCCGCGGCATCTTCATCACAGAGCAGCAGATCGAGGCCAGCCACGCGGCGACGATGGTGGATCTACTGCGCGGAGTCCCGGGAGTGCGGCTGAATTGCCGCTCGGGGGTGTGTACCGCGCAAATGACGCGGACCGCGCATGGCGTCTGCGTTGCGGACTGGGTCGTGGATGGCGCCCCAGCGTCGGTGTCGTCGACGCCACATCTTCCTGTCGTGGGAATCGTCGCCGTGGAGATCTACCGCAGCCCCAGCGAAGCGCCCGCCGAGTTCCTCAAGGCGGACTCCCAATGCGGAGTCATCGCCATCTGGACCAAGTCG
>Ga0137419_10000170_pt1 | contig 20173 bp, 13 predicted proteins | sample CZODoug3_1_2_16f_FD_108279 | JGI IMG/M metagenome (GOLD analysis project Ga0137419, IMG submission 108279) | Vadose zone soil fungal communities from Angelo Coast Range Reserve, California, USA - CZODoug3_1_2_16fungal (Illumina Assembly) | ecosystem: Environmental > Terrestrial > Soil > Vadose... | reverse complement strand
TACCGCAGTTACAACCTGACGGGTGGTGGTAAGCCGGAACAGGTCGAAGCGAATGCGGTGTCTTCCGGTTTCTTTTCTGCCTTGGGAGTTCAGCCAATTTTGGGCCGCGTGCTTTCTCCGGACGAAGATCAGCCGGGCCGCTCGAACGTAGTGGTCCTTAGTTATCGCTTCTGGCAACAACACTTTGGTGCAAATTCTGACGTCGTAGGTCGCGCGCTCAGCCTGGATGGGCAGAACTACCTGGTTGTCGGCGTCATGCCGGCCGGCTTCCGCTTTCCCGACTATGCCCAAATGTGGACGCCGATGGCCTGGACGGACAAAGAACGAGCCGTCCGAGGAGAGCATCACTATACGGTCATCGCTCGGCTCAAACCCGGGGTTGGTTTGCAGCACGCACAGGCCGAGATGAACACCATCTCCCGCCGCCTGGAGCAGCTCTACCCTGAGGACGACAAAGACTGGGGCGCCGTGGTCCTAGCGTTGCGTGAAGATCTGGTGAATGATGTCCGTCCCGCCCTGTTGGTTCTGCTCGGAGCCGTAGCCTTTGTGCTTCTGATCGCCTGCGTCAACGTGGCGAACCTGGCACTGGCAAGAACGTTCAGTAGACAAAAGGAGATTGCGATCCGAGCGGCGCTGGGGGCGAGTTCAGGGCGTGTGCTCCGCCAAATCCTTTCGGAAAGTGTGCTGCTCGCCCTGGTGGGAGGAGCACTCGGCTTGGCCTACGCTCATTTTGGAGTTCGCCTGATTATGGCTTTCTTGGCGGACAAACTGCCGCGCTCTACCGAAGTCGGACTGGACTGGAAGGTTCTGGCCTTCACAGCGGTCGTGTCCGTACTTACCGGCATCCTCGCTGGAGTTCTGCCGGCATGGCGCTTGGCCAAAGCTGATCTGAATGAAGCCCTGAAGCAAGGCTTGGGTCGAACCGACGCGGATTCAGGCGGACATCGCACGCGCAGCATTCTGGTCGTTTCCGAGGTCGCACTCTCGCTGATGCTTCTGATCGGTGCCGGCCTGATGATTCGCAGCTTCTCGCGGCTGCGTGGCTTGCGTCCGGGTTTCGATTCTCACAATGTGCTGACCATGACTGTCTCCCTGCCCAGGAACAAATTCCCGTTGCCGGAACAGCAAATCAGCTTTTTCGAGCAAGTCTTAGAACGGGTGAGAGCGTTGCCTGGTGTCGAGTCGGCCGGAGTGATTGACGACATACCACTGAGCGGAAACGGTTCGCACCAGCCGATTGCCCTCGAAGGCCGCCCGGTTGTACCGATGTCGGAGCAACCGGAAGTCGACGTTCGCCTCGTCACGGTTGGCTACTTGAGTGCCCTGCGCATCCCGGTCCTCCGTGGTCGCGACTTCAGCGCCGCCGATGTTGCTGGAAGGCCAGCAGCGGTCCTGATCAGCCAGTCCTTGGCCCGACGTTTCTGGCCCAACCAGGATCCGATTGGCAAACGTCTCACCATGACCTTCTTCCCGGACGCCGTTCGTGAGGTGGTTGGAGTTGTGGGTGACACGAAACTCGACAGCCTGGATGAAACACGACCGGCGGAAACGCTCTATATGCCCCTGGACCAAGTCTCCGTACCGGCGCTGGGCGGCTGGAATTCGTTTCCGATGAGCCTTGTGGTACGTTCTGCGTCGAATCCATCGGACCTCGCTTCGGCCGTGTCAAATGCCGTGCACGAGGTGGACCGCGAAACTCCGCTGCTGGGCATTCTCAGCATGGACGACCGGGTCGCGGATTCACTGTCCCCGCAGCGATTCAACACCTTGCTGCTCGTCGCTTTTGCCGGACTCGCCGTGCTCCTTACCGCGGTGGGAATCTACAGCGTGCTGTCATACAGCGTGAAGCGGCGTGTGTCCGAAATCGGAATCCGCCTGGCCTTGGGCGCTCAGCTGGGCGATGTAGTCCGCATGGTGGTCGTTGAGGGCATGAAGCCTACGTTGCTCGGCGTGCTGCTGGGGTTGGCAGGAGCCCTGGTGCTGGGGCGCGCCTTGTCGAGCCTCATCTACGGGGTGACACCGACTGATCCGCTTACCTTCGGCACAGTTGCGATTTTGCTGGCCGGGATCGCTCTCTTCGCCAGCGTCATTCCAGCCTATCGGGCGACCAAGGTCGACCCACTGGTGGCTTTGCGGTACGAGTAGGAGACCAAGATGATCGGACTCTTCCAGGAGGTGCGGTACGCGCTACGCCAACTGCGCAAGAGCCCCGGCTTCACTGCGGTCGCAGTGACCACGCTCGCTCTGGGCATCGGGGCGAACACCGCCATCTTCAGCGTGGTCAACGCGGCTCTGTTGAGGCCGCTGCCTTACCAAGACGCGAATCGCCTGGTCATGGTGTGGGAGCAGAACCGGCATCGCGGGTGGTTTGAGAATATCGTCTCGGCCGCCAACTTCCTCGACTGGAAGAAACAGAACGATGTGTTCACCGACCTGGCGGCGTTCGAGTCTGCCTTCTTCAATCTGACCGGAGGCAGCCAGCCCGAGGAGGTTGCCGGTCAACGTGTGACCACCAACCTTTTCTCGGTTCTGGGTGTTCAACCTGTGCGCGGGCGCTTGTTTCTTCCCGAAGAAGAGAAGCGAGGCAGCGCCGCGGCTCTGATGAGCTACGGGCTGTGGCAGGAGCACTACGGCGGAGATCCTGCACTGGTCGGAAAGCAGATTTCTCTCAACCGCGAGAGTTTCCAGGTGGTGGGCATCCTGCCAGCCAGCTTTGCCGAGGACTACTCTGCCTCCTTCGCACCCCACTCACGAGTGTGGGTGTCGGGACTGGATCTTCAACCGGCCGGGCGGGAATTCCATAACTACCACGCCCTAGCTCGACTCAAACCGGGTGTAACTCTGGCCCAGGCGCGAGCTGAAATGGACACAATTGCCGGCCGGTTGGAACTGCAGTATCCGGAATCAAAAGGGTGGAGCGTGGCCCTGGTTGGATTGCACAATCAGGTCGTCAAGTACGCGCGCCCGGCCCTCCTGGTGTTGCTGGGCGCGGTAGCTTTGGTTCTGTTGATCGCGTGTGCCAATGTTGCGAACCTGCTATTGGTGCGGGCGACGGGGCGTGAGAGAGAGACCGCGATTCGCAGGGCCTTGGGCGCAAGCACCGGGCAGATCGCGCGGCAATTTCTTCTCGAGAGCACCCTGCTCTCCATCGTTGGGGCGGTGGTTGGTCTTCTGCTGGCGAGCTGGGGATCGGAAATCCTGGTAAGGCTGTCTCCACCCGGAACGCCCAGGGTGGAGGACGCCGGAATCAGCGGCTTCGTGCTCCTGTTTGCCGTCGTGCTTGCACTCGGAACCGGAGTCACGTTTGGATTGGCTCCCGCGATGGGCGCGTCCCGACTCAATGTGAACGAATCGCTGAAGGAGGGCGGCAGGGGTTCCAGCCAGAGTGCGACAGGCCGCCGGTTGCGTAACGTGTTCGTGGTCTCGGAGTTTGGGTTGGCTCTCACGCTCTTGGTGGGAGCCGGCCTCATGATCAAGGCGCTCGTCCATCTTCACGGAGTGGATCTCGGCTTTGATCCCGACCATCTCCTCACCATGAAGGTGCCGCTGGAGGGACCACAATATAAGGATACGCCGCGCCAGATCCAGTTCTTCCAGCAACTCCTGGCGCGTATCGAGACGATTCCCGGCGTGGAAGCGACCAGCGTTTCTCGCGGGGTCCCGATGCTGGGATGGGCGGGCTGGAATTTCGTGACCGCCGACCATCCCAACCCTCCCGCGGGCGAGGTCCCCGATGCAAACTACCTGGTGGTTGGCCCCCACTACTTCCGCGTCATGGAAATTCCTCTGCGCGAAGGCCGACCATTTTCGGATGCCGACACTCCGGCTTCGGAGCCGGTGGTCATTGTCAGTGAGTCGCTGGCTCGGAAACACTGGCCTGGGCAAGACCCCATGGGAAAGCGGCTGAAAGTCAGTTCAGATGCGAACGACAAAAACTTGCCCTGGCTCTCGGTGGTCGGCGTTGCCGGAAACGTCCGAAGCGAGGGCCAATTCGCGCCCTTCCTTCCGGAACTCTACGTCCCCTACACCCAATATCCCTGGATTCTTCAGCCCCGACATCTCTTGGTCCGCACAACTTCGAGCCCGTCCGCGATCGTCCCTGCCATCCGCAACGAGGTCGCGACTTTGGATAAGGATGTGCCGGTTTCCGAAGTCAGCGCCATGAAGGAAATCGTGACCGGCCCGGTACGCCAGGGGCTGACCGTCATGTGGCTGCTGGGGACTTTCGCCGGTCTGGCGCTGGTTCTGGCTGCGGTCGGGATCTACAGCGTGGTTTCGTATGCGGTCACTCAGAGAACGCATGAAATCGGTATTCGCATCGCGTTGGGCGCAAATCATCGAGACGTCGCCGGTTTGGTCCTTCGACAGGGTGGCATCCTGGCGTCGATGGGTGTGGCGGCGGGCCTGATGGCCGCGTGGGGAGTAACGCGCTTCCTGTCCAGCTTGCCGTTCGAAGTTCGGTGGCTGTTGTTGTTCGACGTCCGGCCGACTGATCCGCTGACCTTCGCGGCCCCTCCCGCGATCCTGGCAGCGGTAGCTTTGCTGGCCAGCTATCTCCCCGCCCGGCGCGCGGCCAAGGTCGATCCCATGGTGGCGCTGCGCTATGAGTAAGAGCCCGATGAACAGCCTCATCCAAGATCTTCATTATGCCCTGCGGCAGCTGCGACGGAACCCAGGATTCACCGCCGTTGCTTTTCTCACGCTCACCCTGGGCATTGGAGCCAATGCCGCAATGTTCTCCGTGATCCGTGCAGTCTTGCTCAAGCCGCTCGCATACCACGAGCCGGACCGTGTGGTGCTCGTCACCGAGGGAGCCACGCAGGTGCGGGCCGAGGAGATGATGGAGGCGAGTCGATCCTACACCGAGATCGGGACCTTCGCCGTCGGACCTGAGGACATGGCGCTTTCTGGCATCGCCCAGCCCGAGGTGTTGAAGGGCGCGCGGGTTTCGGCCAATTTCCTCCACATTCTAGGAGTAAGTCCCCTGCTGGGACGCAGTTTCATTCCGGAGGAAGACAAGCCCGGCGCGCCGGAGGTGGCGATGATCAGCGCGGAGCTGTGGCAGCGACGGTTTGGCGGAGATCGGTCGATCCTCGGCAAGGCGGTGACGCTCGCGGGGTTGCCATACGGCATCATCGGCGTGTTGCCAGCGGGCTTCCAATTCCCGCTTGCCGGTTCGGAGGTATGGGTGACGAGACCGGCGGAGTGGTCGGCGGTCTCGCCTCAGGGAAGGCCTCTCAGTCCGATCTTGAGCGTATTTGCACGATTGAAACCACACGTGGAGATTCAGCAAGCAACTGCTGAGCTGGCGCTATTGAATCATCAATATGCGACGGCTCATCCGGGAATGCTGGATGTCAAGCCCAGCTCAACGGAGACAGTACGGCCCTTTAAGGACGAACTGGTTTCTGACGTACGTTCGGAACTGTGGATGCTGTTCGGCGCGGTCGGGTTTGTGCTGCTGATCGTGTGCGCCAACCTAGCCAGTCTGCTGCTGGCGCGCGCAACTTCCCGGGGGCGAGAATTTGCGGTGCGGGCGGCAATCGGGGCTGGGCGCGGGCGGATCATCGGACAACTGCTCGCCGAGAGTATCTTGCTGGCGGCGCTGGGCGGCGCGTTGGGCGTGGGGCTGGCTGCGGGCAGTTTGGGCGCCGTCAGAAGGATCACTTTTGTTGATTTGCCGCGGGCTGGGGAGATCGGGATGGATCCTACGGTGCTGGGATTCTCAGTGGCGCTCTCTGTGGTCACGGGCGTGCTGTTCGGGTTGGTTCCTTCGCTCGCTGCGTCCCGACCGGATCTCGCCGCCGTCCTTAGGGGCAGCAGAGAGGCGGCGAGCGCTGCGGGCTCGAAGACGATGCTGCGTTTTGGCGCACGAGGTCTGTTGGTGGTGGGACAGGTGGCACTCTCGATCGTGCTGCTGATTGGCGCGACGCTGCTGATCAAGAGCCTTGCTCGCGTGTACCGAGTGGATCCAGGATTTCGTATCTCCAACCTGCTGACCATGAACATTGCCTTGTCCCCCACGCACTATGACACGGACGGGAAAAAGGCGACGTTTTATGAGGAACTCGTAGAGCACGCAGAGTCTCTGCCTGGAGTCCGTAGCGCAGCGGTCACACTGACGCTTCCGATGACAGACACCTGGGTGGGACAGCCGGTGCAGCTGGCGGGGACACCGCCCCTGAGGCTTAACGAGCGCCCCATCGGGGTCATTCAGAACATCACGCCAGAATATTTCCGCACACTGGCAATTGCGCTGAAGCGGGGAAGGGAGTTCAGCGCGCAGGAAGACGCACGGTCCGTTCCGGTTGTGATCGTCAACGAAAACCTGGCTCGCCTTTTTTGGCCGCGGTATCCGAGCGGTCCGGATCCCATCGGCCAGCACATCCTCATTGGCTCCAGTCCTCAGCCGGTCGAGATCGTCGGCATATCCGCTAACGTGCGTCAAACAGGCCGCGACCAGAATCCGAGACCGGAAGTTTTTCTGCCCTGCGCACAGAAGCCTCCCCGGTCTGCCATGCTGGCCGTACGCACGAATGGCGATCCGCTGTTGTTGGCGAATGCGGTTCGAAGTCAGGTGTTGGCGATGGATCGCGATCAGCCAGTTTCGGCGGTCGCATCGATGGACCAGCTGGTGGAAGCGTCCGAGGGGCAGCTTCGATTGGTAATGACGTTGCTGGGAACGTTTGCTGGCTCCGCCGCACTGCTCGCGGCAGTTGGACTTTACGGTGTCATCTCTTATTCGGTCGCACAACGGACGAAGGAGATCGGAATTCGGCGGGCTTTGGGCGCGCCAAGAAGCGATATTCTTTCGCTGATGGTTGGACAGGTCGTCAGCCTTGCGCTGGCCGGCGTTTTACTCGGGATCGGCGGCGCGTTCGCCCTGACTCGACTGTTGAGCGACTTGCTATTTCAGGTCAGTGCCACCGACCCAGCCACGTTTGTTGGTATTTCAATCCTATTCGTGCTGGTCGGGGTGTCCGCCAGTTCTATGCCCGCGCGCCGCGCTGCCAAAATCGATCCCATGGCGGCGCTGCGCTACGAATAGAGCTTCAGAAAGTGAATCGACAACGACTTATGATCCAGCTGAAAAATATCGACCGCAGCTACAAGACCGGCGCTGGCCAAACCTGGGTGCTGCGTCGCGTGAGTCTCGACATTCGCCAAGGCGAGTTCATCACCGTGATGGGACCGTCCGGAGCGGGGAAGTCCTCCCTCCTCAACGTGCTCGCGCTGCTCGACGACCAGTGGCAAGGCGAATTCTGGTTTCGCGAGCAGGCCGTCCATGAGATGAAACGCAAACCGCGCAGCGAGTTGGCCAGGCGCAATATCGGTATGGTCTTCCAGAGCTATCACCTGCTCGATGACCTCACCGTGCAGGAGAACATTGATCTTCCCCTCTCCTACAAGGACATCCCACGCGGGCAGCGACAGAGCCTGGTGGCGGAGGCTCTCGATCGCTTCCAGATCGTAGCCAAGAAGGGCCTCTATCCCAGCCAGCTCTCCGGTGGACAACAGCAACTCGTGGGCATCGCGCGCGCCGCCATCCACAAACCGGCCCTTCTGCTCGCCGACGAGCCGACCGGCAATCTGCACTCCAGCCAAGCCAAGGAAATCATGGAGCTGTTTTGCGAACTGAACCAGCAGGGGACAACGATTGTGCAGGTAACACATTCGGAGGCGAATGCAGCGTACGGGAGCCGAACGATTCAGCTGCGGGACGGATGGCTAACCGGAGATACCGCCCATCCGACCCTGAGCCAGTCAGCGGAGGTCCAAACATCGTGAGTCTTTTTGGTTCCAACGACTGGAAACGAGGATGCACCGTCGCCGGCCTGTGCGCGATTCTCGCAGTGGCTGCTCAGGCGCAGACCCCCGTCCCATCGCCCGTACCAGGGGCGCAGAGCGCAACCAGCCAGATTGTCACTCCCGCTCGGCTGGAAATGCCAAAATCACGCAATCCACTCAATGCCTATGCGCCGGATCAGGTTCCCGAACCGGTGCTGACGAACTCGCCCCGCCTTGACCGTCTCATTCGGGACGGGAAGCTGTACCTCTCGCTGAAAGACGCCATCGATCTGGCGCTAGAGAACAATCTGGACCTGGCCATCGCCCGCTACAATCTTCCAATTGCCGACACAGACATTCTGCGCACGCGGGCAGGAGGATTTTTTCGGGGCGTGAATACTGGAGTGGTACAAGGGACTCCTGGCGGCGGTGTGGGAGGCTTCGGCACAGGCGCTCCGGGCGCCGGCGCGGGCGGGACTACGAGCGGTGCGGGTGGCGCGGGCGCAGGCGCATCCGGTTTGGTGCAGTCCACGCTGGGGACCGGCACAGCGGTTTCCTCCTACGATCCACTCGTGAGTGCCAGCGGGGGAGTGGAGAGACAAACCTCCCCGGTGGCCAACCGGCAGATTTACGGAGTGCCCTCGCTGCAACTGAATACCGGACAATTCAACGCCAATGTTTCCCAGGCTTTTCCAACCGGAACGAATGTCAACTTCTCGTTCGACAACTCGCGCCAGACCACCAATAGCCCGTATTTCAATTTGTCTCCGTCCCTGACGTCGAGCTTTCGGTTCAGCATTCAGCAGGAACTGCTTGCGGGCTTCGGGTTCGGACCGAACCTGCGCTATTTGCGAATCGCCAGGAATAATAAGAAGATATCGGACATCGCCTTTAAGGATCAGGTGATCGCAACCGTGACACAGATTAAGAATATCTATTGGGATCTGGTGAGCGCTTACGAGCAGACCCAAGTCAACGAACAGTCTTCGGCGTTTGCCCAGCAGACGCTTGAGAATGCCAAGAAACAGTTACAGTTGGAAAGTATTCCCGCGATGGATGTCATGCGCGCCGAAGCGGAGGTCTCGAAGCGGGACCAGGACTTGACCGTGGCCCGCACAAGTCTCCAGCTCCAGGAGACCCTCATGAAAAATGCCATCACGAAGAGTCTGGAAGATCCGGACCTTGAGGTGATGCCGGTCATTCCGACGGACCGAATGGAGGCCGTCCCGCCCCAAGTCAGTCCGTCGATTCAGGATTTGACTTCTGAAGCCCTGCGTGAGCGTCCGGAGTTAGCCGAGTCCGACATCGATCTCGTGAATCGCCAGATCAGCCGTCGGGCAGCGCGCAACGCGCTATTACCGACACTTTCGATGGTCGGGTTCTATGGGGGCGCCGGGCTGGCAGGTCCCTTGAATCCAATCTATAGCCTCGGGGCAAACACCTCGAACGTGCCGGTGGATTTTGCCGGCGCCTTCGAGAGCGCGTTCAACAATTCCTCTCCGGACTATTATGTCGGCCTGAGCCTAAACATCCCGATCCGAAATCGCGTCGCCAAAGCCGACCAGTACCGTTCTGAACTGGAGTACCGGCAGGCGCAGCTGCGAATGGAACAATTGAAGAAACAAGTTCGCATCGAGGTTCGAAATGCGCAATTTGCGTTGGAACAAACCGGCGCGCGCGTTCAGGCCGCACGCAAGGCACGAGATCTTGCCCAACGCACCTTCCAGATCACCAGGAAAGAACAAGAGCAAGGAGCGGGATCGAGCTATCAAACGCTCTCCGCCCAGCGAGATCTCGCGCTGGCGGAATTGGATCTGGTCAATGCCATGACGGTGTATGAGAAAGCCAAGGTTGAACTGGATCGCGCCACCGGGACAACTTTGGAACATAATGAAATCCAGATCCAGGAGGCAGTTCGCGGTACCATCAATCCTGCCAGTCCGTGATCGACCATGCAAACTTCGGCCAGGTCCGGGGAGATTACCACGCTCAAGCCCGCGCACAGCAGCGACCGGCCCCGAGTCTTGGCAGCCGATGACCAGCAACACGTTCTCGAAGCGGTCGAACTACTCTTGCGCCCGCAAGGGTACGAGGTGGAAACCGCCAGGTCCCCCGCGTTGGTTCGCGAGGCGCTGGCCACGGCCTCCTACGATGCCCTGCTGATGGATCTGAATTACACGCGGGATACAACCTCCGGCCGTGAGGGCCTGGACCTTCTTTCTGAGATCGTTGCACTCGATAGCGTTACCCCCGTCATCGTCATGACCGCATGGGCGAACATTGACCTGGCGGTTGAAGCCATGCGCCGGGGAGCGCGTGATTTCATTCAGAAGCCGTGGGAGAACGAGCGGTTGCTCGCGATCTTGCGGACGCAAGTCGAACTGCAACGCGCGCTGCGCAAGGCGGAACTGCTCGCGGCGCAAAATCGGTTGCTGCAGTCCGATGGTCGCCCGGAATTCATTGCGGTCGCCTCCACCATGCATCCGGTGCTGGAGACCATTGCGCGCATTGGTCCCTCCGACGCCAATATCCTGATCACCGGGGAGCATGGCACGGGCAAGGAAGTGGTGGCGCGCACGCTCCATGCGCTTTCTCCGCGTGCGTCTCGCCCCATGATCGCCGTAAACACGGGCGCGTTGCCCGAAGGATTGTTTGAAAGTGAACTCTTCGGGCATGTGAAGGGCGCCTTCACCGACGCGCGTACCGACCGCATCGGGCGTTTTGAGCTGGCTGACGGCGGCACCATCTTCCTGGACGAGATCGGCAACGTACCCTTTCGCCAGCAAGCGAAGTTGCTGCGCGTGCTCGAAACGGGCGAGATCGAGCGGGTCGGCTCGTCTCGTACAAAGCGGGTTGACGTGCGCGTGATTTCCGCGACCAATGCGGACCTGCGGGCGGCGTGCGCCTCTGGCGAGTTTCGAGAAGACTTGTTGTTCCGGCTGAACACGGTGGAGATACACGTGCCCCCACTGCGCGAACGCCGCGAAGACATTCCCGCTCTCGCCGTGCACTTTCTCGCGCGCTACGCCGCCCGGTACCAGCGTCCCGTCCAGGGGTTCGAGGCTTCGGCTTTGCAGCAGCTCATGCAGTATTCCTGGCCGGGCAACGTGCGTGAATTGGAGCACACGCTCGAGCGCGCCGTCTTGATGTGCCATGGGAATGAGATCCAGCAAGCGGATTTGGGCTTGGATTTGCTGCGGCCGCAAAGCCAGAATCTCGAAGAACTCAGCCTTGAGTCTGTGGAGGCCATTCTGATCCGTAAGGCCCTGCAACGCTTCCACGGGAATGTAAGCCAGGCGGCGGAGACGCTGGGGTTGAGCCGCGGCGCGCTTTACCGCCGCATGGAGAAGTATGGGCTTTAGCCCGCACGGCGACGCCAGTCCCGGTGCGCCCAAGCCTCCGCGCAAGCGGTTTCGGCTGCTTTATGAGAAACGCGTGAGCCTCTTCTCCCTGTTGGTCGCGCTGCCAGGGATGGCTGTAAGCGGGGTCTTCATTTGGCTCCAATCCTGGTCGCTTGAATCCAAGCTCACTCTGCTCTTCGTCGAAATCTTCGCCTGGTGGCTGTTGGCGATGGCCCTTCAGGAGCAGACTACTCGTCCGCTGCAGACCCTCGCCAATGTAATCTCAGCCTTGCGGGAAGAGGACTATTCCTTTCGAGCGCGTGGCGCCGCCGCCAACGACGCGCTAGGCGAGCTATCCCTTGAAGTGAATGCCCTGGCTGACCTGCTCGCAGACCAGCGGATTCGAGCCATTGAGGCGACCGCCCTACTTCGGCGTGTGGTCGAAGAAATCGAGGTTCCGTTGTTCACGTTCGACCCTGACGAGATTCTCCGGCTTGTGAACTCCGCCGGAGAAAGGCTGCTGCAACAGCCCTCTGCCCGGCTCCTTGGGCGCACCGCGAAAGACATAGGGTTAGGCAGTTGCCTGGTGGCCGAAAGCGAGACCTTGGTCCCGTTGCATTTCCACGGCCCGAACGCACGCTGGCTGGTGCGCCGAAGTTCATTCCGGCAGAGGGGCGTGCCACACACCCTGATTGTTCTCTCCGATGTGAGCCGCGCTTTGCGCGAGGAAGAACGGAGTGCCTGGCAGCGCCTGATTCGTGTATTGGGTCATGAACTCAACAACTCGCTCACACCTATCAAGTCGATTGCGGGAAGCCTCAGTGCACAGATCTCCAGCGCGGCAATCGATTCTGATCAGCGGCAGGATTTTGAACGCGGCTTAGCCATTATTCAGGCGCGTGCCGATTCTCTTAACCGCTTCTTGCAGGCGTACCGACAACTAGCCCAGATGCCTCCGCCCGTTTCCCGCCAGACTCCAGTGGCTCCCATCGTCGATCGCGTCGCTGGTCTAGAGATGCGACTGCGAGTGCAGGTGGTTCGTGGTCCCACAGTCGAATTGATGGTAGATCCCGATCAACTCGAACAGATGCTGATCAATCTGGTTGGCAATGCGGTAGAGGCCGCGCTGGAACTGCATCCTTCGGCAAACCCATCGCGGGACGGAATAGCCACTTCGCCCCCACGCTTGGATCCAGTGGTGGTGATGAGTTGGGACCTGACCGAGAAGGACTTGGTTCTCACCGTGGAGGATAACGGGCCTGGACTGCTCAACCCCAGCAATGTGTTTGTGCCTTTCTACACCACCAAGCCCGCCGGCAGTGGAATCGGGCTGGTGCTTTCCCGGCAGATCGCTGAAGCGCATGGCGGATCGATTGAACTCATGAACCGAACGGAGAAGAAAGGCTGTCGGGCAAGAGTCGTGCTTCCGCGAGCCCTTTCTGTGACGCAGAAAACTTGAGCCGCCTGTCTTGCCAGCGCGAGCCATCCAATGCTGATGATCTGTATCGGCAGTGCTGCGCTATCTGCCAGCTGCGGCCCAACTTTGTACGGAGGTGCCTCCGTCCATCGCGCCTTTCGTGATGATCATCTGCAGTTGCCCGGCTGCGCGTGGGCGGCCGAGCCCGTGCGCGCGCCGCTTCTGCGGCAGAACGCGGTCGCGCTCCAGCCCTCGCCGAGCGCAAGGAATGGAAGTTCTTCGGCCGTTCCAGGCGAAGGCGGACCCCGGCCTCGCCGCCACTCGGTGGGCGGCTCTCCTGCGGAGAGTTCGCGATCGCGATGGGCGTCGTCGCCGCCGTGCAACGCGGCGGTCGCTTCGCCGGTCCGCTCGCGTTTGCTGGCGCGATCTTCGTGCTGCTTCAAGTGCTCAGCCCGATTCATCAGGCGGTCAGCGCCAATTTCGGCGGCCGCACTGCCGCATGGGGCTACGACCCTGTCACCGAGGCCTGCCTGCGCCCGCGGGCACGGGGCACGTCGAGCTATCCGGGTCTCTCACCAGCGACCCCACCGTCGCGCGCGACCCTCGACCCTGGGGATGACGGCCCGCCGCGCCTGAGAGTTTCTCTAGCGAAGCGGCGGGCTGGCGCTTATCACCAGCTCGAGAGGGGAGCTTCCGCTCACGGTGGTGACTGCCTCCTTGGTCGGAGTTCTCGTCAGAACGAAGGTGAAGGTAGCAGTCGCCTCCTGTCGTGGCTCGCTTGGAGCAAACTTCCATTGCCTCAAGGCCTCTACAACCGGCTGGGCGAAGACTGGATCACCGGACTCGATCGTTACTTCAGCGACGCCGGAGCCATCAATCACGAGTCGCGCGGTGACCACGCCCTGCTTTCTTGTCAACCTGGCGGTCACAGGATAGGCGGGCGCGACGAAATACTTCACGCTCCTTGAAGCGCAAGGTTCGACGGTGGGGACCCGCGCGGAATTGCCCACTGCCTCGCCCTTGTCTGGCTGATCCTCTTCCAGATGACAATTGCAGGGATCTCCCTGAGTACAAACGTAGTGCATTCCCGCTGGGGGCGCCGCATGGTCGCAGGTGCGCCTTTGCGCACAGAATGCCAAGTGGGCGAACAAGACGAGAGCTACGGAAAGAACGTTACACATGGTTGCCTCAATCAGTGACTCATGCCGGCAAGGTTTTCAACCCGCCCCGAATCCGCTGAGCCTTCCTATCGATCGTGACGAGCCACGGTTCTTGCATCCAGCAGCAGAAAATCAAAGAGGCCGCCCCCAGGCGGCCTCCCCAACAAACCGAGATTCTAGTTCAAGTTCAGCAACCACGCTCCCAGCCCGTGTGTGGCTGCGTAGAGCTTTCGCGCGCCTGGGACCATGGTCAGCCCCGGTACCTCCACGTTCGGCATGCCAGGCGCTGCGAGTCTCCAGGAGGGCGTTCCGTCCGAATCCAGCTTTAACACGCTGTAGTCGGTGGAAACGTAAAGGTCACCCTCGACGTTATCGTAAGCGACTGCGTTAAGCGGCACATCGCCCAGATCGTAATCGCGGTTTACCCAAGTCGCGCTGTTCGCCACCGGGTCGAACGTCACCTCGAACACGTGTCCCGGAATCGAGTTCAGCGTAGCGTTAAAGCCGTTGTAGGCAATCCACGCGTGGTTCGGATTAGCAGGATCGACCGCGACGTCACTGATGTAGCGGTTCGGGCTGGTCGCAATATCGATTCGAGTGAATACCACGGAAGATGCCGGATCTGCGTCCGCGTTCTTCGAGATGAACACCCGCCCCACGGAGGTGGCTGCCCATAGCGTAGAGCGGTCTTTGGAGGCGCGCCGCACCGACCCAACATCACCGCCTGCGCGGTCGCCGTAAAGGGCCGCGGTCAACCGGCCCGCCGACGTTGGATCACCGAGCGGCTGCCAGTCTCCACATGTGACCTTGAAGTCGCCCGTCCACTCGTTGCAGTGCGTGCGGAGTTGATCGACCGTCATACTGCCCAAGCCTTGCGTTTTCGTACGCCAGACGTGCCCGGTACCGACAAACATCGTCCCGCTGACCTTCGGATCGGAAATGATCGGGACGTAGAACTGTTGTGGTTCGGTCAGGAAGATCGGATCAGCAATCCAGTTCCAGTCTATCGTGTCTCCGCTGCTGAAGTTTACATCCACCTGTGCGTCGTAAAACGTGTGGAAGCGGAACTTCTTTTTGGCGATGTCGAACCCGGACTGGCCGCCATCGCCAATCATGGTGTTCAACCACTTTACGGGATTGCCGTAGTTCTCCCACGTGCCATTGTCTTGCGTTCCGCCCTGAAGATCATTGGAATCAAACGGATTCACCGATAAGCTCTGGAACTGGAGGGTCGACAGTCCCTGGTTGACGCTCTGGAGTTGAGTCGGCACACGCGATAGCAGTTGTTGGCATCGATCCAGAGCGGGTGAAATCAAGCCTCGCGAACTGCAGCTCGCAGAGATATCTGCGAACGACCCGCTCGACATGATGATTCCGCCGTCGCTCGATTCCCAGAACTGGTAGGGGTTACTCGGATTCACAACCAGGAAATGCTGATCCGGGTGGATCCCGTTTGGGTGGGTTGGATCGGTCGCATCCATGGTCATATCGGTAAAGGATGTACCGCCGTCGGTCGAAAGAACCACCCCACGGCCGTTCGAAATTCTACCGGTCTCGCCGTATTGGTAGGAGCCCAGCACGTACACGAGATCGGGAGTGCCCGCAGGACTTACCACCAGGTTGTCATACCAACATTGCCCGGTGCACATGTTGTATGCGCCGTACCCGGGATTGGCTGGATCGTTGCTGGAAAGCTGCGTAAAGGTCGGCGAACCGTGCGCGACATCATCGGCCCTGAAGAAGGCGGCCTTGTCGGTGCCATCGTTACCTTCGTTTACATACATCCGCGTTCTGCCATCCGGAGTTTTGTTGACGGCAAATTCGGCACGCGTGACAGTGCTCGCCGAATTCAGCGATGCTTTGATTTGCGTCCAGGTGGTGCCGCCATCATTCGACCGCCAAACTCCGCGCGCATACGAAGATGCATACACCGTGCTTGGGTCGCTTGGATCGATCACCGCACGACGCACTCCACGTGGGGAACAAGGCCCAGTATTCAAATTATCGCCCAAGCTGCACAGTGTCGGATCCGAAGAGCCGTTGTGGATAAACGTCCATGTGGCTCCGCCGTCCGTGGTCTTGTATAAGCCCCACTGGGCTGCGCCCGGAACCACCGAAACTCCGCCACCATCCGTGGAATTCAATCCGCGCACCCCGCGAGTAATACCAACGTAGATCGTATGGGAATCGCCCGGCTTGATGGCTATGGTGCCAATCGCGCGATTGTTGAAGACCTTACCGCCGATGGGCCCCACCCACGTTTCGCCACCGTCCGTTGACTTGTAGAGTCCCACACCGGCGACCGAGTCAGCGCTGGCGTTGGCCTCGCCGGTCCCGACCCAAATGGTGTTGTCGTTTGGATCGTTGGGATCGACCACAACCGACCCCGTTGAGTTGATCCCGAAAGGCGTGGAAAGGTAGGCCCATCGTGGATTGTCATCCAAGGCATGCCTGGTTCGCCACACTCCGCCGCCGGCCGGCCCGGCGTAGAGCGTACAGCGCGAGCGTACACAATGGTTCGCGACCGCCAGCGAAGTTGTACGTCCACTCGCTACATACTCGTTCGGAACGTACAATCCCGACGTACGAAACTGGAAGAGCGGGTATACCGCATTGCTCGGGCCTACCGACATCCACGCTCCCTGCTGCCCTCTCCCGCGGGCAAAAGGACGACCGTGTATCGACCGCACGTTAGAACGCAATGACTCAAATCGAGCTGCGGGAATATCGATACCCGGATACGCCATGTGTTGAAAGGCTTCCTCTTCGGGGGAACTGGGACCACCGAGCCCTCCATTCCCCGGAAGCGCACGGCGCAGCCTCTCCAGGTGCTCCGCCATCGCTGTCGGCATTCCCTCCGTGTCAGCTTCTGCTTCCCGCGCAACCCGCTTCGCAGCCACACCCGCCTTGCTATCGACTTTCTTGCTTTTCGATTTGTGCTTGGCGATCTTCGGCGCATTTGCCGCCAGCGTTACTCCTGCCAGGGAGAGGCACAGCAACATTCTGCATAGGAATCTCATCGTTTTCGCTCCTTAATTAAAGACGAATCGTTCGTTGACTCAAGGCTTCGGGCGCGCTCACCGTGGCGGCGCGGTTCGTTTCGGGCCGTGGCTCGTTTCCGGGACCAGAAGAAAGCCGTACATAAACTGCGGGAACCCAGTGCGCGCGTCGCCCCTCACCGCACGCTCCATGGACAGATTCGGATGCGATCTTCTCAAACCGCCGGTTCGCCGGGGCAGTTGCCGCGATGGGCACCTCGGTGGCTGGGTAGGACCGGTTCTCGTAAACCGCGGGCGGTCGTACGACAGGCAGAACAAACCGGACGTTCTGCATAGTCACCTCGAGAAGGGCGCGGGGTGAGATCCCCTGGGATACGGGGCTAGTCGCCGATTTTCCTCTTAATACCCGAAGTGGTCAAGACGTCGCTTGTGAATTTCGTTAGCCTTATCTGTTTTTTGCAGGTCGTCCCTCAAGCTTGCTGTCAACTGCGACCGACATACCGGGCGATCGGCTGATCCCGTTGTCTATCGCGCAGCCGGATTTCCGCAAGAATCCAGGATCGTATATTCCTTGCGCAGCCTGTCGCACAAGCAGGATTGCGTAAGAGTGTTCGGGTCGCTAAATCTCAACCCTTAAGATGGGGGCTTGCGCCTTCCTGGGCGAAGCACGTGAGCATCGGGTCCAAGACTGTCAAGTTTTGTCGCAACGAGTGTTACGACCAAAATGGCCAAATGTGCAACCTGGCCGGTTCGTTTTCAGATACTTTTCACCTTGACTCAATAAGGTCTGTCCCAGCAAAGCTTGGGCCTTTTTACCTGCTTGGGACACACGGTCAGAATCGTCGATGAGCTGGTACGGACGGAGAACATTTCTAGAGAGCTGTTCTAACCATTCTGGTCGTGGTGGCCGTGGTCATCGGGTCCAAGTGATACCTGCGCCAGAAGGAGGCTCCGATGACGAAGACGCATCCAGTTTGCGACCGACACAAGAACATACAGATGGTCCCGTGCTCGCTCAAGAAGATGACAGGCAAGAATGAAAGCCATATCTGCCCGGTCCCCGGCTGCGGCCGCCGACATGGCGATCAGGCGTACTTCGATGGGATCGGAGCAAAACCTTCGGCGCAAGTAAATTCCCAGACGAACCGGCGCGAGGCGGCCCGGGCAGCCATCCTGAAGGCGATCGAGGACCAGCGACCCGCGAATCCTCGCAGATAAGACCAGGGACCAGGTGAGGTTGTTCGGAATCACGGGATGCCTGGTCTCCTTCGCAGGCCACGAATGTACCACCGCACAAGGAATGGGTTGCGCATGTCCATGTTTGTCGGTCGTGCTTCCAGGCGTACCGATTCCCTTTTGTGGCCATCATCCCTGCTCACGGACCGCTACGATCAAGGCGAATTCAAGAAGGCCGCTCATGCACCGCAGTGTAGCTCCCTGGCGGGTGGTGTCCCATCCTGCGAGCGAAGAAGGACGGCTTGGCCAATGCGCTCCGAGCGCCGCAATGGCAAGCGACTGGGCGGCGCGTCGGGTCGAGGATTCCTTCCAGGACGCTTCGGCAATCCTGGAGACGGGCGTAGGTCTGCCCGGGTTGATAGAAGCAGTCCGCGCAAAAGCATTCGAGACGGGCCCCGGCGTCCAGCCCGTCGCGTTGCAGATCGCCGACATGCTGTTTGAGGCGTCGGTCCGAGGGAAGCACCGAGTCGCTGTGGCTTCGCTGATGCTCGATCGGTTGGAAGGCAAGCCGCCGCAGCCAGTCGATTTCAACAACCTCACCGTTCTCAACGGTCGCAACCTGGACGCGATTTTGAATGCAGTGGGCAGACCAGGGGCGCGGCGTCTCCCGCGGGAGAGAAAGAGCGTCCTATGGAGTCTCAGAATGCCCAGAGTGTTAAATCCCGGTCTGCAACTCCGCCGTTGCTCCCCACACCCCTTCTTGAGGTGTTGCCCCATGAAAAATGAGAACCAGCGGTTCCAATCGAACAGGAAACAAGTCCTGCCCCTCGCCTCTCCTCCCTAGTGCGTTGCCAGGTGAGTCCCAGTCACATATCCGAGAGTACCGCCTACCAGGATGTCGGATGCGAAATGCTTCTTCCCTCCGACGCGGGCGAGGCTGACGCCCGTCGCTAGCCCGTAAACACTCCACTTAAGCCAACGCCGATTCGGGTAGCGGTGGGCGATAACGCTCGCGAATGCGAAGCTTGTTGCGGCATGCCCCGAAGGAAACGACCCGCCGCCCTCCCAAAACTCGCCGTGGGTGTTTGGATCGTAGGCGTATTGGCGGTTGGCGGCCGCTTTGACCCCTAAGGTGATCAAGCTCGCAGCGCCCATGGCTTCGAGAGCTACGAAGCCCGTGTTTGCCGTATAGGATGAGCCGCGCCCGGAGCAACCCACCAAGTACATCAGCCCTGCCGTTCCTAGTTCGATCCCAAGGCCCAGGTTTGATCCCCGCGATGCGGCCTTCACGAAAGAGGGCGATTGAAATGCGGCGGTTGATCTGATCGTCACTCGATGCAATGAGCAGTCCGGTGGCCGCGGCGATTGGCAATTCCCATTTGAGGTGGCTCGGCCGGATTGCGTTGCGGGGTGCGGCGGCAAGGCCATGACCAAACGTGGACGCGGCATGAGGTAGTTGGCCCGCGATCTGCCGACATTGACCATCCCCCGTGACCCCTGAGTCTTGTGCGGCCAACGTCGGGGCTGCACACAACACCAGCATCAGCGCCAACCCACGGACCATGCGGAATTGCCTACCTTCGCGTCCTGGCAGCGCCCCGGGTTTCAATTCGGACGACGAAGTGGGCGCGGTACCAAGCATCTAAGAAAACTCTTCAAGTTTCACTACCCTACGCGGAACGTCTTGAATCTCTCGCCGTCCAAAGGGGGCAACGTTATGAAACGCTGTGTGACTACGCCTGCGCGGTCAGAATATTCAAGAAAGCACAATCGTGTTCTTGCGCGATGCGGGCACAGGGGAACCTTACCTTGGGAATCGCCCCTCGAGCACGAAGGTCAACACGCTGTTGTCCATGCAGTAGCTACGCTGCCGCTGACTTCGCACGACTTCTCATGCAGCTGTCCATTGACTGCGTCAACTGCGCATCCACCTCTTCCGCGATTGTCATGACATCAGGTAACAGCAAGCTGAAATCCAGAGAGTTCAGATTGCTCTGCAGCGCCCCGAACAGGGTCGCCTGGAGTATTCGCGATTCGTGCACCAGCATGGCCGGGGTGTAACCCTGCAGATATCGCAGGGTGCCATGGGCTATGGCGGCGGGGGAAGAGACGGCGTCGCTGTCCTTCGTGGTGGCGGCGGGCTTGCCTAGGCGCACAACCAGATCCTCAACCAGCTTCGGAAGATGTCCGGTACGCTCGGCGTCGCTGAGCAAGAGGTGGTTGAGTTGGTTGCTCTCCTTAACGCGTTCCAGCCAGTCCTGGATGACATCGATACAGCAGCAGCGCTGCAGT
>Ga0137419_10000166_pt1 | contig 20361 bp, 20 predicted proteins | sample CZODoug3_1_2_16f_FD_108279 | JGI IMG/M metagenome (GOLD analysis project Ga0137419, IMG submission 108279) | Vadose zone soil fungal communities from Angelo Coast Range Reserve, California, USA - CZODoug3_1_2_16fungal (Illumina Assembly) | ecosystem: Environmental > Terrestrial > Soil > Vadose... | reverse complement strand
GTTCAAGTCAGCTCGTCGGCTCCATCCTTTCAAATACTTACAAGCCATTTCATTGCACCCTCAATTCATTGTGACGTGGTTTGTGACGTAGATTTCTCTGATCGATGGCTTCGCGCACGGAATCCAACACCGGATGCTGGTAGCGCATTGCAGTGCGGACATCGGTGTGGCCCATGACGTTCATCACCATCGCGAGATTTCCGGTCGCTCCATACGCCGCCGTGCCAAAGGTGTGACGTGCGCAATACAGCACCAGGGACTCGGGCAGTCCGGCTTTGGCGCGAGCGTCTCGGAACTGTTCTGCAACAGTGGTGAGGTGCCCGCATTCAGCCCTGCGTGAAGGGAACAGCCAGCCCGCCGGTTTGTTCGAACAGCGAATCATTAACAGGTCGAGCATTCGTTCGCTGATCGGTACATGCCGACGTGCTGCTTTGGTTTTTCCATTCGGATTGAATATCAAACGCTGATTCCAGTTGATGTTCTCAATCCGGATGCGGAAGACTTCCTCAGGGCGCATTCCTGTGTCCTGAATCACGATGAGGACGTCCTTCATTGGTTGTTTTGCGACAGCGAGCAACTTCGCCTCAGTTTCCGGATCAATGGTCAGTTCACGGCCTACTTCCTTCATCAGCCTGACAGCCGGTGCAACGGCAATCACTTTCCACTCCACCGCTTTGCCGAGCAGCCTCCGCAGTGTGCGAAGTGCCTGATTGATGTAGGCCGGCGAACCCGCCAATGCTAAGGAATCCAGCTCTTCCGTGGTGATGCGGTCCAGATTCATTCCCATCAGCGGCGTCGAGCGAATTTTATTCCACCCCACGCGGTAGTAACGGCGTGATTTCGGAGCCAGATGTCGAGCATGATCAACCCACTCAAGAAACCTGGGAGCGAAGTCACAAAGTAAAGGCGCTCGCCGCAGCACCGCCGACGGTCCCCTTCGCTCTGCTTCCTCGATCAGCTTTGATTCAACCTTTCTGGCCCTGGACTCCGAGGTTTGACCAGTCGTCCCACGCTGGCGACGACCCGCAACGGTGAAGTCATAGTGCCAAGTCTTGCCTCGCCTATATAGCACTCTTCTCCTCCATGTATGCCCGCACGGAAGGAGTTCGGCGATTGCGTTCAATGTATCGCAAAACGTCCTCCGTCCAAGAGCGGGTCAAGGCGGGACTGCGCAATGCTCGTGCGAAAGGCAAGCGGCTCGGGCGGCCACGCGCGGATGTCAATGAGACTCAGATTGCCGATTTGAGGCATTCGGGAGCCTCTTGGCGCACAGTTGCGAAGGAACTTGGGATCGGGCTGGGAACCGCGCACCGGCTCGCACGAGTACGCACCTGGCCTAGATTGGCGGTCGTATGGAACGCTTCGGTCCCCGCAATACCAGGCATCGCCGTTTAGCGGAATTGTGCGTGTCAATGATTTACGATTACTTCCTGTTGCTGACTATCCAGGAGCTATCGTCTGTACTACCCAGTTGTGAGGCTGGAAAAGCCATCCTGCCTGCCTTGACATACCATTTGGGCAACTGTAGGTTTTGGACGCAGCCACTATGCATGCACTTCTAGTTTGTTGGTGAACGAGCGCAAGCCAACGTCGCGCAGGGGCCGAATATGAAAACCTTGTCATCGCGATTGCTAACCGCAGCATTGCTATCGTGCTCATTCTTCAACCTGGCGACAGCGCAGGACACGGAACGACCTGCTTATCTCGACACCAGTCTCTCCCCGGAGCAGCGCGCCGCCGACCTGGTCAAGCGCATGGCGCTGGAAGAAAAGGCCACCCAACTGGTCAATCAGGCGCGCGCCATCCCACGCCTGAAAGTTCCGGCGTACGACTGGTGGAGTGAGTCGCTGCACGGCGTAGCGGTGAACGGAACTACTGAATTCCCAGAGCCGATCGGTCTGGCGGCAACCTTCGATACAGAGGCGATCCACAAGATGGCGGAGGTGATCAGCACGGAAGGGCGCATCAAGCACATGCAGGCGCTCAAGGCCAACGGCGGATCGAGCAACATCTTTCAGGGCCTCGACTTCTGGGCTCCGAATATCAACATCTTCCGTGATCCGCGCTGGGGACGCGGCCAGGAGACGTACGGCGAAGATCCCTTTCTCACCGGCCGCATGGCCGTCGCCTTCGTCACCGGGATGCAGGGGGATAATCCCAAGTACTATCGCGTCATCTCCACGCCTAAACATTACGCCGTACACTCCGGCCCCGAGCCGACCCGCCACTTCGCCGACGTTGACGTAAGTAAGCACGACGAAATCGACACCTATCTGCCGGCATTCCGCGCGGCGGTCACGGAGGGCCATGCCGGTTCGGTGATGTGCTCCTACAACGCCATCAATGGCGAGCCCGGATGCGCGAATCGATTCACGCTCATCGATCAACTCCGCAACAAGTGGGGATTCAGGGGCTATGTTGTCTCCGACTGCGGCGCAGTCCTCGACATCTTTTCGGGCCATCACTTCCGCCCCACGCAGGCGCAGTCTTCGGGCATCTCCCTCGAGCGCGGCATGGACAACGAATGCGCGGACTTCTTCTCCAAGGTGAACGATGACCACGACTACAAGCCCTACATCGATGCTGTGCAGCAGGGATACCTGCGTGAAGGCGCGATCGACCAGGCGCTGGTGCGACTGTTTAGCGCACGCATCAAGCTGGGCATGTTCGATCCACCGGCGATGGTGCCCTACACGAAGATCGACGAGAAACTCCTCGACAGCGCGGGGCATCGGGCGATGGCGCGCAAGGTGGCGGAAGAGTCGATGGTGCTGCTCAAGAATGACGGCACGCTTCCGCTCAAGCCCGAGTCCAAGAACATTGTGATCGTCGGCCCTCTGGCCGATCAGACCAAGGTGCTGCTCGGCAACTACAATGGCATCCCTACGCATACAGTCAGTTTCATGGAAGGACTGCAGAAGGAGTTGCCGAACGCGAAGATCACCTACGTGCCGGGCACCCAGTTTCTGCATGCGGATGGCAAGCCATTACCGGCAAATCTGCTGACCACACCCGACGGCAAACCGGGCCTGAAAGCGGAGTACGGCCAGGGCCTCAACTTTGGGACGAAGCCGACGCCCATCACCGAGCGCGTCGAAGCCAACGTCGATCTGAATGAAACGACCCTTCCCGCTGAAGCGAAGGGCAAGGCCATGCTCGCCGTGCAGTGGTCGGGCTTCCTCACCCCCGCCGCAACCGGCGATTACCTGATCGGCACCCAGGCCGAAAGTTTCGCCATGGTCACTATCGCGGAACGGCCCGTCTCTCAGCAGGACGGCGGCGGCACGAGTTTGGGACGCGTCCATCTCGAAAAGGGCCAGAAGGTGGCCCTCCAAGTCATCTATGGCGTGACGCCCGACAGCAGGCTGGGTGTACGTCTCTTGTGGACGAAGGCCGACAACACGCCGTCGCCCGCTGCGCTGGAAGCTGCGCGGAAGGCGGATGTGGTAATCGCCGTCGTCGGTATCACCAGTGAACTCGAGGGCGAGGAGATGCCTGTAAGCGAGCCCGGCTTTTTGGGCGGCGACCGCACCAGTCTCGACATGCCCCAACCCGAAGAGGAACTGGTGCAGTTGGTGGCGCAGGCCGGCAAACCTCTCGTTGTTGTGCTCATGAACGGGAGCGCGCTCTCGGTTAACTGGGAGAAGGCCCACGCCAACGCGATTCTGGAAGCCTGGTACTCCGGCGAAGAGGGGGGTGCAGCGATTGCCGAAACGCTGAGCGGGAAGAACAATCCCGCCGGACGCCTGCCGGTCACGTTCTACACCGGAGTCGATCAACTGCCGCACTTCGAGAACTACTCGATGGAGGGCCGCACCTACCGCTACTTCAAAGGCACGCCGCTCTACCCGTTCGGGTATGGCCTCAGTTACACCAGCTTCGAGTATAAGGATCTGAATCTGCCAACGAACCCAGTGCCCGCGGGTGCAGCGATGTCCGCCTCAGTCACGGTGAGCAACCGCGTCAAGCGCGCCGGCGATGAAGTGGCTCAACTCTATCTCAGCTTCCCGAACGTGCCGGGGGCGCCGATCCGGGCTCTGCGCGCATTCCAGCGCGTGCATCTCGAACCCGGCGAATCGCAGACCCTGCACTTCGATTTAAAGCCACGCGATCTCAGCATGGTGACCGATGCGGGGGATCCGATCGTTGCCGCAGGTCAATACAAAATCAGTATCGGAGGAGGTCAGCCCGATACCGGAGTGCCCGCCGTAGCCGGCACATTCCAGATCGACGGGACCGTATCCTTGCCGGAATAAAATCAGCGTTGCTCGCTTGAAGGGTTGGTGCGCGGGAGGACCAGGTAACGAAGGGGGCAACATCTTCACTGGTCAAGGAATCGTCAGCGGCACGACTGTTACGGGGACTTATTCCGGCTCGAACGCAAACTGTTCTGACTCAGGGACATTCACAGGCTCTATGGTGCCACTGCTTGCCGGAACTTTCTCCGGAACATTGAATTTTCCGCTTGGCCCAGACCAAGTCACGGCCACACTCACCGAGAGCGCGGGCAATGCTCTGGCCGTTCAGACTAGCTTGAGTGGAACGGACAACGGAAATTTCACATTCTCCGGGTCCGCAGTCGCAAACGTCTCGGCTGCGCACTCCATATCTCTGAATGTCGCGCCCCAGAGCGGCCGACACGCCGGGGCGAGCGGCGCTAGGCAAAATGACACTCTGCGATTGTTTACTGTCCTGTCCGTTGGCGAAGGACGCAATTGTCACCCCAAGTAGTACAAGCCAGATCGAGCGACTTTCCATGTGAAATCCTCCGCGCGGCATACAAGCTTAATAACGGCTTAATTCGCCTGCGCAGACTCTCACCTATGCGAACGAAGGGCCATCCCCCATTCGGGCCATACGGATAGTCTCAATGGAAAGTCGGAACTCGGCTTGCGTGTGCAACCTTTGCGCTGGGCGCCCGGCAAAATGCGAGAGTTACGCTCTTACGCTTACTATAGCCAAATTACTTTTCATAACTGAATATCAATGGGCCGAGTGGGATCGTCAGATGCAGATTCACGGTTTTCGGGTCCACGGTTTCGGTCATTCCCTCGGCGTGTCCGGCTTCATGTGTACCATCAATCCCGGGATGGGTGGAATGATTTTGTCCGCAAGAGCCTCGCCCCTCCTCTGTCTCTTCAGTTCCACCAGGTTGAATGGGGGACTCCATGTCTTCGGCATTCTAAAAGAACCGGTCTCACAAGAGACCGGTTCCTTTGGTTTGAACAAATGCAGCCTACGGTTGGTTAGCTGATACGTAGCCGTTCCTCCCGATGCAGGTACCCCAGTTCCCGTTCGACTGGCTAAACATACCACTGAACCACATTCTGCCAGGAGAACTGGTCTCAATGTGGATACCCGTATAGTCTCCCCAACGTTGCTGATTGTAGAAGGCCTGGCCATTGCACAGGAATACTCCTGTGTCGTGCCAGTGTCCCGGGGCTTGGGTGGCTCGGTTGGAAGTGTAAGCCACGCTGGGGAAGAAGTTATCGCCCGAGAAGCTAAACACCATCGTTAGGTTGCGCTCTGCGTCCGGCTGGATGGTACCAAAGAACGCATTCAGCGCCGTACCGCCGCCGATGTCATAGGAGAATTCATTGTCGACGCCGGCTCCGGCTAAGGTCGGGCAGGCATTGAGAAATGCCCCGGTGCAATGGCCATCGCCGTTGTCGTTGAGGTAGGCATGGATTTGGTAGGCCAAGATCGCGCTGCCACCCCCGCCGTTGTTGGTATTGAGCGTTGCATAGATGGAGCCGGCTTTGTACTGCGTAGCGCCGGAGATACGGGTATCGCCGGTGTCAATGGTGTTGCGGCCCCCCGGCTGGCTGGCGGCTGGCGGCAGACTGTAGTTGCTCGGCGTGCTCACTACTGAGGCTGAGATCGCCATGCCTGGACTGCCCGCATTCTGCAACACGTTGGAAAACGACCATACGGCCAGGCCATTGCAACCCGTGCGGCACTGGAAACCGCCGAAGTTGATGTTGAATGAGTTGACGGCGAATTGAGTCCGCGGCAAATCGGTGGAGAACGCGACGCTCACGGGCTGAACCGTGTCCACGTGGGTGCCGCCGACGGTTAGGTTAAAGGCGAAGTTGAAGCCGAACCCGGTGCCAGCGTAAAGGGCCGTTTTGGGCAGGAACCAGACCTGATCATCCAGGAAGGTAGTGAAGCCGCTGGTATTGCAACCGAACAAATTGAATCCGACCGCAACCGAACCGACGAACGTGTCGCCGCTGCGCCCGTGGCCCAAGGCTGGGAAGTCGGGGCACTGACCGCCGCTGCCAACCTCGACTTGATAGGTATTCCATCCCAATTTAGGGTTACTGGTTTGGCTGGCGGCAATTTCCACGAAGCCGCGCGAGTTGGGGAAGTCCTCAAATAGTAGGACCATTACATAACGCTTGGCGACGACATCATAAAAAGCTCGTGGGTCGCTGGTGAACCGACCGATAGAAAAATTGTTGGCAGGCAAGCCGAAGAAGGTGTTGAGACTCTTGGGAAAACCAGCCTGTCGAACGCCGTTTCTATCAAAGACAGACATACAGTCGTTGACCACCTGCAATTCCCAGTTGGGTCCGACCGCAATCGCCATGTCGGAAGGAATGACGAACGAACAACTTTCATTTGTTCCCTGAAAAGCAAGACTGGCGCTAGGTGTGTTCGTCGCATTCCTGACGATGGAAGGGGGTGCCAAGTTGGTTGCGGTTGCGCCGTTCCGTCTCATAACCGCTTCCCGTTTGGCGTTTGCGTATTCGGAATCGTTCAATCCGTTTTGCGGGCGAAGAGATGAAAAGCGTCCAGGTATTGCCGCCTCGGCGGCGGACTTGGTGGGAAGATCATCGAGCACGATCTCCCGATTTAAGGTTGCGTGATCGGACCCCACATCGCCCGATGCCTTGAGAGCCGTCAAGTCGACTTGGGCTGTTGCTGTTCCCAGCAGCGACGCGCTGGCCGTGAGAGCTATCCACAAGAAATGTTTTTTCACAAAACCTCCTAAGGCTTTATTTGTTTGCGGGAGAGAGGTTGTGGTTGACGCAGTACTACGCCAACAAATCACGGCATCATCGAAGCCGCGATCTTGAGTCGGAGGAGTTTCTGCAATGGCTTTTTGAGCTCTCGAAACGTGGTCATCCGGTTCGACTGGAGAGTAGCCGAGGTTGGCCTCGATCTTGACATACGCATTCCGTATGGTCATTGCTACCTCCTGGCTCGCAAAGAACTAATTGAGGCTGTAGGACTGCGCCACAAATTGGACAAAATCGCATCCACGTAAGCGTGTGGGGCAGACTCACGGTGATCCCTGCTTTTCGATAGTGCTATAACTCGTCGTTCCGTTTCAGTGTCATCATTCAGATAAGACAGTTTGGGGAAAAACATTTCATCATCTGCTTGCTTTGGGGGATTCTTCTGGCCGATCTTCCCGAATCGCTTCGAGGTCAATTCCAGGCTTCGCGTGTAATCGCGTAGGGCATCCTGCATCCCATGGTTAGGTGTGTGGCGTTTGCGTAAGCTTGAAAACGGATTTTGTGACGTTTTGTGACATAAAGAATCCTTTCCCCATGTGAAATCCTCCGCGCGGCCCGCTTAATTCGCCAGCGCAGACTCTCACCCATGCGAACGACTGGCAATCCCCCATTCGGGCCATACGGATAATCTCAATGGAAAGTCGGAACAAAATTTGGGGTCACTCGCTAATTGCTTCTGCAACATTGCGAATGCGCCATCGAGAGTGCCATACATTTTGTCGATCCTTGCCTCGACCACAGGGCGCACATCATTGGCTGTGCCAACGAAGTCAAGCATGGGTCGAAACTCGAATGGGTCATTTAGCTCAAAGGGCTGCGTGAATCGCACTTGTAAATTCTTTGCGAAACGTGGAGCCACATCCACTGACATGTACTTGAACAGCGCCAAGTTTGCCTCCGAACTGCCGTCAGCTTTCCATTACAGAAGATTAGCAGAGCGGATATAAGGGCAGCCGCAAACGGGGGAGGTATGCGGCATTGCCAGACACTATGCCTACGCCCGCAATCCCGCACGGCGGGCTGCTTTCACCGTCGAACGAGAAACACGGTGAGCTTCAACAATCTTCCCGCTGTCGTTGCGGTATCCCTCGTGCATGCGATGCAGAAAGTTGCGCACCGAGTGATACAGGTCGGTTGGATTGTTCTTGTCAATGCGACCGATGCGGTTTGCGATAACGGCAATCGGTGCACCTTGTTCCCACATAGATGCAACACGGGTATATGGAAACGTCTGACGCTGCTTGCGGCGATGCTTCGCCGCACGTAACCTCTTTGAAAATGCGACTTGTCGTCTACAGACATCGTCCTCCCATAAACCAAAAACTAAGCGGGCTAACGCCTACCACGGTCGCCGGCCGATTCTGGCCGGCCGGAACTGCACTTGGGATTCAGCCAACATCTGCTGGCGTCGGATCAAGGCCGAGTTGAGGTCGCCTTGCTCGACTAGGCAACGAATGGAGTCCGCGATTACCAATTCGCGTGGTTTCTCGGTCGTCGTGATAAATGTGTAGATCCCGTACCGCGCATCGTCCGCCACGTCGTCCAAAGGGTCGCCTGGAACTTTCAATACGTCCCCAGGTCTTTTCTCGTCGTGCATCTACCCCGGCCACACCCCTCGCGTCATCCGGGGCTTTTCCTCTGCTCATGCAAACACTCGCGTGTCACCCTCCACCTGAGCTTCACTGGCCGGAAGCCAGCGGCGCACGGGATCGGGGAGAACTTCGACCTGCGGGCAAACGACGTATCCATGACGTCGGGCAAGGTTTCCGGGATCGACATCTCGTGATCCCCGCCATAAGGGGTGGAAGGGGATTAGTCAGAAAAACAAGTGATGAACCCCATGCACCACGGAAACAAACTCAAGTAAGGTTTTCCGCCAGTAGAACACGATTTTCCGAAGAGCGGTCTCGTTGTCTGTTCAGCGCGTAGCACAACCGTCTGAGCAATCATTGAGCAATCAGAACCGCCTCAGCAAATCACAGCTGTCCTGTAGCAGCTGACGCAAGAACCGCCGCTCCCGCTTCGCCTTCGCGGAATACAAGCCGTGCTTCCAATTAGCTCGCCGAGACCGTGCTAAACCTTCGAGCGTACGCGGGCCGGTGCTGGTCCCTCCGTGCATCCGGCAACGACCGTTGCGCATTGCCGGCAATGCGTCCTTCGGCCCGGTGCCGCGAACAGCGGCGGCAACGTAGTCGAAGGATTTCATCTCTCGGCCGGCGAAATCACTCACGGCACTAGCGGCTTGGCGCAGAAAACGGTCTTGAAGAGCCTCCTCTTCAGTCCCAAATGTCCGCTTCAGCAAGTCGGCGAATGCTTTCTTGCCAGCCTCGGATATTTCTTTCGAAACTGGGGCTGCCTGGAAAGTTTGGGAGTCGGGGGCCACCTTGGTGGGTGGTTTCTCGACGGCAAGAGAGTCGAGCTTGGACTGCGGTGGCCTTTTCTTGCGCTTTGATTTCATGACCCACCTCCCGGGAGTTTTTCATTTGCTCGTGGAGTTTCGGCTCGGTAGACAAAGAAGGCTGGTCACCCATCGCGAGGTTTGCCGGGGGAAGGAGAGACGGGTTGTCGGTTGCGCCTGGGGTGCGGATTTTGCAACAGTTTGCCGGGTTCTGCCGAGCTAAGTACTTTATCTTCTGTGCTTACAACTGGGGTTGTAGGACTCCGAATCCGTAGGTCGTTGGTTCGAGTCAACCGCCGCCAGATTCAAACAACAGTAAACAGGGGGTTTACTGTATTGCAGCAGGCTTGGCGTCTGCCGCTTCTGTTGCCACTTCGTTGCCACTTGCGAAATCTTCGCGTTGTTCTGTTTCGGTTGCTGGCTGGTTGCCAATCACGAGCCGTTCGAGCTTCGCCATCGCTGCGCGGGTGTCATTCGCTGTGCTCTTCCCGCTTGACCACACCACGCGCGTCAATTTCAACCCAGGACAACCCTGCGCGACCATCATCGTTGTGGTTGTCGTTGTATGAGGAATCCTGCACGATGGCAACCAGCGTTCTATTCGAGGACCGCTGACGCTCCCTTCCCGATAGTCGCGCAAGTTCCAAAGAAAAAATAGGCAGCCGCTGCTGTCCGGCGGCTGCCTATTAGGAACTCACTGCCGCGAATTAATCGCACTCGCGTTTTGGCTTCGTCCGCATCCTTGGCCAAGTCCCGCAAGAGTTCAAAGAACTGGTCGGATTGGCCGATGAAGCGCAGACCTAATACCCGCGACGAACCCCGCGTCCGCCTCATCGAACCGATAAGTCGCCGAACTCCACCCTCTAAGGTGTGACCGTAAAGCTCGTCGCGCTTTTTGCTGTCCCTCCCGGAGTCGTGATAGCGATCGGCCCCGTCACCGCTCCTGTCGGCACGGTTGCAGTCACCTTCGTATCAGAGACCACCTGGTAACTGGTTGCTGCCACACCGCCAAATGTCACACTCGTCGCGCCCGTGAAACTGTTCCCAGTGATCGTGACTGATGTTCCCACCGGGCCGCTGGTCGGGCTAAAGCCAGAGATCGCAGGCACTACCACAAGCTTGCCACTGCTGGTAGCGGTCCCTCCCGCCGTTGTGATGCTGATCGCCTGGCCTGTTTTTGCGCCGGCTGGCACGGTGGCCGTCACCTGGGTATCTGAGTTGACCGTGAAACTGGCCGTCTTGCCGCCAATGATCACTTTTGTAGTCTGCCTCAGGCTGACTCCGGTGATCACCACGGAAGTCCCCACGGAACGGCTCGTGGGAGTGAAACTTTTAATCTGTGGTATCACGAGGTATTGCCGGTTGCTCTTCAATGTGCCGGTAAGGGTCGTGACGGTCACTGTGCCCGTGAGCGCTCCAGTAGGGAGGGTGGCTGTCAGGTAGGTATCGGAGACGATGTGGAACGTCGCGGAGACTCCGTTGAAGAACGACACACTCGTCGCTCCGTTGAATCCCTGCCCCAGGATCTCCACCGTCTTCCCAACTTTGCCCGTCCATGTAACCAGTCCGGCGAACGGTTTCAGGCCGACGTCCATGCTGTAGAACACGCCCCCGCCCAGAGAGCTCCCAGTGGTGTTTCCATAGAATTTTCCGTTCGTGTGTTGCACCAACGGTGTTTCCGGATTGAATCCGTCGGTGCAGCCCCTTACAGCGCAGTAGTCGTAGAGAATCGTCTCGGTGCCTGCGGGAGTGATTTTGAAGAGCGCTCCCGCGTTGAATTTTCCGCCGGCAGAAGTTACCCCGTAGAAATTCCCGTCCGTGCCCAGCGTCAGACCGGTGTCGGGATACGCTCCATCCGGATGCCCGGTGAAGTTGTGCAGGATCGTCAACACTCCGGCAGGAGTGATTTTGAACACTGCTCCGCAGCCGCCGCCGCAATTTGCCGAGTTACCGCCCTCGCGCGTCGCGCCGTAGTAATTGCGGTCATAGCCTTGTACCAGAACCCCCTCCGGCAGTGCTCCATCGTTGCCGTAAAACCCTTTGAAGTTCCAGAGCACGGTCTCTTTGCCGTTGGGGGTGAGCTTGTAAACTACTCCACAGCGGTACTGATAGCCGGCGCAGGCTGGGCTCCCGCCTAACACCGCGGTTCCATACAGATTCCCATCGGTGCTCCACGTAGGGAGATTGGGATTCGAGCCGTCCGTAAAGGTGAAATCGTGGAGCACACTGAACACACCGGTGGAAGAGACCTTGAAGAAAGCTCCGTACTGCCCGTTGTATTGTGCGAGTGAAACGCCGTACAGATTTCCATCCTGCGCTTGAAGGAGGGGGAAGATTGGGACGCTGTCATCGGTACCATTGGCAAAAGTCCACAGCGTCGTCAATGTTCCTGTGGGCGTGACCTTGAACACCGTTCCTGCCGCGTGCTTGCCGCCGCCCTGAGCGGTTCCGTAAAGGTTTCCATCGAAACCCAGGGCCACGCCGCCCATCGGATCTGTTCCGTCCAGACAACCAGTCTGAGGGCAAAAGCTGTAGACCGTGGCCGGCACCCCGGCCGTCGTCATCTTGAACACGCTGCCCAAGTTGTGGGCTCCGTTGTAAGCATCAGTCGAGTACAACGTGCCGTCCTGCCCCTGCGACATCGCATCAGGCGGCAAGATACCCGTATTGTTACGGTTGGTTTGTGGGTACGTATACAGCGGGGTGTAGGTCTGGGCACTCGCCGCCACGGCGAACAATAGCTCCGCTGCGATCACCGAAAGTAAGTTTCTGTGGTGTTTCATATAAGCTCCCCTCAAGTGAAATTCGAGTCGACGGACTTGCGAAAGAGACCCAGCCTGATCAGCTAGCGGTCCGGCGGGAGACGCTTTGGATCGGAGGCCGGGATTCTCCTTCCCGCGAGTCGCCGTGTCAAGATGAATGTTCTGTGTCATTACAATCCTCATGGCTCAGTCGGAAATGCCACGGGGGCACGTCCTTCCCAAACCTAGGCATCCCCATTACACAATTTGCGTGCTCGATGAACTCGTTCGTGGCAAAATGTTTCCGCTTGCCAAGCGACCGTCGGGCGACAGTGTGCACGTTCCCCCGGCTACCTGTCCTGACGGAATTCTTAAGAACTCTAAAGTGTGGCTAAGTTTATGAATTTCAAAGGACCTGCAAGCGACGTTGCAGAGACTTCCGGCCGCCTGTGGCGCTTTGCCGACTACGAATTTGACGAACTGAGGCGCGAGTTACGGGTCAAGGGTAGAGCATTAGAGTTGGAATCGAAGCCGCTGGACATCCTGCTGCAGCTTCTTCTCCACGCTGGCGAGGTCGTGACTAAGGAAGAATTGCTGGAATCGGTCTGGCCGGACGTGATGGTGGTGGATGGTTCGCTCGCGACCGCAGTCTCAAAGCTGCGCAAGGCAATGGGAGACGAGGCCCAACCCGCGATCGTTACGGTTCCTCGCGTCGGTTATCGGTTGGCAGTGCCGGTCTATTGCAAGACGGTTGCTGCGGCGGCAGGACCCGATCTTGGATTCAAGGCAGGTGATTTCGTCCCGAGCCGGGAGCAATGGCGGCTCACTCGTCCCATGGATATCTCAGGATCGAGCGAGGTCTGGCTCGCCGAAAATCCAAAGACCCACGAACAGCGGGTATTCAAATTCGCGGCTGACGGCGTACGTCTGTAGGGATTGAAGCGCGAGATCACTGTCTCTCGTTTCCTGCGGGAATCGCTGGGCGACCGGCCGGAATTTGTACGCATCCTGGAATGGAATTTCGAGACGCCTCCTTTCTTTCTCGAAAGCGAATATGCCGGGCCGAACCTTGCAGAATGGGCGGCCGCACAGGGTGGACTGGCCAACATTCCGCTCGACGCCCGTCTGCGCCTTCTTATCGATGTCGCCCATGCGGTTGCCGCCGCGCACGGTGTTGGCGTCCTGCACAAGGATTTGAAACCAGCCAATATCCTGGTGGTGCCTGGTGCCAATAGCGGCTGGCAGGTCAAAGCCGCCGACTTCGGCAGCGCGTCACTGTTCGATCCGTCGCGGCTTCACGCGTTGGGCATCACGAATCTTGGTTTTACGCAGACCGCCTCACTTGAAACTCAGTCGCTGACCGGCACTCTGATGTATTTGGCCCCCGAAGTCCTGGCCGGCCAATCTCCCAGCGCCAGTGCCGATGTCTATGCTCTTGGCGTCATGCTGTATCAATTGATCATCGGCGATTTTCGCAAGCCACTGGCGCCAGGCTGGGAGGCGGAGATTAAGGATCCGTTGCTTAGGGAAGATATTGCGGAGGCGGCCTGTGGCGATCCGGCCAAGCGTCTTGGCAGCGCGGCTGATCTTGCCGAACAGCTTCTTACGCTCGAGCAACGCCGGATCAAGCGCAATGAACTGGAAAATTCAAGATTCCGAGCACAGGTCGCCGAGCACAAGCTGGCCGAAGCGCGGGCGCGGCGTCCTTGGGTCGTGCTGGCGGTAATTGCGCTGGCCGCCGGACTGGGATTCAGCTTCATGCTTTATCGCCGAGCCGCCCGCGAGCGCGACATTGCCAATCGCCAGACTGCGATCGCGGATTCCATCAACCGGTTTCTCTCTGATGATCTGCTGGGACGCAGCAATCCTTTTTCGAGCGGTAAGTCCAGCGAATCACTAATGGACGCAATCAAGCAAGCGTCGCCGAGCATCGACCGCAAATTCAAGGATGAACCCCTAATCGCGGCGCGTCTTCACCAAACCATTGCCAGAGCCCTCGACAATCGCACGGATTATCCCGATGGTCGACAGGAGTACGACCGCGCCGCCGCTCTTTTCAAGCGGGCAGATGGCGAGCTCTCACAAGACGCAATCATCGTTCAGCTCCAGCGAACCACTCTGGAGGCGCGAAGCTACGAAAAAGATTCGCTCCCTCTGGCGAAATCCATCCTTGCCCAACAGGAAGCTCTGATCCCAAAACTTTCCAACCCTCGCCCGGATTTGCCGGTCTGGTTGTCCTCAGCGAAGGCGATGGTTGCCTTGATCGACAACAACGCCAAGTCGGCGGCTGAGAATTTTCAGGCTGCGGTGGAGAGAGCAGAGGCTCTTCCAGCTTTCGACGAGAGCGCGCGCTTGACCTTCAAACAAAGGCTGGCGTTTTCCTACATCCGCTTGGGAGACGGAGCCAAGGCGGAGCAATTATTCCGCGAACTCATTGCTGCCTTCACCCGTGTCGCAGGTCCGGACAGTCCTAATGTTCTTCGGGTTCGCTTGAATCTGGCACAAGCCTTCATGATTCAGAACAAACATGCGGAAGCGGTCAAGGAAGCAAACACCATCTATCCGGAGTTTGTATGCCGTCTGGGCAACGACCACGAACTCACCATGCAGTTGTTGACCACGCGGGCCCAGTCGGAAGCGAGCCTCGGGCTTTGGGACGATGCCATCCACGACGATTTCGCCATCCACGATCTCGCGGTGCGCAAGCAGGGACCGCTGTCGTTCTTTGCTGTCGCTACTCTTTCAGACGGGGCTCTCGCCCAGTGTCGCGCCGGACACTATCGCGAAGGCGAACCCAATGCCCGCAAAGCATATGAAGCATCGGCAAAAGCCTTCGGACCCCACGCCGGATTGACCGGAGGAGCCGCCTCCACTTTGGCCGATTGCCTGATTGGCGTCGGGAAACTGGACGAGGCCAGCAAGCTGCTAGACCAAATCGACGTGCCGGCCGTCGCGCAGCTCGCCGGGGATCCCAATTGGGGCGCGGGAGTGACCCTCGCACAAGCCGAAATCGCGTATCGCCGTGGCAACTACGACGCCGCCCGCGGCTATGTCCAAACCGTGACCCCAGCCTTCACTCGCAAAGACACAGAGCCTTACCAAAAGCACGCGCTAGAAACGCTGCGAGCAGCACTCGATAAACATTCGCCGCGACAATAGGTATCTTGCATCGATCTATTGAAGCGTCGCTCTCGAAGCATCGCAAATTCAAAATCTCACGTTACCGGCAACCAGGATTGAATGAGCGAAATTCTTCAGGAGATTAGCCGGACGGATGCGCTAATCCAGCAGCATCTGTTCTGTTGCCCAACGACCGGCTGCCGGCCTCACCGCACTCCCTCATTGTTGAGGATTTGGTACCCGGGCGCAACGGATTGGTCAAGTGATCGGCCGGTGCAAAGAGCCCGCCGCCTGACGTTAACTGGTGTGGGTGTTGAAAAACTCGTTCCCGCGAAATCCGCAAAAACAAAATCGCGTGAGGATGCCCTACAAACGACTTTCTCAGTTTTCCTAGACATTATTCTATCCTCAAATTTTGGCGATTTTGAAGAAAATGGAGTTTTTCAACCCACTGGCGAGTACGCTCACGACCCGATTGCTGATGAAATGCTGCGGCGCAGTCGGATAGCCCAAATGTCGTAGGTAACAACGGCGGGCCGAACGGGTTGTCAAGTGATTCCAGCACACGGGTATCGAGATCGAAGTATCGTAAGTCGTAATCCGTAAAGCTGACAAGCCAGATGTCGTTGTGAACTTCTTTGATGCCGACCGCCTGGCCGGCAAAGACCGTGCTGAAGTTAATCTTTTTGTTGCCCAGACAGATGCCGCAATGGGTGACGACAATGTCTTGTCGTGGAAGGGATAATCGATCTCGGGCAATCCCACATAGGCGCGGGCGTGGATGATGCCCGGGACCCATATGACAATCGCCAACCATCTTCCTACGACAATCCCTCTCGGCCGACGTCAGGTCGCGGGTCGGTGGGCCGGCAAGTGCCGGCATACCCGACCAGAAGAGCACGAGCGCGAACACGAATGCAGAACGGCACCTCGCCATGAATGATGCCAGGTAGTCGCTCAATTATTCTATCGGAGCAGAGAGAGAGCTCTACAGGTCTTGCCGATAATCTCGCGTTGGACAGGATTCAGTTCCACAAATTCAAACCCACACCGATGGTCGGAGCGACTGCGTACAACGGCATCAACGCTAAGAGGATTGCTCACAATCGGTACAAAGAACTTGAGATTTACAGCCGTGCCCGCTTCCCATCCAGTCACGAATAAACCGGCCACACCGGCTTCGCTGATATTAAGCGCCCGACCGCGCATAACTTCCTGTTTTTCCCTTCCGAACATGGCAACGTGGATTTCAGTGTCGATCTCATACCGTGGGAACCGCCGCGCTTCGATCGAGCCTTTGTGTCCCTCGGGGTGATGCATCGCGAGCTATCATTTCCTCACTCCGGCCCGGTTTGCCCGCCTTTCGCCGCGCCGTTACAAAAGCCGAACAAACTGCCCATGACAATCTGTTGACCGGACTACACACTTCGTCCGGGGATCGACACGTTTGATGATGGAGGAATACAGCCTGAGCTCATCTCCAGGCACAGCCGGCATTATCGTTTCGGTGACCTGGGATTGAGGGATGAATGAAACCTTTGGAACCGAATTGATCGCCCGCCTACCAGAGGACAACCCTACTGAGGACCAAGTTCCGCCTTGGGCGCGGAGTCAGAGGTGGACCGGAGTCGCGCAGGGAGCTCCTTGATCGCAAATCCGGTAAGGGCAGACATGATGGACCCGGCGATGGTCAGCAAGAACGAGCCGGCATAGCGCGAAAACCATGCCAAGCTGGAGGACGTTTCCGCCGAAGCGCTACCTGTCCCTTGCCAAGACAGAGAAAGCCCACTGCGGCGAGCGGAGACAGAGAGGTCACGCGCGGCGCTATGGGTAAAGTCCCCGCTGATGCTGTCCTCCTCGATCGCGGCGTCGTCGGGCTCGATCCGCACGCGGACATTGTGCTGGCCGGACCGCACCGGTATCACCTGTGACAGGCTGCCCTGCACCGAGGCAGTGGGAATCAAGCCGAATCTCTTTCTTACGGAGCCGGAGACTTTGCCAGAGTAGACGAAATCACCGTCTACCCATATGGAGACCTGAGCATTGTGGAAGCCGTGCTGCAACCTCAAATGCAAGGTGGCATCCTTTGCGGTAAACGCGCTGTACATCGCCATGAGCACGGCGGCGGCCAAGAACAATCCCAGTACAACCCGAGCTTTGACAGGCACACGCATCGCCCACTGGCGTGCATGATGGTAGAGCAACGCCGGTTTGGCGTGAAGCTGCGTGAGGTACTCTCGATTCATGGGTAGGTCGATTTTCGACCGCAGGAGGCATTCAGCTCCAGTTACCAAGGTGTAATCGGCCCAGGGAGTCACTCGATTGGCTGGTTTCTCCGAACCTAAAGAATAATTCATCAAATGTTGGCCGACTTTTGCACCAGTCCGCTTGAATCTATCGCGGGGATTGTTGTGGAGTTCTTTGTGTTCCGGTACTCGCGCGACGCGCCGCAACTGAACGTTGTTCTGGTTGCATTTTCCCGGGGATCGCGTCCCTAGCGTGCTTCTACTCGAACATTGGCTGGTAGAGTCCGGCTCTCGTCGAGAACAATCCTCTGCAAAGCGAACGCCAAGCCCATTAGAAACCAGAAAACGATCATTGATTCTGCGTCACCAAAGTTGTACTGGAGCGTCGCAGTCAACAAGACGGCCACCAGACCGCCGAGAATTCCAGAGGCTAGGCCATGAGGAAACCAGCCGAGGTTTCTGGATGCGGTTGAAAGTCGCATGAGGTAGCGGAAATACCCTCCCATGAGCCACAACCAAGCCGCTAAGGCGGGTAACCCACACTCTACGGCGAGTTGTATCGGAGTCGAATGGAAATGGCTCCTGAGAGCGTAACGACGGTTGGCTTCGAGGTTCCACCGCTGCCAGTGCCCCACAACACTGTCAAGCCCGACCCCGAACAGGGGATGGGCGCGTATGAATTTAAGGCTATCTCGCCACATCAGGAGGCGGTACTGACTGCCAGGGTCGCTGAGGTCCAGCCACTTCTGGGCACGATGGGTTTGAACCCAGTTCAGGCTTAGCAAGAGCACTAGGAAAAAAGCCACTGATATTACTTGGCGGGTCTTCCCACTCGCCTCCTTCCAACTTATCAGGAAACATCCAAACAGCAGGCTGGCAAGAGATATCCGCGTGAGAGTAAGAACTACAACCGCGGCAATCAACAGGAAAGTAAGACCCAAGAGAAACCTCAAGCGGATACCTGCCCCAGGTGCGACCAAGAGCCCCCAGGCGACAAGGCCGATGAGCACCATGACTTCTGAATAAGGGAAGTAGTGTTTCAGAGTACCTTGGGCGCGCTGCGGTCGGCCGCGAATCACTCCTGTGCCCCGTTGTTTTAAGGCGCCTTCCAACGCATCCTTCCGGCCAATTGCCATTTGCACATGCGCAATCGGAGCTCCCCGGGCCACTGTGAGCTCTACTCGTGAGTGCATCGGCGACAGATCGAGCCTGTCAAACAACTGTCGTGCAGTGTGGACCGTGGCTCCATCAACCTTCTGAACAATGTCTCCGGGAAGCAAACCAAATTGATAGAGAGCGACCGCAGCTTGGTCATCTGCCATCAATTCAACCCCGATGCCCACTGTGTACTGCCAGGCTGTGATAGCCAAGCTAGCCATGCACGCCACAAACAAAAGGCCAACCAGGATCTTCACCTGCCGCAGACTCTTAAGATTCTGACCTATCAGTACCGCGATTGTCAGGTCGGTTATGCCTCTCATCCGTCCCCAGCTAAGCAAGGGCTCACTTGAGAAGATGGTCGAGGCACCGGTGAACAACAGGAACAGAAGCAGGGGAAGAGCCAACGGTTGACGGTGGAACTTCCGTCCGTCGACTAAGATTTTTACCAGCCAGACTAGCAGCGCCGCACGGAAAGCAGTTACTGCCCCTTTGGTGGCCAGTGGCGCACAGAGCGCAAACGCAGTGAGACAAAAGAAAAGAGCAGCGTCGAGCCAGCCTGCTCGTCGTTGCGTCGCCGAAGAACTGCTGGCCGGGATCAGCATAGGCGGCTGGGAGCACACGCCAGTTTCATCAATTTGTGATGGGTGGCCGGATGATTGGGGTACGACGTTTCTCAATTGCATTTCGCACGCCTGTTTTTGCGGGGCCGTTGCTAGGCGTTATGGTACACTTTGTCTTTCCGCGCTTCAGTAAGGCAAAATGTTTTCCCGTCGTTCTCGATTTCTTGGTGTCGCCTGCGTACTAAGTGATTCCATCCCGACAGGGCTAGCTTTTCTGCTCGCCTATTGGGTTCGAGTGTGGATTGGCCGTACAGGTTCTCTATCTCCGATTTATCCACTGAGGGTCTATCTCCCGCTTTTGCTGGCGTCCCTGTTCGTCTTTCCCATCCTTGGGTACTTGCTCGGAGCATATCAAGGGGTAGAAATGCGTCGTCCCAAGGATATCGCGAACGACGTTGTCAAAATGACCAGCTTGGGATTCTTGATTCTTTTAACAGGCCTTTTTCTTTTTAAGGGACACTATGTCAGTCGAAGCCTCCTGCTGGTGTTTGCTCTTTTTCACTTCTTGCTGTTAGGTGTAGGCCGCGCAATATTCATCTACGGAATCAGCCCCCGAAACAGGCAAGAACGTTATCGCCATTTTGTCATCGTAGGGACCGGTGTAGCCGCTGCCGAATTGGCTTCGCTGTTGGAAGAAGGCGAACGATTTGGTTTGCGTCTACTGGCCTTCGTGAGCACCGCGACTGGCGAGGCCAGCCCGCCAGCGGGTTTGCGCGGGTCATACCCCGTGGTTCCCCTGGAGAAACTCTCTGAATTACTTCACAACCATGTTGTCGATGAGGTTGTGTTGACTGCAGAAAAGTTGGAGGAGCTCGCCAAACTAGAGCCTTTGATGCAGCAATGCGAGCGGGAAGGGGTGCCCATGCGTATGCATCTGAACTTCCTGTCAACTGTCTTTGCTCATGTTTACGTGGAGCACTTCGCTCACGTACCCCTTTTGACTTTCACCAGCGCCTCTCCAGATGAGGGAGGGATGTTGCTGAAGCGCGTCATGGACTTCTCGTTGGCCGCTGTGGCACTGGTTGTGTTATCTCCGTTGTTTATTTTTTT
>Ga0137419_10000163_pt1 | contig 20476 bp, 14 predicted proteins | sample CZODoug3_1_2_16f_FD_108279 | JGI IMG/M metagenome (GOLD analysis project Ga0137419, IMG submission 108279) | Vadose zone soil fungal communities from Angelo Coast Range Reserve, California, USA - CZODoug3_1_2_16fungal (Illumina Assembly) | ecosystem: Environmental > Terrestrial > Soil > Vadose... | reverse complement strand
CCGTGCGATGTGTGCCGGGCGGCGCCAGCGAAGTAGCTCAGTAGCCGCGGTAATAGGGACGGTAATCGTGGCGCTCTTCGCGGCGGTGGTATCGCCGCCATTGTTCACGGCGTTCGCGTTCACGCCATGCGTGTTCGCGCCATGCCCGATCCCGATCCCAGCGCCGGTCGTCCCAGCGCCGATCGTCCCAGCGCAGATCGTCCCACCGTCGTTCGACCTGCACGTACCGCACTGGCGCGCCAAACACCACCTCGACCGACGCTCGTGGCCCCCAACTCTGGCCCCACGTTACTGCGCTCAGCAGCAGGCAGCCCGGAATTACCAGTAACCAGCGCTTCATCACCTTCGCGATCCGCATAAAGAACCTCCATGGGCGGGCCAAGCACTGACAGAACGGAGTGCACATCCCGTCCGATATCAGTAGAAACACCGGCCAGCGGAAAAGTTGCGTCTGCCGGAGACCAAACCGAATGCTAGACTGACGAGGCGAATTTCAGGGAGCCTTCAGAATGAGTCCTGTTCTCGTCGTCCACGGCGGCGCGTGGGCTATGCCCGACGACATGGTGGAAGCGCACAAAGCCGGGGTGCGCAACGCGATCAATGCGGGATGGACGGTGCTCCAGCGCGGGGGCAGTGCTCTCGATGCGATCGAGGAAGCCATCGTTGTTCTGGAGGACGACGAGACCTTCGATGCCGGGCGTGGCAGCTTTCTCAATCGGGAAGGCAAAGTGCAAATGGACGCGCTCCTGATGGATGGCTCGACCCTGCGGGCCGGGGGAGTGGGTTGCGTGGAGCGGGTGAAGAATCCGGTTCGGGCGGCGCGCAAGATTCTCAGCGATAGTCCGCATGTGTATTTTGTGGGCGAAGGGGCGGAGCGGTTCGCCGAGGAGCACGGGATCAAGCTCTGCGCGAACGAAGAACTGATCATCCAACGGGAAATTGATCGCCTGCGCGAGTATCAAGCGCAGGGTGCGACGCAAAAGCAGGATTTGTTCGCACCTGCCATCTCGCACGATACGGTTGGCGCGGTTGCCCTGGACAACAAAGGCAACATCGCTGCCGGGACGTCCACAGGCGGTACGTTGAACAAAGCTCCCGGACGTTTAGGGGATTCCTCGCTCATTGGCTGCGGGTGCTATGCCGACAATGATACTGCCGCGGTTTCGACGACCGGTTGGGGCGAGCCCATCATGAAGCTGGTCCTCGCCAAGTGGACCGCCGATCGCGTTGCCTCGGGCCACGCGCCCGAGCAAGCGGCTTCCGAAGCGATCTCCCACCTTAACAATCGCGTCGGTGGACACGGCGGGATTATCGTGCTCAACCGCAAAGGCGAATTTGGAATTTTCCATAACACGCCGAAGATGGCTTGGGGCGTGCGATCCGGCATTCTTGATGTCGTGGGCGTCGAGAAACACTAGACGTTGCTGCGCTGTCGACGGGCCGAACGGGGCTAACCACTTCAACTCCCAGAGAACATAGCTATTGCCCTGCCTAGCCCCAGTGATGTACAACCCGATGCGGGATGCCTCCGCCAAGGCGGAGGCAGGTTTTGCGGTGTGGCAAACCGCAAAAGCGGCACGGCCCGCCGCGTGTCCGGCATCCTCGTCGATGCAGATGCTTCGTTGCGAAATGGAGAACGGCAATGAGACGACTTTTGAAGTTCCTGGCCCCGGTAGTTGTACTGACCCTGCTGTCCGTATTTTCCTTGGCGCAAAACGCGGCAACCAGCGAACTGCACGTGACCGTCAGGGATCCCAAGAGTGCTGTCGTTACCAATGCTACGGTCGCGGCCCGCGACGAGGGCAAAGCCTTCGAGCGTTCCACTACCGCAAACTCCGACGGCGACTACCACTTGATTGCCCTGCCTCCGGGCGTTTACTCCATTACCGTTGAGGCTCCTGGTTTCGCCAAGGCTGAAGTGAAAGACGTTACCGTTACGGTAGGCCAGTCGGCGGAGTTGCCGGTTCAATTAGCCATCAGCGCCGGCCAGACGTCGATCACTGTGACTTCCGAAGCAGCACTGGTCGAGACCACGCGCACCTCGACTACGGAAACTGTGGACCAGCGCAGCATCGACAATCTGCCTATCAACGGGCGCAACTACATCGACTTCACCAAGACGAACTCGCAGGTTGTGAAGGACAACGCGCCCTCTATCGGCGCCGCTCCCACCTCGGGGCTGAACTTTGGAGGGCAGCGCGCCCGCGCCAATTTGGTCAATGTGGATGGTGCCGATGCCGTCGACAATTCCACCAACGGCGTCCGCTCCACGGTTTCGCAGGAGGCTGTCAAGGAATTTCAGATCATTACCAATGGCTATGCCGCCGAATACGGCCGCGCGTCCGGAGGCGTGGTCAACATCGTCACCCGCTCGGGATCGAACGATTTGCACGGGTCAGTGTTTGGGTATCTACGCAACCGCAAGTTCCAGGCCGTGAACCCGTTCAGCACAGTGAGAGATCCGGCGTACACACGCGTGCAGGCAGGATTTGCGCTGGGTGGCGCCATCCGGAAGGATAAGACCTTCTACTACTTCGCCTATGAAGGAACGCGGCGCCATGAGACTGGGTTCTCCTCGATCGGAGCTAACCATTTCGGGCTAACGCCGTTCGACGCGTCACCGTTCTTCGGGGCGCCCCCGGGAACCTTCAACGTCCAAGTTACTCCGCAGCAATCGGGCTTCCTGACCGCGGTCGAGCCGCTGTATCCGGGTTTGCCGGGGCCTCTGCAAACAGGAATTCAGAAGTATGTATTCCTGGCTGGCGGCGGGTCGGCCATTGGGGTCAATGGCGCCTATCCTGCGTCCTTCGCTTTAATCACGCCTCCGGTTCCGAACCAACTGCAGCAGTTTCCCACCTCCTGCAACTCGGCCAACCTTACATGTCAGGGACTTCCGGCCAGCTTCCTTTCTCTCGCTTCGCAGGCCGGGAATTTTCCGGTGTTTGAGGGAACCAGCGTCTACTCCCTGCGCCTCGACCACAATGTCAATGCCAATAACCAGTTGACTCTGCGTGGCAACGTAAGCCCGAGCACCGTGAACGGGATCGAAGTCAATGGACAAAACGAGACGTTTGGGCAGAACGCGTATTCCCGCACCTCTGCACAAACCTTCCGCGATGCCGCCGGAGTAGCGCAGGATACACAGGTTCTCGGCAACAACAAAGTCAACGAGTTGCGTTTCCAGTATGCGCGGCGCGGCTTGCTCTTTAACTACTCCAGCGGACCCGGCGGAGGAAACCTGGCGGCCAACGTCACCGGGTTCGGTTTCCTGGGGCGCGAACCCTTCACCTTCATCCGGCGCACCGAGGAGCGGTACCAGGGGACAGACAACTTTTCCTGGAGTATCGGCAGCCACGACACCAAATTCGGAGTGGACTTCAACTATCTGCCGCTGTCCGCCACTTTTACCGTGAACTATGGTGGTGTCATCAACTTCGGCGGTCTCGACGCATCGTCCCTGCAATTCCCCGATTTGACCAGCCTGCTGGGTACAACATTTCCCGGGTTCTCACCGGTCCAGTCCTACGGTCTGGGAATTCCCTCGACTTTCATTCAAGGTATCGGCAACCCGCATGATGCCTTCAGCAACAAGCCGTTGGGTTTGTTCTGGCAGGACTCCTGGAAGATACGCCATAACATTACCTTGAACTACGGTGTCCGCTACGACGTCGAATTCAGTCCCAAGTTTGCGCCGCCCACGGGAATACCGGGTGCGGCCTATGACGCCCTGCGCATTCAAAAGGGAGTTCAGGACGACAAGAATAACTTCGCTCCACGCGTCGGCTTGGCCTGGGATCCGGCGGGCGATGGCAAGACCGTGATGCGCGCCTCGTATGGCATCTTTTACGATCACCCGCTTCTCGGTTTGTACTTCCTTGGGGATGCTTCGGATGGATCCAAAACCGGCCAGCTTTTGTTCGCCGGAGGATCGCCGTGCACTGCCGGCGGCCCAACTCCAAGTCCCTTCAATCTGAACGCGACCAACATTTTCCAGGGAATTTTGGGCGTGAGCGGTTGCCTGCCGGTCGATCCCGTGGCGGCTTTCGGATATGAGAAGGACCAACAACGTTTCGATCCGTCTCTTACCAGCTCTTTGTTTATCAACCAAAACTACGTGAATGCCGGGTTCCCGCTGGTGTTTCAGCCCTTCGGGTTTCCCCAGGCCAAGAACTTTGTTTTCGCTTATTCCAATCAGGTAAATCTAACTGTGGAACGCGATCTCGGCAAAGGGTTCGGGATCAGCGTGGCCTACAACTTCAATGGCGGGCGGCATCTCAATCGGCCGATTAATGCCAATCCCGTGCATGGAGACTTGCTGGTAGCGAATTGGCGCAACGCCGTCGCCGTCGCCAACGCCCAGGGGCTGAGCCCGACCGATCCCAATTATCCGAGCAATCCGCTCTTTGTGGGATCGGCCGACCCAAACGTATTTGCCCCGTGCGGGGCCGCGGGTCCGAGTCCCTCGCAATTTTATGTGCCGGCGGCTTTGGTCAGTTTTTTCCGGCCGTCCGGGCTGAATCCTTCCCTCACCGGCGTGTTTGCGCCGTGTCTTCCTTTGGCGGCCGCCGTCATGGCGAACGAAGGCCTGGGACTGGGAGCGAACGGGGGGCATTGCGACCCAACTACTGCCGGGAGCTGCGTTCCTGTGCCCTTTAGCGACATGGCCGCGAACTACTCCAACGGCAGCTCTTTCTACCACGGCTTCTCCCTCAACCTGCGCAAGAACTTCACCAGCCACTATCAGTTCCTGGCTTCGTACACCTGGTCGCACGCCATCGACGACTCCACAGACTTGCAATCGCCGCTCTCACCGCAAGATAGCTTCCACCCGGAGGCCGAGCGTGCCACCTCCACCTTCGATCAACGCCATCGCTTTGTCTTCAGCGGCGTCTACAATACGGGTCGCATCAGCGGGGGCGGCATGCGCAGCGCTTTGCTCAGCGGCTGGACCTTCGCGCCCATTGTCGACGTAGCCTCCGGACGTCCCTTCAATATCATCACCACCCAGGACACCACCTTTCAGTTCGCTCCCAGCGAGGCCCGTCCCAACGTGGTCCCGGCAGGCACGGCGAAAACTTCGTGCGGGGATGCCCCGGTGGCCTCCAAATTCTCCCCAACAGGATTTCTCCAGGTTCCCTGTTTCATCGACGGAAGCTTGGCCGGAAATTTGAGCCGCAATCGTGGACTTCGACCCTGGACGCTGTTCAACGACATCCGCGTGGCACGAACTTTTCCGCTGGGGGAGCGCTTCAGCCTTGAAGGCATCATGGACCTGTTCAATATCGCCAATCGCTACAACGTGGCTGACGTCAACCCCTTGTATTCGCAAGCTGGAATCGCCACCGCGGCCTCGGACCCGAGGCAGTTCCAGTTTGCCGTACGCCTGAAGTGGTGAGCGCGCGTGGCGCGGGCTCCACACCAGATGCGCCTGCTAGAATCCACCTACCCGCAGTTCACCCTTGACAGCTCCTGGGAGCAGCTCGCAAAATGCCCGAACCCACCCCGCGCACTCGCCTGATCCGCGAGCACGAACGCGGCGTCTACGACCGCGCCGAAGTCTATAAAATCCTCGACGCCGGATTCATCTGCCACGTCGGGTTCGTCCAGGATGGCCAGCCCTTCGTCATACCTACCGGGTACGGGCGCAACCGCGATACGCTCTACATTCACGGGTCCGCCGCCAGCCGCATGCTCAAGGAAGTCAAGCAAGGCCTGCCGCTATGCGTCACCGTTACTTTGCTGGACGGTCTCGTTCTGGCCCGTTCCATTTTCAACCACTCGATGAACTATCGTTCCGTGGTCATCTTGGGGCAGGCTAGCCTGATCGAGGATCACGCCGAAAAGCTTGCCGCCTTGCGCCTGCTTTCCGAGCACATCATCCCTGGTCGCTGGCAAGACTCGCGCTTCCCCAACGAAGGCGAACTGAAGGCGACCACCATCCTGCGCTTGCCCATCGAGGAATTCTCCGCCAAGGTGCGTCAAGGCCCCGTTGTCGACGACGCCGAAGATATCTCCTACCCGACTTGGGCCGGGATTCTTCCGCTGTCGGTAGTTCCCGGTACGCCGATTCCAGACGAAGAACTCGATGCAGGAATTCCGTTGCCGAACTACGTCAAGAATTACGGAAGGAAGTAAGAACGAATGGAGCCCCGGGCGTCCCCGCGCGCGGAAGCGCTACCGCACCATCACGCCCACCAGTTCTTTCACCAGTTTCGCGCACACTGTCGCGGTCATTCCGTCCATATCCCGCTCGGGATTGAACTCCACTAAATCTGCCCCTACGACGTGGCCCGGAATCGCATGCAGATACCCAATCAATTCGCGCACCGACATTCCGCCTGGCTCCCGATGCGATACGCCTGGGGCATAGGCCGGATCCAACGCATCCAGATCCACCGTTAGGTACACCGGCCCGGTGATTTCCATTTCTGCGAAATTCACTTCGTTTCCCATGCGGTAAACTTCCACATCATACTTCGATGCTTGCTCCCGCTGGTGTGCGTTCATCGTCCGAATGCCCACCTGAATCAGCCGCGCGGCCAGCTTCTCTTCGAGGATTCGCGCAAAGGGGCTGGCATGGGAGTAGCGGTTATTTCCGAACTCCTCGTACAGATCCGGGTGCGCGTCAAAATGAATGACGGTGAGCTTCGGCCACTTGCGTGACATCCCGCTGACCAGGGGATAGGTTACCGAGTGATCCCCGCCCAGGAACAGCGGCTTACATTCCGCCGCCAGCTTCCCTGCCTTTGTTTCCGTCTGCGCAAACCAGTCCCCGCCGGAGCCAAATTCCACATCGCCAGCGTCCCCAAAAATGTCTCGAACCGCGGTATCGATTCCCGTCTCCGACCAGGAGTTCGAGGCATCGCACTGCAGGGCCTCGCGAACCTTGCCTGGAGCCAGCGCCGGACCGCGCAAAAACGACGAATTCGCATCCCAAGGCACGCCGAGTAGCCGCACTTGCGAGCGGGAAGAAGCAGAAATAGCCATGTCTGCATTGTAGGGGCAGAAGCTGCGCGGAGCGAAACAATCCCGCTCGAGCGCATCCTGGGCGGGGGTTTCGATGGTCACGGCTCATGGTCAGGGCTCATGGTCACGCCCAGAGGTGTACGGGACTTCTTGCGCGACTCATGGCGATCTTTCTCGGCCGCTCCCCGCGCAATGCGAGGACGGATCGTAGGCTTTGGGATCGTAGCTTTGGGATCGTAGATCGCAGGGCTTCATCGTCGTGGCAACCCTGCTGACGCTCCGGTACTGGTGGAGCGTGCTTCCGTGGCTCGGATTTGCGGTCCTGGTAGCCCTCCACCTGCACTTTTCCCGGCGCAGCGATCACACGGAACTCTAATCTCCACAAAATCAGCAAGATACCCAAGGGTACGCTGTACCCTCGCTGGTTGACCCGCTCCGGGGTGAATAGTAGCATTTCACAGGACCGAAACAATTCTTGGGTGAACGGGCGGCAAGGCGGACGGGCGGCCGGAACTGGGAGCGTCAACGAATTGATGAGCAGTCCCTTACGCTGGCTTTCGTTCTGCCTGCTCGCTGCGGCGCTCGCGCCGCGGGCGTGGACGCAACTCCCAGGAGACGCGTCTGGCGCTCAGCCAGACCCCATCGCGGCCCTGATCGACCAAGCTGAAAAGGAGTTCCAAGCCGGACAGGCCAATTACCAGACCGGGCACCTGGTCGCGGCGCGACTGAATTTTGACAACGCCTTCAACCTCTTGCTGGAAAGCCCGTACGAGATTCACGCCGATGAGCGCCTGCAGCGCGAGTTCGACCGCATTGTGAACGGGGCCTCCAGTCTGGAGCTGGCTGCCCTCGAACAGGGTGATGGCTTCACGCAGCAGAAATCCGAACCCGCTCCGATCGATCAGGCGAACGACGAGGCGAATGAAGTCACGTTTCCGGTCGATCCGAACGTCAAGGCCCAAGCGGAGGTTGAAATTCGTTCCACACATTCCGACTTGCCGCTGATGCTGACCGACCCGGTGGTTTCGTTCCTGAATTACTTCTCAAAGAACGGCAAAGGCGTCCTCGAACGCGGCCTGATCCGCGCCGGGCGCTATGAGCCCATGATCCGGCGTGTGCTGAAGGAAGAAGGCGTCCCGCAGGATTTGATCTATCTGGCGCAAGCCGAATCCGGCTTCCATGAGCTGGCTCTTTCTCGCGCTGGCGCCCGCGGCATGTGGCAGTTCATCAGCAGCCGGGCAACCGGGTACGGCCTGGCCCGCAACTGGTGGCTGGATGAACGCCTGGACCCGGAGAAATCCACCCGTGCTGCCGCCCGCCACCTGCACGACCTCTACAACCAATTCGGCGACTGGTACCTGGCCATGGCCGCCTATAACTCGGGCCCGGGGAATGTGCAGCAAGCGGTTCGCCGTACCGGCTACGCGGATTTCTGGGAGCTTTACAGCCGCAACGTCCTGCCGAGGGAGACCAAGAACTACGTTCCCATCATTGTCGCGGTGGCCATTATGGCCAAGAACAAGGCCCAGTACGGACTGGACGCCATTGTCCCGGATCCGCCCGCCACATTCGACACCATCAAGATCACCTATCCCGTTGACCTACGCTTGGTCGCTGAATGCGTCGACGTTCCCGTTACTAACCTGCAGGACCTGAATCCCAGCCTGCTGCGTACCACCACCCCGAAAGACACCGAATTTGACCTGCACTTGCCCGTGGGCTCGAAGGACCGTTACCAGACAGCCATAGCCGCGATTCCTGAGGATATGCGTGTCTGGTGGCGCTACCATCGCGTTGCCCCCGGTGAGACCCTGGCTGGCCTCTCCCGTACCTACCGCACGCCCGCGGCGTCCATCGTAGAAGCCAATGGCTTGGCTTCCGATAGTGTGGAGCCCGATGCCAAGCTGATTATCCCGATCGCAGAGGGCAAGGTGGTGGCCGGAGAAACCGGCGATCTTTACTCCAAACATGCCGTCCGCTACCGGACCCGGCGCGGCGATACGGTGGCCTCGGTCGCCCAGAACTTCGGCGTCCCAGCCGACAAGGTGCGTTCCTGGAATCACCTTCGTGGCAATACACTGCACGCTGGGCGCACCGTCCGCATCTACCTGCCGCTGGTGGCTGGGCGGGAAAGCGAAGCCCGGACCGGCGGGACCACTTCGAAACACCATCGCCGGCATGCCCAGACGGCTGTCCGGAGCGCCAAGAAGACCAAGACGAAGTCCGTAGCTAAATACCCCCACGCCAGATCAGACCCTAGCCTGGCCAGCGAGCATGACGCCTCGCAGGAGCAGGCCCGGTAACCGGCTGGGTCACTTCTCCGACGGGCTCCCTAGACTTTCGCTCTTTGTTCCGCCCTCTTTTCCTCTTGTTGAAATCGCGCGGATATTGCTATACTCGGCGCCGTTGCTTCAGGAGGATTTTTCTCCTGCCGAAATCATCGTTACCCAGCTCTGGGAACTCCCCCCCAGCGTTCTAAGGAGACGCCGCGATGTTCGATGAGAGGAAGTACTATATGCGCGATGACGAGATGGACGAATTCGGCGACACCGGCGCATATGGCGACCCGGTGGAGGAAGATTTTGAAGAAGAGGAAGAGGAGTCCGACGTGGTCATGACCGAGGACGAAGAAGAAGCCGGGCCGAAGCCCGTGGTTCCCGCAGTTGCCGCGAAACCTGCGCCGGCCCCGCCGAAACCAGCAGCCCCCAAGCCCGCGGCAAAGAAGGCTGCGCCGAAGAAAGCGGCCAAGAAGAAAGCTGCTCCGAAGAAAGCTGCGCCAAAGAAAGCAGCTCCAAAGAAGAAAGCCAAGCCTGCGAAGAAAAAGGCTGCCAAGAAGAAGGCAGCCAAGAAGCCGGCGAAGAAAGCTTCCAAGAAGAAAGCTGCTCCAAAAAAGAAAGCGGCCAAGAAAAAGGGACGCAAGCGCTAGTCGTCGCAGAATTGGCTAGATCCGGAAATCAAAAGGCGCGGACAACAAGTCCGCGCCTTTGCCCTTGAGGTTGAAAGATTTCCCGTCCCCGCGTTATTTCTTCACTGCATCCAGGCATTTGCGGTATAGATCCAGCAACTGCGCCGTATACTCCTCCGGCTTGCTGGCCGCGCCACTGCCTTGAAATCCCGCTCCGCTGACTGCGGCAGCTTTGCCATATCCCGCGGTCATGGCCACAAACTTCATCAAATCCAGAGCGATATCCTCATTTCGCCGCCCGCCGGATCCGGCCGCCGCTTCTTTGCCGGGTGTCTCTTCCATACGTGCCTCCTAAATTTTTGCAGTGCCCCTAGCGATCATAGCAAACGAAGATTGTGTGGCGCGGGAACCCTCGTCCCGACTCGCCGAACCCCAACTGCCACTCGGAATCCGGTGTTTCTCGCTGGTACACTGCACTTTCTGTGACGGAAAATCAGAGACTCGATAGCCCCACCCGCGCCCGTGACCACCTGGCCAACGAGCGCACGTTCCTGGCCTGGGTCCGCACCGGACTGGCCATCATCGTTTTTGGATTCGCTGTTGGGCGCTTCGGCGTCGCCTTGCAGCAATTTCTTGCCATGCAGGGAGGCAAGACTCCGAAGACGACGGGCGTATCTGTTTGGCTGGGTCTGGTCTCCATCGTTGCCGGCATGGTGATGGTTGGTACGGGTCTTATGCGCTACCACACCACGCGCAACCAACTCGACCGGGGTGCGTTTGAGCCTGCGGGCTGGGTGATCGATCTCACGGCAATCCTGGCCACGCTGCTCAGCCTGGCGTTGGCAGGGTACTTGTTCCTGGTCCAGAATCGGCTGCACTGATCGGCAGTGCACTTGCCATCCCTGCGATCCGTGGTGGTTTGCCATTTCCACCGAAATCGCGATGGCTTACTTTCCCAACCCCCCGTGCGTCTGCGCCTGTCGATCTATACTCGTGTCATGGACACAGCCGCGGACCTTCTAGGGGCGCTCGGCCGCTACTGGGGCTATGATTCGTTCCGGCCATTGCAGGAGGGTATTGTCCGCAATCTGCTCGACGGGCGAGATGCCTGCGTGGTCATGCCGACGGGCGGTGGGAAGTCGTTGTGTTATCAGTTGCCGGCGGCGATTGCAGGCGAAAAAACGGTCATCGTGATCTCGCCGTTGATTGCCCTGATGCAGGATCAGGTGGCGCAGCTGACGCAGATGGGGATTCCGGCGGCGCTGCTGAACAGCAGCTTGCCCGGGAACGAGCAGACGGGCGTCATGCGGCGGGCGGCGGCGGGGCAGTACCGGCTGCTTTATCTTTCTCCCGAACGGCTGGCGCGCGCCGACACCGTCGGCTGGCTGCGGCGCGTTCCGATTTCTTTATTTGCCATCGACGAGGCGCACTGTATTTCGGAGTGGGGCCATGAGTTTCGCCCGGAATACCGCCAGCTGAGCAGCTTGCGGCAGCATTTTCCGGATCATCCGATCGCCGCATTTACCGCCAGCGCCACGCGGCGGGTGCGGCACGACATCATGCACCAGCTTCGGCTGCGCGATCCGCACAAGTGCATTGCCAGTTTTCACCGGCCAAATTTGCGGTACATCGTGAAGGCAGTCGATGCCCGCGCGCAGTCCAGTTTACTCGTGACCGCGATGCGGAAGTACGCGGACAACAACGTCATTGTTTACGCGCCCACGATCAACAAAGTGGAAGAGACGGTGGATTTTCTAGGCGAGCACGGGATTCCCGCGATTGCGTATCACGGCAAGATGGACAGCGATACACGGCGCCGCAACCAGGAGCGCTGGATGTCGGATGAAATCCGCGTGCTCGTGGGTACCATTGCTTTCGGTCTGGGAATCAATAAAGCGGCGGTGCGCGCGGTCATTCATCTTTCGTTGCCCAAGTCGATTGAGCAGTATTACCAGGAAGCAGGCCGGGCGGGGCGGGATGGGCTTCCGGCGGATTGTTTACTGCTGTGGCAGAAAAAGGACGCGGGGTTACTGGCCTACTTCATCGATCAGGTGGAGGACGAAGCGGAAAAGCAGCGCGGCTGGGACCGCTACCACTTGATCCGTGGCTTTGTGGAAGGGAAGCGGTGCCGGCATCGTGAGATTTGCCTGCATTTCGGGGAGACTCCGAAGTGGCAATCCTGCGGGGCCTGCGACGTTTGCACGGGTGAGCCGGAATGGATGGTGCTGGCTCCTGAGAGGAAAAAGTCGAAGACCGCATCGGCTGCGCCGTTGCGACGCGAGGTCGGGCAGCGGGGACTTGGCATGTTGGCGAGGCCTTCCGCCGCTGTCGATCCGGAGCTGCGCGAGTACATGAGAGAGTGGCGGCGGGCGGTATCGAAGCAAAGCAACACCGCCGCTTTCATCATCATGCACGATACCTCTCTCGATGAGTTGTGCCGGGCGCGTCCGACGACCCTGACCGAGTTGCTGCAGGTGCAAGGATTTGGCGTGCGCAAGACCGAGCTGTATGGCCACCAAATTCTGGATGCGCTGCTGCGGTTTAAAAGCGGAGCGCGAGCCACGGAGGTGGTGCCGCCCCAAACCCGTCCCGCGGAGGAGACCCTGCGCTTGTTGGCCGAGGGAAATAGCTTCGAGCAGATTGCCAAGATTCGCGGGCGGCAGATGGGCAGCGTCATCGGTATGGTTGCGGATCTGGTGGAGAAAGGGCAACTGCAGTTCCAGCCGGGTTGGGTGGAGGAAACCCGGCGCGTCATGATCGAGGCGGCGTGCGCTAGCGTGGGATTGCAGTGGCTCAAGCCGTTGAAGGAGGCGTTGCCTCCTGAAATTACGCACGACGAAATCCGCCTGGTGGTGGCACGCTTGCGACGGGAGCAAGAGCTCAACGCCGAGAAACGACCAGCGTGAATCGTGTCCCGTGGCCAGGGATCGGCCGCGCAAGAATCCGCCATTTCTGATCGCGGGCGCAGGGTCGGCGTGGACTCTGAACCAAGATGACGGAATTGTATCCCGCGGGAATCACAAAGACTGGGAAAGTCGTCACCATCAATGCGGGACTGGCAGGACAGGGCGGAGAAATTGCCTTTGGCTTCGCTTCCTTCGGTGCGACGCTCGACGCATTTCCCAGCACTCGCATCGATCGCCCGAAATGACGCCGGAAATGACGCCCGAAATATGCGGTCATGCATCATCGGGCCGGCGCGGACCGAGACAGCATTCGCGCGGGCCTCGGTTCGATCTGGCGCACGCACCGAAAGGCCGGCAAAGTCTGGCGTTTCTCGGCAGGCCAGCTCGAGCCTGGGTTCCGGAGGTCGGCAGCGGGCCTTCAGTTACAATAAGAAATCGTGTCTTCCTCCTCTCAACTCGTCCAAATTGAACTCCATCCGCGGTTGACGCCGCCGAAGCCTTCGTGGCTCAAGGCGCGCGCGCCGGTCGGGGAGAACTTCCATGAACTCAAGCGTTTAGCGCGGAGTCTGGGGCTGCACACGGTCTGCGAATCGGCGCAGTGCCCCAATATTGGCGAGTGCTGGAACCACAAGACTGCGACGTTCATGCTGTTGGGGAATCTCTGCACGCGACGCTGCGGCTTCTGCGCCGTGCCCAAGGGTCGTCCGCAAGCGATTGACTGGGAAGAACCCGCACGCGTGGCTGAGGCGGTGCACACGTTGGGCCTGCAATACGCTGTTGTCACCAGCGTGAATCGCGACGACGACAACCTTGGCAGCGCGAAGATCTTTGCGGACACCATTCGCCAGATTCGCAAGCTCTCTCCCGCGTGCCGCGTGGAAGTGCTGATTCCGGATTTCCAGGGGCGCGAGGACTCGTTGCGGATTGTGCTCGATGCCCGGCCCGACGTTTTGAATCACAATACCGAGACGGTGCCCCGGTTGTATCGTGCCGCGCGTTCCGGCGCGCGCTACCAGCGGACTTTGGATTTGCTCGCCAACGCGAAGAGGTTTACGCCCAGCATGGTGACCAAGACGGGCGTCATGGTGGGTTTAGGCGAGACTTCGGACGAATTGATTCAGGTGTTTCACGACTTGGCGGCGCGGTCGGTGGATATTCTTTCGATGGGACAGTATTTGCGGCCGTCCAAGGATCATCTGCCCATCGCGCGGTTCTACACGCCGGAAGAGTTCGTGATGCTGAAGGAGCAGGCTCTGGCCGCCGGGTTCCGTCATGTCGAGTCGGGACCGCTGGTGCGCTCGAGCTATCACGCGCACGAGCAGGCGGAGTCCAGCATGGCGGCTGCGGTGCCGGTCATTTAGCCATTCCTACCACACCTAGCCATTCCTACCACACCCTGCAAGCGTTCTGCCGCACCATGGGCGCGTCCGCCTTGCAGTGGAACGCCTTCTGGAACTCCGGCATATTGGAGACGGTTCCGTTGACGCGGTACTTTCCGGGAGAGTGCGGGTCGGTCTGGGCCGCCAGCCGGGTCACTTCATTCGTCCGGTTCTGACACCAAACGTTGGCCCAGCCGAGGAAGAAGCGCTGTTCCGCAGTTAGGCCATCCACGGGGGCAGGTTCTTTCCCCGCCACAGCTTTGAGCAACGCCATGTAAGCCACCCGCAGGCCGCCGTTGTCGGCAACATTCTCTCCCAAGGTCAGCTCGCCGTTGACCTTGACGTCGTCAACCGCTGTGAAGCCGCCATACTCGTCGATCACACACTTGGTGCGCTTCTTGAATTCATCGGCGTCGGCTGGTTTCCACCAGTCGTTGAGATTGCCATCCAGGTCAAATTGGCGGCCCTGATCGTCGAAGCCGTGCGTGAGTTCATGTCCGACGACAGCGCCGATGCCTCCGAAGTTCATGGCGTCGTCGGCCTGGTTGTCATAGAACGGAGGCTGCAGGATGCCTGCGGGAAACGTGATGTTGTTCAGCAGAGGGTTGTAGCTGGCGTTGACCGTTGGCGGCGGATAGGGCCACTCGCCCTTATCGACTTTCTGGCCGACTTTTGCCATTTCGCGGGCAAACTCAAACACGTTGGCGCGTTGCGAGTTGCCGAAGGCGTCGCCGCGAACGACTTTGAAGTTCGAGTAGTCGCGCCATTTATCCGGGTAGCCAATGCGGTTGGTGATGGCGGCGAGTTTCTCGAGTGCCCGCGCCTTGGTTTCGTCCGTCATCCAGGACACCGTCTTGATGTCCTCGCGCAGAGCGGCTTCGATCGTGTTCACCATCTTGAGTGTGCGTTCTTTGCCTTCCGCGCCGAAGGTCAGTTCGACGTATTTCTGGCCCACGGCCTCGCCCAGGTCGCCGTTGGTATTGCGTACACAGCGCTTCCAAAGAGGCGGTTGCTCTTTGGTGCCTTGCAGAGTCTTGTTGAAGAAGGCAAAATTCTCGTCGGCGAACCTTCTGGGAAGTACCATGGCATTGGCATGGACCGCGTGCCAGCGGAGGTAGGTTTTCCAATCTCCCAGAGAAACGGACTGCAGCAATCCATTCAAATTCTTGATGAACTCGGGTTCGGATACGTTCAGGCTGGTGAATGCCGGCGGATCAATCGCAGTGAAGTACTTTTCCCAGCCAAAATTGGGGCCGAGAGCCGCCAGTTCCGCCCGGGTCATTTTGTGATAAATGTTGTTGGGGTCGCGGCGTTTCACTACGTTCAGCGCGCCGGTGGCGAGGCTGGTTTCCGTCGCCAGAACCGATTCCGCCTCCGTCTTGGCATTGTCCGGGGCGTCGCCCAGCAGCTCGAACATCTTCTGCATGTGGGCTGCATACTGCTTGCGCAGATCCGCAGATTTTTCGTCCTTACGGAAGTAGTAGTCGCGTTCGGGCAGTCCCATGCCTCCTTGGCCCACATCCGCGATCACATGGCTGGCGTCCTTGAAGTCCGCGCCCGAACCGGGAGCGAACAGCACGACGATGCCTTCCCGGTGCAGGCGCGCTACCTCAGCGGGCAAGTCTTCGAGCGACTTGACCTTGGCAATGGAGTCGAGGTCTGCTTCGAGAGGGGTCAGGCCCCGGGTTTGAATTTCGCTTTCGTCCATGCAGGAAGCGAAGTAGTCCCCAATCTTCTGCTCAATCGGTGTGCGGCTTGAATCTACGACGGCGGCTTTTTCCAGAATGTCCCGCAGAATGTACTCGCCGCGGTCGCCGAGCTCGTTGAACCGTCCCCAACTCGAGCGATCCGGGGGAATTGGATTCTGCGTTTTCCACTTTCCGCAGGCGTAGGCATAAAAATCGTCGCACGGCTGGACGGACTGGTCCAGCATGTCGGGGCTGAATTGCACACCCTTCTTTTTCTGGGTGCTGGCACTGGAAGCGCTGGTGGATACAGGACCTGTCTGCGCCGGGCAGACCGCACTGATCAGGACAAGGATCAAAACGTTGGTTACGCGCATAGTACCTCGCAGGGGATTCTCGAATCAGCCGTGGGCTAAAAAACGTGTAGTTTGATCGAAAGATACTTCTTGGGATCCTGGCGAATCGCCTTGACCAGCTCGCGCGTCTCTGCCAACATCTGATCGGCGTTGTTGTAAAGCGAAGGATCCTTCAGGAGTTTGCCAGCCGACCCTTCCCCGGCTTCCAGGCGATCGGAAATAATCGACAGCTTCGTAACCGTGTCGTCGAGCTTCTTCGCGAATTCCTCGTCACGCGCAAACTTCCCGAGCGCACCTTTGCCGCCATTCACCTGCTCCATCATCTGGCGGGCCTCGGCCATGGTCTTGTTCGCATTGTCGTAGAGCGCCGGATCCTTCAGGAATTTCCCGGCGGTACCTTTGCCCTGGTTCAGTTCGTCCGCGATGACCGAAAGCTTATCCACGGTGGCATTGGCTTTGTTGTAGAACGTATCGTCATTGAACAGTTTGCCGAGGCTGCCTTCGCCCGCTCCCACCTTGTTGACGATCCCTTGCATATCCCCGATCATCGCGTTCAGGCGGTTGTAGAGCGTCGGATCGTTGATCAATTTGCCCACCGAGCCTTTTCCAGACTCCACCGTGGTCAAGATGCGGTCCAGCCGCTGGAGCAGCGTTTGCATGTTTTGCAGCGTGCTCTGGCCGGATCGGACCACGTCCTGAAAATCGGGGCGATCGCGGATGGGGAGCACATCGCCATTCTGCGCAGGCCCGAGTTTCGCCTGCGAGCTGTCAATATCAACGTAAGTCTCGCCGAGGACACCAGCCGTATTGAGCGTCGTCATCGAGTCTTTGCGCAACGCATAGTCGTATTTCGAACTTACCTTCATGGTGACTTCGACCGGGGTCAGGCGATTGTCCCGGATGATGCGAATGGCTTCGACATTGCCGACGTCCACGCCCTCCAGGCGCACAGGAGCGCCCAGGCGCAAGCCGCTCGCATTATCAAAATACGATCGCAAGGAGATTTTCGGGGTAAACATGCCGGTGGTGCCGCTCATCAGGAAAATGAGCACAGTCAACGTAACGGAGGCAAACAGAACCGTCAGGCCTACTCGCAGTTCGGACCAATGCAATTGCTTTTGGCTAGGCAACGTCCCTCGCAATGGGCGGACTTGAAACTAGAGCCTGCATGGCAAACAAAATCATACCATTGCACCGCCGCGGCTCCCGGGGCCGCGCGGACACGGTGCCTGAGATGCTAAGCCTGACCGAGCCGGGCCGATCCAACCCCGGCGAGCGCGCCCGCCAGAGCCTCCTCCTGTTCTGGAAACACGGTACGCAGGTCGAGCAGCACTCGTCCGTCTTCGACACGGGCAATGACCGGAATCGCAGCCGAGCGCAGCTGGGTCGCAAATTCATCCACGCTGAGGCCAGCGCAGGAGAGCCCAAGAAGTTTCGTAGGCAGAACCGCAGATGGCGCTGCTCCTCCTCCGATGACGGATTCTCCGTCGATGAGGACGGCTTCCATCCCAGCTCGGGCTACCCGAACCGCCAAGGCCTGCGCGCGGCGGGCAATGTCATCTTTCGACAGATGCATCATGCGCAGCGCTGGAATGGATTCATAATCCATCTTGACGTAGGCCAACAGCGTAGCCTCCAGCACAGCATAGGTCAGCTTGTCGACGCGTAAGGCACGGAACAGGGAATTGGAGCGCATGCGCCTCACCAGATCCGCCCGCCCGCTGACAATGCCGGCTTGTGGGCCGCCGAGAAGCTTGTCTCCGCTGTAGAGGACGATGTCGACTCCCGCGCGCAGGCTATCCAAGACGCTGTTTTCGCCAGTCACGCCCACGGTGCGCAGATCGAAGAAGGCGCCGCTGCCCTGATCTTCCAAGAGCGGGATTTGGCGCCGCTCGGAGAGGCCCACGAGCTCTTCGATCGACGGCTGCTCGGTAAAGCCGGAAATCTCGAAATTGGAGCGGTGCACGCGCAGCAGGGCTTTCGTCTTGCCGGTGATGGCTGATTCATAGTCGGAGATCCGCGTGCGATTGGTCGTTCCTACCTCTCGCAGGATGCCATTCGATTTCGCCATCACATCGGGAATACGAAACGAACCGCCAATTTCAACCAGCTCCCCGCGCGAAACGATGACCTCGCCCTGCTCCGCCAAGGTATTGAGAGCCAACAGCACGGCGGCGGCATTGTTGTTCACAACGATGCTGGAAACATCGCGGTGCAGCCCGTGCAAGAGGCGCTGAAACAAGCGGTCCACATGGACATCCCTGTTCCCGCGTTCGCCGCTTTCGAGGTTAAACTCAAGATTCGAATAAGAGCGCGCGCTCGCGCGCGCGTGGTCCAGAGCTTCGCTGGCGAGTGGGGCGCGCCCGAGGTTGGTGTGCAGGATCACCCCAGTCGCGTTGACGACGGGCCGTAACGAATATTGCAGGGACCGCGACAACTGCCGCTCGACAGCGCCCTCCAGCCCCGCCAGCGCCAGCTCCAGCTGCGAATCGTCTACCTGGCCCGCGACCACCGCCTCTCGCAGCCTAGCCAGGACCAAGCGAACCGCGTCCGTGACCGCCGCATGCCCCTGCTCGGTGACCAGAGTCACGACCGAGGCCCTCCGCAGAACCTCATCGACAGGCGGCAATTTGCGGAGATGGCTAGAGTGAACCGGTGCTGCCATAGCCCCGATTATGACACGACAGAGGGCTCATTTCTAAGCGCTTCACGGGTGTGAATCGATTCATTTTAAGGGACTTGCGGCCTTCGGACCCGGACAAGGCTGAGCCGGTCGCCAGCGATTCCGTTCTCGCTTTGGCAGTTGGGATCGCCTCAGTTCTTGCTGAATCAATAACTTACCATTATGGACGTTCAGACACGGGCGAGATGAGAGTTTCCCTGAGTACCTGAATATGCTGGCGTTGGTTACCTCTGGAAAATGCCGGAAAATGCCTCGCTCACGGGTCAGCAATGAACGCCTCGGGCTAAAAGTCGCGAGATGGGGTTTCATAAACACGATGCCTAAACGTCAATCATTCCGGTTTCGCTGATTCCGGTTTCGCTCGATCACCCTCCGATACCCGAACTCGATGCGGAACGCGTGATCATTCGCATGGAGCACCGGGTGCGGGATTGGAATGAGGCTTGCGAGATCCAAGGGTAGCGCATGGGGCTGAGTTGTGGGTGGGCCAGGCACGTCACCGGTTCGCCCGAGGGCGAGACCTTGGCCGAGGCGGACAGGACGAGAATGTACGAGTGCAAGCACCTGCGCCGGGCGGGCGCCATGGCGGAAGCCCTAAGCCCTAGCCGACTTCCACCAATCCGTAAGAAAGCCGGCCGCGGGTACGCATGTGGGCCAGCGCACGATCCATCTCGGGCTGGGAGACTTCGGCGTTGGGTCCCGCCAAGACTGCGGCGGCTTCGCGTTTCGCCGCTTCCAGCAACTCCCGGTCACGAACGAGGTTGGCCACCTGAAAGTTCGGTGTTCCCGCCTGCCGCGTGCCAAAGAACTCCCCGGGTCCGCGAAGTTCCAGATCCAGTTCGGCGATCTGGAAACCGTCGTTGGTCCGGACGAGCGCGTCCAGGCGGCGCTCGCCGTCCTCGGAGATCTTGCCGCCGGTCATCAAGATGCACAGCGATTTCGCGGAACCGCGGCCAATGCGGCCCCGCAGTTGGTGCAACTGTGCCAGCCCGAACCGCTCCGCGTGCTCCACCACCATGACGGTTGCATTGGCCACGTCCACGCCCACTTCGATGACGGTGGTGGAAACCAGAATCTTGATTGCGCCGGCTTGAAACTCCCGCATGACGCGGTCTTTCTCTTCCGAATCCATGCGGCCGTGCAACAGCCCGACTTTCACGCCCGGAAACACCCGCGAACTCAGTTCCCGGTGCATCTGGGTCGCCGCCTTCACTTCGTTGTCTTCATTCTCTTCAATCACCGGGTAGACCACATACGCCTGCCGTCCAGTTTCGACCTGCTTGCGCACGTAGCTCCAGACTTCTTCCTCCCGCTCGTCTGCGACGCGGCGCGTAATGATCGGAGTGCGGCCCGGGGGCAACTCGTCGAGGACGGAAATGTCGAGGTCCCCGTACAAGGTGAGCGCGAGAGTGCGCGGAATTGGCGTCGCGGTCATCACCAGAACGTGCGGCTCGGCCGCGTCTTCGGGACCGCCCTTGTTCATGAGCGTGAAGCGCTGCAGCACGCCGAAACGGTGCTGCTCATCGACGACAACCAAGCCCAGGCTGTCGAACTCGACCGAACCCTGGATCAAGGCGTGAGTGCCGATCACCAATT
>Ga0137419_10000162_pt1 | contig 20484 bp, 10 predicted proteins | sample CZODoug3_1_2_16f_FD_108279 | JGI IMG/M metagenome (GOLD analysis project Ga0137419, IMG submission 108279) | Vadose zone soil fungal communities from Angelo Coast Range Reserve, California, USA - CZODoug3_1_2_16fungal (Illumina Assembly) | ecosystem: Environmental > Terrestrial > Soil > Vadose... | reverse complement strand
TTTTTTATTATATTTTTATTTTAATTTAAATTTAGATTAAGGTTTAATAACCTTCTTTATATATAAAAAATAAATTTTTTTTAACATATAACATAACTTTAATAAAGATAATTAGCGTTTAAGTTATTAAATTTTATAAAAACACAGTTTAATAACAATAACAATTATAATTATATAACAATAATAATTAAAGATAATTAAAGTTTTATTCTTTTTAAATGGTAGAATACAAATTGGTGCGTAGCTTCCTTTGGGTGGGAGAGATAGCGTGTTCGATCCGCGCCTACCATATTAATATATTAACATTTTTATATATAAACTTTTTTATAAAAACTAGTAATTTTATTTAGATTAAAAATTATAATAATTATCATTTTTTTTTATATTTTTTTTTTTAATATTTATGTTGAAGTTTAATTTTAAAAAAAAGTTTAAGTTGAAATATATATTTAAATATAAGTTTTATATGGTTTCATGGCAGAGTGGTTAATGCGGGGTACTGTTAATACCTTTTTGAATAAAAATCAGGGGTTCGAATCCTCTTGAAACCTTTTTTTTTTACTAAAAAGTAGATAATTTATAAATTATTTTTACATTTAAATCAATTATACTTAAATTTTTATTTATTAAATATATTTGTATAAAAATAAAAAAAAAGATTTATATGTTTTTAGTAAACCAATTTTATATATTAACATTTTTAAACGAGCGAATTTGTTTAAATTTGGTAAACAATCTTAATTTAAGCTGAAATGGATAATTATTTAATAATTAGTTAAAGTTAGAGTAATATTTATAGTTATAGTTAGAGTTTAGGTAGGAGTGGTATTATTGTAGAGTGGTTATACTATGTAATGTTAGCACATTGCAAAATAAAGGCTTTGTGTTCCTTGCGAAAAGAAGAAAATTATCATTTAAAGTTCCTTAACCAACACTCAATCTCTTACTCTTAACGTTATATGTAGTATAGGATAAGTCTCAATATAAAAGTATATATTTAAATTTTCCATTTTAAGTTTACGTGTAAAAAAAAAGTGAATATTCACTTATTTATTAATTTTAAAAATAGTTTTTTATTAAAAAAATAATAGTTTAGATTAAAGTTTATATATAAAAGTATATATGTTAAAGCGTAATTCAGATATTTATAATAAAAGTTTAAATTAAAATAGCGAATATGTTGAAATTTGGTAAACAATCTCCATTTAAGCTGGAGTGAGATATCTCTTAAGAGTTCGAGTCTCTTTATTCGCATCATGTTTCCACGATAGTGTTCAATAAACATAATAAAATATTAATATAACTGAATTAATTTAATAATTGTAAATTTGCCAATTTTTATTATTAATAAATACTGTTTTATTTCATTTTTCATATTATATAAATGTTTTTATTTTATTAAATATAATAATTTAAATATACTAATACTTTTTTTTTTATCTGTTAATAATATTATTATTATTAAAATTAATAGACTAATTTTTTTTTTTAATTTTTTACAATATAAAATATATAATATACAATATAAAATATAAAATATAAAATATAAAATATATATTATATAATATACTATAGGGGGGAATCCGATAATGGTTAATCATCAGTATTTGCACTACTGCAATGATAGTTCGAATCTATCTTTCTCCATATAAAACAGGTTAGGTTCACCTTTTTTTATAATCGAAATCGGATTAATTAATTATAAATAACTACAACTACAAAACATAAATATTTATAAATCAATAACTATAAAAGTATAAAATAATTATTTAATATAAAAAAAATGCATTATTACTAATTATAAATTTATAGATATATTTACTAAAAAAAAAAGTAAAAACTATATATTTAAAATAAATTACAAAATTCCTACACTGAATTAGAATTAGAATTAGAATTAGAATTAGAATTAGAATTAGAATTAGAATTAATCCAATATAGTACACACTTTAACACTAAATATAACCAGACATAATTAAATAAATTATATAAATTCCCAATTAATTTACTAACAATATTTTTCTTCTTATTTTTTATTGATTTTACTTTACTGTTACTTTGTGTGGCTAGTTTTAGCACACAGGTTTGTTTTTGAGTAAATATATGTATAAATTTACAATTAGTAATAATGCATTTTTTTATATATATTTTTTGTCATAACACTAATTTTCTTTATTAATTGTAGTAGGCTATAATAGATAATAAAAATATGTTTTAATATTTATTTGTTCTTTTTTAGTTTTATTAGCTAGCTTCTCCTATTTTTTCAATTATATATTTATTAAATTTTTATAATTGGATTAATTATTTTTTTTTTTATTTTTATAATTAGTTTTTTGATTATTTTGTTTTATTGAATATTTTTTTTAATTTAATAATCGTTTGAATAATAATTTAATTATTTTTAATGTTTTATTAACAATTGAATCATTGTTTAAATTAATTTGATTGTAATCAGTAATAATTCGTGGAGATATGTAATTATTATTAATTAGCTTTTTATTAGTTGAAATAGATAGACTTATTTTTCTATCTTTGATAGCAATTTGCATTTTTTGAAAATTTCTCATGAATATATTCGGGTAAGTTTTAGTAATTGTGTAACCTTTGCTAATTTTTTCAATTTCTTCAAATGTAAGTGAATCTCTTTTTGCTCCAGAGAATATTGATTTGTCAATAATTTGATTATCTTTATTTGTAAATCTATATCCATATTTTTTATTACCTAGAAAATATGTTTTATCAATACTATTTGTGTTTAATTGAATTAATTCATTTTTCATTAATCCTAATTCTTTACCAACCATTTTATTAGGTAAAGGTTTATTAAGGAAAATAGAATCCGTATCGGAGTAATAGACTTCGTAACCAGGTAAAGTTTTATATTTTATCATTTCTATTTGAGCATAAGCTGTAACAGCTGCAGCAATGGCAACATTAGTTTTAACATTTCTTTTTAATTTCTTATAATCAGTTAAATCTAAAGTATAATTTAATTGATGGATTAATTGATGATTTAGATTACCTTTCATTAATACAACATATGATCCTGTTTTAATAGTAATAACTGTTTCAACAATTTTAGTTTGTAAAATTTCTTCTAATTCTTCACTATTAACATTTTGAGTTATAATTAATTCCTGACTTCTTCCGAAATAACCATACAATTGATTTAAATGCATTTTAGCAATAAATCTTGTAGGTCCTTTAGCATTTTTCTTAATATCATAAAAATGATTAACATAATTAGTAAATAAATATGCTTTAGAGAATTCATGACCATCAATAGGTTTAACTTTATAACCATGTTTAATAACATTTTTTAATAGTTCAGAGAAGTATACACCTTTTCAAATACCCGTTGGATAAATCACTTCATTATTCATATTTCTGTAAGGTAATAAAGGTATATTAATATTTTTAGGACATTCAATTTCTGCTAAACAGAATCCAAAGAAATTATTGAAGTTCTCTTTTTTAATTGAATTATGATATTTAATATGGTTCAGAGGCATAAGTTTCAGCATAACACTAGGATATAATGAGTTAATATATAAAATAATATAGATTTTCACCGTATAATTTATAGTGATCAGTTGCACCTCCGAAATAACCTTTTCAGATATAATGATCTTGAGCTTGTGTTAATGAAGGAATGATTTTATTTAAAAAGTTTAATCTAAATATTTTTAAAGATAGTGTTGAATTACTTCAAATTGATGATATATCTACATTATAATTACTTCAATAAGTCTGTTGTGCTTTAATTAAGGCATTTAGCAAAGCTAATGAATCTTGTTTAGCATAATCAATGAATATTTGTAATTATTTTTTATCGTTAAACAATTCTAAATTATTTCACTTAGTATTATATTTAGTTAGTTTACCTTTAACTTCGAATGTTTGACACAATTCATCTAATTTAACATCAAAAATTCTTAATGAGTCCTTTCAAACTAATTGAATATTATTTATTTTAGCTGTGATTTGTATAAAATCATGTTCTTTATCAATAATAGTTTGACTATCTTTTCTGTCAAATAAATTTATTAATGCTTGAAATATAAAAAAACCATCGAATGCACCTAAATTATGCATAAAAATAACAGATTTATTATTATTATTTTTGTTTAATGATTCAATTGTTTTAGATAAATAATTAAACATTATTATTCACATAAAGTCTATAGCATAATCTAAACCTTTATCACTTAATATTTTTTTATCTAATAGAAAAGTAATTATTTGTTGTTTATTGTATACATCTAAGTGTGCAATAGTTATTAATACAGGTAATTGTACAGTATTTCCTGGATATTTCATAGTTTCTATATCCATTGTTAATATGTTCATTAATTTACCTTTTGAATATTTTAATGGTGTGAAGTCTCTTCTATTTGAAATAGCTTTATTGTTTTTTATTGTTGTATTATTATTAGACATTTCTTATTTTTATATGTTTATTTGTAGGTAAATCTATGTCTCAAACTGTTACTTGTAAAATTGGTATGAAATTATATTGATATTTATCCGCATTTAAATTATGTAAATTGGGTTCTATATAATTTAAATAGGATGATAACGTTAAATCTGGGTGATATAAACAATTATGATGGAAAGAAAATTGTCTTGTTTCAGTTATTGCTACACTAATAAATATTTTCCGATTAGGTGTTGTACCATAATCATTAAATGTTTTATTTGATTTTAATGCATAATATAAGCCTACATACATATTTCTTCCTCATAATGAAGTATTCATATAAGTTAAAGTTAATGTTCTATGGGATTTGTCAATATTGTTACCTACTAATATTAAACCACTATTCATTTTATTATATAAACCTTTATGGATTATTAAGCTGAAGATATTATCTATTAATTGAAGAAATCTTGAATTATTGTGTAAGTTAGATAAAATAATACTTAAATATAATCATACTTGTTGATAAAAAAATATTTTGAATTCTTTCATTGTTTTTGTTTTTTTTGTTTATTATTTAGTTTGTAGATCGTTTAGGACAAGTAATTAATATACTTACCTAATAGATTTAATTATGAATTTCTTAATTTTTGTTTCGGGAACATTAATAATTAAGAATGATAATTCTACCATGAGCGAATATGCCAAATTGACATTTCTGAACATCTCTTTTATATTAATTTATAAGGTTTAAACATTTAAAAAGTAGGTATAATAAGATGATATAAAATTGATTTAACCACTTCAATTTAATTTATGTAAACAGAAATGAATTACCACAATTAATTAAAGATTTCACTAGAACATTAAGTATAAAAACTATTCCAAACATTCATAATATAAACATAAGAATTAAAACTTTCAATTATAACATCGTTAAAAATTTGCAAAATTTAGAGGAAAATGAATCAAAAAAAAAACAAATTTTTTTATCTATAAAAGAGATAATAAATATTGAATTAAGCAAATAAAATACAACAATATAATAATAATAATAATAATTATAATAATTATAATAATAATAATAATAATAATAATAATAATAATAATAATAATAAAAAAAAAAATTGTTTAAAAAAGAGAAGAATTTAATTTTGGTTCCGATTGAACGTTGTTCAGTAGTTTTAAGACATGCGAATCGTTGTTTCTGAATTTAATAAATTAAATGGTTAGTTTATTATTAATAAGAAATAAGGTGTAGAGGTGAGGAAAGTAAATAGTATACCCTTTAGTCTTCGTAAATAGGAGATAATTATATTTACATTTATATTAAATTATAATTTGTATTAACTTACGTATTCATAAGATTTACTAATCTAATTCTAGGTAAATAAAGTGATACAATTTAAATTTTTAAATAAGAATTAAACTATTTTATTAATTAATAAAAAAAATAAAATAGATACCTTAAAGTTATTAGAGGAGTTAGACTTGAATAATTAATTTTATAACATATCTAATAAAATCTAATTAAACTATTCTATTAAAGATTTAAATAAGATATAATGCAAATACGCTATTTTTGCAATAAAGAAATATTTTCGCTTTAGGATTTTATTTACGTTTATTATGGTAGTTGGTGGGAATAAAAGCTTACCAAGCCTATGATGGATAGCCAAGTTTGGAGGAACATATGGCCACACTGGGAATGAAATTACCAGGTAGTATATCTGCCAGCAGTCAAGAATATTAGTCAATGCTCGAAAGAGTGAACTAGCTAACTGAAATCGAAGAAGTGTCTTCTTTGATAAAATAAAGTAAAAATCATGATTTCTTTATCATAAGTGTTGTCAAAAGCTGTTAAGTGTTGTGGGAAAACAATATTATGGCTTAAACTATCAAACTCCGGGGACCCCCTAAAACTTATGATACCAAGCTATAATCGAAAGGTTATAAGTGGCCAGAATAATTACCTGGGTATGGTAACAAGTCATATGATGAAGGAAACTGAAATGGGATATCGCGGATCTAAATCAGTATTCTTAATGGATACTGTAAAAGAGCAACGAGTAGACGGTAGTTGAGGTTTATTAAAAAGTAGTATTAGTACTATTTCTAATAATAAATCTTTAAGGTGTACTCTAACGGGTTTTGAAAAAAACTATCAAGTCAAAATCCCTTCTAAACAATTAAATAGATTATTTTATTCTACTGGGCCTAATAATAAACTTAATCCTTATTTTGTATCTGGATTTGCCGACGCTGAGTCCTCTTTTTCTAGTACAATTTATAGAGATAAAAAATTAAAAACTGGTTGACATGTTGTATGTTCTTTTCAAATAGGTTTAAACTTAAAAGATAGTTTTTTAATACATCAGTTAAAAGAATTTTTTGGTGGAATAGGTACATTAACTATAGATAAAAAAGCTAATGCGTTAAAATATTTAGTAAGATCTTTAAAAGATTTAACAACTATTATAATTCCTCATTTTAAAAAATATCCATTACTAACTCAAAAAGCTGCTGATTTTATATTATTTCAACAAATAGTAGAATTAATGATGAAAGATGCTCATCTTACCATTGAAGGTCTACAAGAAATAATTAACATTAAAGCATCTAAAAATTTAGGTATTTCTGATATTGTTAAATCAGAGTTTAATAAAATTAATCCAGTAAAAAGAGCAATTATTCAAACTACAAATATACCAGATCCAAATTGGGTTTCGGGATTCGTAAGTGGTGAAGGTAATTTTGATGTTGGAATTAGAAAGAAAAACTATAAAATTGGCTATCAAGTATACTTAAGGTTTAGAATTACACAACACACTAGAGACACTAAATTAATGGAACTTTTAATCCAATATTTAGGGGCAGGTAGACTTGAAAAAGATTCAAGAAAGAATGTCTTATATTTAGTAATAGGTAATTTTTTAGATTTAACTCAAATAATTTTACCATTCTTTAATAAATACCCTATTTTTGGTGTTAAATACTTAGATTATTTAGATTGATGTAAAATTGCTAATTTAATGACTTTAGGTTATCATCTAAAAAAAGAAGGCTTAGAAGAAATAAGAAAAATTAAAATTGGAATGAATAAAGGTAGAAAATAAAAATATTTAATTGCAAGATAAATTTGATGACCGTGGGTGCCAGAAGACTCGGTAATACCAGAGACGCGAACGTTAGTCATCTTCAACAGGCGTAAAGGATTCGTAGGCGTCTTCGAAAGCTTAAAATTTTCAATAGTGTTTATATTAAATATAACTAAAAATATTAGGTCAGTCGAAGATAGAATCTAATAGGGGATGTAAAACAATACTGAGTGTAAGGTTAAAATATGCAAAACTTTGGTGGAGTTACAATGGCGAAGGCTGTTCATCCAGTTAAAGATTGACGCTGAGGAGTGAAGGTGTGGAGAACGAAAGAGATTAGAGACCTCATTAGCCCACACAGTAAACGATGTATGGTAGTTTGTCAGTATAAATTTACTGGTGGCGAAGCTAACGCAGTTACCATACCGCCTTGCGAGTACGACTGCAAAGTTGAAATCTAAAAAATTAGTCGGTTTCGAAGCAAACGAAGTGAAGCATGTTATTTAATACGATAATCCGCGTAAAATCTTACCAGTTCTTGTATTACTAAGTAAATGTCAGCTTTTTTTTAAAAGCGATAATAATTTAAAAGTTTAAAAATTTTTTTTACTAGTGAATTATTACTCTTAGTAACAGGTGTTGCATGGCTGTCGGCAGTTCGTATCGTGAGAAGTTAGATTAATTTCGCTAACGGACATAATCCCTTATGTTAATTTATTCTTAACATAGTAGTAGTTTTTATATAAGGCTATTTGGGGCTAAGACAAGTCGTTATGGCCCTCATGAACTTGGGCTATAGACGTGCCACATAAATTTTTACAAAGTGATGCAATACCTGTTTCTAGTATAAAATTTTATTTTTTAATGTTTAATTTTTAAAGATTTAATTTTTAGAATATATAGGAGGAGCTAATCATTAAAGAAAATTTGTATAATAATAAGCGGATTGTCACCTGAAACTCGGTGGCATGAAGATGGAATTTCGAGTAATCGTTGATCAGCCACGCAACGGTGAAGCAAGCATTCGTGATGAACTAACTGTCTGTCGCTGGGAAGAAGCTCGGATTGGTGGAAACTGGAAATGAGTTAAACAAAAATATTTCTTTAATATAGTAATATTTCGGTAATAAATATTACATGTTATTATTTAATTTAATATCTATAAACATATAGCTCTAATGGTTTATAAAATTGATAGAAAATAGATTTATTAAGAATAACTATACCTGTTAAGTTGTTTGGGTAACATCTCAAAAGTCATAGCAAGGTAGCTGTACTGGAAGGTGTAGCTGGAAATTAAAACATAAGTGAGTATAAAGAATTAATAAAATGAATTTAAACCCCCCTTAGAATTTATAACTATTTAAATTATAAATAATATGTAATATTTTTCAACCTTAACATAATTTAAAAATTTTATATATTTTATGATTCAATTTATTTTTACAATTTTATTTTTTCTTTTTATTTTCTACTGTAATTATGATTCTGACTATGACTATGACTATAACTCTGACTATGACTATGATTATGACTATGACTATTACTATTACTATGATTATGACTATGACTCTGACTATGTGTATGATTATGACATAACTATAAATCACTACTATAATTTATGATTATATTTAATTTTAATATGTAATAATTTTAATTTTATTTTACAATACAATAAAAATATAATAAAATAAAAGTATTTTAAATTTAATTTGTAATTTGAAGGGAGTTAGCTGAGTTGGTTTTAGCAGTAAATTTACACTTTACAGACAGAGGTTCAAATCCTCTACTCCCTAAATAACTATAAATTAATAAAGGAAAATATAATATAATCTATTTATATTTTACATATCCATATTTAAATATATATAAAAAAATTTTTTTTTATTAGCGTTTCAGTAAATAAAAATTAAAATTAATCAGTTCATTATAATTAATGATTTCTTTTTTTTACTTAAATTATTTAACATTTTAAATTTACTATTATTACTTATTATTTATTATTTTTTACTTATTACTTATTACTTATTACTATAATTTTTTATTTATTAATTATTAATATAATTTATTACTTATTATTTATTACTTTGTTATTATAAATATAATCATAATATTTTAGTAATTGAACTTTAAATAAAAATTTTTTTCTTATATTTTAATAATGCTTAATTTATAATTCTAAATAATAATAAAATAACTAATTCTAAAAAAAAAATATAATATAATTATATAACCGGTCCCACCATTTTATCATTTTAATTAAAATAATGCAGTTTTTAATCTTTATTTTAATCTTAATATTAATATTATCTATATCTATGTTTAAATATAAATAACCTGTTCTGTAAAAAAATAATTTTTACAAATACGAAAAAAGAATATAATTACAAAAGTTAACTGAATTATTATTAATTCGATTTTGTTATTGATATGTTATTAACAAAAATACGAATATGCCGAAATTGGTAACCGGGTCAAGCTTAGGTTTTGATGATAATTAAATCTTAAGAGTTCAAGTCTCTTTATTCGTAAATATAAAGTTTATTTTTTATGTTCTTAAAAAATAATTAATAATAAGAAATAGATATTATTAATAATTAATAATTAAAATAGATCATAAAATAAAGGAAATAGATTACTGTAAAAATATAAAATAATTTTTAAACTAAAATTTATGTATCTATCCTCAATTATAATTAAACAGTTAATCATAATATATAATAAAATTATAATTATTAAAATGTATTGTATAATTAGACATTAATATAAACATTTATTTTTGTATATAAATTACTTCTTTGGTTAATTAAGATTTAATTAAATTTCAATTTTATTAAAATAATTTAAATATTGAATCTAATAAAATATAATAAAATAATAAGAACAACAAACAGAATAAATAAATTTTAGTTAGAACATTCTTTTTTAATTTAATAATATATTAAAGATTTTTTAAACTGTTATAATTATATGTATATAACATTTTTTATTATATTAAGAAAATATAGTAAAATAAATATTATATAGTTAACATAATTATATAATAATAAATTTTAATAACAATATATTATATAAATATACTATTTTTATTAGTATGTAATTTAAACTTATTTAAAACATAGTTTTAAACATCTTTAGTTAAATTGGTAAAGCGTTTGCCTTCGAAGCATATGATTATTGGTTCAAGTCCAGTAAGATGTTAATTTTATTATTTAGTTTAAATATAATATTTGTTGTTTATTTTTAATGAATGATAAATTCATAAATATCTATTTTAAATATAAGATTTAAATAAATTAAAAATATAAGTAAATATATTTTAAATATATTATACAATATATTAATATACTTTAAAGGTATTTTTAAAAAATAAAAACATTTTTTTTTATATTATATATATATATGATACTAAAATAAAATTTATGCATATTAAAAATACTGAGTTAAGTTTACAGATGGTTCTGTAGTAGACCTGCAAAGTCTATTTTTTAAAAATTATGGTCCGATTCCATCTTAACTCTAAATAACTTATTTATAATAAGTTAAAAATTATGTTTAAACATTATTTGTAAAATAAATAAATTATTAAGAATCAATTTGTTGTAAGTTTTACATTTGTTGTATTTTAGTTATATTTTTATAAATCTTTATTTAATATGTATATAATATATTATTGCAAATGCCTATTTATATAAAAAATACAAAATTGTATAAATATCTATTTATTTTTAACATAATATATTTAATATAAAATTATTAATTGAATAACAACAAATTATTTTAATTTATAACATAATCGAAATATAATTTATAAATGATTTTAATCATATTTAGTTTTAAATATATTCAATTAAATTTAATTAGAAATCTTAATTTAATTTATTTATCTCAATATATTTATATCTATCTTAAATAATCTTAATAAAAATAACAAGTTATTAATAATAATAATATAATTTAATAAATTTAATAAAATAAATAAGTATCTGAAATATAATAATTAAATTTAATTATAAAAATTGATTTATAATTATAAGTTTATAATTATAATAATTTGTTAATTCTACACTAATACTAATCAAAATCAAAATCAAAATCAAAAACAAAAACAAAAAATAATTGGTTATAAAAAATTATTGGTTAATAATAATTGATTAATAATAATAAATTTTTATATATAATTCTTAATTTAAATTTTTATTTATTCATTTTATAATAAAAAAAAAAAGCTTATTTTATTTATATTTTAAAAAAGTGTTATAAAAGTTTTATTACTTTTAAAATTATTTAAGTTTTAGCATTAATATAAATTTAAGTCCTTTATTTTAATTTTATAATAAATTTAAAATTTATTTCTATTAAAAGGATTATTACAATATAAAAAACAAAATTTTTTTTTATTTATTTATATTAAAATTTTAAATAGCGAAATAAGTTGATTCATATCACTAATCGCAATTGAAATAAAAATAGAAATCGAAATAAAATATAAATAGTTTATTAATAGTAATAGTAATAGTAATAGTAATAATAATAATAATAATTAGTAATAGTTATAGTAATAGTAAGATAAGATAAAATTAAATAATTATATTTTAAAATTTTTTTTATTATATATTTTAAATTTTATAAAGTTTTAATATAAGTGAATACTTTAAATTTTTATTTAAACAAATTTTATTTTAATGTTAATTTTATAACTTTATTCTAAATTTAAATATTTATGTTAATTATTAATGTTAATTATAATTTAAATTTATGAAAGTATGATTATATTACAATTATAGATATAAAAAAAAAGATATAAAATCAAATAAATTAAATAATTAAAATTTAACATCTTTATTATTTATGTTAAGTATAAATTAATATTTAATATTTAATATTTTATATTTTATTTTTAATGTAACTTAAAACATATTAAAAAAATAATAATTAATAGTATTTAAAATTCTCGTAGTTCAATGGTAGAACAATACTCTTCTAAAGTATTTATTTTGATTCGATTTCAAACGAGAATGATGAGAATGATTTATTATATTTATTACTTTATCACTAACAAAAAAATAAATTATACTAAACTAATATAATAAAAATTTAGTCATTATGATTTAATTTTAAAGTTAATTATTTTTTTACTATAATTTTATAATCAAATATGTTATTATTTAGTAAAGTTTTTGTTGGGTAATATAAGTTTTGGTTAATAAAAATACATAGATAAATACATAGATAAATAAAATAAAATTAATTTGGAATTATGTGATATGTATTAAAATCGATAATGTAATAAAAATTATATTTTATTATATGTATTATATAAAAACCGTAATTATTATTAATAATAATTTATAAAAAACAAAAAGAAAATGAATATAAAATAGTAACGATTTATTTTAAAATAGAGATAATTCAAATACTTATTTTAAAAGTAGTTCAGTTTAACAAATATTTTTATTATAATGATTATGATTAATTTTTATTTTTTACTTTAACTTAAATTAGTTTATGTTTATATTTATAGTATAATATAATATAGTAATAAGACATATTGTAAAATATTGTTAATTATATTTATTTTTTACTTATAAAATAGTATAAAATAGTAAAAAAGCTCTAAAATAAAAATAATAATAACATAAAAATAATATAATAGTAACAATAATAATAATAATAAGTATTTAATATATAACTTAGCAATTATATATAAATATAACTATAACTATAGTATTATATAATTACTATGTTTTATAAAAATTATATTATAATAAAAATATTTGTTAATAAAAATTACACTAAAATAAACATAAAAGTTTAATTTTTTTATAATAAAATAATACATTTAATAAAATTTTATATTTAAAGTATTTCCTATTTCAAATTTTCAAATTTATTGTTACAGTGTCATATAATTTTTATTTATTTAAATTTATTATTAATTTAATTTATAAATTTTATTCTTATTATAAAATTAAATACATTATTTAATTACTATAACTTAAATCTTTTATTTTTATATTAATTTATATATTTAATTAAAATACCTCAATTATTAACCTAATAGTGATTCTATTTTATAACAAAAAAAAAATAAAAATAAATACATTCATTTAAATTTATGGTTAACAAAATTGTACATAAAACAGATAGTAAATTTAATTATATTATAAATATTAAATAATAATATAAAAAATTATTATTAATACTATTAAATTTGAATTCTTGATATCTTATCTTGTCTGTATAAATAACTTTATTATTAAAAAAGTTAAATAATACAGTATTCATATATATTTTTATATTAAAATTTTTATATATATAATTGAATATTATGAATTAAATAACAATTATAAAAAAAACAGTTAAAAAAAATGATAAATAATAATTTAATATCAAATATTTCTGAAATACTTCTTGGATTAGTAGATGTATTAAGTGTATTATTACCTATTTTAATTTCTGTTGCTTTTATGACTATAATTGAAAGAAAAGCATTAGCAGCTTTTCAACGTAGAATAGGACCAAATACTGTGGGTTGATATGGAATTCTACAACCATTTAGTGATGCATTAAAACTAATTCTTAAAGAAACAGTTATACCATCCCAAGCTAATAAAGTATTATTTTACTTAGCACCAATATCTACATTAGTTTTCAGTTTATTAGGTTGAGGTATAATACCTTTCGGTCCTGGTTTAGCTATTTCTGATTTCTCAATGGGAATTTTATATACTGTAGCATTATCTTCTTTAGGAGTTTATGGTATATTATTTGCTGGTTGATCTTCAAATTCTAAATATTCTTTATTAGGTTCTTTAAGATCTAGTGCCGCAATGATTAGTTATGAATTAATTTTAAGTTCAGCTATATTTATTATAATAGTATTAACAGGTACTTTAAATTTTACTATGATAATTGAAAATCAACAGTCTATTTGATTTATTATACCATTACTACCTATTTTTATATTTTATTTTATATCTATTTTAGCTGAAACTTCTAGAACACCTTTTGATCTTCAAGAAGCTATAAAGATTTGGCTTTAACACAATCCTATATGCTGGAAAAAGTAAAAATATAATTTACAATCTTTCCCTCTCTCCCAAAGGGCTTGCGGCAGCGTCTTTCCAAGCAATTCGGCTAGGCTAAGCGAAGCTAGGAGTTGCCTGCGTAGATGGCTAGAGTGTCAGGTTAATTATATATTACTTAATCAGCAAATTATAATTATAATTCTATCGACTATACGGATTGGGTCTAGTTTAAACTAGATAAGATATAGTCAAAAAACTTTTACTATACTTATTTATATCTAGTAGGAAGTTACTTTTTAAATTTTTTTTCTTTATTATTAAATAAACATATTTATTTATTTTACTTTTTAATCATTCTGTATTCGTTATTAAATAGTTGAGAAGAATTAGAAAGTATCCTGACTATTTATTGTGCATTTGTAGCCCCTTTAGCAACTCCTAATAATCCTACTCAAATTCATATTTTTTAAAATTTACACTTGAGATCTGAGGTGTTATCTTATCGTGGAGAAGAATTGAATGGTAAATCAGGTATCTATGCTTTTGTAAATAAACTAAATGGTAAACAATATATAGGTTCATCTAAAACTTATATGAAATAATGTTACATCATTTATCAGGTGTTAAATATAATTTAGCTCTTCAATAAGCATTTAATAAATATGGTAAAGAAAATTTTCAATTTGTAATTTAAGCTTACGCTCCTAATACTTTACCACATATCACCGACTTAGAAACATTATTTCTTAGTTATTTTCCTTTTGAGCAATTATATAATTTTGCTCCTACTGCTACTTCAATGCAAGGTTATAAACATACTGAAGATACTAAAGCTAAAATGAAAGCACGACTGTTAAAAACTGAAAATCACCCTATGTTTAGAAAAACACATACAGTCGAAGCTCGAAAACTTATTAGTAAACCAGGATAACTTAATCCCATGTTTGGTAAAACCCATACTTTAAACACAAAATTACTTTTGTAAAATAGAAAAGGGAAAGCAGTAAGTTTATATAATAAAAAAAAATGTTTATATTTTAACATTAAGAAGCAGTGTAAAATTAGCTAAATTTCTTGATTGCTCTAAATCAACGGTTGGTAGATATGTACGATCAGGTAAATTATTTGAAGATAATTACTATATTAAATTAAAGTAAAATTTTTAGGAATCTGAATTAGTATCAGGATTTATGACTGAACATAGTGCAGTACCATTTGTTTTTTTCTTCCTTGGAGAATATAGTTCAATTGTATTGTTTAGTTGTATTACAGCTATATTATTTTTAGGTGGATATAACATGCCTGAATTATTTGTTAATAACAGTATTATTAACCTTCAATCTATTATATTAGGTTTAAAAACTTGTCTATTCTGTTTTTTATTTGTATGATTCCGAGCTACACTACCTAGATTAAGATGAGATCAACTTATGAATTTATGTTGGTTATATCTTTTACCTGTCGCAGTAGCTTTTATTATTTTAGTACCAAGTATTTTAGTAGCCTTTAATATTACACCTTAATAATTAATAATAAATAATAAATAATTAATAATTATAATAATAGTTTCATCAATTTATAATAGAAGCATTTTTTTTAATCTTTTTATTTTTCTTGCTCAATTTATTTATATTAAATAGAATAATATATAATATATATTAAATGAGTTCATTTAACCCTCCTTCTATTTTTATTTTTATTTTTTTTATTTTTATTATTATTTTTATTTTAATATTCTTTTTATGTTTTTATGATTTTATTATGTTATATTCTATGATTTTGTTGATTCTATTATTATATGATTTTTATCATATTTAATTCTAATTTTAAGATTAAAAAATTTTACAAACTTACTTTTTTATTTTATTATATAATAAAAATATTATATATTTTTAAAGTTTAAATTTTAATTTTTATAAACAAAAAATATATATTTTTCTAAATAATAAGTAAAGAATATCATTTATTTTATATATCTGTTTACTTTAATAAAACTTGCTACAATTTTTATAATTATTAAATTTGTTAACCAGGTTTTTTTTTTATTTATTTATGTACTTAATACTATCTACTAAAATATTTTAAATTTTTTATAATTAAAATTTATAGTTAAGTGGTTCATAGTTAAGTATTATCCATAGTTAAAGTTTTGATATTTTATTTGTATAGTTATTAATTTAAGGTGAAAATTTTTAGATTTTTTTAATTATTTAAGAAGTATTTTAATTTATATATTAATTTTATTATTTTCAATTAACTTTATTTAAGTTTAATAAAATTTTATTGAAATATTTTATTATTTATTTAAATTTTTATATGTTTATTTATTGTTATAAAAGAGTTATTTATAAAATTATTGCTAGTTTAATATTAAATATTAAGTATTAAATATTAATATTTATTATTAATAAGCCTCGGTTGCTTAGTGGTCAAAGCGCTAATCTGAAGATTTAGATATGGGAGTTCAATTCTCTCCCGAGGCAAGTAATATATATTATATATTAATTATATATTTATTTTTATAGTTTAACAATAATTTTAGTTTATTTTTATATTTTCAGTTAAATATATCTATTCTATTTTTAAATATATTTTTATAAAAATAAACTTTATTTATATATATTTTAATAAAGTTTATAATCAATTTATAGTTTTGTTATTGTTAATCTGTTCCATAAACTTAATTTAATAAGAAACCAGAAATAAAATTATATTATTAGTTTTAATGTTAGTACATAATAAAAAATATTTGTATTTCTATATTAAAAAATATATATATATTAAACTTGTTTATAATGAAAATATTTGTGATAATTTTTATGTTATAATTGATATAATTAAATCCTTTTAGGTTAGAGTTTCTTAACCGTAATTCTAATTTTTATATTTTAAATAAAAAAAAAAAAGAAAGTTAATTTAAATTTTTAATAAATATTTTATAATTGTAATTGATTATTAATAAGTAATTATTAATTTAAAGTGTTAATAAAAATTAAATATTATAATCACATAAATTAAAAAATAATCATTCATTATGGTTATTAATTTAATTATAAATATAATAAGAATAAATCTAAATGTAATTAATGGTTTTATTTATCGGCTTAGCACTTGAAAAAATATATATAATTTTATTTTTAGAAATTTTATAATTATAGCCGGAATAGTTTAATTGGTAAAACGAATTCCTTGTAAGATTTAAATATCGGTTCAATTCCGGTTACCGGCAATTATTTAGTTATTTAAAAGATTCATTAAATTTAATTGTTACTAACTTATAAAATTAACGATTAATAATAACAATAATAATAACAATAATAATAACAATAACGATAACAATAATAATAACAATAACAATAACAATAATAATTACAATTACAATCGTTTGTTAATATTAAAAGTTTTTTTAAAGATAATTTATAGTATACCATGTATTTTATAAAAAATAAAATATAAAAAAAGTTCTTTTTTATAATATAAATATATATATTAAATAATCTTATAATTATCAAATATTTTTTTTTTTTTATTAAATATTAATATAATCTATATAAAGAGGTTTAAATTAGTAATTTGATTGTGATTATGATTTTTACTTTTATTTTTATTTTGATTAGTGTAGTGAATGCATTTATTTGGACTGATTTTTAAATAAATACTTAAAATATTTATTAAAAGAGTAAAGATATAGGAAAAATTAAATATATATTTAATAAAATTAATAAAATATATTTATTTAATTATAAAATTAGAATTAACAATTAATTTTTTATTTAAATTAAAAAACACATAGGAATAATATTTTTAGTTGTTAAATTTTAAATGAGTTGTAGTTTAATGGAAAAACGTTATTTTTTGGTAATAATAATATCAGTTCGATTCTGGTCAACTCAGTTAAAAAAATAAAATATTATAAAACAAATATATAATAATTATTAAAAATAATTAATTAGAAAATTTTATTGTCCATTTTTTTTTTTATTTGTGTAATTTTTAATTGCTATAATAATTATACATAATAATAAATTGAAATTTTTTTATCCTGTATATGTTATTTATATTTTGATATGCGTGTTTATTTATATAAAATTTTAAATTTAAGGGACATTGTAACGTATATGTAATAATAATTAATATTGAACGAGATATAAAAACTTTAAAACTTTAAATTTAATGCTCCCTAAAATAGGATGTAAATTATTTAAAAAATTAAAATAACTATTTAGGGTTGTTTTTTTAACATTTTAACTTTATTGTTAAAGTAAAAAAAAAAACGGATATTTCTGTAAAGTATGAACTTATATTCAATTGTTTTATATATAAAAAAAAATTTTTGTTTTTTCTTTTTAATTAAGATAGTTAAACTATTTTTTGTTATTTATTTTTAAATAGAAATTGACATATATACTGGCTATTATGTATTACTTTTTATTTTCTTAAGCAATAATTAAGGGATAGCTAAATACATAGTAAAAGTAAAATTATTTTTAAATCATAAATAAGTATTATAAATTAACAAAATTTATTATAAACAAGTAAATAATAAAAAAAGGGGATTCATAATTTATAAAAATATAACTATAAATATAACTATACATATAAATATAAATCTAATTAATAATTTTTATAAAAGTGGATGCAGAACTCGATAGGTTGAGTGTATTACTTTTAATAATTTGGTCCCAGTTCGATCCTGGGTGCATCCTTAATCTAATATTAATATTTTATTTGTTATTTCTTTTTTATAGCAAAATATCAAAATTGTCTAATTTTTATATAATTTTTTTTGATGTTATACATACAATAAATATTTATATAAATATATATTTTTTTAGTTATAGTTTTAGTTATAATTATTTTTTTAGTTATAGTTTTAGTTATAATTATATTTTTAGTTATAGTTATAGTTATAGTTATAGTTATAGTTATAGTTATAGTTATAGTTATAGTTATAGTTATAGTTATAGTTATAGTATAGTTAAAATATTTATTTATTTAAATAAGCATAATAAACTATTGACTAAAAAAAAAAAAATCAAGTAAAAAAAAAGAATAATGAAAAAAATTTACAGTTTTGTATGGGTATTGTAATTAGAAAAATAAAAATGTTATTTTGTATATTTTATTTTGATCTCTTCTAAGTTTTATAATTAAAATGTAATTACTAATAAAATATTATTTTTCTCTGTAATTATTATTTAAAAATTTTTTATATAATAAATTATTAATTCTATTATATTATAAAGTTGATAAACTTAATAAAAATAATTGCAATTTATTTAAATTTGGAAAATTAATTAAAGTGTTAAACATATTTACATTTATAAGATTAAACTAAACATTATTTATTTTTATCTTATTTTTTATTATATTTAGTTAGCTTTTTTTAAATAATAAAAATTTTTATATTGGTTTATTTTATAATTATAATTAATTATAATTTAGTTGTCTAAAAGTAGAAGCTGAATATAGAATTTAATAAAAACTAAGGATACTTTATAAAATTATATTTTTATTATGTTCTATGATACAAATTATTTTTTTTAATTTTAAAGTTAAATAAAAAAATTATATATATAAACTTAAACTAAAAAAATATACAAATGGTTATTAAATTTTAGTGAATTTTATTGAGTTATTAAAAAAATAACATAATAATAACATTGATAATAACAATAATAAATCTAATTTAATTTATAACATAACTGATTAATTATTAATAAAGAGTATCTACATATTTGTCAGCTATTTACTATTTAACACTTATATAAGTTGTATCCCTTATAATTATAAAATAACTTTTATAATGTAAACATTATATTGTCTAGAAAATAAAACGCATGTATATTATTAAATATAATGGAGTGTTAAATAATTAAATGAATTATAATATATAATTAATGTTTATGTAAATATTAATTTATAATTCTAG
>Ga0137419_10000155_pt1 | contig 20797 bp, 18 predicted proteins | sample CZODoug3_1_2_16f_FD_108279 | JGI IMG/M metagenome (GOLD analysis project Ga0137419, IMG submission 108279) | Vadose zone soil fungal communities from Angelo Coast Range Reserve, California, USA - CZODoug3_1_2_16fungal (Illumina Assembly) | ecosystem: Environmental > Terrestrial > Soil > Vadose... | reverse complement strand
TGCCGATCGGCACCGCCGAATTGCGGATGATCCACTCGCGCGTCTCGTGGATGTTCCGGCCCGTCGAGAGGTCCATCACCGTGTCGGCGCCCCAGAGCGTCGCCCACTGCAGCTTCTCGACCTCGTCCTCGATCGACGACTTCACCGCGGAGTTGCCGATGTTGGCGTTGATCTTCACGAGGAAGTTGCGGCCGATGATCATCGGCTCGAGTTCGCCATGGTTGATGTTGGACGGGATGATCGCGCGGCCGCGCGCGATCTCGGCGCGCACGAAGTCGGCCGGCAGCCCTTCGCGGGCGGCGACGAACTCCATCTCGGGCGTGATCTCGCCGCGGCGCGCATAGTAGAGCTGCGTGCCGATGCACCCCGTCCGGCGCCGCGCCCCAATCCATTCGGCGCGCAGCTTCGGCAGCCCCACGCGGGCGTCGTGCCCCTGCGGACCGCTGGTGTCGTACAGCCGCATGGGCGGCTCGCCGCCGGTGAGCTCCACCTCCCGGAGCGGCACCTGCAGCGTCGTCTCGGGGCCGTCGGCGGTCAGGCGCGCGGCGCGGTTTTCGTACACTTTGCGAGAATTCGGATAAGCAGCTTCGAAATCGATCATTCAATTGAAGGCGGGATCGAGAGGATCGCCGCGCTCCCTCCGCCGGTCTAAACCGGTTCAGGTTCCAAGGGTTTGTCTCAATCCCCGCGACCCTCGCGAAGATACCCCTGGCGGCCTCGCTGATTATACTGCCCGCCGTGACCAGCGCCGGACGCGCACTCCTGCTCGCCCTCCTGGCGTGGTGGACCTGGCGATTCGTCTCCCATCCGCTCGACTGGGAGGTGATGAACGCCTCGTTTCTCCACCTGGTGAACCTCCCGTTTCACGAGGCCGGTCACTACATCTTCCTGCCGCTCGGCGAGTTCATGACCATCCTGGGCGGCTCGCTGCTGCAGGTGATCGTCCCGATCGTCTGCGCGGTCGCCTTCGCGCAGCGGGACGACTGGTTCGGCACGGCGGTGGGCTGCTGGTGGGCGGGCGAAAGCCTCGTCGACCTCGCCCCGTATATCGCCGATGCCCGGGCGCTTCAGATGCCGCTACTCGGAGGCGCAACGGGCGCCGAGGTGGAGGGGCACGACTGGGAGGCGATTCTCACCCGCCTCGGCTGGCTCCACCTCGACCACACGCTCGGCATGACGGTCCACGTCGCCGGGAGCATCGTCATGATCGCCTCGCTCGTGTTCGGCGCGTGGGTGCTATTGAACGGCCCCGGTGCGGAAGCCGCAGAGGCATAATTCTCATATGCGCACGAGCACGCTCTTCTGCTTGAGCTTCATGTTCGTGGCCGGCGCGTCGTTCGCGCAGGCGCGTACGGCGCCGCCCGCTCAGACAGCGCCCGCCGCGCGACGCCCCGCCCCCGCGCCGGCTGCGGCATCGCGATCGGGGATCGCCATGACCGTCACCGACGCGCACGGCCTTCCGATTCCCGACGTGCGCGTCACGATCGCGGGACCGTCGGATCGCAGCGGCGAAACGGATGACAGCGGCCAGGTGAACTTCGTCGGCATGCAGCCCGGCACCTACCGCGCGCGGTTCGACGGCGACAAGATTGTCTCGTTCGAACGCGAGGTGATCGTGCGCGCAGGCCAGCCGACCGGCGTCGACGTGACGCTGAATCTCAGGCCGCCTTCCCCGACTCCGCCACCCGCGCCCGCGCCGGCGCCGGCCGCGAGGGACGAAGCCGCGGTCGGCCCGCCGGGGATGCCGCAGGTGCTGTCGATCGTCGACCTCGCCGAGAAGCAGTTGTCCGGAAACCAGCCGCGCCGCGAAACGCTCGTCTCGTGCAGCGGCAATACGAGGACGACGCTCGTCGTGCTGAACCAGGATCAGTCGGAGCGGCTGTACGACGGCGCGGAGACGGAGTATTACGTCGTGGCCGGGCAGGGAGCCGTGCGGCTCAACGGTCGTGAGACGCCGCTGTCAGCGGGGAGCTACGTGTCGGTCCCGAGAAACACGACTCACAGCATCCTTCGACGAGGCAATCGCGCGCTGATCCTGTTGTCCGTGCTCGCGGGCGAACCGTGCGAGCAGCCGAAGTAGGAATCAGGTGGTCCGCCGAACCTACGAACCTCGAACCATCGAACCGCCGGCCGCCGTCAGAATCCCGGGCGGATCAGGAAACTCACCGTCCAGCCGTTCCGCGGCTTGTCGAACGGCCTCACGCCGGTCGTCTCGAGCACGAAGCCGCCGAGATTCGCCCGCAGGCCGGCGCCGACGCTGCTGAAGCGATCGCGCTCGAGCGGTCCGTCCGGGTGCGGCGTCCACAGCATCGCGCCGTCGGCGAAGATCAGCGCCTCGATCGGCGTCCTGCCGTAATCGAGGTTGCCGGTCAGCAGTCCGAGCAGCGGCGCGCGCACCTCGACGTTCATCACCGCGAAGCGGTTCCCCGACAGCTGATCGATCGTCGAGCAGCTCGTCGCGTTGCGTCCGCACCGCTCCGCCGCGAACGTGCTCAGGTCGTAGCCGCGCACCAGCGTCTGCAGGCCGAGCAGCAGCGGCGTCAGGCGCGCGTCGCGCGAGTCGGGGCCGTAGCGTCCGGTGTGCTGCAGCCTCACGGCAACCGTCGCCGGCCGCACGGGCATGAAGTACCGCCGCGCGTCGAGGCGGACGTCGGCGAACATCAGGCCGCCGACCGCGGGCTCGACGTCCAGGCGAACGCGCTGGCCGAGGACCGGGCTCGTCGGCCCCAGTACCGCGGTGTCCCGGACGTACGCCGCCTGCATCTCCGCGAGGTAGACGGCCGGTGCGCCCGGCAGCTCCTGCACCATGTGCGTGACGAGCTTGCGGGTGGTGATGTCGGTCACGCGCGTCACCGTCTGCCAGCCGTAGCCGGTCCGCCGCGTGCCGCCGCGGAACTCGAACCGGGTGGCGCGGCTGACGTTGTAACGGGCGGTCAGGCCCGCGAACTCGTGCGTGTAGCGCAGGTTCGAGTACTCCTGCGTAACGAGCGACGGGCTGCGGTTGATCGACCGTTTCGCGCCGATGAACCGCGCGGGTACGAACCCGCCGAGCACTCCCCAGTTGAGCCGTCCCTTGCGGTTCGTGTACGCGACCTGCGCGGCGTAGTCGTCAATGTTGGTCCCGACCCGCAGCATTGCCTGCAGCTGCCGGTCGCGCAGCATGTCGCCGAAACTGACGCCGAAGCTCGCGCGCAGGATGCCGCCGACCATTCCCCCGCCGCCGACGGCCGCGCCGATGTACGGCTCGGCGATCGATTCGACGCGAAGGCGATCGTCGTACTTCGACGTCAGGAATTCGCCGGTGGCGGGCAGGCCCACGTGCGCGTTCGACAGCAGCTGCGCGAGGTTGCCGAGCCGGCCGGGCGCGCCGGTCGTCGTCGCAGCGCCGGCCGTGACGACCGGTGCGCTCTCGGCGCTCGTCTGCTCGAGCGTCTGGATCTCGTACCGCCCGTCGCGATAGGCGTTGAACGCGAGCCGGCCGCTCGACGAGGCGACGGCGAGCGCCGGGCTCGTCGCCGTGATGCCGCTGACGCCGCCCCGTTCGGACGTCACGCGGCGGATGTCGCCCGACGCGAGCTCGACGCGGTAGATGTTGCTGACGCCGTCGGGATCCGCGACGTAGTAGACCGCCTTGCCGTCGGGCGTCCACTGGGGACTGATCTGCTTCCCGCCGTCAATCGATGCCGTGAGAGGACGGACGATCTTCGTCGTCACGTCGAGCAGCGCCACGCGCACGGCGCCGAACCGCAGCTCGTCGAGCGTCGTCGTGAAGCGGTCGGAGGCGAACGCGATCGTCCTGCCGTCGGGCGACCACGACGGGTGCAGGTCCGCGAACTCGTCGTTGGTGAGCTGCGTCAGCATGCCGTCGGCCAGGTTGTAGACGAACAGGTCCGACACGCCGCCCCTCATCGCGGAGAACACGATCTGCCTGCCGTCGGGTGACCAGCTCGGGTTGTAAATCTCTCCGAGCCCCTTGAGCCGGATGTCGCGCCTCGGCCACCCGCCGTTGGTGTCGATGATGGTCAACGAGGCCGCGCCGTCGACGACCGCCGCCACGACGAATCGATGGCCGGTGGCGTCCCACGCGCCCGCGGAGTGGATGTACTCGAGGCTGTCGAAGTGCGGGTCGGCCGCCGTGCTGATCACCTTCTTCACGACCGCGCCGGAGCCCGCGTCGGCCATGAACAGGTCGAGCGACAGCCGATCGCGTTCGGAGATGAACATGATGCGGCGACCGTCTGGGCTGATCGCCGGCGCCACGTGCACGCGGCCGCCGTCGGCCGACGTCACGATCGCGCGCGGCGTCACGGCGAGATCGGGACCCTCGTCCTCCATCGGAATCGATTCGTGCCAATCGTGGGTCAGCTCGTCCCGGGTCTTCCCCGTCACGTCCTCGAGCCGCGCGACGACGCCGCGCGCCCGCGACCGGAGCAGCTTGCCGACGATCTCGTCGCCGAAGCGTTCGCCGAGGTACGACCAGAAGGCGTGGCCGTACCGATAGGGGAAATAGCGCGGGTTCTCGAGCTGCTCGATGGTCGGCAGCCGGTGATGCTGCTTAGCGTCGCGCAGCCACATGTTCGTGAACGCGTTCGATGGACCGAGCGACAGGTACTCCGCCATCCCTTCGATGAACCAGCCGGGAAGCTCGAAGGCGTTCTGGTGCTCGCGTTTCGCGATGTCGATCTGGAACGCGTGCGCCAGCTCGTGGCCGAGGACGTGATCCGTCTCGCCGAGGCCCGGCGCGAAGGGCATCACGATGCGCGACTTGATGCGCTCGGTGAAACCACCGGTGCCCTCGTCAACGATGCCGGGGCTGACGTTGGTCTGCGTGAAGTCGGGATGGCTGGCGTAGAGGACGATCGCCTGGCGGTGCGTGAAGGTGTCGTCGAGCAGCTGCGAGTAGCGCGCGTACCAGCGTTCGGCCATGCGCGCGGCCTGCCGCGTGACCTGTTCTTCTTCCGGGTAGTAATAGATGTCGAAGTGCTCGGTCTGCAGCGTCCGGAACTCGAGGCGCGCCGTCTGCACCTTGTTGCGCCCGAAGTACTGCGCCTGCGCGGGAGGCGGGAGCAACACCGTCATCGCCGCGAGACACACGAACACCGTCGCGCACCGGAACATGGGCAACCCCTGAGTTGGTCGTGGAAGAGCCGTTACTTTAACACGGTCAACGGCCGATGTCGGCCGTGTAGATCGCGGACACGGCGGTCTGGCCGTCGCGCAGGCCGTGCGCCAGATCGAGACGAAGGGCTCCGGCGCGTCCCGGATACGCGCCGCGGAGGCCGATCCCCAGATCCACGTCGCTAAATGGGTCACCACGCAGACGCCTGGCGGTGCGTCCCGTGTCCACAAACGAGGCAACCGCCGCGCGGAACGGGCCGATCGACCACCAGCGTTGCACTTCGGTCGACTCGTGGACGAACAACCGGCCGAGACGTTCGGTGCGGAACGCCTCGCCCCCGCCGAGGATGGGATGAGCGCGCAGCAAAGACGGGCGCGCGCGCCCCGTATCTCCAGCGACCCACAGGTCGGGCGGGGCGGAGGCGTTCACCGCGGCGGCCCCGGCGTCCACGACGAGCACCACGCCTGTCATCTGCACGGACGAACGCGCAGCCACGCGCAGCTCTGCGCGCTCGAACTCCTTACCGCCGCCAAACCATGTGCGGACCTGTGCACCCGCGTCCAGCCGGCTGCCCGATGACACCAGTCGCGCGCCAGCCACGGCGCTGCCGAACGTGCGGCCGCGGTTCCACCGGTCGAGGCCGGCACCCGCATTCCATCGCGTGGTCCCGCTCGCCCAGTCGGCGACGTCGAGCTGAAGCGAGTCGTGGAGCGCCGGTGCGTAGATGGCCGTGAACGGCTGCCGCTCGCGCGAGACGGCCACTCTCCAGACGCCGCGCCACGGCGCGGGCGCCGCGACGGAGAGCTGATACAGCGGGCGATGCGCCCAGAATCGCCAGTCGACGCCTACCTGCTCGCCTCCTCCGGTCGGCGAGGATACGGTGGCGGCCAGTTCGCGCGTGACGGACGTCGCCAGCGCCAGCACGCCGAGGTCGAAGGCGCCATGCGGAACGAGCGGCCGTTCCGCCACGGTCGCGCGCACCTCCGCGAGGCCGGAGGGAACCGGCGAGTAATCGAGCGCGCCGGGAGTCGCGGGCAGTTCGTTCAGGCGCCGCCGGCCGCGCAGCAGCGCGCCGCGCGTCAGCGTCTCGCCGGCGTTCAGCCCGATGGCGTGCTCGACGACCCTCTGGCGCGTTCGCGTCAAGCCACTCACGCGAATGAGATCGATCCGTGGTTCGCGCGCCTGGTTCCACGCGTCGAGCGCGCCAAGCGGGTCGTCGCCGACGAAGCGCGCGGTCGCGAGCAGCTTCGAGGCATATTCGTCGGACGGATCGCGCGCGAGCGCCGCCGCCGCCAGGTCAGCGGCCTCCGGCCAGCGGCGCTGGAGAACACGAACGCCGGCCAGCTCGCGGAAGGCGGCATCCCCCGGGCACGAGATGGCGGACGCGAGCGTCCGATCGGCCGCATCGAGATCGTTCTGCTGCGCCTGCCGGACACCCTCGGCGACCTGCTGCTCGCACGGCGTCGACGGCGCAGCCGCCGGCGCCGGCGGCTGGGCTGCTGGCGTGTCGCCCGCCGCCGGCGTCACGACGAGCATCCAGTGGCCGCTCGCCGACCATCGCTTGTCGAAATTCGCCGCGCTCGCCACGCGGAACGGCGCCCGCGCGGGGTCGTGAAAGACGACGCCGTCGCCGCTCTCCGCGACGACGACAACGTAGTGGTAGGTGCCGGGACGATCCTCGAGCAGCGCGATGACGGGGCGCCCGTGCTGCAGCTGCCGGGCCAGGGCATCGGCCGAGCCTTCCACTTCGATCGTGTTCCAGTTCCGTGCGCGCAGGGCGGCCGCCAGCGCATCGGTCCTGATGCCGCCGGCCCTGCTGTCGACGAGTGGCTGAAACGCCTCCGCGTCAACGCCGCGTTCGCCCCAGTAGCGCATCACCATCGCCGCCGCCGCGCCGCCGCACAGCAGCTCCGACTGGGCGACGAACGGGACGTCGAGGATGGTGAGCGATTGGGAACGGGCCTGAGAAGGGAGGATGCTGAGCGCGAGCGCGAGCAGCGCGGCCTGCCTCGTTCGCAGTCGAGGGGCCGCGCGCAGCTCGCGTGTCACGGTTACCTGAGGGCCACGATCAGCAGGATCAGAACGAGCAGCGCGATGATGATCGTGGTGGTCGAGATGGTGACCTTCGACTGACCCCCGGCGAGTGCTTCGTCAGCCTGGCGTGCCTGCGCCGCGACCGACGCGAGGTCCGCCGCGTTCATGGTTGCCACGGCGCTCTCCGCGCGCCGGATGTCCACGCCGTACTTGCCCGCAATGGCCCTGACCTCGCTGCGCTGGAGGAACAGGCGGACCGTTTCCCGGTCCTGATCGGTCGCGCTGACATGCTGCTGCACCGCCGCATCGAGCGCCTGCTGCCCGGCTACATGAACTTGCGCAGAAACGCGCGGGACGGCAACCAGGATGGCTAAGACAACTGTTAGAAGCGAACGTGTCGATCGCATCGGCGATCCTCCTAGCCCGCTATTCTAGCCAACACGGGCAATTGATGAGGTGCTGACACAGCGCTATACTCAGCGTGGCTGATGCCCCTTTCAGTTCGAACGGCAGGTGCGATCGCGTTGGTCGCCGGACTCGGTGTGCTCGACGCGGTCGTGAGCCCGCGGCTGCCGTTCTCGATCCTCTATTTCGTTCCGGTGATGGCTGCGGCGTGGTTCGGCAACCGCGCGCATGGCTTCGTCGTCGCCGTCGCCGCCATCGGGACGCGCGCGGGCGCCGACGTTGGCTGGAACGGCTTCGATCAGCTCAGCGCGATGCAGCTCGTGACGTGGGGCGCGGCGCTCGTGGTGGCGTCGGCGCTGACGGCGTGGGCCCACTCGCTGCGCGAGGACGTGAACGCGCTCGAGGATCGCAACAACGAGTTGCTGCAGATCGAGCGCAGCTTCGCGCGCACCGACCCGTTGACCGCGCTCTGCAACCGACGTGCGTTCGTGGACGCGCTGCAGGGAGCGGAAGCGCGGGGCCGCCGCACCGGCGAGCGCCTCGCGGTCGCGCGGCTCGACATCGACGGCTTCAAGACGCTCAACGACGCGTACTCCCGGAACGAGGGCGACCAGCTGCTGCGCGCCGTCGCCACCTCGCTGGCGCTCACGACGCGGATGGGCGACCTCGCCGCGCGCCTGGAGAACGACGAGTTCGCGCTGCTGCTGTACAGCTGCTCCCCCGACCACGCGCAGAAGATCGGGCGGCGCGTGGTAGACGAGGTCGCGGAGCTCGGACGCGCGTATCCGAACGCGCGGGTCACGGCCAGCGTCGGCATGGCGTGCTTCACCGCCCCGGGTCCCGATCCCGACGAGATGATGCGGTTGGCCGGCGGCGCGCTCCGGCAGGCGCGACAAACCGGCGGCAACGCGGTGGTCGTCGAGACGGCCGAAGCCGCGCGGGCGGTCTCGGCCGTCTCCGAGCCGCCCCACCTGTAGGGCAACACTACATCGGGCTCACGTCGAACGTCCGGTCCGCCTCGTTCAGCCTCACCGAAAACAGACGATCGAACCCTTCCGCCATGGTGGGCGGCTCGAGGCGCTTTCGCACGGTGAAGATGGCGACGTCGGGAACCCGCTCGCGCCCCTCGCGCGCGCGGTTGCGCCGCAGCGCGTCGCCGGCCTCGGTGACGAAGAAATAGCCGGTCACCTCGGCGCCGTGCGTCCGCGCGAGCGCGATGATCGGCGCGCGCACCGCGGCGCCCGGGTTCGTGTTGTCGACCACGACCGAGCGGCCGGACGCCAGGGACGCCGCGATCAGCTGGTCCTGGCGGCGCTGCGGCTGCCGGGTGTTCCGAAGCAGGTCCTTGCTGACGTGATCGTGCGTGCCGGCGAACCGCTCGCGGAAGAACGTGGACTTGCCGGAGGCCGGCAGCCCGATCAGGATCACGCACTCCATGGTCAAATCGCTATTTGAGCATGCGATTCGACGACTGGGTTGCCGCGCTCGAGCAGCGTCACCTGGCTGATTTTCGCGTCGCTGAAATAACGCGTGCGGTGCGGGCGCTGTCATCCGCCTACGTCGAGCGGCGGCACACCCGCCTTCGCTCGTCGAACGTCGGCGGGCACGCCGTCGCACGGGGCCCGCTCGACAGCGCCGGCAAGCGCGCCGCGTTCGCGCTCTTTTACGCGCCGCTCCATTTTCTGGCCGCCTCGCGCGTCATCGAGTCGCTGCCGGACGCGACACAGCCGCCACCCACAGCAATCCTCGACATCGGCTGCGGGACCGGCGCCGCCGGCGCCGCGTGGGCCGTTGCCGCGGGCGGCTCGCCTCTCGTCTCGGGGATCGATCGTCACCCGTGGGCCGTTGACGAAGCACGCTGGACCTACCGCACACTTGACCTGCGGGGCACGGCGCGGCAGGCAGATGCTGCGCGCCTCCCGCATATCGCGAAAGGCGCCGCCGCGATCGCTGCCTACGTGCTCAACGAGCTTCCCGGCGAGGTTCGCGCGCGCACGGAAGAACAGTTGTTCGGCGCGGCCGCGCGCGGCGCCCGCGTGCTGATTCTCGAACCGATCGCGCGGGGCGCAGCGCCGTGGTGGGATGAGGCCGCCGAACGCGCGCGTCAGGCCGGCGGTCGCGTAGACGAATGGCGATTTGCGGTGGACCTTCCGCCCCTGCTGCGGACGCTGGACAAGGCGGCCGGGCTGAACCATCGTGAGCTGACGGTGCGCTCGCTCTGGCTGCCCGGCGCGCGATGAGGCCGGCTTCGTGCCGGCCGGCGCTCAATACTTCGTCGTGCCCTGGGCCGTGCCCGTGCCCGACGTGCCGCGCGTGCTCCGGGTGTTGCGGTCGAGGTTGTCCTTGATCTGCTTCGCGCGATCGAGATGACGCTCGACCGTCGGCAGAACGTCGGCCGCCCACTGGTTGACGCTCGTCGTCACGTGGTTGTCGCTCGCCTCCGGCTTCACCGTCGCCGGGTTCTCGGGGTTCTTCCCCGTGACGCGGTCGCCGAGGCTGCGGTTCTCGTCGACGCGCGACCGGAGATCGCGCACCGCGTCCTCATGGCCGTCCACCATGGCGCTCATGTACTGCTTGTCGAAGTCGGCGCCCCTCAGGTTCATCAGCTTGTCCATGAGCTCCCTGTGCTTGTCGTCGACCTTCGCGTCCTGCGGGATCGCAGCGGTCGAGGCAATCTGCTTCAGCTGATCGCCGGCCTTGGTGTGGTCGTCGATCATCATCTGCGCGAATTGTTTGACCTCGGGGCTCGCCGCGCGATCCTTCGCCAGCCGCGCCAGATCCACTTCAGCCATGCCGTCGGAGAGCATATGGTTGACGAAGTTCTTGTCGCTCGTGCTGACGCCCGCGCCCGCGGTTCCCGTGGTGCCCGCTTCGTTGCTCGTGGCAATCGTGTTCGACGTGTTCGACGTCCGGCTGTTGCAACCCGCCATCAGGCCGGCCGCGCACGCCACTACCAGGAGACCCTTGAATTTCATAGGCCCTTTCCTCCCATAGCTGAACGGTGTCCGAATCAAACCACCGTTCCGACGCTGCAAACCCGCTGACGTCAACGGACCTCGAACTCATGCGTGTTATTCTCGGTGTTTTGTGACGGCATCATGACGGCAGCCCGATCCGGCGCGGCCGGGTCCCCGCGACTGTTTCCGCTCACGCTGACCGCAATCGGCGTCGTCTACGGCGACATCGGTACGAGCCCGCTCTACACGATCCGTGAGTGCTTCTACGGGCCGCATGGCTTCGCGCCGACGCAGGAGAACGTCCTCGGCGTCCTGTCGCTCGTCGTCTATTCGCTCGTCCTGATCATTTCGATCAAGTACATCGCCATCGTGATGCGCGCGGACAACCAGGGGGAAGGCGGCATCCTCGCCCTCACCTCGCTCATCCCCTCGCGCGCGATCGTCGCCGGCGCGGCGCCGGTGCTCGTGCTGCTCGGCGTGTTCGGGGCGTCGATGCTGTACGGCGAGGGCATCATCACGCCCGCCATCAGCGTCCTCTCCGCCGTGGAGGGCCTGCAGGCCGAGACGCCGCTCTTCGAACCCTACCTGGTCCCGATTGCCGTCGTCATTCTCGTCGTGCTGTTCGTGTTCCAGCAGTTCGGCACCCATCGCGTCGGCGGGTTGTTCGGGCCGATCATGCTCGTCTGGTTCGTGACGATTGGCGTCCTCGGCATCGTCTGGATCGTTCGCGCGCCGGTCGTGCTCACCGCGCTGAACCCGTTGCATGCGGTGACGTTCTTCCGCGTGCACGGCGGTCCGGGGGTCCTCGTCCTCGGCGCCGTCGTGCTCGCGGTCACGGGAGCGGAAGCCCTGTACGTGGACATGGGCCACTTCGGAAAGCGGCCCATCCGCCTCGCGTGGTTCACGATCGTGTTCCCGGCGCTCGTGCTGAACTACTTCGGGCAGGGCGCCCTGCTGCTGATCGACGGCGCGGCCGCGCGGCAGCCGTTCTTCCTCCTCGTTCCGGCGTGGGGCCTGCTGCCGCTGGTCGCGATCGCGACGGCGGCGGCCATCATCGCGTCGCAGGCGCTCATCTCCGGCGCCTTCTCGCTGACGCAGCAGGCGATCCAGCTCGGGTACGCGCCGCGCCTCGACATCGAGCACACCTCGTCATCCGCGATGGGCCAGGTGTACGTCCCGCAGGTGAACTGGGCGCTGATGATCGCGACGATCGTGATCGTGATCGGCTTCGAGTCGTCGAGCGCGCTCGCGGCCGCCTACGGCATCGCCGTCACGCTGACGATGGTCATCACGACGATCCTGCTGTGCGTGGTCGCGACCGAACGGTGGCGCTGGGCGAGGCCGGTCGTGTTCGGCGGCGGCGCGATCTTTCTCGCCGTCGATCTCACCTTCTTCGGCGCCAACCTCGTGAAGGTGCTGCAGGGCGGCTGGCTGCCGCTCATCATCGGCACCTGCACCTTCACGATCATGACGACGTGGAAGACCGGGCGCCGCATCGTCGCCGAGCGGCTGACCGCCCGCGCGATCCCGATCGACCACTTCATGGACGTCATCGTCGCGTCGCCCCCGGTTCGCGTCCCGGGCACGGCGGTCTTCATGACCGCGCAGCCGCGCGGCACGCCGCCGGCGCTCGCGCACAACCTGCGGCACAACAAAGTCATGCACGAACACGTCGTGATCCTCACCGTGTCGACCGCGCCGGTGCCGCACGTCGCCCCCGACGAGCAGCTGACGTGCGACGCGCTCGGCCAGGGCGTGTTCACCATGCGCGCCGTGTACGGGTTCATGGAGGATCCCAACATCCCCGACGCGCTGAGGTCCGCGCAGCACCGCGGCCTCGAGATCGACGCGGATGACGTGACCTATTTCCTGGGACGTGAGACGATCCTCGTGACGCATCGCCGCGGCATGGCGATGTGGCGCGAAAAGCTCTTCGTCCTCATGACGCGCAATGCGGTCCGCGCGACCGCGTTCTTTCGACTCCCCCCCGAACGCGTCGTGGAGCTCGGCGTGCAGGTTGAGATCTGACCGATGACCACGACGGCGACGATGACCCACGTTGCGGCGCCTTCCGCCCGCGTCGTCCCGCTCACGCTCACCGCCCTCGGCGTCGTCTACGGCGACATCGGCACGAGTCCTCTCTACACGATCCGCGAGTGTTTCTACGGCACCCACGCGGTTGCCGTCACGCCCGAGAACGTCCTCGGCGTGCTGTCGATGGTGCTGTACGCCCTCTTCATCGTCATCTCGATCAAGTACATCGCGATCGTGATGCGCGCGGACAACCAGGGGGAAGGGGGCATCCTCGCGCTCACGGCGCTCATACCGGCGCGCGGCTCGGCGGCCGCGCGCAGGGCGAGGCCGGTCCTCATCGGCCTCGGCATCTTCGGCGCCGCGCTGCTCTACGGCGACGGCATGATCACGCCCGCGATCAGCGTGCTCGGCGCCGTCGAGGGCCTGCAGGTCGAGACCCCCCTCTTCGCGCCGTACGTCGTCCCGATGTCGGTGGCGATCCTCGTGGTCCTCTTCCTGTTCCAGAAGTACGGCACGCACAGCGTGGGACGCCTGTTCGGACCCATCATGGTGGTCTGGTTCGTCACGATCGCCGGCCTGGGCGTCAGCTGGATCGTGCGCGAGCCGGGCGTGATCGCGGCGATCAACCCGGTTCACGCGGCCAGGTACTTCCAGGCGCACGGCATTCCCGGCATCGCCGTCCTGGGCGCCGTGTTCCTCGCGGTCACGGGGGGCGAAGCGCTGTACGCCGACATGGGACATTTCGGAAAGACGCCCATCCGCATCGCGTGGTTCGCGCTCGTGCTCCCGGCGCTGGTGTTGAACTATTTCGGCCAGGGGGCCCTGCTGCTGCTCAACGGCGAGGCCGCGCGGCAGCCGTTCTTCCTGCTCGCGCCGTCGTGGGCGCTCTTCCCGCTGGTCGGCATCGCGACCGCCGCCGCCATCATCGCGTCGCAGGCGCTCATCTCCGGCGCCTTCTCGCTGACGCAGCAGGCGATTCAGCTCGGGTATGCGCCGCGCCTCGACATCGAGCACACCTCGTCGCACGAGATGGGGCAGGTGTACGTGCCGCAGGTGAACTGGGCGCTGATGATCTCCACGATTCTCATCGTCATCGGCTTCGGCTCGTCGAGCGCGCTGGCCGCCGCCTATGGCATCGCGGTCACGATGACGATGGTCATCACGGCGCTGCTGCTCCATGTCATCGCCGTGGAACGGTGGAAGTGGCCGCAGCCGCTGGCGCTCGCGATCACGTTCGTCTTCCTGACGATCGACCTCACCTTCTTCGGCGCCAACCTGCTGAAGCTGTTCCAGGGCGGCTGGCTGCCGATCCTGATCGGCGCCTGCATCTTCACGGTCATGACGACGTGGAAGACCGGCCGCCGCGTGGTCGCCGAGCGCCTCGTCGCCCGCGCGATTCCCATCGATCATTTCCTCGAGGTGATCACGGCGGCGCCGCCGCTTCGCGTGCCCGGCACCGCGGTCTTCATGACCGCGCAGCCGCGAGGCATTCCGCCGGCGCTGGCGCACAACCTCCGCCACAACAAGATACTGCACGAGCACGTCGTCGTGCTGACCGTCAACACCGCGCCGGTACCCCACGTGGCGGACGACGAGCGCATCACGGTCGATTCGCTCGGCTTCGGCATCTTCAGCGTCCGGCTGGTGTACGGGTTCATGGAAGACCCGCACGTGCCGAACGCCCTGCACGCGGCGGGCGCGCTCGGCCTGGACATCGACCTGACCGACATCACCTATTTCCTGGGACGCGAGACGATCCTCGTCACGGGCCGCCGGGGGATGGCGAGATGGCGGGAGAAGCTCTTCGTCGTGATGACGCGCAACGCCGTCCGCGCGACGGCGTTCTTCCGCCTTCCGCCCGAGCGCGTGGTCGAATTGGGCGTGCAGGTCGAGATCTGATTGCGCGCCGTCAGACCGCTGCGCCCGCACCAATCTGCGACGTGCAGTTCGGGCAGCGAGTCGCCTTCACCGCTATCGCCGACACGCAGTACGGGCATTCCTTCGTTGAAGGCGGCGCGGCCTCTTCCGCGGTCTTCATCCGGTTCACCTGCTTGACGAGCAGGAACACCGCGAACGCGACGATCACGAAGGTGATGATGTCGTTGATGAACTGGCCGTACGCGACGACCGGAATGCCCTTCGCCTTCGCGTCGGCGAGCGAGGCGGGCACGCCCTTGGTGGAGTCGAGCACGAAGAAGAGGCTGGAGAAATCGATCCGGCCGAGGACGAGCCCGATGGGCGGCATGATGACGTTCTCGACGAGCGTCGTCACGATCTTGCCGAAGGCGGCGCCGATGATCACGCCGACCGCGAGGTCGATCACGCTGCCGCGGTTGATGAAGTCGCGGAACTCTTTCGCTACAGCCATGGGGCGCATTATGCCCAATCTCGTCGTTCGTGGGGCACCCCTTTACGGGGTGCCCTTCGGGGGGCGCCGTCCTTACCGCTGCGTCACCGCCGCCTTCGCCACGACCACCCAGGACGTCGACGCAGCCGCGTTGTAGTAGTTGACGAACCGTTTCGGCTCGGGCGCGTCGTACGCCTCGAGGTTGTGCGCCCAGCGGAAGCCGATCGACTGGTAGAGCAGCTCGACCTCCACCTGGAAGGGACCTCCGCCAGCCGGGGCATCGACCGAGTACCGGACGCGATCGCCGTCGCCCGTGAAGTTCCCGTCCTGCGCGGCCGCGCCGTAGACGCCGATGTCCTTGTCCGCGGTCGCCTTGTCGAAGCCGCGCGGCAGCAGCCGGTTGTCCTTCAGGTAGTGCGTCGCCGACAGCAGGCCGGTCGTCGGCTGGTTGCTGGCGTCGCCGAGGATCGGCTCGTAGATCTGCACCTGGTCGGCCGCGGTGATCTGGTCGTAGTGCGGTTCGTACTTCTGCGGATCGGCGTCGTTGTCGTTGCCCGCGATCGAGCCTGCGGGGCTGACCGCGCCCGACTCGAACACCGGCCTCCCGTCGCCATCGCGAACCGTGAAGTGGAGCCACGTGCGGCGGGCGGGGTACCCGGTCGGGAACTTGTGGCCCGCGAGGTTCTTCACGTCCACGTCGACGTTCAGCGTGCCGCCGGCGAGCTCCGTTCGAGCGATCGAGATCGTCGCCGTCTCCTCCTGCAGCTGGCGGATGGTCGCCTTGGCGGTCGCCTCGAGCTCCGACGGGAGCGCGGTGACGCCGAGCTCCTCGCGGTAGCGATTCAGCATCCGGACGACGAATGCGTTGCCCCCGACGAAGAGGTGCCGGTGCAGGCCCTCGCGGTAGTCGCCGAAGACCGACGAGATGCGCGCCTTCTCCTTCACTTCCGGCATGTGACACGACTGGCACGCCTGCGCGCTCTGGCCCTGGCTGTACGAGCTGTGCTGCCACTCCTGGAAATTCATCTGCTCGGGAAAGGCGCCGGTATACAGCGTGTGGCACGTGGCGCAGAGCTCGGACTGCTGGAGGTGGGTGGCCTGCATCTGCTGGAAGCCGGTCACCGATCGCATGATGGTCTTGCGCCCTGCGTCGATCAGGAACGGTCCGAAGATGACGCGGTTGCCGTCGGCGGGCGTCGGCCGCATCGTGAAATTCGCGTTGAAGTTGTCGCGCGTGCCGAGGCCTTCGTCGGAGATCTGGTGGCAGACCGTGCAGGACACGCCATCGGCGGCGAGCTTGTGGAGCTCCGAATTGTCCTTCTTGTTGATCGGCAGCTGCGCGAACACGTCGGTCTTGCGGCCGGCGGCCTTCGAGACCTTCTGCAGCATCGGCATGTGGCACGCCGCGCATTCGGCCTGGATCTCGTCCGCCTGCATCGGATGGTCGATCGTTTCGCGCCTCACGCCGGCCTGCCAGTAGGGGTCGCGTCCGGAGTTGGCCATCATCGTCGATCGCCACGTGGCGCCGATCGAGACGTCCTCGCCGGTCGGCGTCGTGAGCACGTTGTGGCACGCGACGCAGTTCTCGGACGGCGTGAACAGCGACTCGGGATGCGCGGTCGCCGCCGCGGGAACCTGGCGAGCGCCCGGCAGCGGCGGCGTATTGCCCTGCCCCCGGGGCGGCGCCTGCTGCGCGCGCGGCACCGCCATGAAGAAGGCGAACAGCCAGATCGCCGAGGCGAGCGGGAGGATCCGGGTCATCGACACCTCACGCGTCAATGCCAGTACTGGAACAGGCCGCCGTCGAACCAGTCCCAGATGAAATAGGTGAGGAACTGCGGATGCCGTCCTTGCCGTTCCGTCGCCGGAATGGCGACGCCGACGCTGAGCAGCACGTGCTGCAGCTTGCTGAGCGACACCTGCATCTGCGGCACGATGTCCATTTCGAGCTCGCCGCCGGACGCGCGCGCGGTCACGACTTCGGCCATCGGCGTCCACGATCGCCCGAATCCGTGGTCGACCGCGTAGGTGTAACCGTAGACGCCGCGCAGGAACGTCTCGCGCGGCCGTGTGGCCGTGTCGGTGGGCAGCTCGATCCCGCCGTGCATCTGCAGAAATCCGTTCGCGCCGATCCCCTTGGCGAACATCGCGAACGGCTCCCACACCGTCACTCCGCTGCCGAGGCCGCGCTCCTCTTTGCCCGTCGGAAGCGTGACCGCGCCGCCGGCCGCGAAGATCGCCGCGTGATCGAGACTGGCCCAGAAGCTCCGGCGCAGCGCGAACTCGACGTCGCCGAGCCCTTTCACCCAGCCGCCGGACGGCGAGGTCTGCTGGAAGTCGAGCGGGATCGTGATTTCGTACTGGCTGCGCTGCCTGATGCGGTGCTCGTAGACGAGCTGGTTGCCGACCGCCCGGGCGCCCTTTGTCGTGATGGCCGTCGTCCAGACGGTCTCGCTCTCAGGGAACGCTTTCTCGGTGAAGAACGCGCGCGGGAAATTCAGGTCGCCGCGCGGCCACGTCGGATCGTCGCAGAGCGTCCAGAGGTACTTGACGACCGACTCGATCTGGTCGTCGGACAACGCGTCAGCGAATGCCGGCATGTGGTGATCCAGACCGCGGATGGGACCGCCGCGATGGACGACTGAATTCCAGTCGCCGAACGGCTCGACGGTGTTGGTCGGGCAGTCGGTGAAGTCGGGCAGCGGCGCGGCAAAGCCGATCACGCTCTGCGGCGAGCCCTTGCCATCGGGCCCGTGGCAGGTCGCGCAGTTGTTCTTGAAGATGTACTCGCCGTCGGCATCGGGCGGAAGGGCGTTGGCCAGCGATGTCGGCGGCGTCGTCGCGTCCTGCGCCGCGTGGAGCGTGATGGCTCCCGCGACGCCGGCGTAGACGATCGCCGCCGCGGCGATCGAGGCGAGGCCCTTCGGCGCCATTTACTTGTTGACCGGAACGAACACGTACTGCTCGAGCCGCGCCAGTTCCGTGTTGTCGACGTACTTGCCGATTTCACGGTGGAACTGCGCGAGCGCCGTGTACGGGCGGTACTCCTTGAACTCCCGGAGCATCCGGTTGCCGATGCCGGGAATCAGCAGGATTTCCTCGTCGGTCGCGGTGTTCAGGTTGATCGGCACGAACAGCTTCCCGTACAGCTCCGTCCGCTGTTCCTTCGACAGCGAGCCGAGCGCGGTGTCGAGATCCTTGATGGTCTTGAACGGCCGCTTCGCGAGGACGGCCTTCGCGAGCGTCGCGTTCATGTGCGGCAGCTTCGCGAGATTGGCTTCGGTGACGAGGTTGGCATCGACGATCGTGACGGCCTTGCCGGCCTGCGCGTGCGCCGGGCGCGCGGCGCCGGCCACCGCCAATGCCAGGACGAGAGCTCCAACCATCTGTTTCATACCCTTGTCTCCTGGCGGTTGCGCCCGCCGTCTGCCGAAGGATGCCGGTAGGCGTGCGCGAGCCCCACGAGGCCGAGCAGCACCATCGACCCGGGAGCGAGCACCGGCGTTGCCCCCGCAACTGTCTTACGAACGAACGTCCATCCGCGTTCACTCGGGTTGAGCTCGCGCTCGAACTCGACATTGCCGTCGTAGTGCAGGCCGACGCCGAGGACGCCGAGCGCGATGAAGGCCGCCATCAACGCCTGCAGCGTCCGCACGCTCGCCACTCCGGGGGAGGAGGCGTGCCAGATGAGGACGGGCACGGAGGCGGCGAGACACACGAGCGGAATCCATTGCGCCGGCATGTCGATGTGCCGGAGCAGGATCAGCTCGCTCGAGGTGCCGATCACGCCGGTCGCGAGCGCGGCCAGCAGCAGTGTTCTGATCGCAGCGAGAGTGTCCGACTCCGGCGAGGAACCATGAACCATGGAAGCGCGGGCGCCGACGCTCACAGTAGCGCAAAGGGGTGTGCCGCTGAAAGCTTGCGAGCGAGTCTCAGAATCAGTATCCGATCGAACGGCGCGGACCCTTCCTCAGCAGCGCGGACCCTGTGGGTCCGCGATCATCGAAGAAGCCGCCCCGCGACGGACGGATCGCCGTCGTTGGCCGGCGGCGTGACGCCGAGGATCTTCGCGAGCACGTTGTAGAGGCTGACGTTCTCGAACGGATCGACGGTGACCCCGCGCTTGAACGCCGGGCCCGCGGCGACGAAGATCGCGCGCATCGACATCAGTTGCGGGTCGTAGCCGTGCGTGCCCCGCAGGCCTCCGACCGTGCGCGCGGCGATGTTCGCGACCGACACGCGCCGCAGCACCTGCCATCCTTCGTCGGCAACGCCGAGAATCGGCGGCACGCGCGGATGATCGCGATAGTGCCAGCGCTCCGGCGTGTCGGCCCGCGTGTAGACCTTCAGGTGCGGGTTGGCGCCTGCGAGCCGCCGATAGACCTCGTCCTCCCTGCCGGCCTTGGGAAAGAGGCCGAGCGTCGGATTGATGTCGGAGATGGTGACGTCGTCGAGCGGGATGTAGTCGTCGACGATGACGATCCGGTTGTCGTCCACCGCGGCCATGCCGTGGTCCGACACGACGACGATGTTGACGCGGTCGAGGATCCCGCGTCGCGCGAGCCCGTCGGTGAGTCGTCCGAGATAGCCGTCGTCCCGAACGATCGCGTCGCGGACGGCCTGCGAGTCGGGGCCGCGATCGTGTCCGGCGCTGTCGGTATCCTCGAAATACAGCGTGAGCAGGCGCGGCCGTTGCGGCGCGGGGCGATCCAGCCACGAGAGGATCTGGTCGACGCGCGCGTTCGCCGGCTTGTTTTCGTTGTAGGCCTCCCAGTAGCGCGGCATCACGCCGTCATGAGGCGCTTCCGACCCGGGCCAGAACATCGTCGCAGAGTGCGCGCCGGAGCGTTCGACGAGCGTCCAGAGGGGCATGCCGCCCCACCACATCGGATCGCGGACCTCGTTCGCCTTCGTGATGGCGAAGAGGCGGCCCGTCGGCGGATCGAAGATGTTGTTCGCGACGACGCCGTGATGGCCGGGATAGAGGCCCGTGACGATCGAGTAGTGGTTCGGAAAGGTCTTCGACGGAAAGACGGGGATGAGGTTCCGCGCGTGAACGCCGCGCGCCATCAGGCGGCGAAGGTTCGGCGTCGGCACCTTCGACGGGTAGTCCCAGCGGAACCCGTCGAAGGAGATCAGGATGACCGTCGGCTGCAGATCGGCGAACGGATCGGATTGACGTTGCGCGATCGTGACGCCGGCGGCGAGCGCCAGCGCGAGGGCGAGCGTGACAGTCGTCGCCAGGACGGAAGCGGGCCGCACGTCAGTCGAACTCGACGCGAGGCGCGGCCGGCGCGGCGCCGAGCGTCCCGGCCGTGATCGTGGCCTTCGCGTAGTTCTCCCCCTTGATCGGTGCGCCGGCGAGCCGCCGGAGCAGCGTCAGCTGGCCCGTGTGCGTCAGCGCATCGGCAACCGGCCCCTGGAACAGGCGCTCGGCCGACCATCCGAGCGGCTCGTCGGAGTCGAGATAGGCGTCGAACGCCTGGAGCGCGGCAAAGAACCGCGTGAGCTCCTGGTCCCACGGCAGCGGCGTCGAGTCGCGCCAGGCGTGCTCGCCGCGGGCGAGGCAGAGAGCCCAGTCGAAGAGGTCGCCCATGTGCGCGAGGATCTGCGCCGGAGTGCGCGTGCCGACGGCGACGGTGAAGTCGGCGAAGTGGGCCGGCGCGTCGCGCAGCGCCTTGCCGGCGCGGTACGCCAGCGTCGCGACGGTGTGCCGGAGGAGCTGCCGGTCAGGAGCCATCAGGAGATTATAGGAGCCGAAGCGGACATACAATCCTCCACGTGCGTCGAGAGGTGCTCGCGGCTCTGCTCCTCCTCTACGCCGGCGGCCCCGCCGCGGCGCAGACGGCCCCTCATCGTCCTCTCGCCATCGTCGCCGAACTCGACGGCATCATCCACCCC
>Ga0137419_10000154_pt1 | contig 20875 bp, 23 predicted proteins | sample CZODoug3_1_2_16f_FD_108279 | JGI IMG/M metagenome (GOLD analysis project Ga0137419, IMG submission 108279) | Vadose zone soil fungal communities from Angelo Coast Range Reserve, California, USA - CZODoug3_1_2_16fungal (Illumina Assembly) | ecosystem: Environmental > Terrestrial > Soil > Vadose... | reverse complement strand
TACGAAATCGTCTGCACCCAGCTCTGCGGCCTCGGACACTACAACATGAAGGCCTATCTAAACACCCTCTCGCAGGAAGACTACGACAAGTGGCTGAAGGACAAAGCAGCACAGCAGTAGAAAACTTAGTCCCCTAAGGAAGACCGACATGGCAGAAGCCTCCGCCCACGTAGTGCAACACGGACCGCCGACTACGTTTCTCAGGAAGTACGTTTTCAGCGTCGACCACAAAGTCATTGGCAAGCAGTATTACGGGCTCGCCCTCGTCGCCGTCTTTGTCGGCATGTTTCTCTCCTGGCTCATGCGCCTGCACCTGATCAACCCCAACGGAAAGATCTGGGGATTGCACTACCTCTCCGCCGTCGGCGCTCCCGGCGACGTCATGACCCCGGAGTATTACCTCTCCCTGCTAACCATGCACGGCACCCTCATGGTCTTCTTCGTCCTCACCAACGCCCCCTTTGCTGCCTTCGGCAACTACTTCCTCCCCATCCAAATCGGCGCCGAGGACATGGCCTTCCCCCGCTTCAACATGATGTCCTTCTGGACAACCTTCCTAGCTTTCTGTTTCCTGATCTCCGCTTTCTTCGTACCCGACGGCCCGCCCATCTCCGGCTGGACCGCTTATGCCCCGCTCAGCGCAGTCGGCTCTGACGCCGGCCCCGGCCTCGGCATGGGACAAACCCTCTGGGGCCTCTCCATCTTCACCTTCTGCATCGGCTCCCTCCTCGGAGCCCTCAACTTCATCGCCACCACCCTCGACCTGCGGGCCAAGGGCATGACGCTCTCCCGCATGCCCATCCCCTCCTGGGCCTGGTTCATCACCTCTTGCATCGCTCTGCTCGCATTCGCCGTTTTGCTCCCGGCCTGCCTGCTCCTTATCCTTGACCGCGTGGCCGGCACCAGCTTCTTCATTCCGGCGGGCCTGGTCATCAGCGACAAGCTCCAACCCCACGCAGGAGGCTCGCCCCTACTCTGGCAGCACCTCTTCTGGTTCTTCGGACACCCTGAGGTCTACATCGCCATCCTGCCCTCGATGGGCATCGTCTCGCACATTCTCATCAACAGCATGCGCAAGCCGCTGCTCAGCCACAAGGTCGTCATCAATTGCATGATCGCCATCGGCTTTCTCAGCTACATGGTCTGGGGACACCACATGTTCGTTAGCGGCATGAACCCGTACTCGTCGCTGGAATTCACCTTCCCCACGCTGGTCATCACCATCCCCGCCACAATTCTGACGCTCATCTGGCTGGCTAGCCTCTATGGCGCCAAACTCCGCATCACCACAGCTTCCCTCTTCGCCCTCGGCTTCATCTCCATGTTCGTAAGCGGCGGCGTTAGTGGCCTGTTCCTGGCGCAGCCATCCATCGATATCTACCTGCACGCCACCTATTTCGTCGTAGGCCATTTCCACATGGTCATGGGCGTCGCTTCCCTGTTCGGCGTCTTCGCCGGAACCTACTTCTGGTTCCCCAAAATGACCGGCCACATGATGAGCGAGACCCTCGGCAAGATCCATTTCTGGATCACGTTCGTCGGTGCTTACTGCATCTTCATGCCGTTCCATTATCTGGGCCTGGCGGGCAACGTCCGCCGCTACTCGGCCTTCACAGACGACTTCCTCCTCCCCCTCATCCCGGTCCACAAGTTCATCACCTACGCCGCCATCCTCACCGGCCTCGGCCAGATGATCTTCCTCTACAACCTCATCTCCAGCCGCTTCAAAGGCGCCCCAGCTCCAGAGAATCCCTGGGACTGCACTTCGCTCGAGTGGTCCGTCCCATCGCCTCCGCCGTGGGATAACTTTGGCGGAAAGCATCCCGTCGTCTATCACGACCCCTATCAATACAACGTCAAAGGCGAGTCCGGGCGGGACTTCGTAATGCAGACCTCCTCGGAAAGAGTGGCGGAAGCATAGCAAGATGGCAACGACGACTCACAATCCGGCCACCGGAAGTCCCGGCGGCAATTCGACCGGCGGCAACGTCCCAGGAGACATGGACCTCCGCGCTCTGCTCGACCCATCCGGCGAGCCCTCGCGCACGGGTGTCTGGGTAGCCCTTGCGGCCATCACCATGATGTTCGTAGCCTTCACCAGCGCCCTGTTCGTCCGTGAAGGCTCATCCTCAACGGACTGGCATCACCTAGCCATCCCAAAAATCCTGTTCTTGAATTCGCTGGTGCTCGTGGCCAGCAGTCTCACCCTGGAGCTAGCGCGGCGCCACGTGGCCGCCTTCGCCCGCGGACTCACGGATGACGTTGCGGGCCCGCTTCGTTGGCTCTACGGCACTCTAGCCCTAGGTATTCTCTTCGTCGCCGGACAATACCAAGCCTGGCTCGGCCTCCGGGCCCAAGGTCTGTTTCTAGCCAGCAATCCCAACAGCTCGTTCTTCTACGTCCTAACGGGAGTCCACGTAGTCCATGTCCTCGGCGGCCTCGGCGGTTTGCTTTATGTGATCAACCAGCTCGACCGTCCGGTCTTAGCCTTACGCCGCAGCACCCTTGATTCCACGTCATACTACTGGCACTTCATGGCTGGCCTCTGGATTTACCTGCTCTTCATCATTTGGATCAAACTATGAATACACTAAGAACGCAGCCATCGTACGCCGCAAGCGGAGGAACCTTGAGCGAAGCGAATGTGGTGATGGGAGGGCACGGCAACGACGCCATGGAAGCTCGTCCCTTCGCTATTCCATCGAAAAAACTGGTGATGTGGCTGTTCATCATCTCGGACGCCGTTACCTTCGGCGCCATGCTCTTCGCCTACGGCTACCTCAAGAACGCCAGCCCCGACTGGCCCGCACCCTTCAGGTTTTATCCCAGCATCTTCAACGTGCTCCTCATGACCTTCGTTCTGGTCAGCAGCAGCCTGACCATGCTCATCGCCGTGCGCCACGCCAAGGCGGGCGACAAGACCAAAGCCATCCGTTGGACGTACCTCACTGCGGCGCTCGGTGTACTTTTCGCGGTGCTGCACCTGCGCGAATGGTCCGGCCTGACGGCGGAGGGCGTGCACATGTTTTCCAACCCGTGGGGTTCCCCCATGTTTGGCGCGACCTTCTACTCCATCACCGGGTTGCACCTCATCCACGTTCTCGGCGGCGTCATCGCATTGACCGTGGTGGGCACCCGCTTTGGCACGGGCCGCTACACCGCCGCGGACCTGGAACTGGGCGCTCTTTACTGGCACTTCGTCGATCTGGTCTGGATGTTTGTCGTGCCGATGGTCTATTTGATGAACATCGCGCGTTAACTTCTATATGCCGCTACATTGGGGAGGAGCATACGTGAGTCCTAACGCAACGCTGAATTCAGCCTTGGCCGTGGATCGACAGACAAAAGATCGATTGACTAAAGACCTAATTGTGTACGGAATCATCCTGGCCATCGCAGGGCTACAGGTTCTGATGGCCTACCACACGGCGCCCGGCAAGCAATTGCTGGTCCAGATGCTTGCCCTGGCTCTGGTGCAAGGCGGCATCGCCGTTGCCTTCTTCATGCATTTGCGCGACGAAAAACGCGGCCTCATTCTCGCCCTAATTCCCACAACCATCTTCGTTTTGGTTATGATGAATATGATCTGGTCCGACAGTTTCCGTCTGTTCCGGATGCACCCATAAAAAAGAAAGGCTGTCATGCTGAGCGGAGCGATGAATCCCCACACCTTCGATGTCGCACGACCATTCTCAAATGCTGCTGCGAGTCACAGCCGCGAAGCTGCGAAAGAGTACTCACTGGCACAGCCGAGAAGACAATGCGCGCTCTAATCCAAAAAACGCTGCTCCTACTGCTCCTGGCCAGCCCCATCGCCGCCCAGAATTGCGCTCTCTGCTACACCCAAGCCGCAGGCAGCGGCTCAAAACTAAAGGCAGGCCTTAGAAGTGGCATCCTGATCCTGATTTTCCCGCCGATGATGATCTGCACAGGCCTAATCGTAACCGCCTACAAACGCCGCAACCGCTTCCATCAACAAGACGTGGTTTCGAAAGATCATTCGGACTTAGGCTGGTGAGGACCGGAGACAATGGAATGAGTTCCGTCACGTTAGCAGTCCCGCAAAACGGCTTCGCCGTCGCGATGCGCGACTACTCCGAACTCATCAAAGCCCGCGTCACCACCCTCGTCGTCGTCACTGCCGCCTGCGGCTTCTTCCTGGGTGCCCGCAAAGGCGGCTTCTCCTCCCTCTCTTGGCAAATGCTGGCCGCCATGATCGGCGTAGGCTTGGTCTCCGGCGGCACTGCCGCTCTGAACGAAGTCATGGAGCGCGACGTGGACGCACGCATGCAGCGCACCGCTCGCCGTCCTCTACCCTCGCGACGCATGAGCATGACACACGGCACCGCAGTCGGCCTGCTCCTCACCCTCGGCGGCTCAGCCTACCTGGGCCTAACCACCAACTGGCTCACCGGCGGCCTGGCTCTCCTGACCGCTACGGTCTACCTCGCGATCTACACGCCCCTTAAACAAATCTCTCCCGTTTGCACCACAATCGGCGCATTCCCTGGAGCCATGCCCGGCGTTCTGGGGTGGGCCGCAGCCCGGGGACGCCTCGACATCGAAGCCCTGGTCCTGTTCGCCATCGTCTTCTTCTGGCAGTTCCCCCACTTCTTCGCCATCGCCTGGATGTATCGCGACGACTACGCCCGCGGCGGCGTCCGCATGATGCCGGTAGTAGAAAACGACGGCCGCCGTACCTCCTGGCGCATCTTGTTTTACTCCATCGCGCTCGTCCCAGTCAGCATGCTTCCGTTCTTCGTAGGCATGTCCGGCGTCGCCTACCTGGTCAGCGCGTTTGTCCTCGGCCTCGCCCTCGTCTACTTCGGCTTCCGCCTAACCCAATCCCGCCTCCAACCCTCCCCCGGCGTAAGCAAACGGCTGGCCCGCCAACTTCTCCAAGCCTCCGTAATCTACCTCCCCATCCTCTTCGCCCTAATGATGATCAACACCGCCCACCCTTAGACTTAACTCAACCCGCTGAAACAAATGCCTGGCACTCCGACTGTAAGGGAGGAATCCCACGACCATTCACTCCGTGGTACCCCATCCAGCTTTCTTCCTGTGCCCCGTCCCCAAGCAGGCCCTCGGAAAGGAAAAGGCTTGTATCCAAGAAAATCTCTGCCATTCCGCCAGCAGTCCCCGGGCCACCAATCCGCGTGACGCTCGTCCCCCTTTCTGGCTGCTCTGTGCAGCCCTCCCCCAGACCTTCCGCTATTCACCAAACCTTGATTCCCCTGTAACCATTCTGTAACCAAGCCCCCCTATCGTTACCTGTCCGGGAGTCCGTATATCTTTTTGAGACGCCCGGCGACTGCAACGTCTGGAAAGGACGGAGACTTTGATGATGAACATGAAAGCAGTACTGACGGCCCTGTTGGCCATCACTCTCACAGCCGCAGCGTCTGCGCAACAAGGACCGGTACCCAAAGGAGTTCCCCATCTGGATCACGTCTGGGTGGTCATGATGGAAAACCACAGCTACTCCCAGCTCCTGAACAACCCCAACGCGCCCTTCACCAACAGATATGCCAAGGCCGCCAATCTCGCCACCAACTACTTCGCTGTCGCGCATCCCAGCTTGACGAATTACCTAGAAACCGTAGGCGGCTCGAACTTCGGCGTGTTGGACGACAATTCTCCGGACTGGCATAACGGCTCCTGCGTTACCAACCTCCAGTCGGCGCCCAACACCGAAGCCTCCGGGAACGCAATTTGTCCAATTACCGGTTCCGGAACCGATGCAGCCACTCCGGCCATCGACACCACGAACGAGAGTCCGGGAAACCCGACGATCAACATCGACGGAGTCCGCTTCTATGACGCCAACGCGAGCACCGTCGGCATGTCCATCGCGGATCAGTTGGCCGCTGCCGGCAAGAGCTGGAAATCTTATCAGGAGAGCCTGCCACCCCAAGGCGCGGACGGCGTCAACAACAGCGACGGCTTCTTTACCAGTTTCACCGACTTCACCCAGATCAACCCACAGCTCACTCCGCCGTTAACGCAAGCCGATCTCGTCGCCCTTTATGCGGTCAAACACAACCCCTTCGTCTACTTCCAGAGCGTGCAGGAAGGCACCGGTGCGTTGAGCCTGAGCCATGCCGTCAGTTTCGAAGGCGACCGCGGATTGTACGGAGACCTCAGTTCAGGTCACGTGCCCACATACTCCTTCATCGCTCCCAACCAGTGCAACGACCAGCACGGTCGTGGCAACGCGGGTGCATTATGCAATTTCGATCCCGTTGCCGACGGATCGCAATCCGGCCTGAACCCGGCTCTCATCCTCAAGGGAGACCAGACCGTGCAGACAATCGTCACCGCGATCCATCGCTCGCCCGCATGGAAGACGGGCCGCAACGCGATCGTCGTTCTCTGGGACGAAAACGACTACAGCCTTGCGCCGAACGTCAACCAGGTCATCACCATCGTCGACACCAATTACGGCCCCCACCACAAGACCAGCGCGAAGTACTACAACCACTTCTCGCTGCTGAAGACCATCGAAGGAGGTTTGGGCCTCGGCTGCCTAGACCACGCTTGCGATTCCAGCGCGACGGTGATGAGTGACCTGTTCGGTTCGAAGGGGGAGTAGCAGAGTAAGACGAAAGCAGAAATTCGCGAGGGTCTATTCAACGGGCTGCGCGCTTGGGCAGCCCGTTTTCTGTTGTGATTCGAATTGGTCATCCCGGCCCAAGCAATTGCTTCGAGAAGCGACTGAGCTGTGGAGGGATCTGCAGCCAACAAGAGGTGTACCAGAAACCTCGGTAGGGGCGCGAGAGAAGGCGGAATCGGGAGCTGCCAACGTTCTTAGTCGGCCAATTCCGGGGCGTCTTTCTCGAACAGTACGCGAAACATTTTGTAGGCGCACAGGGGAATGACGATCACGCAGCCAGCCACGCCAAGGCCGAATATCCAAGAGAGAGAGGGGACAATGATCTTGCTGACTACGAAATCGAACATGCGCAGACGCCTTCCGGAAACCAGCCAAGTTACTTGATTGAAATTATCTCATGCGTGGCCCGGCATGGCACCAAACCAGCCCAGTTTCGGCGAATGCCGGCGAATCCCTAAGCAGAAATAATTGTGATACGTCGCATAGACGCAATGCGTGGCTTCGCCGTGCAGAAAGAGCCTTATCAGGTTAAGATGGAAGGCTCATGGCCTCGCTAGTTCAGTTCGGCGTTCGGGCTCTTGGCGCCGTGTTTTGTCTCGGAATTGTGGGGTCGGCCATGGGGTCGGCCGAGGTCCCGGCGCTGAACACGGCCGTTGGCACCGAGGCTCTCACCGAACCCGACCGCCCGACCATGTAAGCTCTATCCAGAAGATGGCATCCTTCGTCCCCTCAGTCCAAAATCCTTCTGATCGCGTGCGCATCGTTGTTGCCACGTCGATCATGCTCACCTTTATCTCCTACTGGCGCGCCGCCGCCATCGTCCTCAACGACCTCGCTTCCTCCGCATTTTATGCCTGCGGTATCTCCGAGCAGGCCATCGGAAAATCCGCTCCCTGGTTCATCGTGGCGGTCATGTTCTTTTCCTTCGCTGTCCGCGCCGTTTACGTCGAGAGCTGCTCCATGTTCGTCCGTGGCGGCGTCTACCGCGTAGTCAAAGAAGCCCTAGGCGGCACCCTGGCTAAACTCAGCGTCTCCGCGCTGATGTTCGACTACATCCTGACCGGCCCCATCTCCGGCGTGTCAGCCGGCCAATACATAGCAGGCCTCATCAACGAAGTCCTGGCCACCATGAACGCCCACGGATGGCTCCCCAGTGCGCTCCAAGCCATGTTCCACGGCAAGCCGCACATCCCCGAGAATTTCCTCTCGGTGAGCTTCGCCCTCGCCGTAACCATCTACTATTGGTGGGAGAACACCAAAGGTCTGCACGAATCCAGCGAAAAAGCCCTTCGTGTAATGCAGATCACGAGCGTAATGGTCGTGATCCTCCTGTCCTGGTCCGCGATCACTGTCCTCAAGAACGGCTACCAACCTATCCCCTGGCCCACGCCCTCCAACCTGCACTTCAACGACAGCTCGCTCGGCTTCCTCAAGCACACGGACCTCGCCCACCTCATGGGCCTCTTTGGCATCCTTGTGGCGTTCGGCCACTCCGTCCTAGCCATGAGCGGCGAAGAATCCCTCGCCCAGGTCAACCGCGAAATCGCCCACCCCAAGCTCAAAAACCTCAAGCGCGCGGCCATCGTCATCGCCATCTACAGCTTCCTCTTCACCGGACTCGCTTCGCTGCTCTCGGTGATGCTCATCCCCGACGCCGTCCGCATCCCCGTCTACAAAGACAACCTAATCGCGGGCCTAGCGATGTACATGGTGGGCCCGCACGTCCTCCGCCTCGCCTTCCGCACCTTCGTCGTCGTCGTCGGATTCCTCATCCTCTCCGGCGCCATCAACACCTCCATCATCGGCTCGAACGGCGTCTTAAACCGTGTTTCTGAAGACGGCGTCCTCGCCGACTGGTTCCGAGTCCCGCACCGCCGCTACGGCACCAGCCATCGCATTATCAACATGGTGGTGATTCTCCAGCTCGTCACCATCCTCTACAGCCGCGGTGACGTCTACCTTCTAGGCGAGGCCTACGCTTTCGGCGTCATCTGGAGCTTCACCTTCAACTGCCTCGCCATGCTGGTCCTCCGTTTCAAATACAAAGGCGAGCGCGGATGGAAGGTCCCCCCAAACATCACCATCGGGAAAACTGAAATCCCGATCGGCATCGCGTCGGTCTTTTTAGTGCTCTTCTGCGTAGCCGTGACCAACCTTTTCACCAAGTCTGTGGCCACCGTCGCCGGCGTCAGTTTCTCCGCCGTTTTCTTCGTAATCTTCACGGTTTCCGAAAACGTAAACCGCCGCAAGCACGCGCTCGCCGAACTGCAAATGAAAGAGCACTTCCAGCTCCTCCAGCGCGACACCGTCGAAAACGAAGGTCTCGGCATCCGTCCCGGCAGCGTCCTCGTCACCGTCCGCGACTACAACACCATGAATCACCTGAAGTGGGTGCTCGGTCAGACCGAGACGCGCGACCAGGATATCGTCGTAATGTCGGCCCGCATCGCCCAGACCGGTGCCGGAGCCTATGACCTCGACGCGGAACAGATCTTCTCCGACTACGAACAGACCCTGTTCACCAAGGCCGTCAGCATCGCCGAAAGCTTCGGCAAGAAGATCTCACTCCTGGTCGTCCCCGCCGCCGACGTCTGGTCCGCCATCGCCCACACTGCGAAGAACCTGCAATGCTCCGCCGTCGTCGCCGGCCTATCCACTAAGATGAGCGCCGAAGAGCAGGCTTTTAACCTGGGTCGCGCCTGGGAGACAATTCCAGAACCGAAACTTCAGTTTATCCTTCAGGTCGTCCGCCAGGACTGTGGCGTCAGCACCTTCCGCATCGGCCCGCACACGCCTTCGATGAAGAACGAAGACGTCCTCATGGTCCACCGCCTGTGGCTGAACATCACCCGCGAACCGGGCCTAGCTGGACTTCACCATCACGAGATTCTTACCGAAGCGGTAGCCCGCTTCGCCCGCGATTGCACGGGACCGGGCCGCGAGAGCATTCTGGAGGATTTGCGACGCATGGAGGAGGGGCCTGGCACGGCATCCGCAACAATCACCAATGGTGTCGAACCAGTGGCTCAGCGTCCAGGGGCGGCTCCTGAGGCCGACAGTCAGACCTGCGGGCCGCCCAAATAGCTAGCCCCGCGCTGGCGCAGTGGCCTTTATCTCATCGCTGAGCGAGCGGGGCGCCCGCCGCACCGACGCTTTTTCGTCGTCCCCGCCAAACAGTACCTTCACGTCGTCAATTGTGGTCAGGAGCAGGACCAAAACGCTCCCCACCGCCCCAATCGCGAACAGCCCTTCTAGTATCCGTACCGCCACGATCAGCATGAGATGACTCCCGGATATGTCCGTATATCCAGATCACCATGCCAGACGTAAGGAAGGCGTAAGGAGTTCGTAAATAATTCATAAAGACGCTAGGAATATCAGAGACTGTCTGCTTCGCTATTTCATGCAATCGTTTGAAACCACGGGCCTTATTGTGTAGGTCTGTGACCAACCAAGAGAAAGCAGGCGGCGGCCGCGAGGTAAATTACTCCCTTTGCCCCAACCGCGCCAGCGCCGCCAATTGCCGCAAAAACTCCCGCAGCGGCCGCGCCGGCGTCCCCCAAAACACCACGCCCTTGCCCCGCATAACCTTCTTCGGCAGCACCCCGCTCTGCCCGCCCAGAATAACCCCGTCCTCAATCCGCGCGTGATCCCCAATCCCAGCCTGCCCCCCCATCACAACGCCATTTCCAAGCGCTGTACTTCCGGAAATCCCCACCTGCGCCGCCAGCACCACGTCCTCGCCCATTACCACGTTGTGCCCCACATGCACCAGATTGTCGATCTTCGTCCCTCGTCCAATCACCGTCGCATCCAGCGCGCCCCGGTCTAGGGTCGTATTTGCCCCGATCTCTACGTCATCCCCAATGCGCAGTGTCCCCATCTGAGGAAACTTCTCATACCGCCCAGTCTTTGCGTCCCTCACATAACCAAACCCGTCGCTCCCCAAGACCGCTCCAGCGTGCACCACCACGCGATCCCCCAGTGACGTTCCCGGATACAACACCGCCCGGGGATAAATCTCGCACTTCGTTCCCACCACCACTCCGGCCCCAATCACCGCCCCCGCACCAATCCAAGCGCCCGCGCCAATCACCGCGTTCTCACCAATTACCGCCAAAGCCCCAACCGCAACGCCTTCGCCCAGTCGCGCCAACGCATGCACGACAGCCGACTCGTGCACCCCACCCTCTCTCGTACGGCCAGACTCAATCCACGCCGCCACCCTCGCAAAAGCCAGTCGCGGATGTTCCACAATCACTAGCGCCTTGCCTGTCGCCCCCGCAGCAAACTCCCCAGCCAAAATCGCCGACGCACCACCCCGTAGTGCCCTCTCCAGCCCAACCGCCTCCTCCACAAACACCAATTCCCCAACTCGCGTGGCCGTTACACTCGCCACGCCAGTCACCACCGCGGCCGCGTCCCCAACCACCCTCCCGCCCACAAACTCCGCAAGATCTCGCATTGAAATAGACATAATGATCTTGGAACGAACGACTTCACACTTTTCTCTAAAATAACCTCTGTCATCCCGATCGAAGCAGTTGGAGAGCCTGCCGAAGGGGACTTGCTGTATCTCGACTCAGGGCCGCACCGTCGAACCCCCTCTCACTGTACTGCCGGGAATCACCCCGGCGTTGGAGAGGCGCAGCGCTTCAGCGCTGCTATTAAGCCTACTGGAATAGCGGCCATAGCCGCTGAGGTACGGTCCAACACCCTAATACAACCCCTTCTCCCCCTCCGGCCTGGTCTTCCACCTCCGATGCACCCACAACCACTGCTCCGGATACTTCCTGACAAACTCCTCAATTTTCAGCGTAAACCGCCCAGTATTCGTGAAAACGTCCGCGTCATCATCCCCAGTCCTCACCAGTTCCAGCTCCGGATCAAATCGCAACCGGTACTTCCGCAAGACCGAATCCCAAACGCAAAACCCCGGCACCACGGCCGCATCCGTTCTCATCGCAATCCGAGCCAACCCGCTCGCCGTGCACGCCGGAATCCCAAAGAAATCCACAAACACTCCCTGTGGCGGCGTCATATTCGTATCCATCAAAATCCCCACCGTCTCACCTTTCTTCATCGCCCCCAGCAGGCGGCGCACAAAGTTGTCTTTATCCACCGCAGTATTCCCATGCATCGTACGGTAACTCTGCACCAGCCGGTCGACATAAGGATTATCCAACCCCCGCATAACAATCTGCAGCGGATGGCCCTGCAACGAGTGGGCAAACGAAGAAAGCTCCCACCCCCCAAGATGCCCCGTTAAAAACAAGACTCCTTTACCCTTCGCCCACGCTCTCTCAAAATTCTCAAACCCGTCATAAATCACAACCCGCCCGACATTCTCCCGCGTATAAGCGGGAAACAGACAAAACTCCGCCAACTGCCTGCCCATTGAAACAAACACTCCCCGCAAAATGCGCCGCCGCTCTTTCGCAGGCATAAGCGGAAACGCCATTTCCAAATTGCGCAGCCCAACTTTCCTCAGGCGCCCGTACACCCTGTAAACCGCCAGAGCAAACCCAATCGCCACCGCGCGCGCTATCCCCCTCGGTAGCAGACCCAGCGCCCGCACCGCCACCCACAACAACGCATACTCCAGCTTATGTCGCATGGTTTTGGACAGGATAGAGAATCGGCGAAGGTATAACGCCCCTCAGCCCGCTGTCAACCGAGTGTGGGTTCTAAGTTCGGGTACTTAAAGTTGGTGTGGCGCGGTCGTCCTGCCCGCCTGGTCTTGTTCGTTGCAGGACTCGTCGTCCACGCCCTAATTCGCCCAGATCGTATATGCCCAGGTCTGCTCGCCTATTGATGAATCAAGCGCACCGGCACCGCGCTCTCCCCGTCGCTACCCACGGCGGGACTCGCAAGCTGGGCAGTCGCGCTGCAACCCGAAACGTTCGTGATCTGGATCGTTGGATTTCCCCCAATCGTGCTCTCCACAAACGCCTGCACAAATCCGATAATCACAGGAGCTCCGGGCGCAAGGTAGGGACTGCTGGCCCCAGCGTTGTAGACCGGAATCGTCACCACCGACCGGCTTGTCGAAATCACGTCCGACGAGCCAATGGACGCGTTCGACACCAGAGGATTGTTATCCCCAGCCCGAATCTGGAAAGGAAAAGCCGGACCGATCGTATCTTGATTCTGATTGAGGCCCGGCCCTGATGCACCAATCCGGCAGTCCAATTCCGACTGGTTGGCCGCCGCCGTGGGCACGACCGTGGCATCCACGGTCGCCGTGGCCCCACAGGCGACAGAAGTCGGATTACTCACCACCAGATTCCTCTCATAGCTCGTCGCGGCCGCCGAACAAGATGGCCCCATAGCTGTGGGATTCGCCAGGATGATCGGGTAGAACGTGCTCGTCGCGGGAGGACCAACCACTGGATTCGGCGCCGTCAGCGCGGCGCAACCTCCTGGGAGGCAGCCCATATTCAACGTAATCTGCTCCCCAATAATCCCCGTCGGGCCAGGCAGTACGATTCGGCCGTCGGTCGCTGTTCCAGTCGTGTCAATCATCGTGCCACCGTGCTGAGGATCAATATTCGGGATGAGCCATGGCATCACACCCCGGCTCGCTACCGGAACATTCGTCCCGGAGGAATTGAATCCTTCCGCCACTCCACTAGCGGAAACCGTAGCCGCCGCCCGCCCCAGAATCTTGGCGAAAAACAGCGGCAGCGGAGCGCTTTGGAGCGTAACACCGATTTGGGGATTAACACCGAAGCCCGTGCCAGCGCTGCCGATGGTCGGGCATACCGCCGCACACGGCAGGATGACGTGGCTCCCATAGCAAACGTTGCCGACTGGCAGCGTTGCCGCGGCACCGCCAATCCTGCTCGCGAGTACAATCTGTTGCGCCTGCGCCGTCGCCATGGCGCAAGCCGCACCCCATTTCGACGCCGAATTGGTTGGATCAGCGGTAACTCCACCATCCACCAAAGCCTTGGCTCCCGCCAACGCCGCCGCATTGGCCGCCCGCTGTGCATCCGCTTTGGCCACATACAGCGTGACCACATCAATCAAAAGAGCCGCCACCCCGAACAGCGCAAAAATTGAGATGGCCACCAGCGCTAGCGTGATCCCCCGCTCGCGGCGACGTGTGTGAAACCGGGACAATCGATCCATAAAGCTGACTCCTGAAGACTCCAGGGTGCCCATCCTCGCCCCGTTCTGGGTGACAAGGGCGGGAACTTTCTCTGCAAGGGGTCGTTACGGACCCTGCGCTCAAAGTCTCTAATTTAGATTCGGCATCGCAGCATCCACCTTGATGAGCGTGGATCCGGGAAACGTCCCTCCCGGACTCACCAACTGAATCACCTTAGCCAAGCGCCATTGGAACGGATACTCCAGAACCACATGCGTGTAGATCACTTGCACCGTAACTCCTAAGCTTGCCGCCGGCACTACATTCTGCCGCTCTATCGTCAGTTTCAGCGTTCCGGGGCACCCCGTATTTGCACTGTAGACCCACCGGAACGCAGCCGGCGTCGGGACCAGCACTCCTCCTCCCAAGAGGCCGCAATCACTCACCCCCGCACTCAGCAGGCTATTTGCCACCGTATCCCGAAGATTCGCGACCGATCCGCTCACGTTCGTCCCCACATTCGCATTCGACAAATCCCCCGTGCTCTGGCTCGCTCCCGCCCGCGCACACTCGTACACCGCGCTCCCCAATTTCTGCTTCAGACTCAGCGCCCCGCCAAAATCAAATACCGCGTATAGCAGGCCCACCAGCAGCGGCAACGTAAAGGCAAACTCCGCCAGCGTGGCTCCGCCCTCCGCCGCGCGCTCGGAAAACCGCCACCGGCGCATCAGTTTTCACCTTTGACGCGGGCCTGCACCGGCAATTTGAACGCGTAGGTCCGGCGCGAAACATAGGGTGGCGTCGTCGTAACCGAGGGCAACGAAAATCCATAGGGATAAATAAAGCTCACCGACGCGCCGCATACTGGCGAACCACTCGTCGCCGTCCCTAGAACAACGTTCCTCTGTACGCAAACGTTGGGAGATCCCACAGGCGTCTCGCACCCCACCAGGGCGCCGGGGCCAGGCAGCGTGCAGGCTTTGAGCGCCGGCACGGACGTCGGGGGAGTAATCGCAGAGTAATCAATATGCGCTGTGATGAAAACAGCCTGCATCGTAGTTGCAACCTGCGATGGGTCCAGCGAAGCGTTCCCACACGTCGCACAGGACGCACCCGCCGCCGCCTGCGCCCCTTCCAGAGCCGCGCGCTCCATTGTCGAATAAATCATGTACACACGCGCAAACTGTAGGATCCCAAAAATAAGCATGAACACGATCGGCAACACCACAGCCGCTTCGGCAATCTCCGCCGCCGAGCAGTCCAACCACACCCGCCGCAGTTTCTTCCCGACTCGTGCCCACAGCCCATCGATGGCTCCACATTGCCAGAAGCTCACTTCAGTCCTCCGGGCACGCCCAGTTCCGTACCTTCCGTGTCTCCGTGGTGAACCGATCTACACTCCCCACAATTTTGCACCGGCACACCCCACCAGCGCCAGTGCCCAGGCGACTCCAAACGGCACTTTCGCCGTCTCCGGATTCTCCAGTGAAATCGAGCGGTCCGGCCTCTGTAACCGCGCAATCGCCCAAAATATTCGCCCAACATTTCCCAGCGTCTGCCCCAACCGCCCCTGCCAAATCACCATGCCCAGCGCGATCAGGGCATTCACCAGCGCCGCCACAAAAAACACCTGCCACAGCCTATCCACGCCAAGAATCGCCCCCGAAGCCCCCACCAGCTTCCAATCCCCAAACCCGAACGCATGCAAAGCCACAAAGGGAAATAACAGGAGCATAGCCAGACCAAGACCCGCCAGCGATGACCTCGCCCCGGGCAAACCAAAACAAACTGTGCTAAGAATCAACCCCAAAGCCGCCGCAGGCACGGTCAGCCAATTCGGAATCCGCCGGCTCCGCCAGTCCGTAACCCCGGCGATCAGCGCAACTATGGCGGCGAGACTCCAAAGAACATGGCTCCCAGTCATCGCCGTTCGCAGCCCTCGACTTGCCTTTGCCGACAGCCGAGAGCCGACGGCCGACAGCCACTACCGCACCAAACTCGAAACCCCCTGCCGCTCCGCCACCACGCGCTTGGCATTCTCTGCCAGATCCTTGGCCTTCGGCAGCAGTTCCAGACACTTGTTAATCTGCGGATCCCACTCCGCCCGGGACTTCAATCCTTCTTCCTGCCCATAGAGATCCGTCATGATCTCCGCCTTGATATTCGCCTTTACCCAGTCCACCACTTCACCGAACTCCGGCTCGGTAAAGGTCAACTTGTCGTCATCCAAAAACTTCCGGAATTCCAGCAGCAACGCTTCATCCACAACCATATCCTTCCCCGGATGATGAGAAACCGTATAGTGCTTGGCAAAGTTAAAGAACGCATAGTGTTGCAACAACGACTCCTGCAAGTGCGTAGACTTAACCGGCGGAATCTTCACATCCGGCGTAATCCCCCCACCCCCATACACTGTCCTTCCCCCATCGGTAAGCTTAACTTCCCTGTTGGGCCCACCATCCTCCCCTTCATGATTGTAGTAATAGTCGTAGAGGGAGATTGACGAGTAGTCGCGTTGGATTAGGCGGCCGGAGGGGGTGTAGTAGCGGGCGGTGGTTAGGGCTAGGCCGGTGTTTTCGGCGATGTTGTAGACCGTTTGGACTAGACCTTTGCCGAAGGTGGTCTCGCCTACAATTAGGCCGCGGTCGTGGTCTTGGATGGCTCCGGAAACGATTTCGGCGGCGGAGGCTGTGCCACGGTTTACCAGGACTACGAGCGGGTAGTCCTTGCCGCCGTTGCCGTGCGTGGCGTAGTAGCGCTTTTCAGAGGAGGCGCGGCCGTGGTGGCTTACGATTACCTGGCCCTTCTTCAGGAACTTGTCGGCGACGCCTACACCCTCGTTCAGGAGGCCGCCGGGGTTTTGGCGGAGATCGAGGACCAGACCTTTGATGTCGCCGAATTCGTCGAGGGCTTGGGCTACTTCATGCTCGGTGGTTTCCTGGAAGTTGGTCACGTGCATGTAGCCGATGCCGGGGCGGATCAGGAAGTGGAGGTCGACGGAGTAGCGGGGGATTTCGTCGCGGATCACGGCGAATTCGAGGGGCTTTTCGGAGCCTTCGCGGAGCATGGTGATGCGAACCGTGGTGCCTTTGGGTCCTTTGAGCATGTCAGCTACGTCGCTGGTGCTAAGGTTGTCGGCCGCCTTTCCGTCCACAGCGATGATGATGTCGCCGGGGTGGATGCCGGCGCGGAAGGCGGGCGTCCCAAAGAACGGGGCGATGACGATGACTTTGTTGTTGCGCGGGCCGACGGTCATGCCGACGCCGTAGTACTTGCCGTGCTGTTCCTCGCGCATCAGCGAGTACTGCTTGGGATCGAAGAAGCTGGGGTGCGGGTCGAGGACGTGGAGCATGCCGGGGATGGCGCCGTCGTAAATGGCCTTGTCGGCGTTGACGGGCTCGGCGTAGTTCTGCTCGATGACGCGGTACACCTGGGTAAAGCTCATCAGGCTGTTGCTGACATCGCCCTCGGAATTGGCGGAGGGGGCAGTCTCTTTTTGGGCGAAAACAACGCCGATAAGACCGCAGAGCACGAGAACCATAGGAACGACTACGAGCGAGCGCCGGGAACGGCTAGGCATGTCGGAAAGACCTCGTTAGGTGTGGCGGGAGAAGGGAGCCCCAAAACGCCACGATTTCAAGGAAGTATAGCACGTAAACCATTGATGTTTAGATGCGGTGGAAACGCGAAGGTCACCTGAAAGTATAGACAGACTCATGGCTTGCGGACTGCGCGAGACAAGCCACCCAGGCAAGCCAAACAGGGCTCGAATAGGGCACCCTCGAGGGGTTGGGGCGCTGAATTCTTGGATTTTCGCGGGCGATTGAGGCTGGAGGTGCGGGCCGGGGATGAGGGAACTGCAACATCGGCAGTGAATTCCCATCCCTTTGGGGCGCTCCAATAGCACACGGCGGTTTCCTGGTCCGCTCCCCGTAGAGCGACCTCGAACAGCAAGTTGGCCGGGAGCGACACCTGCCCCCGGCCGTTCGACGACCACCGTAATCTGGTCCTGCAGGCGGGGCCGGGCTATCTTTTGGGCATGGCTGACTCTATTAAAGTTGCGGAATGTGCAGAAGTACGCGGGGCTTTCCACTGTGAGCACAAACCCGGGAATCAGGGCAGCGTGGAGAAGGGGCAAGCCGTGCTCTGCGAAGCTTGCAGCGCCCAGCTTGCCAGCGGTGCCCTGTTGGTTGGCGAAGGCTATACGTTGAGGCAAACCGCTTTCGGCGGATGGGTTAAATCCAAGGCAGCAGCGAAGTAGGGATTTCGCGCAAGCGCTGTTCCAGCGTCTTCCGCTCTCTCCGCACGTGGCAGATCGCCCACGGGTGCTGCGCTGGTTACGCCTTAGGGCGCGTTCGCTGGCGGCACAATTTCGTTCATCCGCAAATACTCCGCTATCTGTCCGTAGTGATCGAAGGCGTGGGCGACGGCAAATGTCGCTAGGTTCAGGCGGAGGGATTGGCTGTTCTCCGCGGTCTGCAATATGTTTGGCGAAATCGGGTCCGATGGTTGATCCGGAAGTGGAGCGCCTCAGATCGTAGTCGACTGCCGCGAGGTGCAGAAGACTGTCGGCAAAAGTGCGCTGGTCCTTTTTGAGCTTGTAATCGTACTTGTCTTGAGGAAAATCCTGGGCCCTGGGAACGAGTTTGTTGCCGATGTCGTGCCACCTTTCCAGCGTCTCGTCGGCTCGGAAGACGCAGGACGCGGAGGTTGATTCAGCGATTGACCCAGACTCTGAATATTCGTTCCGACATATTCGTTCCGACGATGGCAAGCAGAGGGACCGCAACTACCGCACGCTCGGACAGCTTCCCAGGCAGATCGGAAGAGCGCTTCAGGCTAAATTCTCCTTATGGATTCGAAACAGCGAGAAACAGACCTAAGCGAGGGTAGGCGTACTTGCGTGGCGACATCGGTAGACGCGGTGCAGTTCCGGAAGTTTGGGCGAAATCTTTAGACCATTTGGCCGGCCACGGGCGGGCTAACGCTGTCGGAAACGGGATGAAGAGATCAGAGGTCTGGGGCTAGCTCCACTCGTTGATGGCGACGGTGTCCTCGCCTTTGTTGTTGGCGGCGGTGACGACGACGCGGTTCTCGCCGGGGTAAACGCCTTGTTGGATGAGGGTGTTGTTCCAGAAATCCGCGTGTGGATCGATGTCCTTGTCGTATTCCGGGAAACCGTTGATTTGAATGCGGACGTGGGTGACCTTTTCCGCCTTTGCCGTGGTGGCGATGGATGTGGTGATGTCCCATCCGGCGGCGGGGTTTTTGATGTGCGCGATGTCGATGGTCATGTTCTCTCCTCGGGAGCATAGATTGCCCTATGTTTGGAAATTTCGCAAGCTGGGGAAATTAGGAGCCGGCACGGAATAAAAACCTTCCCGACAGGTTTCTGCATATATCGAAGGCACGACCGTCGGGAGGGGTAAATGCAAGCGAACCAAGGCTTCGTTGGGACAGCGGCTCCACGTTGCGCCGATGTGGTGCTGCTCCTTGAGATCGGGATGGGCTTGGCGCTGCTCTTAGGAGCGGGGCTCGCACGCAGGAACAGGTTCCAGTTACACGCATTGTGCCAGGGCGCCATCGTGCTGCTGAATCTTGCGGTCATTCTCTTGGTGATGCTTCCATCGTTCCGGTCTCGGGTGAGTCCGAAGATCCCGGTCAGACTTGGGAGGGCTTACTATGGGCTGGCCACGGCGCACGCGGCGCTAGGGATGGCCACGGAAATCGGAGCGCTGTACATCCTGCTTGCCGCGGGCACGAACATTTTGCCGCGGCGATTCCGAATCACGAGATACAAACAGTGGATGCGCAGTGTGCTCGTGCTGTGGTGGCTTGTGCTCCTGCTAGGATTAGCAACGTACGTGCACTGGTACACGTAGTGTGGTCGCGTCCCTCGGTGGCTATTCGATGGTCTCGGTGGCGACGCCGATTTCTTCTGGTGTTTCGGACGACGAGGCGGCGAGGTCGAGGACTTCGGTGGCTGCTTCAGCGGGTGGGGCGTCCTCACCCTCTTTTTTCTTCACGCGGACGTTTGTGATTTTCGTGAAGCCTTCCTCGAACGTTGGGGGCTGGAGCTTGGCGCTCATGCGGCGCATTACGTCTTCGGCCACAACGCGTTGGCGTTTGCGGTTGCGATCGAGGCAGACCTCGAGCGGGACGTCAAAATAGACGGCGTGGACTTCGTAGCCGTAGTCGTGGGCTAGTTTGATCCAGCCCTGGCGCTCGTGCGGCGAGAGGTTGGTGGCGTCGACGTAGTTCATGGGACGGCGGGCTACGAGGCGGGCGCGCAATAGCGAGCGCAGGTTCGAGAACACGAGGTCCTGGAAGCGCTGCTCGTTGGGGTCATCGAAGAGCAAGCCGCGCAGGAGGTCGCTGGAAAGCGGAGTGATGTTGTTGCGCTTGAACCAGGAACTTTTGCCGGAACCGGGCAGACCGATCGAAAGAACGACGACGCCTTTGTACTTCTTGGGGACGGCGGGATCACTGGTAACCGTGACGGGGCGAGCTACTGAGCGCGGCGCGGACTCGGGATCCGTAGTTGGATCGGACATCGAACTAGGACGCAAAGGCGCTTGCACAGAAGCGTCCATCGCCTCGGCGGGCTTGGCGCGGCCACGTCCACGGCGGCCCCGGCGGCGGCGGCCACGACCTGGCCCACCTTCCCGGCCTTCTGCGGACTGCACGGGACGTTCGGGAAAGGTCTCTGATGCGTCGGGAGCAGCCGCGACGCGTGGCGGACGAGGTGCGGCGGAGCGCTGAGGAGCGTGGCGGCGGGGCGGACGTTCGAAAGAAGAACGCTGCGGTGCGCGGCTGGGTGGCAGGGGGTCGGCGTCGATGCGGTTCCAGCGGTTATCGTCATCGATGGGCGGCAATGCGGGCGCCGCCGAACGGCTGGGAGCGGACTCACGGACTTCGTCGCTGGCCGCGTTTCCGGTGTTATCGTGGGTGTCCGCGGCTGGGGCGTCGGCAGAGGCCTGTGCATCGTAGAAATCGGGTTGTAGAGGGGCTTGTTGCGGTTGTTCGGAGGAACCCTTTTCGGCGTCCCCGTCCTTCTTTTTACGTCTCATAAGTCGGTCACGCATCCAGTTGCGCATAAATGTGATTCTGGCATAAGCATATACCTTCGGGCAATCGCGCGCGAGTCCGAGAACACTTAGAATAAC
>Ga0137419_10000152_pt1 | contig 21079 bp, 11 predicted proteins | sample CZODoug3_1_2_16f_FD_108279 | JGI IMG/M metagenome (GOLD analysis project Ga0137419, IMG submission 108279) | Vadose zone soil fungal communities from Angelo Coast Range Reserve, California, USA - CZODoug3_1_2_16fungal (Illumina Assembly) | ecosystem: Environmental > Terrestrial > Soil > Vadose... | reverse complement strand
CGCGGCCGCGCTGTTTCTCGCGCGCATCGTCATACCGGCCGACGCAGGACCGCCCGTGACGCGTCGTGCCGATCCCGTCGTGGTAGACAACTATAGCCGCGAGTTCGTGCGCAGCACGCCGGCGCTCGCCCTGTCCCTGGGGCTGTAGCCGCGCGGCAAGGAGAACAGCGATGCAAAACTTCGTGGGTGGTTCCGCTCGCCAGAAGCTGGTCTTCCGCCAGCCGCTCGCCAAGGAGGAGATGGAGCGTCTGCAGCAGGGCGGACAGCTCGTGGTCGACAGCCGCCGGCGCCGCCCCCGCTACTTTGACGGCCGGTTTCTGGTCGCGGACGACCTCGTCCGCGACCAGACCTACTTCCTCGCGCGCCAAGCCGACCTGGGGAAAGCGTTGGGCGCGGGCGTGGTCCACGGCCTGACCGTGCAAATCCCTCCGGGCGTTTCCGGCAACATCGCGGTCATCGCCGCCGGGCACGGTGTCACCGTTTCGGGCGAAATGGTCATGTTGTCCTCCCCTCTCAGCGTCGACTTCAACGACGTGGCGCTCAGCCAGCGGCTGGGTGTGGACTTGGACGTGATGTCCAAGACGCATGGGTCGTTGACGGGGCTCTTCGTGCTCGCGCTGCGGCCCGTCGAATTCACGGCGCACCCGATCACGTCGTACCCGACATCTCTCGAGGGCACGCGCAGCGCCACCGATGGTGACATCATCGAGGCCGCGGCGGCGGTCCTGATTCCGTACGGTGACCGCAGTGCGCGTGACTCACTCGCCGACCGACGCAAGTCCCTCGCCCGTGACGTCTTTCTCCTCGAGGACGGTTCGGGGCAGCCCGCCGGCACGCTGCCCCTAGCGATTGTCGCGCTCGACCGCGGCGTGATCCAATGGGTCGATCAACACCTGGTGCGGCGCGAGGTTGGCGCCGAGCACCGTGATCTGTTGACCATGGGGTTTGCGCCGCGGGCCACGCGCGAGGCGCACCTCCTCCAGTACCACCAGCATTTGGACGACGTGCTGGCGCAGCTGCGGGCTGCCAATCGGAGTCTGCGGTTTGCGGCGGCCGACCACTTCCAGGCGCTGCCCCCCGCTGGCCGGATGCCCGCCGCGGCGATCGATCCGCAGGCCTTCACGCACAGCTTCTTCCCCGCGGAGATGGACATCGAGCTGTCGGCGATCCCGATCGATGAGATCCCCGGGTTGATCGAGGACAGTTTGCTCGCGCCACCCATCGACCTGATGGGGGAGCGCGAAGATCTCGATGCGACGGCGTTGCTGGTGTTGATCCCCGTGCCGCGCCCGAAGATTCGGGCGCTGCGCGCGACGGTCACGAACCTGGTGCGGCCGCTGCGGCCGGCGGCACCCGGGCTGCTCGCGCGCCGCGCGCCCCTCGAGATGCTGCTCGCGCGTCCCGTCATGGCGGCCCTGATGCCGCCCGTCCAGCAACAGGAGTTGATCGACGCGGCGTGGCGCAACGCGCTGGCGGGGGTCGATTTCCTGTGGTTCGTGCGGCGTCGCACGCTGAACTTCAAGGCGGAAGCGGCGGGCCACGCGCTACGCGTCCACACGGATGAGGTCGGCGACGAGCTGGCGCTCGTCGAGCGTCTGAAGGAGCAGAATCTCTACAACCGCTTCCACCACCTGAAGACGACGGCGAGTGCGGAAGCGGACGCCGAGATGGTGTTCATGCTCAGCTCGCCGAAGTTCGGGTTGTCGCGCACGCTGCAGGACGGCGCCCTCACCGAGCTGCGCGACGCGCACAAGGATCTGACGGCGGCCGCACCTCCCGAAACGCGCGTGTTGCTCGATCGCGCGTCGGTCCTGAAGGTGGCGCAGCGCTATTCCGACCCGGACTTCGGGAAGGGGGTCCTACGCCTCGAAGCCGCGCAACCAGCCCTGCGGGATAACGAAACCGTGATCCGGACGGTCACGAAAGCCAACCTCGTGCCGCAGCTCGACCTCGTGGCGCGGCAACTACCTGAGGCCGACCTCCCGGCGTTCGCGCAGGACGTGCGCACGCTCGCGGAGGGAAGCAAGACGGAGCAGCTCGCCCAGCTCATCAACGTCAAGCTTGGAGCGATCGTCCGATGAAGGTCTACCCGATTCGCACGCCCCTACCTGGCGAGCAGGTGGTCGGCATCGATCCGCCGCTCGCCCCGGAGGTGGACGTCGCGTGGCGTCGTCGGCTGAACCTGACGGCGGGGCGGGCGCTCGACGCTGAGGCGCTCATCGCCGAGCAGGACGGGCGCGCTGGCCGCCTGGCAACTGGGGGGCAGGCGCTTTCGCCCGGCGTCGTCGCCGGGCTCGACGTCGCCGTCGAGAACGATCCTACGGAAGGCACGTTCTTGCGCGTCCGCGCCGGCACCGGGCTCATGCACAGCGGCGAGGATGTCGTCGTCCCGACCGACCTGCGGATCGCGCTCAAGGACCTCCGTGTGCTTTGGCCCCTGCCCGACACCGTGCCTCCGCCCGCCGGGGAAGGGGATGAAGAAGAGGGTGACGCGAACGAAGGTGACGCCGAGGACGCGGGCGGGGCGCCCGCCGTGGACCTCGCGCACGAGCCGCCGCCGCCGCGCTTTGAGGATTGGACGAGGGAAGGCGCCTCGAATCCCCGCGCGGGAATCCTGGTACTCCAGCCGGTCGAGCTGGAGCTGCTGCCGCTTCGCCAGGGCGCCGACGATCCCGCCGCCGATCCGTGCGAGGATGACCCGTCGGCCTTCGCGTTCGAGAATTGGGAGCGACGCGATGCCTGCCGGCCCGTCCTCTATCCCTGGCCGACACACTGGCGGCCGCTGCCCGTGCGCGACGCTCGCTGGCGCAATGCGCTGGCCTACACTGTGTTTCGCGAGGAAGGGCGCAAAGGCCCCGACGCCGCCTTCCCCTGGGAGATGGTCGGCGTGCCGATCGGTCTTATGGCGTTCGGCGACGATTGGAAGCCGCTCTTCGTCGATCGCGCCAGCGTTGTGCGGGCCGGCGGAAAGCCCAAGCGCCGGACCACCCTTGTCCCTGGCGCGGGGAGTCCGTTCCTCTGGCGAGCCCGATTCGATCAACTCCTCGAGGAGTTGGCCGACGCCGACGCACAGAACGCACTGATCGCGGACATTGCGGCCCGGTTCCGGTACGTGCCGCCATCCGGGCTGCTGCCCAAGTCCGCGTGCTCGCCTGAGCTGGCGCAGCAGTGGTTCTTCCCATCGAGCTACGTCATCGATGCGGCGCCGGTGCCGATCGAGCACCTCGACGTGGCCCTCGAGGCGAGTGCCTCGCTCGGACGCTACGACCTGTTCACGCCCGACCAAGTCCGCTTGCTCGTCCCCGTGCCGCAAAAAGTCTGGGAGCCGCGCCTCCTGCACGGCGAGGACGTGGATCCCCGGTTCCAACAGGCGATCGACGAGGCGGTGACGCGCCGCTTGGATTGGCTGAGCCGCCGGGAAAGCGTACGTCAAAAGGCGGCGGTGTTGCTCCAGGCGATGACGGGACTGCGCCCAGCGTATCCGTCGCCCGACGACGACCCGGGGCGACTCGAGGACGATGAGGAAACGACGCCATATCCACCCGCGCTCGCCGGGAGACCCCATCAATCTGGCCTCGGGCCGGGCGTCCATCGCCATGGATTCACGGGCGCCACGACGACGTTGGCGCTCGAGACCAACGATCGGTTCGTGGTGTGGGTGTTCTGCGATCCGGCGAATCCGCCGGTGCAACTGCTGGTCACGTTGACCGGTAAGCACGGAGCCGACGCGCCGCGTGATCTCCAGACTACGCTGGGGGCCAACGTCGTCCCGGTGCTGCGTCGCGACTTCCTCGGCGCAGGTCCTTTGCCGCCGCTCGGCCGCTGGGTCCGCATCGAGCTGAATCCGGTGCCGACGGGTGTCCAGCCCTTCGTCCTCACGGGCGCGGCATTCACGTCCGTGGACGGACGCGCCACCTGGGCGCGCGCGGGAAAGTCACCGCTCACGGACCCTTCGCCCGCTATGGAGGTCGTCTGGGTCGGCGACGACTTACCGGGCGGCGCCACCGCGACGCCTTCGGACGTTGCGCACGAGGCGTGGACGTGGATCGACGTGCCCGCGGCCCCTCCCGACTTGGAGGTCGATTATCGCACGCTTGTGGCGGGATCGTTACCGCTCATTCGCGTCGCCGAGCCCGTCGAGCGCCTCGTCGACGAAATCAAGAGCAAGCTCATCGGGTGGGGAGAACTGAGCGTCACGTACTCACAGGGCATCTCGCGCTTCATCGACGTGCTTCAAGCGGCCATCGATCAAGCCAACGACCAGATCAACTTCGGCTACCTGCGGGTGCAGACGGCCATGTACCGCCTGCGCCAATCGATCCTCGGCGACAAGGTCGCCGATCGCTTGGTCACCTCGCCGGTGCTCGCGGCGATCGCGAAGGAAAGCGCCGGAGCGGCGCAGGTGAACAAGAGTCTCACCGAGATCTTCGTCTCCATGCAGAGCACGGAGCAGGCGAAGAAGCCACAGCGTTGGTGGGGTCGGGAACTCGAGGTCAAGGCGCCGGTCGCCGCGGTGGGGGCCGCTCCCGCCCATCGCGCGCTGGGCGGGGCGTTACTGACCGGCGTCAGCATGTTGACCACGAAGCCTCGGGCGACCGTTTTCAACGTCGGGGCGGCGAGTCAGTTGGACGCGGCGCGGGAAGCCGCCCGTCAGGCGGCCGACGCGCGGGCCAGGATGTTGGCCGAGCTAGTGCAACGGCCCGGTGCACAAGAGCCGCCGATAAGGGAAGCAGCTCCGCCGGCCAGCGACATCGAGGGCGCGCGGCCAGTGGTCGACAAGGCCATCCGCACCACGTCCATCGCTGAGCGCATCCTCGACTCCCGCGCCGCCGAAGCGAAGGACTTTTGCTCCGCGACGAAACGCGACGTCATCAAGGGCCTTCTCGGTTTGACGATGAACGTGGAGGATCTTCCGGTACTCGGTTTGGCCATCCACGACGACGCCGGCGCCGCCGCACCCGGCGACAAATCCCCCGAACGGACGCCGCCGGACGCGTCGCTGCCGGAAGGGCCCGGCAACCTTCCGTCGATTCACGCCGCGGACATCGGGCCCGCGGATCTGAAGGACATTCCGGACAAGAACAACATGCCCAAGTTCCGCGGGGCGCCGGCTGGCACCCTCGGCCGCCAGATCATGTTCGGCACCGGCATGCCGGCGCGCGAGGCATTGCCGCGTTCCCTCGCCACCTATCGCGGCGCGGACCCGGGTTCCTTCAACGCGACGCTGCTCAACTGGATCACGAACGAGGCTGACCCTCTCGAGCCGGCGGACAATGAAGCCAACTATTTCGCCATCGGTTCCGATGTCCTCAACCAGACGATTGCGCTGCTGCGGACCGCGGAAGGCCGCGTCGCGGAATACGGCGCGGTGATCACGCGTGCCCAACAGACTGTTGACGAGCTGACCGCAGCCGCCCTGGAGAGCGACCGGCGCCTCAAACTCATCGAGGACGAGCTCACCGAGGCGCGCAACGACGTCGCCACCGCACGCGCCCTGCTCCTCGACGAGATGCAACGGGTGCGGGCCATCAATGAGCGGAGGGAAGCGATTCTCCGGGACTACGTGAAGTTCATCGCGTACCACCGTCCCCGCCTTACCGATCCCTTGGTCGACGCCCCCGTGCGCGCGCTCGACCCGGGTCCGACGCCCAGCCCCGTGCCCGAGTGCCTCTCGCACGATGAGCCCGTGCCTCCCGAGGTCAACGAGTATCTCGACCTAGTCCGGGACGCGCCGGTAAGCTGGTTCGCGCACGCACCGAGCTTCTTTGACTTCTTCGACCGGCTCCCGATGATTCAGAACGTGCTGTCGCTCGCCAAGACACGGAGCCAATTCCCCGCGGCGGCGGTCCGCGAGGCGGTGAGCGCTGGCCCCGTCACGATCATGGGCCAAGCGCTGATGAATGTGAAGCAGGCGCAGGGCGACGTGCTCGGCGCCGTGAAGCGACAGCGTCAGGCAATGGACCTGACTCCCCTCGCCACCGAGAGCTGGACGACGCTCCGCGCGCTCGCTCCGGCGCTCGTCGGGCTCGGAGACCTGATGGACGCGGCGCACGGACGCAGCGACGTCGCGCATCTCGCCACGCAAGAGCTGGATCAGATCGCTCGCGTGGCGGGCTGTCTCTACCGCCACTTCAGCCTCGCGCTGCCCATGCTGCGTCTCGAATGGGCCGAGCAGTTCAGCCAGTACGACGCGGAGGCGAGCCTTCGCAGCCTCGCGGTCCTCCCGCACTGGAGCCAGGTGGACGTGCTGGAGCGGCGCGAGATGCAGACCCTGGTCGACTGGTTCTTCCTGCGGATCGATCCCGAGCACCCCGAGGCGGTGAGCCTCATCAACGACCTCGTTCGCACCTGCCTGCTGGTCGCGAGCCACTCGCCCGTGAACCAGATCCTGAGCGGACACGTGCAGCAAGACACGCCGGTACAGCCCGGAGGACGTGTGAGGGTCGTGATTCCGGCGGTTGGCGTGCGCGTCGGAATGCACGCGCTGTTGTACAAGGGCACGGACATCGTGGCTCGGGCGGTGGTCGAGGACCTGAGCGAGGGCGTGGCCGCCGCCCGCATCATCCACGCCGAGAAGAGCGAGACTCTGGCGCAGGGCGCGCGCGTTCAGTTCACGCAGGCACCGGCCACGCCCACGCCTAAGGTTGTCGTCGCGGCCATGATGGCGCGATCGAAGGCGTGAGCCGGCGTGCCCGATGCGGCGCGTTACATCGAGCGATTGGCGCTCACGGCGCCGGCCGAAGCCGGGCTCGTGCGCGGGCGGCTCCTTGTCGAGGATGCGTTCCGGATCGCCTCGTTCCCGGGTGAGGCCGAGCGCCGTGTGCTCGCCATCCGGCGCGTCGATCTCGGCGTGGTAGATCCAGAGCGCAGCTCGGCGGCGCTCGCACCGGTCATTGAGGAGGCCGTGCGGGCGGCCGCGGGGCGAGCGGTACGGTTCGACGATCCCACCGCCGCCGCGGCTGACGCTGTGTACTTCCCTGACGAGCTCGCCGCGGCGACGGCGTTCGTCGAACGGCTCGCCAGCGCGTCGAGCCCGATGGAGTGGTTCTGGGACTCCGTGTTCGAGGGGGGAGTCCCGCCGGGCGATGCCGAGGCTGGCGGTCGCCTTGCCTTGAACTGCCTCCTTGAGTTTCCTGGCGGCCCCGCCCGAGTGGCGATGCTGGTGGACGTGCTGCGGGCGCGCGGGACCGTGGACCGCCTCCTCGCGTGGTTGCAGCCGATGGACGGCGTCCGTTTGCTCGGCGCGTTCGGTCTCGACGCCGCGCCTGATCGTCCCCGCGCCGCGGCGAGCGGACCAGCCGCGGCGCCGCCATTCCTGACGTCGGCGTTGCACGCGTGGCACCAGGTGATCGCGCGATGGATCGGGCGCTGGGGGGAAGACGATCCGCGGTCCTTCTGGCTCGCCGCTGTGGTCTTGGTGAGCGCTCAGCCGTCGTTATTAGCGGCCACCACGCTGTCTGAGCTCACCATCCGCGTCTTGCGCGCGGCGGGGCCGTCGCGAGTGACTCCCGTGCCAGGGCGACGGAAGCCGTGGGCCGGATCCACGACGAAGCCAACGCTGCTAGCGTCGACATCGGACGTCGAACGCGCGGTGCGGGCTCCCGGATCCTCGTCGTCGCTCGGGCGCTCCGACGTGCCGGGTCCCCCTAGGCTCCCCGCGCGGCACGTCGACCGACGCCGAACAAAGAGCGCGGTCAACCCAGGCACGTCCACACGCGTGCCACCGTCGCCCGCGACCGAAAGCGAGGTGGCCCGTCCTGAGCGGACGGCGCCAGCGTTGGATTTCGACCTCCACGCGACGGCGGCTGCCGGGCTGCTGTTTGTTGTGCCCTTGTTAGCCAGGCTAGGCATCGCGGAGACGCTCGAGGCCAATGCCGCCCTCGTCGAGTTGGCGTTCCCACAACGACTGTTGTTGTTCATCGCCGACCGCGTGCGAGTCCTGCAGGAAGATGCCGTTCGGATCCCACTACAACCCGCAGGTCCGGGACAGCCGCCCGACGGATGGGATCGCGTGCTCGCGACCTGGCTCGCGCGCGTGCGTCGGGTCGCGCGCCGGCAGTGCGGAATGGGGCTGCGGGCGCTCGTGGCCCGCCCCGGCCAGATCGCCTTTACACGGACTCACCTCGACGTCGTGCTCCCGCTGCGCGAGCTCGACATTCGCGTGCGCCGCGCCGGGCTCGATGCCGATCCGGGATGGGTGCCTTGGCTCGGCCGCATCGTGAGCTTCCACTACGAGGCCGAGCCGTGACCGCCGCCAATCCCCGCGAGCGTCCGGCGGCGACTGCGACAGGCGGACGCCCAACGTTGCATGACTACGCGTTGGCCGCGCTCGGCGCCACCGTCGACCAGCACGCGCGGAAGGTACCGGAGTCCGCGGAGCTCCAGTTCCTCGGAGCTCGTCTCCGCGCCGTCGCGACGGCGGGCGAGCCGTGGGAGGCCGGCCTCGAGGCGTACCTCCGCGATCCCAACGTCACCGATGGACCGCTCATCGCGTTAGCGCGCCGGCTCGGTCTGTCGCTCATCGAGATGCTGGCGGTAGAGCTGGCGGCGACAGTCGAGCGCGACGCGATGGCGGGCCGGGCCGTGGCGTACGTCCAAGCCCCCCTCGGCGGCTCGCGCCCGACCGTCGGGCTACTGGCAGCTGCGTTCGGACGGCTGGCGCCGCCGTCCCTCGGCGTCGGGGACATGCTCCTCACCGGCGCCGCCGTACGCACCGGCCTCCTGTCCCTCACCGCGGAGGGCGCGCCACTGCCCGAGCGCGCCGTCGCCGTCCCCCTTCATCTGTGTGTCGCACTCGACAATCGCGACGGCACTCCCACTGGCGCGGCCGTCGGTGTCGATCAGGGATCTGCCGTACCGTTGCCTGCCTCCACGCTGACCGAGGTGCAGCGTCAAGCGGCCGCGCTCGCGGCGACACCGGGGCGGGTCCTGGTCGTCCGGTCGGGGTCCTTGCTCGAGGCGCGCAGCATTGCTGCGGCAATCGCCGGGGCGCTGAACGTCCGCGCCGCATTCATCGACCCGGAGCGCGCGACGGGGGTGGGTCCTTGGCTCTTACTGCGTCGCCTGCTGCCGGTGTTCGCCTACGAGCTGGGGCCCGGCGAGCGGCGACAGTTGCCGCCGTTGCCGGGTTACGAAGGGCCGCGGGTGGTCCTCCTGGGTCCCGACGGGTGGGTCGACTCGATGGGAGGCTCGGCCCTCAGCTGGCGCGTCGAGGTGCCGCCGACGGCCGAGCGAGCCCGCCTCTGGGACAGCGCGCTCGGCGACGAAGGGCTTGCCATCGACCTGGCAACGCGGCATCGGCACGGCAGCGGCCGGATCGCGCATCTCGGGCGCCTGGCGCGTCACCAGCAGGCGGTCGCGGGACGCGACAGGCCCGTGTTGGACGACGTCACCCGGGCGGCGTGGAGCCTCGAGGGCGCCGGCCTCGAGACCCTGGCCGAGGCGCTCCCCGACCGCGTCTCGGACGAGGCGCTCGTGCTCACGCCGCGACTGCGGGAGGAGTTGAGCCATCTCCTGCGGCGCTGCCGCTGGCGCGGCGAGTTGGTCGAAGGGTTGGGCGCGTCGTCCCGGGCCCGCTACCGCGCCGGCGTGAGAGCGCTGTTCGTGGGCCCGTCCGGGACCGGCAAGACGCTCGCCGCCGGATGGCTCGCGACGACGCTCGGGCTGCCCCTCTATCGCGTGGACCTGGCGAGCGTCACGAGCAAGTACATCGGCGAAACAGAAAAAAACCTCGCCCAACTCTTAGCCAGGGCCGAGCAGTCGGAAGTCGTGCTGCTGTTCGATGAGGCGGACTCGATGTTCGGCAAGCGCACCGACGTTCGGGATGCCAATGATCGGTTTGCCAATGCGCAAACGAATTATTTGTTGCAGCGCATCGAGTCGTACGACGGCATCGCGGTACTCACGAGCAACAGCCAAGCGCGGTTCGACGCCTCGTTCATGCGGCGGCTCGATCTCATCGTGGAGTTTCCCCTGCCGGGTCCCGAGGAGCGGCGCGCGATGTGGTGTTCACACCTCGGCGACGGACACGACTTGACCCCACAAGAGATCAACCTGCTCGCGGCGCGCGCCGACTTGGGCGGGGGCCACATTCGAAACGCGGTCCTGGCCGCCGCAGTGCGGGCGCGGGACGAGAGCCGAAAGATCGGGTTGCCAGACATCCTCCACGGCGTTGCAGGAGAATACCGCAAGCTGGGGAAACAGGTGCCGGTGGAGCTCGACGGGGCAACGGCGTAGACCATGGGCACCGCGGTCGCGGCGCCACTCGCGGAAAGGAAGGCGAAGCCATCGTTCGCCCACGACGGCGACGCCAGCGCCGGATCCTCCGCCGACGTGGATGGTGGCACGCCGGAGGGCGTGCCGCTTTTCCTGCAGCGCGCGCCTCTGCATACCGTCGGGCCGGCGCTTATCCAACGACAGCCCGCGGGCGCAGAGGAGGGAGAAGAAGTAGAGGAACCGCATGACACGGAGGATGAACGGCGAGGCGCCGAAGGCGCTGCGGGCGGAGCGCCTCCTCCCGAACACCCAGGGACCGCTGGAACGGCTGGGCCTGGACCTGGCGAGGCGACGGCGACCAGCGCCGCGGTGGCGGAGGGCGGCGAGAAGGCGGAGGACGAAGGGTCCGGGGAAGCGGCTCCCCAGGAGAGCTCTGAGGAGTCGAAAGAGGGAGGCGAGGAGGAGGGGGCCGGGGCGGCCGGTGCCGCCGGTGAAGGGGGCGGCGAAGACGAGGGTTCGGAGGGGGTCAGCGTCCAGACGAAGCTCCTCGTTGGGCCCGCTGGCGATTCATACGAGCAAGAGGCGGACCGCGTAGCGCACGTTGCGAGCACCGGAGCGCGCGGAGCATCCGCCGAGGCGCGTCCCGGTGCCCCGGGGGTCCAGTTGAAATGCACGGCCTGCCGGGAAGAAGAAGAAGAGGAGGAACACCCGAGTACCGCGGCGACTGGGCGGGTACAGCGGGTGTGCAAGGAGTGCGAGGAAGAAGATAAGGACGCGCCTCACTCAATCCAACGCAAACCTGACGAGACGTCGAGCGGGCCGACGGTCGATGAACGGCGCCTCCAGTTCGACGGCGGTGCACCGCTCTCGAGCGGGCTCCGCACCCAGGTCGAGCCGCTCCTCGGTTACGACCTCGGCCACGTGCGGGTGCACCAAGATGGGCGCGCTCACGAAGCCGCTCGCGATCTCAGCGCGCGCGCATTCACGCACCGCGAGCACATCTGGCTCGGACGCGGCGAGCGCGCCGACGACGTCTCCCTCATGGCACACGAGCTCACGCACGTCGTGCAGCAGGGGGCGGCTCCCACCCCGGCCCCGATTCAGCGACGTCCCCTGGTCACGCCGCTGCCTGCTACGAGCCGCGGCGCGACGGGCGGAGTGGTGCAGCGCGGTGTGATCAGCTGGGCGAAGCGGAAAGCCAAAGGTGCTCTTCTGTGGGCGGTGCGCCGCGTGTCCAGCGAGATCGCCGAGATCATCGACAAGGGACCGCTCACCTGGCTCAAGGACAAGATCCTCGTCCCGATCAAGAGCTGGTTGGGGCGGGTGTTCACCTTCCCGCGGATCGGGGTGGCGATCGAGAGCTTGAAGGCCGGATGGCACGACGCCGTCACGTTGATCCAAGGCGTCATGCGTGGCGATCCCAAGTCCTGTCAGCAGTTCAAAGATCTGCTCGGCGGGATACGCGCGTTCGCCGCAAAGATCGCCGACAGCGGCCCGATTCGGCTCCTCCGGTCGGTTTTCGGCGCGATCACGAAGGCGATCGGCAAGGTCTATCGCTTCGTAATCGCGAATGCCATCGAGGCGCTGCGCCCGATCATCAGCGGCGCTTGGAACCTCATCAAGAAGATTGCCTCGAAGGTGTCGGGCTGGTTGTCGAAGGTGAAACATCTCGTTAGCCGGGCGTGGAATTGGGTGAAGGAAAAGCTCGGCTTTGGTGGCGAGGACGGCGATGCCGGCAGCGAAAGCGGCGTGTGGGCGTGGATCAAGCGCAAGGCGACGGCCGCCTGGAACGTCATCAAGGGCCCGATCATGCGGGTGGCCGGGCCCATCCTCACGGTGCTCAAGGTCCTCTCGTTGTTCACCGGGCTCGGGCAGATCTACCTGATCATCAAGTACGGGCCGCAGGTGGTCGAGGTGGTGAAGTGGCTGTGGGCCAACTGGGGCGATCCCAACATGGTGCGTAAGGCTCACAAAGAGATGAGCCATACGTTCCTGCCTCGTCTCCTCGACGGCACCGGCAAGTTCGGCTCATTGCTGCGGCAGGGTACGGACTGGCTGATCGGCAAGGCAACCGCGCTCGCTGAGGGCGTGCTGACGCTGCTGGGGGCCGTGACGGGGATTCCCCTGCTCGGCCTCGCGCGCCGGGCGATCGCCGCGGTGTCGGATGGCGTAAAGAGCGTCTTGGCTTGGGGACAGAACCTGCTGTCGAAAGCGGCCGACGCCGTCACTTCCTTCTTCCACAAGATCTGGAAGGCGATCGAGCCGTACAAGGAGGTCCTGTCGTCGATCGTCCTCGCGATCATCAACCCCCCGATGATCCCCCTCATCCTCGCGGGCTGGGCGTGGCGGCTCATCCCCGACAACTGCATCAAGGCGGCGATCATCGATTTCTTGCTTGACATCCTGATCGCCGCGCTCGAGGCCTTGCCGGACACGCCCTTCTTCGGTCCGCTGTGGCCGCTGCTGCGGTCGGGGGTGCTCGGGTTCCTCCGCGGCCTCAAGGCACAAAGCGATGAAACGAAGGAGAAGGTCAGCAACAAGATCGCGAAGATCATCAGCGGCGCGAGCCCCGAGTTCTTGTTCGGCTTCGTGAAGGGCGTTCTCCTCGGCGTGTGGGAGGGCATCACGGATCCGTTCAAGGCCATCTGGACCGTGATCGAAGGGTTGCACTGGGTCGGGGACTTCCTCGGCGGGCTCGCCACGGCGGCCTTGGAGCGAGTCTCGGGCGCGCCCGCGACTCCCGCCTCGCCCGCGGCCGCGCCGGCGCCCGTCGCGACGCCGGCGGCGTCAGCCGCTCCGGCCACGGCTGTCGCCTCCCCGTCCCCAGCGGCCGGCCCGGCGGGAGCGACTCCCGCTGCCCATGAGGAGGACGCCGGGCCCGCCACGGGTGACATGGGTGAGCTGGCGGCCACCGCCACCGCCATGGCGGGCGAGCTGGGTCCCGACCTCTCGACCGTGACCGGGAATTTCTGGGACGCCGCGAAGGAGTACTTCTCGAGCGGTGAGGGGATGACCTTCGGTGATTTGGCCAAGAAGTTCGGCGAGTTCTGGGACGCGCTGAAGGAGAAGGTCGAGGGCGCGGGCAAAGAGATGGCGCAGAAGGTCTCCGAGTTCTTCGTAAGCGACGAGGCCGAGAGCAAGATCGGGGAGAGTGTGGGGTGGTTGGTCGGCACGATCGGCTTCCAGATTCTGCTCGACGTCCTCACGGCGGGCGCGTGGGCGGCGGCCTATCCCACCCTCGCGCTGATTGCGCGATTCATCAACTGGCCGATGGAGGTGCTCGGCCGCGTCTTCAAGCTCCTCGCCAAGCTGGGTAAGTACATCGTCGACGGCGTGAAGGGTCTAGGCAAGATGGTGGCGAAGGCCGGCGCCGGTGCGTTCAAGGTGGTGACCGAGGCGCTCGGGCGGATCGGGGAGAAGCTCGGCCGGTTCGCCGAGGAGATCATCGGGAAGTTTGTGGGCAGGGGTGGCGGGCGCGCGCTGGGGGCAGCGGAGAGGGAAGGTGCGAGGGTTCTTGAGGCGGGGGGCGCAAAGCTCGCCGGTCGCGAGGGGACCGGAGTGGCCGGGCGGGGGTTGGTCGGAGACGTTGAGGGGGCGGCAGCGCGGGACGCGCGTGTCGCCGACAGCGCAAGAGTTGACAGCCCCCATCTCACGCCGGCGGACGCCAACGCGGAACTCGCGCACATCACGGACCGGCCGGGCTTGCTTGAGGGGGCACCTCCGAATCGCCGAGCTCGGATCGGCGAGCACGAATGGGTGGAGAGTCCTGGCGGAGTGTGGTGCCGTCACTCGAAGGGCGAGCTGTGCACGAAGCTTCCGGCCGACCTCGAGGAGGCGCTCAAGGCGAGGCGCGCAAGCCTTGAGGCTGACTACCGGAAGCGCATCGACTCCGCGCCTGAGCATCTCAAGGACGACGTCAGGTTCGACCGCCACCGCGCCCGCGCCAAGCTCGAGGGGCGTGACCCCATGAAAAGGGGTGACTGGGACGATTCGGTTGAACGGCTTCGCGCCAGTTCTGCACGAGGCACTGCAGATGAAGGTGCAGCGCTTGGTTCGGTCGGCGCGAAGAACAACAATCTCGTCGCTGAGGTCGGAGAGCCGCGGACATTCACCGTCGGTGACGTCACCGTCCGTCCGGACAGCATCACGCCCACGAGGGTGGTGGACGTCAAGTCGATCGAGAAGGGCACGTTGTTCTATGACGCTCAGCTGCGAGCCGAAAAGACCGGCGCTATCTTTGGCGGGTTCGACGGCAAGCCGCGAGACCTAGCGATTGTGATGAGCAACGCCGAACGTGGGGCGGTCCGCCCGAGTGGACCCCTCGCCGAGGCGGCCTCCGTGTTGCACCGGAACAACGTCACCGGCCGCTGGTCCTTCTGGGACAAGGCCGTGAACAACGGGGCCGGTGGTTGGACCGACCTCACCAAGGACGCCGCCAAGGCTTTGTTGGGGCTCTAGCAGCGAATTCGTCGCATCATGAGGAGAGGGCCGGCATGCCCGACCGAGTCTACGTGACAATGATTGGTCAAGCGCCCATGAAGACTCGGCAGGGAGTGGAGTTACTCCTGACCGCGTTGGGACCAGATTATGTCCCAACGCACTGGGGTCTCGATGAGCGCGCCCCGAATCCGTTCGACGTTGAGGCTGTGGTGGCAGGCGTCCTCGGGTTGCCGACAAGTGTGGCCATGCCGGCGTTGCACCGACGCAAGTCCCCACGGTATCAGGCCTACTTCACCGCCAAGAATCAAGGTTTGACGGGCGTCAAACTGGAATTCTCGTCCATGACTAGTGTGCTCGCGCTCCGGCGCGTCTTTGAACTGGGCGCTCGGTTGGCATCTGCGCTCAAACCTCACTTCGGCTTCGTGCACCCGATATGGCGATTGGGCGATCGTAGTCAGACATACAGCGCAATCGGGATTCTGAGCGTCACGGAGTACGCGAAGTTCGGTCCCAAAGGGCTGTGCGCGCGGACCTGGATCGGCCCGCTGTTATTGGATCGAATCACCACTGCTCTCCTCCGGGGTTCGGGCGCGTTCGTAGTACAGGAGTCGTGGGGAGGCGCGCACGTAGACCTTGTTGAGGAGCCGTGGTCCGCCGGCTTTGAGCGCCTCGCGCAAGCACAGACGAGAAGCATGCAGCACTTGGTCCCGGCCGGCGTTTGGTCTGACCACTCCGTCCCCTACGATCCCAAACCCGGGCCCCGCTGGACCGCCCTCGAAGAGTGGTGACGGAGCATGGATTCGACTGACAGACCGGCCCAATCGCCAATCCCAACGGAGGTGCGTCAAGCACTGACGGCGGACCTTGCCCTGCAGCGGTTCGATCTGTCGGATCGGAATCTGGATGGCGTCGACCTGTCCCGTCTTCGAGCCCCGGAGCTGAAGGCACACCATACGAGCTTCGCGGGAACTCTTCTGACCGGTGCGCTCCTCATCGACGCGGACCTCATGGGTGCAAACCTTGACCGCGCGCACCTATCTGGGGCCAACCTCGGCTTGGCTCGACTCGATCAGTGCACGTTGCGAGAGGCGGATCTCTCTCACGCACTCATGACGGTCGCGTCGTGCAGCGATGCCGACGCGACGGCCGCCAGTTTCGTCGGCGCTGATCTCTCCGGCACGTACTTTTTTGGCTCCCGCTTGGAGCAAGCGTCGATGCGCGGCGTTCAGGCCAAGCAAGCGGCCTTTGATCGGGCGATTCTCGTTGACGCCGACCTAAGAGGCGGAACGTTCTCGAGCGCCTCCTTCATACACGCTGACCTGAGCGAGGCCGATCTGTCCTTTGGAGACTTCTCGCATGCGGATTTCCGAGGCGCGCAGTTGCAGGGCACTCGCTGGGAAGGCGCAGTCCTGACCGGGGCCCGCTTTGACGCTGGCTGTTTTCCCGACGTCTAGGTGGCGAGAGTGTGCGCAACGCCCGCCCGAGGACCGACGAGCGATGACCCACGGCTAGTGGACTGCCGTACGCCGGCGATGGATTGAGCTCGTGCCTTATACCCTCGCTGCACAATCCGTGGAGCATTGCGCCGCCCGACGCCCGGCCCGGACTGAGCGAGCCCCGCCGAAGGGCGCGGGACCCGACGTCGGCGCTAGTGCTGGCACACCAGCGTTTCTGCGGCAACGCCCTCCAAGGAACGGCCCGATCAGCTCGCCCGGCGATCCGCTCGAGCGCGAAGCTCCGTCCGGCGGCACACCGTGAGCGTTCCTCGCCGCCCCTCTTGTGCCAACCGTGTCGCCGCGGGCAGAATAGGAGCTGATGCGTGTAGGTGACTTCCCCCGGTGAATGCCGGAGAACAAGTCATGGCTCAGATCCTGTCCCGTTCCTTGGCCCGACCAAGAGCCGCGACGACACCGCACGCCGACCAGGCGTCTGACGCGCGGCGATCACGAAGCCCCACCGGGACCCCTCTGTTCCTCCACCGAGCTCGCGCGGAGTCTGGCGCACCCATCGAATTCCCACACGCGTCGGAGATTTCAGCAGCCACCGGCGTATCAGTTTCGGGATCCCATGCAGTTTACGATCCTTCGGCGTGTCAGCAGTGTGGCGTCCCGGCGTTTACCGATGGATTCGTGACCCACTTCGCGTCCACATCTCCGGAACTGCCCGTCGCCGCCCACGAGGCTACGCACCAGCTCCAGCACGCCGGCCTGACGAACGACGGCGGCATGGGACCCGAGCCTCACGCGCACGAGGTCGCGCACGCCGTCATGGCGGGCGGATCGGCACGCCATCTCCTCGGGTCACGCGGTGCGCCGGTCGCCCCTTCGGTCAGGAAGTACACCGATTTTTCGCCTGACCAGCAGACCGCTGCCAGTCAATGGAAAGTGGGGAGCAACGCGAAGGTCGGCGACGAGGGGCGCACGGTCACCACACAGAACAAGCATGAGGCGTACGCCGACCCGACACTGATCACAGAAGCGAATGCCATTCTGAAGGCGAAGGGATCCGGCGTGAACATCGCGCCGGGGTTCCTCGGCCCGAGTGGGTACGCGCCCGATGGCAGCGGATTCAAGACCACCGCCAGGGTCATCTACAAGATTCTCTCCGACCAGGATGACGAGAAGTTCTATGCCGACTGCGGTGTCTCGGCGCGTGAGGTCATGGGTCCGTCGGAGACCGATTCCTCGCCTCGGGGGATCTACAAAGACGCTGCGGGAAATCGCCAAGAGACCGCCAAGAGCACGAACCCCGCGGACTTCCGGGACGAGATCTTTATGAAGGGCGGCCTCGGCGCCGACCCCGGGTCGGCACACGCGGCTTACAACGCACTCAGCGGCGTGGATAAGGACGCCTTCGACAAGAAGTACGGGATCAACCAATACGCCGCCCCGGGCGTGGGCGAGGCGTTCACCCGCCGCCGCGACGACATGCTCGGCGGAAGCGGGTTCAACTTCCACTGGGGCGGCGTGATCATGGTTGCGGGCGGCGACCGCGTGACCTTCGAGAACTACACCAAGGGGAAAGGATACAAAGCCAAGGACGAGGACTGGTACTTCTCGACCTACGGACCGCCGACGAAGCCGGCGCAGACGTGGCACGAACACTGGAGAAGCGTCGGAGGCACTGGGAAGGGCACCACGTTGGCAGCGGCCACCACCGCCGACCCGTCACCCTTCACCAAGGGTGCGGCCGCCATGCCGACTGCGGACCTGATCAAGAAGAGCAAGACCACTGCGAACGAGGGCGAGAAGATGGCCCTCGAGTCCGAGCTGCACAACCGCTGGATCAAGGTCACGGTGTTCGTCCAAGAGGCGCAGGAGACCACTGACGAGGTCTACGCTAAAGCGCAGCACGCAGGGCGCGCGTACGAAACTGGCGAAATGGACATGAAGAGTGGGAACAAGAACACGTTCTGGATCCCGTTGGACAAACTCGTCCCCATAAACGGGGAGATCCTGGTCAAGGTTTATGAGTCCGACGTGTTCTCCGACGACCTGATTTCAATCGTCGGCTTTAACGACCCGTACGCGCCGCAGAGCGACTTCCGTCCCTGGGACGACGCCGAGTACCACACTACCGTGGAGCTTGATCGCTGACATCGACGCACACCCCATTTGATGGACGACTCGACTCCGATGTGCACGACGTTGTCCGAGTGTAACGCCCACGACGGCGAGCGCGTTCACGTCGTCGGCGTTTACACCGTGTGGGATCCCCTGCCACAGCGAGCACGCGATCACCCACCCGCACAGCAGGTGATGCTGATCTTCAGATCCGGCGAGGACGGCCCCTATCTGGAGGCGTGGGGGCACGAGGGGCATCTGCGCCCGCTGGAAGAAATCGCCCGCTACGAGGCGAAGAACGTCCGCATAACCGGCACCTTCCTGCGGCGCATGCCGTCACACCCGACCGATCCACCAGAGGCCGCCTCACTCGATGGCCCCTGCATCCACCCGATCGAGGCCATCGCGCTCGCACCGTGAGCCTGCTCAAAACGTCATAGCTTCCCTCCTGGGCCGCGCCTAACCTAAACCCATGTCTGACCTTGACCTCGACCGCCCGTACAAGCGCGGCGACAACGCCCCCAAAGTCAAACTCATCCAGGAGTGGCTCTGCCTGAACGGCGTCCAGGTGGCCACCGACGGGGACTTCGGGCCCGCCAGCGAGGCGGCCGTGAAGCAGTTCCAGAAACAAGCCAAGCTGACCGCCGACGGCGTCGTCGGCCCCAAGACCTTTGCGAAGTTGATCAAGCCGATGTCAGACGCCTTGAAGCCGATCGCCGCGACCGGCAAGGGCCTGGGCCAGATGGTGGTGCTCTACGCGCAGCAGCACTTCCGGCAGGCGCCGCGTGAGGTGGGCGGCCAGAATTGCGGGCCTTGGGTGCGCCTGTACATGGATGGCAACGAAGGGGAACAGTGGTCCTGGTGCGCCGGGTTCGCCTGCTTCGTGCTCAGGCAAGCCTGCACCGCGCTCGACTCGGCGGTGCCCATCGCGCCTTCCTTCTCGTGCGACTCTCTCGCGGCGAGCGCCAAACAACGCAAAGTCTTCGTCACGGAAGCCGCCGCCGCCGACCACACCAAGCTGACACCCGGCTCGTTCTTTCTCCTCCGCAGAACGGAGACCGACTGGGTCCATACCGGGATCGTCACGAACATCGCCGCCGAGACGGTCCGGACGATCGAGGGAAACACGAACGATGACGGTACCCGGGAAGGCTACGAGGTCTGCCAACGCATTCGCGGCTATGGCAGCAAGGACTTCATCTTGATCAAGTAGGCGAGGGGCGAGCGCGCTGATGCCTGCAGTTCTTAGTCCGAAGGGGCCGCGGACGGGCATGCGCGTTCGGGAGCGCGAGCGTGTCCTTCGGGCATACCCAAGCCATGTCAGCGCCCTCGAGACCCTCCACCGGCGGATTGGCAATCGCGCCGCAGGACTCCTCGTCCAAACCAAACCGCAGATCGGTCCTTCCCGCGACCGCTGCGAGGAGGAGGCGGATCGCGTCGCCGAGCAGGGGGCGACAAAGCCCAAACATCCCGACGTCAGCACCGCGCTACCACGCATCCAACGCCATGCAGGACAACCTGTCGGTCAGGCGGCTGCGGTACCCGCCGACGTAGCCCAGGCCCTCGGCGGGCCCGGCAGGCCGCTGGACCAGGCGCTGCGGCAGGCCATGGAGCAGCGCTTGGGCCACAGTTTTGCAAGGGTGCGGGTGCATTCCGGAGCGGTTGCGGAGCAATCGGCGCGGGCCATCAACGCCAACGCCTACACGGCAGGACACAACATCGTGTTCGGTTCGGGTCAGTTCGCGCCGGAGTCCCCCGAGGGCCGCCGGCTAATTGCCCATGAGCTGACGAAGGTCGTCCAGCAATCAGGTGCACACGGGGCGCAAGGGACATCCGCGCCTCCCGTGCAACGGCAAAGCAATCGACGCGAAGCGGGACCCCGCCAAGCGACGGTGGAGGTTCGGTGGTCGGGAGCAGGCTGAGCACGTACTTGGCGTCGTGACGTGGAGTGCCGGAAGGGTCTCCGTCGTCTGGTTTGAACCGACGACAAGCGTCCCGGACGAGGGGAGAATCTGTCATCTGATTCAGTCCGACGTACTGTATCGGCCTCCCGAGGGTCAACCCGCAGACGATACTCGCGCCTTGGGTTTCGCCCGGTCTCCGGGGGACAAGTGGTTTCTCCAGTGGGCCTACCACTGGCCGTGGCGAGAGTCCCAAGAGAGCGCGGTGCAGGAAGAGACCAGCAGTGAGACAGCCGGCATTGATGAATGTCTCGAGTCCGATCCCAACTACGGGCAATGCCTCAAGGAGCAGCGCATGGAGCATTACCAAGGGGCACTTAGGGCAGCCGGTGAGGCGGCCGATACGGCAGCCGAGGTTGCGTTCCCTGTCCAATCAACTCTGTATGGTCCGGAGTCGGCAGCCGGTGGAGATCCCAGCATGGTTCCGATGATACCCAAGGTCGGTCGTGGAATTCGCTTCTGGAAGAAAGCCTCCCGGCTGGGCCGCATAAGAGGGCCAAAGGTGCTGATAGCGCTTCGCAGGGCCGGCTCCACTGAGCAGCTAGACGAGCGAATCATGAAGGCGGCACTGGAATACCGGTCGGGGCCTGGCAGGGCGGAGTTCGGAAGGAACTTCGGGGCGGCGCGGCTGAGGTTCAAGGATGGGTCGACGAAAATCATCAAAGCAGTCAACGTGCCTCGAGGAACACACTCGGAGGAAGAGATCCTGGGCGTGATTGATGCGATCCGTGCTAAAGGGCATGACTTGGCATGGGTGGACCAGATCTTCTCGGAGAGGATTCCGTGCTCCAACTGCATGAATGAGGTGATCAAGAAACACATCGGGCGCGAGGTCGATGTGTTCTACTTCTTGGCGCAGGCTGAAGGCCCGCTGTACAGGGGGAGCAAGCTGAGGAGGTT
>Ga0137419_10000146_pt1 | contig 21361 bp, 13 predicted proteins | sample CZODoug3_1_2_16f_FD_108279 | JGI IMG/M metagenome (GOLD analysis project Ga0137419, IMG submission 108279) | Vadose zone soil fungal communities from Angelo Coast Range Reserve, California, USA - CZODoug3_1_2_16fungal (Illumina Assembly) | ecosystem: Environmental > Terrestrial > Soil > Vadose... | reverse complement strand
GCTGAAGGTGTAATTGGACAGAAACGTTAGCGGCCCGGACTGTTTGTTCCAAGTGACCTGTAAGCTGTTGTAATTGGAATACATCTTGTGGTCAATGATCTTCACGGTGCCGAGGCAATTGTTCGCGGTGACGCAAGGACCAGACTGGAGCGGGCGCGCGTTTTGTGTCTGACCGGTAGCGTATCCACTCGAATGATTACCATCTGGATGATCACAAGAACTACCACTACCGTTGATGACTGTGGGATCACAGTTCGGCAACCAGCCGCAGACGTTCGTTCCGGTTGAATTTGCCGTCGCACCACAAACGGCTGCATTGAACATTCCGACCGAGCCAATGTCGTTGATCTGGTCAAAGTTGTTGTTCCAGTTGCTTAGATAATCGGATTTGCTGCCAACGTAAGCGACTTCCAACTGGCTTTTCCAGGGCAGCCGTTCAGCCAGAGTGAAGCTGTAGCTCTGGGTTCGCGGCTCCTGGCTGTCTTGGGGATCCAAAACTGTGACTCCGCTCGGCGCACTTAAGGTAGCAAGGCTGGGTCCAAGCGACGCGATCGTGGGACTCCACAACGTCGGGGACGCGAACGATCCACGAACGATGCCGTAAGCACCATTCTGCACATTTTGCTCATCATGGAAGTGGTACATACCATATCCACCGCGCAGCACTGTCTTGCCCGTGCCAAAAACATCCCAAGCAAAACCCACGCGCGGATTGTAGAAGAACAACCGGCTTCCCGAACCCGAAAGTGGCGTTGCGGAATGAATCTTATTCCACTCAACACCGGGGAAAGTAGCCCCGTTCACCGAACCGCCAGTGCCTGCACTGTACAAGTTCGGATACCAAGTGGCAAAGCCATAACCGGTCGTGTCACTCCACGGCCCCAAGTGCGAGAAGCGCATGCCGTAGTCTAAAGTCAAGCGACGGGAAATCTTCCAAGAATCTGTCGCGTAGAATTCCGCCGTTATGTAACGGAACGCGGGAACGACGTCGAAATTCTGCTCCGAGTACTGGGTGGTCTGGCCCATGAGCATGTCTGAGTAGGCGTTGCCCGTGGAACCTGACCCCCAGTTGCTAAAGATCATCGAGCCGTTAACTGCAGAGTTGCCGGGTTGTTCGTTCCAAGTACGCTCCCAGTAGAAGCCGAACTTGGTAGTGTGAGTTTTCCAGACCTTGATCAGATTGTCCGCCACGGACGGCAGAGTCTTCTTGGCGAAAACGGTACCATTTAGTTCAAATCCGGTGTTGAGCATGTTCGAAATGCCATCACCCCACCCGGTCATCTGGGGGAAGATCAGGTGTTGCGGATCAGGGTGGGTGAAGAGCAGGTTGTAGTTGAGGCCGAGCGACGAGCGCTCCACCTTGGCCGGATCCTTGAAACTGTTCGGCAGGTTCAAGTACGTGTAACTGAAAACCAATTCGTTGGTGAGAGAAGGATTGATTACCTTCGTCAGGTTTGCCGTAACGACGTCAGAAGTAGTTGCTTCGACAAGGGGTGTGGGGTAGGGTGTGGTTGGCGCTGCCCAACTGTTCCCCCCCGAGCCCCAGAGCACATCCAAGCTGTTCAGCGCGCTATCGTGCTGGTGGTTATAGGAGACATACAGTTTCAAAGACTGAGTGAAGTTATAATCGACGCGTCCCCGAAACTGCAACATATTTGAATAGCGCGTTTGACCGTTGGCGTAATTGAAGCCACCCGCCCCTGGTTTACTTGGGTCCTGGCTTGCCAGGGGATAGAGATTCGTCAGAATCTGTCCGTTTGGATCGGCCATACCCGGGATCATGACCCCAGTTGAGTAGTTTTTTGTCGGGTTTGTCGGGTCGCCCGGTGTTGGAAGGGTTATCGTTTGGAAATTGGGGCCGCCCGGGAAGCCGGCAGCCGCGTATCCGTTTAGGGCACTTATGTAGCAGTTCTCGGTATGCCGCGTATAGTCCTTACCACCAGCATTTAACGTGTAATAAGGGCATCCAAGACCGTTAGGCGGGCTCGCCGCTAGCGCAGCGAAGTTCCCTTGCCGCATCGCGGCAGTTGGAACCACCGCATGGTAGACGCCGTTGTCGACGTCCTGCTTGTAGTACTCGGTTCCAAAGAAGAAGAACATCTTGTCGCGACCCCGGTTAAAGCCCGTGTGCGGCAGGATAACCGGACCACCGATTTGGAATCCCGGATAGAAATACTTTGTCTCCGGCCGCGCAATACTCGAGTTCTTGTTTTGAGGGTCGTTGGCATTCAACGTGAAATAGCGAGCGTAAAGGTAAGCTTCCCCGTGGAACTGCTGGCCGCCCGACTTGCCAATAGCACTGATCACCACCGGCCCTTTGGACTCATCCGCGCCAAAGTTTGAGGTCATTACTTTGAGTTCCGCCGTCATATCGGCGTTGGTGTTCATGGCCTGACCGCAGTTGCATCCTGGGTCAATGATATGAGCGCCGTCCGAAGTGATGTCGAGGGCAGCGGTGCGGGTGCCGTTCGCCGAAAAACTGCCAACCGGGCCCGAGCCGGTGCGTTCATCCGATGCGGCATAGGAGCTTTGGTTGACGACTCCACCTGTAAAAGCCATGCCTGGCATGATCTTGACGAACTCGGCGGCATTCTGACCAACGATGGCGACGTTCTGCAGGATTTTTTGGTTGATGAGGGTTGATTTCTCGCCAGTGTCCGTCGGAGTGATCTGGGTGTCGGCGGCTTCGACAACCACAGTCTCCGACTTCGCGCCAGGGGTGAGTTTAATTCCCGACACATTCCGCTTATCGTCAGAGTTGAGAGCAACGGATTTTGCTTCCCAGGCGCGAAAACCGTCTTTTTCCACGATGACCGAGTATGTGCCAGGTGGGACGGCAGCGAAGCTAAAATAACCTTCGCCATTGCTTACCGTGGCGCGCAAGTCACCGCTCGCCTCATTCTTCAGGGTGACGGTCGCATTGCCAACGACCGCGCCAGACGCGTCAAAAACAGTTCCGGTCAGCGTCGCGCTGGTTGTCTGCGCGAGCGCCGACGGCTGAATCGGCAAAACAAGAGTTGCAAGGACCGCGGCCAAAAGCACAACTGCCACGACCTGAACTTTGCGGAGAAAATCGGTATTGCACAAGGAGAGTCGCAATGTAGGAGTCATCGAAGAAGAATCCCCCTTTTGTCTGAACCTGAGAACCACCACAGTCCCCGAATCACCAGCAAGCGCTCACTCGGGAGAGAAAGCGCTTACCGTTAACGTTCACGATACTGGTTTTCTACTACCCGCTAAAAAGCTTGTCAAGCGTTTTTTTCATGTTTCACATCAATTTTTGTGGTTTCTGCTGCCCCAACGATTCGGGTGAATCAAAAAAAGACATGCTGCGCCGATGCAATTTGCTCTAAGGCTCTTCTTGTGAACGACAAACAAGGTGAGTTTCTTGGGAGGTACTAGCACTCCAGGGTCTGCGTGATTTCGGGCGTGTCCCAGAGACCGTCGACTGACAATTTCAATTGCGAAGGGCTAGGGCCAGTTTGCCTGCTCTGCCTTGAGGCGAGTGTACTCAGCATTTTCACGCCGCATCTCTTCGATACGGCCGAGGGCACGATACTCGTTGACAAGCTGCAGGCGGATTGCCGCACTCACCGGGTCGAGGCGCTTCGCCGCCAAGAGGGCTGCCAAAGCAGCCTCGTTATCGCCTTGGGTTCGGAGCGTCTTGGCCAGCGCCAGCTGCGCTCCAACAGAATCAGGACTCAGCGCCACTGCCTCTCGAGCGAATTTCAGCGCCTCATCCAGCTTGCCCTCGAGAACATAGCGCAACGTCAGCTGAACCCGGGCGGGCACGCTATCGGGAGTGATGATTAGCTCATGCAGAAACTCTGGCGCACACCGTTCGGGATCCCGGGCTGCCAGGTATGTGCCATAAAAATAATGCACGCTGGGGAACTTCGGGTATTTGGAAGCCAGCGCTTTGAAGTCAGCTTCAGCTTCGTCGGGCGGCTGAGTCGCCAGATCCCAGAAAGCCTTGCCGGCCATGGCTACGACGTCACGCTGGTTCGCCGGCACGTCCGAAGGCAGGATTGGCATACGCAGTGATGGCAAGCCGGAGGCAAACGTCATCTCTGGGTTAGTGTGAACTTTTCTTGCAATGCGCATGAGAATTTCCTGGGCCACCTCGAAAGCGCCCCGCTGATTCAGTATCAAGGCCAGATGGTAATCAGCCATGTCCAGCAACGGCCCCCCGCCCTGGGTTACCGGCACCAACATGTGGGCTTTTTTCAGATGCTCGAATGCAACATCATATTGCTTGGTGCGGAATTCGCATAACCCAAGCAGCGCCCAGCCCGGAGCGGCCGAGGTATCCAACTCGACCATTCGGGTTAATGCATCGCGGCACTCCGCATATCGGTCGCGCTCGTATTCGATCATCCCGAGTGCCCACCACCCTTGGGTCCAGTCGGGACGCAGCTTGACGGCCCGGCCGTAGAGTTGCGCGGCCTCCTCTGGGTGATCCGCTTCGTAGGCCTGCCGTGCTCTGGTGGAAAGCTCTTCAAATGTTGGAGGCTCGCTCTGCCTCGAGCCCGTCGTTAGCAGAAGAAGGACGCTTATCCATCGGATCATTTCTGCAAACTCCGACCCCGTGCCTGATCCTTCGCCTGAATCGCGGCGTCCATCTCTTCGGCGATCTTCTTCTCACGCCGGGCTTCGGCCACGCGCCCCAGACGAAAGTAAATCGTTGAGAGGCTGCGATGCGCCTCCATGTACTCCGACGCATCTTTGACAAGAGCCTCCAAAAGAGCCGCCGCTGCGTGGTCATCTCCTTCGTCCGAGCGCATCAGAGCCAACTGATAGCGGACCCGGATATCTTTCGGTTGCAGTTGTGTGGCCTCTTCCAGACGGGAGTGTGCTTCCTCGAGTTTGCCCTCCTGCCGAAGAAGCGTCCCCAACCACAGAAGGGCGTCAAAGGCAGTCGGATCCAGAGTCAACGCTTTGCGGAACGCCGCCTCAGCGCCATCCAGGTTGGCCACGAGAAATTCCAATCTCCCTCGCAGACTGTACGCCTCCGGCAGATTCGGATTCAGCGCGAGAGTCCGGTCCACCTCCGCCATAGCACCCTTCTTGTCGTTCGCTTTCATGCGGGTGAAGGCCATCAGCATGTGGGCCTCGGCAGTACCCCCATTCCGCAAGATGCGCTCGATCATGAGCGCTCCGCGCTCGTCTCGCCCCTGGTGAAGCAACGCGGTACCAAGCAGATAAGCCAGAGCGAGGTTGCTCGGATCGGTGTCGGCCAGGGGATCCAGCAGCGCCACCACACGCCCATCTTCGCCCTGGCGAAGGTAGCATTCCGAAAGCAGCAGCGTAAGTTGCGTCCGCTCGTGCGCGTCCACTGGCTGAATCGCGTAGACCGCTTCGAACTCTTTGACGGCCTGTTTGATTTCGCCCGTTTTGTAGTAGGCTAGAGCAAGGTTGAAGCGGATCCCGTAGTTGGTTGGCTGTGCCGCTAAGGCCTGCGCGTATTCCCGAATGGCTTCGGTGTAGCGGCCCTCGTGAGCCAGCGCCGCACCCAGATTTGAGCGAACGGCGGCAGCTTCCGGATGGGCTTTCAAATAGACTTGATACTCGGTAATCGCTTCGGCGTAGCGTCCCGACTGGTGCAGCTCGACGGCCCGGCTTAATGCCTGCTGCCCAGACTTATCTTGTGCCTGCGCGAAGCATGCCCAAAGCAAGCACCCCAGCATCCACCAACGCATCACTGTTGTGGCTCCCAAGGCAGTATAACCGGAGCGTAACCGATGGGCTTCATTTGACTCTACAGCTTCCCCCGCGACTGCAGGTGTGTGTTAGGGGCTAGCCCCCAGCCCGGAATCCCGCAATGCTTCCATCACGACCTGGACCAACCGCGATTGGGCACTATGCCCACCCCTTCTCGAATTGTCAGCAGTCGATTGGCCGACATGCCTTTGTATCTTTCATGTAGGCCGCTCGGCCAAAATATCTCAATATCAGCTGAGGCCGATGTCCCCAGCCCGAAGTGCAACCGGGGATCGTTACAAGAGAAGAAGCTGGACTGACTGAGCACGGCTTGCGCCTGGGTCTTTCCGCCATAATGCGCCAAGACGCGAGCTCCGATGGCAGTGCGATTGGATTTTGTGCCTTCGAGCTTAACCTTAATCCAGTGGGACTTCCCTGTGAGGTCGTTGCGCAAAAGCGACGGCGGTTCGTTAAGGTTGACGACAACGATGTCAACATCGCCATCATTATCGAAATCCCCGAAAGCGCAGCCGCGGCTGCAATGCTGGGCGGCCACGCCGGGCCCTGCTTCGTCAATCAGCTCCTCAAATACGCCTTGCCCCAAGTTCCGGAAAACCGCCCGAGGAGTCTTGTTGGGATATTGCGAGAGTTTTTTTTCAATATGGGGATCCACGTGACCTGTGGTCATAAACAAGTCTGGATAGCCATCGTTATCCAGATCCACAATCCCCGCGCCCCAACACACGTAACGGGTTTCGACGCCGAGGCGTGAGGACACTGTGGCGTCCTGAAAGTAGGCCTTTCCATCGTTGTGATAAAGAATGTTCCTATCGTCGGCGAAGTGCGTCTTAAAAAGATCGAGATGCCCGTTCAGATCGTAATCTCCAACTCCGACACCCATGCCCGCCTGCGCCATGCCGTCATCGTTCAGCGCGACGCCCCGCAGGATGCCCTCTTCGCTAAAGGTTCCATCACGATTGTTCATGAAAAGGAGGCTTGGTGTGGCATCACAAGCGACGTAAATGTCCGGCCAGCCATCTTCATCGAAATCGGCTGCCGCCACTGTCAGGCCGTAACTTGAAGCCGCTTGCGCGATGCCGGCGCGCTCGCTCACATCAGTGAACGTCCCGTCGCCATTGTTGCGATAGAGCCAAGGCCTGCCGGTGGGTAGGCCGCGCGGCCCGCAAGCAACGGGAATTCCGAGCCAGATGCAGCTGTTGTTTTGCCCAGGCACCGGCGCCTGCTCAAAGGAAAACTGCACGTAGTTGGAAAAGAATAGGTCGAGGTTCCCGTCGCGATCATAGTCTACAAAGCTGCAACCTGCGCCCCAGCGCTGCTCCGGGCTCCAAAGCCCAGCCTGTCTAGTGCAATCCGTAAAGGTGCCATCACCGTTATTGCGGTAGAGAATATTTTGCCCGAAGCGTGTGCAAAAAATGTCATCAAACCCGTCGTTGTTATAGTCACCAACGCAAACGCCACAAGCCCAACCAACCGAATGCAGTCCTGCTTTTTTTGTGACGTCCGTGAAAGTGCCATCACGATTGTTCTTGTAAAGACGATTGGTGGCACCGTCTGGGGGGTTCTCAAGCCGCGTGCCCGACAAAATGAAAATGTCCATCCAGCCGTCGTTGTCGTAGTCGATGAACGCGCAGCCGCACCCAGTCGTTTCGACAATGTACTTTGTTTGCTCTACGCCGCCATAGATGACCGGCGCGTGCATACCCGCATCCTGCGCTACATCCACAAATCGGGCATGGAAAGGGCGGCCGGAGGGCGCAGTTCTCGGCAATGGCTTAGCTCTGTGCGTGGAAAGCCCCTGAGCCAGTAGCCACTGACTGCTGAGGGAAAACGCAGTCCGCAAACCCAACTGCGTAAACCTGCGGCGAGTGATCGTCATTGTCGGACGTTCTCCAAGTCCGTTAGTTCACCTGAAGTTTAAGTTTCTCCTCGGCCTTGGAGCTGCCTTGAGTGACCCCGATGTGGATCTCGTATGCACCAGGGGTGAATTTATCCGCAGGTAAGTTTGCGATGTAGGGAATTCGTCCGTCCTGTTGCATGTCTGGCAGCGGCGCCTCTGCCGCGCCCAGATACTGTCCTTCCCTGTAGAAGGACATTGTGAGCTTCGGAGCATCCTTAACTCCGCGATCCGGATACACAGCAAAGTAGAAAGGCAGAACATTTCCAGGCCCACCTTTGAGTGTGCGAGTGAGAGCGGGTACGACCTTGCCGCCGGGGAAATAAAACGCATCCAGGGTCTGTTTGCTATCTTTCAGGGAGTCAGTCCTACGTATTACCACCACGTCACTCATGGACAGCTTGCTGGAGGGTTGCGGGACCGTGACGGTGCTCTTGGCTACTCCGATGTTGCTGCCGTTTCTATCCATTATGGCGGCCTGCAGGGAATATTCCCCGGGAAGCAGTTCAGTTCGGAACGTTTGAACCAGGTTTCCGGCCTTGTAAGCATCCACCTTGTCGAGCGCAACCTGGACGGCAAAGTCCTTGCTAAACTTCTCAACGATTTCGCCGTTGGAGTTCTTCAAGACGGCAAGTAGCGCCGCACCGACCGCGCTGTTTTTTTGATCTGGCTGTGGCGCGAAAGTCAGTCCATTGAGGGGAGCTTCCAACGTCACCATGTACTCGACTTTCGGTCCATGATCATTGAACCGCTCTGCCCCCGCCTGAAAGGCCACATCCAGAGGAGGCGACGTGGCGTTCAAGGCATTCATTAGCGGCATCTCATAGGCGTACAACTGCTGCCCACCCTTGAGCTGTGGCAAGGCGAAGTATCCGCTTCGGGTGTGGACAGTGATTTCAGGCCGGTCCACGCGGACTGAGATTCTGCGGAATTTGCCGTCGTACACCGCTATATGAGGGGCGTAGGCGGCCTCGTAGTAGGTGCGCACTTCATCCATGGCAACTCGAAGGGGTGCCTTATAATCGTTCGTCTCAGCGATGGCCGTGCCGCCAGTCTGCTGGGCGAGGTCGCGGAGCCAGAGCAGGGGATTGGCCCGCAGAGCGCCTTCGGCCGTTTCCGCAGCGCGTGCCTGCCCGGTGGATACCTCCCCGACGCCCCCTTTCATCTGCTGCGATCGGATCTCCCCAGTAGCACCGTTGAGCCAATCGCGGCCATTGCTGCCCTGGCTCCAAGTCACCAAGCCTTTGGGGTCAACAGTGTAGAAGCTGACGTTAGCGCGATTCGCCATGCTGATCAGGTTGCTATATTGCTCCTTAACTGTCTCCGGGATGAACAGCCAAGGGTTGAAATACAAAATCACTTTGCGGCCCGGCAGCTCTGACTGTGCACGCACCAACGCCATCAATGCATCTATCGTCGCGCGGGCGTTGTACTCGCGGTCAGCGGAATCCGCAGCCTGAAGCATGTCGAATTGGATTTTCGCCATTCTGTAATTGACAGAGCTTTGAACCTGGGACTGACTCGGCCCGCCTCCTGATCCGGCTCCCGAGGTGCCCTGCAACTGCGGCTCGCCCTGGGAAAGGATTTCCCTCAACTCGGCTTTCACTTCAGTTGAATTATTCGAGTACTGCATAAAGGACCACATTGATGACTTATCGACACTCTTCAGCAATGCGGAGTGATCGGCGGTGAAGGGCTGGATGATGTGCAGCTTCTGATCGACGGTCAGAATCGAGTAATACAGGTTCGGCTCCGGCGCCATGTCAAGAATGTCCTTCAGCGCTTGGCGGAAGAACCGTTTCCCCTCTTGGTCTAGTCCTTCAAAAACGAGTGTGACCAGGCGGACCTCCCGCATCGGGTCCACTGAGAGTGACTCGTTTCCCGCGGATTTGGGCGCGCTTACTGACTCGGCAGTCTTTCCCTCTACTACCCGGAACGATGTCAGCTTTTGCTCGATGCCATCCTCAGAAACATGAATTTCCTCTGGTCGAATACCCCGGATTGTTCTGCCCTTCTTGTCGCGGAATACCATGTCGAGTACAACTTCTTCCGCGGACGAACGAACAGCCGCCGGGGTAGCTTGCCCCGAAGTGTCTCGCTGTGATTGCCCCTGGGCCACCAAGCTCGAACCACCCAGCAGAAATGCGGTGAGAAAAACGAAGTGCCGTTTCATGACTCAGACCTCCCGCCGGAACGTTGCTGACAGTTACAGAAACAATGTAATACAGTGCGAACGATCTTTTCTAGCTTTCCCTGGGAATTTTCACGCTCCACCAAGTGATCTCCGGGCACGTTCAGCCCATGGCGATCTTCTTCGCCCGATGGCAGCCACATGACACGGCCTTGAAGTAGCCCATCGATTGTTAGATGTTAGAGGGATTAGAAAGGCCAGTTCCACGCAACTCCACAACGGAGGCCGCACACTCTTCGAAATGAACATTGAGAATCAAAAAATAGTTCTTGCTGTTATTTTTTCGTTTTGTCGGATCGCACCGTACAAGACTGTGATTATCGCGCGTTCGCATTGGGAGCCCTTCGGTTGCCTTAGCGAAATCAGCAAGTCTCCGGTAATCCGCACCCCGACGACTGACGACAGGCAGGGGCAGGATGCAAATCCCGAATCATTCGAGAAGCTGGCGGAGCGCGCACAGGCAGCAATGGACTCGGAGCGCGTCCCGGAAGCCATTCGGCTGTATGGCCGCGCCACTAAACTTCGGCCTGACTGGCCGGAGGGCTGGTGGCATCTCGGAACTCTCCTATTCGATGCAGGGCGCTTCCGGGAAGCGCGCGATGCTTTCGCGCACTTCACTTTCGTCGAAAGGAAACAGCCGGGACCTGGGTTCGCCATGCTCGGCCTGACCGAATTTCAACTTAAGCATTACACCAGAGCACTTCCGGCGTTGGAACGCGGCAGCAAGCTCGGCTTAGGAACCGACCCAGACTTCATCCGAAGTGTGCTGTTTCACGAAGGCATCCTGAACACTCGGTTGGGTCAACCAGAAATTGCACTCGAGCGCTTGACTTTGGTCGCCGATCAGATTGCTGCCGCGCACCTAGAGGCTCCCAAAGATGCCGTGTTGGGAGATCTGAAGCTGCTGGACGCTTTTGGAATCGCGGCGCTGCGCATTCCGAAGCTCCCTTCCGATCTCGCAGCATTGCAAATCCCTGCGGTCCATCTGGCGGGCCGCGCGCAGGCGCTGATCGCCTTACAGGACCGCGTCGCTGCCGAAACGGAGTTCAAACAGCTGTTGACCCTATACCCCTCAGAACCCGGTGTGCACTACGCGTATGGCGTGTTTCTGCTTAAGGAGCATCCCCCTCTAGCCATTGAAGAATTTCGCCGCGAAATCGAACTCTCCCCCTCTCACGACGCCGCCCGGATTCAACTTGCCCTGGAATTCCTGCGTACCGCCGATTACGAGCAGGGCTTGAGGTATGCCAAAGAGGCGGTCGCCTTGGTGCCGGAGAACTTTGTCGCGCACGTAGCTTGCGGCAGGCTATGGCTGGCGCTTGGAAAAACGGATCGCGCTCTGCAAGAGTTGAAAACGGCAGTTAAGTTGGCTCCTGGCAGCCCCGACGCGCACTTTGCGCTTTCTCAAGCTTTGTCTGAGGCAGGGCGCAACGGAGAAGCCGCGCGCGAGCGAGCAGAGTTCGAGCGTCTGAAAGCATTGACCGACGCCGCCGACCGATAGCGGGCAAATTCGAGACACGCCATGCTAAACTCAGCTTCGGCGATGATTCGGTTATTCCTTTCTCTAGTCCTCTCTGTTGCGGCGATCGTTGCTCTCACGGTAACTATCGTGATTGGGGCACAAACAGACAAGAACAGCATACGTTTTGAAGACATTACCAGCCGGTCGGGGCTGGACTTCGTGACGGACAGTTCTCCAACTCCGAACAAAAACCAGCCGGAGACAATGATCTCCGGCATTGGTCTAATCGATTACGACAACGACGGATACCTGGATATCTTCCTCATAAACGGAGCGGCGATTCCGTCCCTCAAGAAAGAGTCCCCGAAATTCTACAACCGCCTTTTCCACAACAACCATGACGGCACATTCACGGACGTCACAGAGAAAGCCGGACTGGTCGGCGATGGCTACGACATGGGCGTCGCCATCGGCGACTTTGATAACGACGGTTGGCAGGATATTTACGTCGCCAGCGTTACCAAGAATCATCTTTACCGAAATAGCGGGGACGGAACCTTCGCCGACGTCACGGACAAGGCAGGCGTCGGCACACCAGTCTATAAGGGCCAGAAGATGTGGAGCGCTGCTGCCGGCTGGCTGGACTACAACAACGATGGCAAGCTGGATTTGTTTGTGTCGAATTACTGCCGTTGGGAAGTCAACAAAGATCCCGTATGTCTAAGCGGAGGGCGCTTGCGGGCTTACTGCCACCCTAAGTTTTACGAGCCGCTCCCATCCACACTTTACCGCAATAACGGCGACGGCACATTCACGGACGTTTCTGACGAGACTGGCATCTCCAAGAGGTTAGGCAAGGGCATGGGCGTGGGTTTCAATGATTATGATGGGGACGGCTTCATTGACATTTTTGTCGCTAACGACAACATGGCGAATTCGCTCTTCCACAACCTTAAGGGCAAAGCCTTTGAAGAGGTCGCGATGGATGTCGGGGTGGCTTATTCGGAAAACGGCAAGGCTGTCTCAGGGATGGGGGCCGAGTTTCGCGATCTGGACAACGACGGCCTACCGGACATCTGGCACACCGCGACCGAACTGGAGACCTTTCCCCTGTTCCGTAATCGCGGCAACGGCATCTTTATCGATGTCACAGGCCGGAGTGGGCTCGCCCGGCCTACTTTGGAAATGTCGGGCTGGTCCAACGGCGTCGCCGACTTTGACAACGATGGCTTGAAGGACCTGTTTGTTGCACGCGGCAACGTTCTTGACAACATCGCTGAGTTCTCCAATCGCACGTACGCCGAGCCTAACTCGATCTTCCGAAACCTGGGCAAAATGACGTTCCAAGATGTAACGTCGCAAGCAGGTCCCGGCATGCAACTTGCTGAACCATATCGCGGCGCAGTCATCGGCGATCTGTTCAACGACGGACACATGGACATCGTCGTTACCGTCTTGAATGGAAAAACAAGGATTCTCCGGAATGTGACTTCGAATGCCAATAACTGGGTAACCTTTCAATTGGTGGGCACCAAGAACAACCGAATGGCAATCGGAGCTCAGATCAAGCTGACCACCGAGGACGGTGCCAGCCAGTACGATGTTGTTTCTACAAGCGCAGGCTTCGGAGCTTCGCGGGACCCGCGCCCCCACTTTGGTCTGGGCCCATTCAAGACCCTAAAGCAACTCGAAGTTCGCTGGCCTAGCGGCACTCGCCAAGTTCTGAGAGACCTTCCCGCCAATCAAGTCCATCGCATCGTGGAGCCATCAGGCCCGGTGGCGCGTCCAAGGGCGCAGGCAAACACGATGTCCGGATTTGTGGGGTGTACGGCGATACGGCTGATTCGCCCGGTCTCCTGGAGCCCCATGTTGGTCCAGGTTTTCCCGGCGTCGGTGGACTTATAAATTCCGTTGCCCATCACGTCGCTATCGCGAATCACCCAGGCTTCACCGGTTCCCGCCCAAACGACGCTTGGATCGGACGGCGCGACGGCCAGAGCACCGATGGCTGCGGCAGGCTGCTTGTCAAAAACAGGTGTCCAACGATTGCCGCCGTCGATTGACTTCCAAACGCCACCGGAAGCCGCGCCGGCGTAATACGTGCTCGGATCTCCCGGCACGCCGGCAATCGCGGCAATGCGATTTCCGACCTTTGGGCCGACAAAGCGGAATCTCATCTGGTCCTCGTCCTCGGCATCCGGTTGCTGCGCGTTCAATGAGACGGCACCCACCATGACTACGATCCAGACAAAAAAGAACTTTCGGCTGCGGCTGAGCACGACGGGGAACCTCCTGGTAGTTGCGATTTTTTACTTGGGCCCTGAAGTCAAAAGAGCAAATGCTCAGGACGGTCGGGACTAGGGTTCTCAGCCAACCAGCCAAGCGTTGCCTATGTTACATCACAAATTTTTCTTTCCATCTCGGAGTACGTGCAAGTCTCAGGGTGCTCGATTGATCTTGCCTTGCAAGTGAAACGCAAAGAAGTCGTCCACGCGGTGCCATGCATCCTGAAGTATGTGCGCACGAGTAAAATAGTGGAATTCGCCGGGATACATCATGTAGGAAAGCAATTCACCTTTTCCCTTTTTGAGCGCTTCGTCGATGAGCCAGACGGACTCCAGGTAGGGGACGTTCACATCGGAGGTCCCGTGCAGCACCAGCAAAGGCCGCTCCAGGCGATCGATATGCGAGATCGGTGAAGCGTTACCGTAAACCTGTGGGTTTTGTTCCGGCGTTCCGATGCGGCTTGCTGTCCAATCGCCATGGTAAGGATCGGAGTAGTACATCACGTAGTCGACGACACCGGCCACGTCCACGCCGGCCCGAAATAATTTTGGTTGATCGGTCATCGCGATTAGCGTGAAAAATCCGCCGTAGCTCAGTCCCCACACACCGATCCGGTCGGGATCCACGTAGGGCAGTGTCTTCAAGTAATACGCCGACATCCAGGCGTCCTTGGCATCTTTCCCGCCGACGTCCATGTGCACTCCATTGCGCCAATCTCGCCCGTAGCCGATGCTCCCGCGATAGTCAGGAGCGAAAACGACATACCCCTGCTGGAGCAAATACTGGTGAAAGCTATAATAGACGGCATAGTTCCGCTGGACGTGCCAGCCATCGTAGTTTTGATTCACGCCATCGCCGTGAATCCAGATGATCGCCGGGTTTTTCTTGCTGCGATCCAGATTCTTCGGCACAAAGAGCCATCCCGGCACCGGCTTGCCATCCGCTCCCGGGAAATGCACGAACTGCGGCTCGACGAATTGCGATTTGTCGATGTCGGCAGGCATGGAGTCGGAAAGACGAACCGGCTTGGAGTTTGCTTTGGCCTCGATCGCGAAGAAGTCCGCGCTGTTGTGTGTGTCGGTGTGTTGGTAGACGAGATATTTGTCGTCCGCTGACCAGTGCGGTTCGATATTGGTTCCGTTTCCGGCAGTGACGTATGTTACCGTCGCGTGCGACGGATCGCCGGCGATATTGGCGATGCCGACGTGGCGGTCGCCCGGCCTGTCTGCCTCATTGGCGTCGAATGCAATCCGCGAGCTGTCGTGGGACCACGAGGGGCGCCACGCTTCGAAGTGCCCCTTCGTAATTTGTACTGCCTTACCACCAGCTGACGGCATGACGTACAAGTGATCCCAGCCGTTCTCATCGCTTAGGAACGCAATCCATTTGCCGTCGGCCGATGGCCAAGGCTGGGCCCCGGCTTCGCCCCAGTCTGGAATACTCCAGAATTGTTCCTCAGCGATGTCGTGGATGGAGTGGGGTTTCCCGTCGGCGGTGTCCACAACATAGATCGAATACTTCTTGAAGTCCTTTGTCTGTCCGTCGAAAACGAGATGTCTTGCGTCTATCCAGGCAAGGCCGCCGTACTCTCCAGGAGTGCCGATCGCCACCGGCTGGCCTCCCGCGATTTTTACAGAGTAAATCTGCCCGGGAACATATTCCCAAATCCGGTAAATGATTTTCCGGCCAGAATAGCCAGGAGTCTCATCGTGATTGATGGTCTTGAAACCAGCCGTGTAGGCAAGGCTGGCGCCGTCCGGCGACCAAATCAGGCGCGTAATGCTTACGTTGTCTTGCGCCACCACGGACTCGCTTCCGCTGGCCAGCGAGCGCACCACGAGATCGCTAATTTGAACTTCGCCTTCCGCAACCTCGGTACTGCGGCGCACGAAAGCGACACGGGCGCCGTCGGGAGAAGGAACGATTTCGGATTCGTGCGCCGGCGTCGTCCATACCGGCTTCGGAGCGCCCCCACCGATGGCAACCTGCCAAAGATCGCCGTTGTGCGGAAAGTAGACGGTCTGGGAATCACGGCTCCAGAACGCTTCGCCGGCTTGCCCTTCGGGAAAGGAAGTCAGGGCAACCGGTTGTCCGTGGCCATCGGCATTGGACACATAGAGATTGGAAACGCCCGCGCGATCCCAGGTAAATACGACATGCTTGCCATCGGGCGACCACAACGGGTCGGTCGGATGCCTGATATCGATTAGTTGCTCGATCGTCAGTTTCGGGGATTTCGCGCTGTTCTGAGCCGCAGCAGAAGCCACAAAAACAGACACCGCCGCGAAGATGACTCCGACCGCCTTTTTGCATGTCCTCATAGCGCCCCCAGCGTACACAAATCCAAACTTGAATTCCAAACATGCAACCGGCGGGTGAGCTCGATGATAGCCTCAGCCCGCCGAACGGGAAGGCGCTGGCCTCATGCGAGGCCCACGCAGTTAGAACGTGAATCGCAAACCAAATCGCGTCACGAACGGGTCGATGGTGAGAAAAGGTTTCAGATAAGTATTGTTTGCGGGAGTCGGGTCAAAGAAGTTGTTCTCTCCCACAGTAGTCTGAGCGTTGGTGAGGTTGAAGAAATCAACCGCGGGTATCACGTGCCACCGGTCATTCAGGACAAATTCGCGTGATATTCGGAAATTCAGCATGTTTACGCTAGGAAGCCGCTGGATTCCTGCCGGCTGAAGAATGACAGTCTCGGTGCCCTGGGTCAGGCCCCCATTGGTGCCAAAGATCTCGACGGGTTGTATTGGTAAACCCGTGTAGTGCTGGAAGTTTACGCTGGTGCCGATCTTCCAGGGAAATTCATAGCTGCTGTCCACTTTGAAAATATACGTGGCGTCGGAATTCAGATAGTTGTTGTTGCGATTGATGTCGTTATTCGGATCGGTGAAGTTGTCACTGGTTGCTTGATCGGAGAAGCCTCTTCCGTAGACGCCTTTTTGGCGCTGGACGGTGAACCCGGCGAGTAATTGCCATTTGTTGGACAAACGCTTTACCGCGGTGAATTCAACGCCATGGTAGGCGTTGTCGTCCAGCTTGGGGATATTGGTGACGACAAAATTGAAATTGGTTTGTTTAGCCGGATTAAGGTTGTAAAGGGTAAGAGGCTGGCCCGTGAGTCCATTTTTGATCGGTTGCGGGACATTGTTCTGGTCGGGCAGCAACGTGATCGGAGTGTAGTCCGAAGCAGACACAGCAGAATTCTCAATTCCGATCAGGTGTTTCTTGGTTCGATAGTAGTATGTAACACCGACACGCAGATCGCGCCACAGCCGTTTCTCGTAGGCGGCGCTGATTTGTTCTGAGTAGGGCCGGCTCATGTTCGAGTCAATGTGCGTACTTGAGCCGCCAAACGCGAATACCTGCTGGCTTGGGACCATCCATTCGCTCTGCTGCGGGATCCCATCCTTATTGCTATCGATCCAAGTATAGCCCAGGCCGGCAAATCCAACTGGATTGGACGTTTCGGCCAAACCAGTCCCCTGCATAATATAGAAGCGGCCGTAGCTGAGCCTCACCACAGAGTCGCCCTTTCCAGTCAGATCGTATGCCGCACCAAGCCGAGCTGATGCGGTGTTCCAATTTACGAGGTTGCCGGATGCTGGATACGTGGTTGCCGGGAACAATTGGGGAAACGTTGCATTAGGATCCGTGGTCTGCTGAGGATAGTAGGTATTGAAGTGGTCGTAGCGCACTCCCAGATTCAAGGTAAGGCGGTGCGTCAAAGTCCAAGTGTCTTGCAGATAGAAGCTTGCATCCTTGAAGTAATTCTTCTGTGTCGCTGGGGTATTGTAGGCAATTACTTGAAACGGTGCTCCATTGTCCAGGAGGATGTTGATCCCGCCGTTGACATGGTAGACGTACGAGTTGTAGGCCTTGCCCATCTCGAATCCGAATTTGAAGTTGTGGGTCCCGTGGAAGTTGCCCTTGTACCACGAGCCGCCGGCCGACCACTTCAAAACCCAAGCTGGATTGGCAAATTCATACGGGGCTGCAACCGTTTCCGTTCGAGTCCCAACGTCTTGCACGTTGATATCGGTTGACGTTACACCCGGCTGATAGGCCAGTGGAAATACGATCTTGTTATAGCCGACGCGAAAATCCAGCAGGAAGTTGTTGGTAATCTGGGTGGTCCACAACCCCTCCAGGATGTAGGCCGGTTCAATCTGTTTCCAGCTCGCTGCTGCGGTAACATAGTTATAAGCGGTATCGCGGCGGAAGAATCGATTCTGTTCGTTGTAGAGCCAGATGAAGCTGAATTTGTTTTTTGAATTGACTTGAAGGTCGCTTCGCAGGTCGGTGTTTGTCTGGTGATTGATGTCATTCACCGGCGTGCCCGATTGGTTCGTCACCGCGAGAATTCTCTGGTTCAGGTCGTAACGGCGATAGGAGCCGAAAAGCCACCACTTCTCCCTTATGAGCGGGCCACCGAGACTGGCGGTGGTGTCTCGAGTCATGTCAAACGGCGAGCCGGAGACCACTGGGCTTCCATTGTAGGTCGGGGCTTTGACTCCCGCCTGGAACTTGGAAGTCAAATAGTACGCTCCTACTTGACCATGCAATTCGTTCGACCCGGACTTGGTCACCATATTCATATACACGCCCCCGATGGGTACAGAGGCGGGTGCGTTGTCCGCGACGACCTGAAACTCATCGAAGGAGTCATGATTAGTATAGAACTGGGTGTAACCCCCATTTGCGCCAGGCCAGTTCAGGTCCAAACCGTTAAAGCTGTAGATCTGCTCTGCCGGTGTGCTGCCATGCACCTGCATGGTGGATTGCTGGTAACTATTGTCACCCGCAACATCGAAGGTCCCCACGGTTGCGCCCGGCATCTGCGCCAAAGTAGACCAAGGATCGCGTCCACTCGGGATGTCTTGCAACAGATTCTGGTCAAATGTCGTGGCTGTCTGATTACTCTGCAGGTCGACAACCGGTTCGCCTTCCACTCTCACGACCTGCGTGACCTCGCCAACCTGTAGCTTTGAATTAATCGTTGCAGTGAACCCTGCCGTGAGCACGATCCCGATTTGACTGTACGTACTGAATCCAGGCGCCGTTACTGTCAGTTCATACGTGCCCGGAGGAAGGAGGTCAAACAAATAGCCACCGTCCGCTTCCGTGCGGGTGTTGCGCGGAGCCAAAAGCGCCGAGCTCTTCACAGAAACGCTCGCGCTTGGCACCGCCCCGCCCGAACTGTCCGTTACGGTGCCTGTAATCTTTCCGGTAGTTGAAACCTGTCCGAGCAGCGGGGAAGGTCCGACGAGCGCACAAATCAACGCGAAAACACAGCCCAATACTATCGAACGTAGTCCCGAACCAAAACGGGAAGCAGCGAGATCAGACATGAGGCACCCCACATTTTAGAATGGCCACCCGAGAAGTCCCATTCCCCCACCACGAGGGATAATGCAATGAGGAAGCAGTCAGACGCGAAAACGTGCATATTGTATACAGAGACCTGGGTCTGTCAACGGCAGAATCTAGATGGATTGAATTTGGGTTTTAAGGGTTGGATTCCTAGAAACCGCAGAACCCGGGCCATGCTCTAGCCCCTAGCTAGCCCGCTGTCAGCGACCAATCAGGGCCATTTGCCTGCAGAAGCGCCTTACTATCAATGAGATCGAGGTTATGCGGACCGGTGCTGCCGGCGGCTCTGAATCAGTTTTCGCAGGTATTCGCCAGCATCCATGATGTGCTTCCAAACCGCGTCCGCAGCCGCCTCCGGATCCCGCGTCCGGCAGACATCGAGAAGTTCCCGGTGAGCCTTGCCCGCCAGGTGGAGGTCCCGAGTAACGAACAGATGGAGCCGGGTATACCGGTCGCACTGCATGTTCAAGGTTTTCAAAAAGGACATCATCACGACCCGATTTGCAGGCGCATACAATGCCGAATGAAAACTCCAGTTCCAGCGCCCCCAGGACTTAACCTCCGAATCGTGTTCCAGAGATTGCTCGTACTGCACCAGAGTCTCCTCAGCCCGGCGCAGATCGTCATCGGTAATATTCGGGATCGCTTCCCGCAGCATGTACTTTTCCAAAACCGCGCGAGTCTCGAACAATTGCATGATCTCGTCTGGTGAAAGCGCCGCAACAACTGCGCCTCGATTCCCAACGATTTTGACCAAGCCCTCTCCGGCCAAGTGGCTGAGGGCTTCGCGTACTGGAATCCGGCTGATCTCAAATTCCTCAGCGATAGCCTCTTGTCGAAGCTGCTCGCCTTCCGGCAGTTCACCGCTGAGGATTTTTTCGCGAAGGCGTTCAACAACAGCAGCTGCGAGAGATTGACGCGGGATAGCACTCGATTTTGGTTGGGCAACCGCTTCCATAGTCTAAGTGTCTGTAAAATTGATACGACCACCGGTTCGCTGCCAAGACAGACGCTTCACGCTCGCGAACGAACCAGCTGGGCCGCCGGTTCACTCTTTGCGCCACATGGGGACGATGGTATCTTCCATTACCACAGTAGCAATGTCAAATCTCGCTCTTTGCTGCCAAAGCCGACAATTAGCGAGCAACGTTGAACCGGTGAGGAATTGTGCCAACAACCAAGCGCAAAGGCATCATTCGGACCTGCGTGCGCCACGCCAGAAGATTTCGATCTTTGCATTTTTGTTCTCCTCTAATCCGCGCACACGGTCCCCCGCCAGTATGGTTCCCTGATTGCACGACAGGCTCGCCAGAAAAAAACGTACTGGTACCAAGATTTTTTCTGATTTTTTCCCTTCTGGATGTTCCCTAGTAAGTAGAGGGAGCCGCCAGTCCCAAGATCGCCCTGAAGGGAAAGAGAGACGATGAAGGCCTGGAACAAATCCGTGCTTGTAAAAGTTTGTTTTTGTCTTTTCCCGTTTTCGAGGCCTCTTAATGTTGTGGGGCAGTGCCTAAATTGGCGTCCGGCTCGCAAGAGCCTAGGAAGGTCAATTAGTTCTGATTCAAGAAGTTAGAAAGAAACAGTGGTGAACCGGGGAGGACTCGAACCTCCAACCCGCTGGTTGCGATCGCGGCCTTCGCGGGGCCACGCCAAGGTGAGCTGCGCGGACTCGACTGGACCGATTACATAGGTAGCGAATTGGCGATCAATCGTTCCATTTGGATGTCGGTGGTCAACCTTCCCAAGACGCGGGCCAGCCGGGATACCGTGCCGGTAATTCCTGGCTTTGGCCGAAATCTTAGACGAGTACCGCAGGTCCATGGGTAATCCGAAAGCAGGTATGATTTTTCGCTGCGGCAATGAGCGTCCTATCAGCGTAGATAAGGTCGGGCGGCGGGTGATTCGGCCAGCTCTTGTGGGCACGCACTTGCCGTGGTACGGGTGGCACGCGTTCCGGCGAGGGCTCGCCTCGAACCTTTATGCATTGGGAGCCCAGGACAAAGTCGTGCAGCGCATCTTGCGTCACTCGAAGCCGCACGTTACCAGGGAACGCTATATGAAGGTCTTTGATCGTACCGTGCTCGATGCGGTGGAGAAGGTAAAGGCCCGGATTGAAGAGCTAAGACAAGCGAAAGTAGGTCCCCAACAGTTGCAGTTGAAATTTGCTGATTCTCGTCGGAAAACTCCCGCTCCGGCAAATCGTGATTAAGTTACTCAAGTGGCTGTTAACCGAAGGGTTCCAGTCGTCTCCCTGTCCGATGTGCTGTTCACAACCAAGGCCCGTGCTCCCGCATTTGACCCATCGCGAAGAGATGTGGAAACGGTTCTAGGTGCTTAGATCTTTGTTGAACGGTGGTTCAGGTCACTTTGGCCCCGCGAACGTTTGCCGCCGCCGTTCCCGGGAGTAATTTCCGGCCCCTCATCGAGTTCG
>Ga0137419_10000137_pt1 | contig 21917 bp, 15 predicted proteins | sample CZODoug3_1_2_16f_FD_108279 | JGI IMG/M metagenome (GOLD analysis project Ga0137419, IMG submission 108279) | Vadose zone soil fungal communities from Angelo Coast Range Reserve, California, USA - CZODoug3_1_2_16fungal (Illumina Assembly) | ecosystem: Environmental > Terrestrial > Soil > Vadose... | reverse complement strand
CCGTCAATTTCCAGCAGGTCCGCCGTTTCGTACAGCAGACTCGCAATCGCTTTATTTTCCATGAGGTCCCGCTCCGATTGTAGCGGGAACCGTTCTTGCCTTACACCGTCCCTCTTCGCAGCCGTTACGGGGGGGCCGTTGGCGAAGAAGTCTTCAGTTGCTGCCGAGCCTCTAGCTGGCTCGCGTTACGTTCGCTGCTTGGGGCCCTTTTTGTCCTTGCGTGATCTCGAACTCGACGGCATCACCTTCTGCGAGGCTTTTATATCCGTCGGATGTGATTGCACTGTAATGAACAAACACATCCGGCCCACCATCGTGTCCGATAAAACCAAACCCCTTGGCATTGTTAAACCATTTCACAGTCCCTTTTAGACGATCCACTCCTGTATCCCCCTCCGGAAGGATGCCGGACATTGTCCTACCAGTTACAGAACATGTCAAGTTGATACAAAGAAAGGAGGATAGAGTGATTCCCAGGAACAAACACAACGGACCTCGAAAGGAGTCCCTTGACAGGAGTCCCTGGACAGGAGTTGCTGGAAAAGAGTCAATCGAGGCGCGGGAATCCTTGCTGTCGAGACCCAATGGGGGGTTTAAGTTTGTCCGTTCTACAAGCTATCCCCGTATTGCTTCAACCAGAGCACGCCGCAAATCGTCTTGGCATCGCCGATCTGCCCTGTTTTCACCATCTTCAACGCCTTGGATAGGGGAACAAACCGCACGTCAATTACCTCATCGGCCTCCGGTTGAGCGATCCCAGCTTTCAAGCCCCGCGCCAGGAAAACCGACATCGTCTCCGCCAGGAACCCGGGACTGGCATAGAACTTCAAAATTCGTTTCCAGGACCTTGCCGTAAACCCCGTTTCCTCGAGGAGTTCCCGTTTCGCCCCAGCCAACTCCGTTTCCCCCGGATCAATGCGCCCCGCCGGCAGTTCCCTGATCTCCCCGCCCACGGTGTAGCGGTACTGCACTTCAAGCAAGATTAGCGGCTCTTTCCCTCTGTCATCCACGGCCAGCACCACCACCGACCCCGGATGCCGCACGATGTCACGCCGTACTTCGATATTCCCCGGCTCGACCACACGGTCCGACGTTACCCAAAACACCGGTCCCCGATACACTTCTTTGGAAGACAACACGCGCGCCGACGCATTGCCAGTCTTTTTCCTCGCCATGCCAACACTATACCGTGCCACCTGTGCTATCGTGTCTCGCCGAGCGTTGGCAACTCTATGTTGATCATTGGAACAAAGGTCTTCTTCTGGGGCTCCGAGCGCGCCGCCGAAATCATGCGCTGCGGCACCTGCGGTTTCGCCGGTAATTTTGTCCTTAAGACCGGCATGCGCTTCCTGACACTGTTCTTCATTATTCCAACCGTCCCCCTCAGCGGCATAATGCATGCCGCCGAATGTCCCCAGTGCAAGACGCGCTACAAAGTGCAATAACTCCTAAGGCCTGCGACCCGGACTTATCGTTGTTGATTCCAGAATCGCTCTTCTCCCGCAGGGCACCGTGATGTTATTCCCACTTGCGGCCTGGCCGAGACTGTTTGATTTCGCTGAGGTCAAGTTCAAGCTGCCTACCAGGCCATGTCTTCATGCGTGCGCGAAATTGCTTTACAAACCATCCTGGACCGACCGTGCTCGATCGTGCGACACGTGGCTCGGTCGTGCCATGCGGGTGTTCCCAATTGACCTTTTTTGAAACTCATGGCTGGCCTACCCTTGTGGAACAATCCTTGTGGAACAATCAAAGACCGGAACAATCAAAGACCGGAACAATCAAAGACCGGAACAACCAAAGACTGGAACAACCTAAAGACTGGAACGATCAAAGCATGTCCGACGAAGGCAAACCCGTTTACGAAGAGATCAATGGGCCATGCCACATCGGCGTGCATTATGGAAAACGGGTAGAGGTCTACGCCCGCCCAAGGGAATATTGGTGTGTGGTTTACCATCCCGAAGACCCAGCGTTGACCGCAAGTTGGAAGATGCCCATAGAACTGCTCGTGCATCAAGCCGCTGCCCTCGCGGCATTTAAGACGGAAGAGGAAGACTATGACCTCAGGGAGTGGCCTGTGTGGCCGCTCCGGTCGTTCCCGCCAAAAGCATCTTAGAATCAGGTAATGATTTGGTTGTTCAAGTGGGTGTCTTCCCCGACAACTTCGGAACCTTGGCGACGGGCGACGGAGGTGCCTGATTTGCGAACTAGGTCCGGCAACTCCCTCCCTCGTGACGCCAAGCGTCTTTGCGAATCTTTGCCCAGTACATCAGCTCATATGGATCGGTGACGTTGATTCGGGAAGGCTTGTCTGCGCCTCTTGTGCCATCTGCCCAATACCTGGGCAGGCCATCAATCCTGTTGCCGGATCACGGTTGAGACGCTGGGGAATTGGCGTCAGGCGATGCCGGCAGGGAAGGCGGCCCTGAAGAAGGTGGCGTCTCCAGGGTCACACCAGGCTGTTCCCGCCTGTCCTTCTTTGTAACCCACCGTTGAGAGCATAGAAGCTGGCGGGTGTATAAAAGTGAATAGCGCCTGCGGAACTGCCCCATTACCCTCAGGCGGTGCGGGAAGAAGAACCACTGCGGTACGCGAAGCGGAACGGATACCGACACGTTGCCCTACACTTCGGTCGGAAGGTGGAGGCGTCTCAACACCTCAGGAACATTTGGTGCGTCGTCCACACCCAGAGAAGAAGATTTTGAAGGCTGGGTGGCGCATGCCTAAGGAGCTTAACCTGGGCCAAGCCGCTGCAATCGCTGCTTCCGAATCTCAAGAAACAGGCGACACCTGGCTGGCCCTATCAGCGCCCGACGAAGGCTTCGTGACCTTGGTTCCAACGATACTTCCCGTTGGCGTCTACACTGGATCATGAGACATTACACAATCAAACGGGAAGGATGCGCGGTGGTGTTCCGCTGCAACGTCTGTCCCTATTCAGTCAAGACCAGCAGCTTTGACCTGACGAGCGGAAGTCTGAGAACCCAGGCGGCACGAGCAATCAACCGCCATGTGGCTGGCCAGCACCCCCAAAAGTTCGCTGGGACACCCGACTGCCAAATGTGGAACACATCGGTGTCTCCTCAGCGCTAGCTGAAGCAGGCAACCGGGAAGAATGGCATGCTTTCGAGCGACTGGTACCTGCAACAAATCGTCGTGCACGAGGGTGGGCTGGCCAACCCGCCCGGCGTTTTGACTTCTTCTTCCACCCGAGACTCTGGATGCCTTGTGCTTGTCGCTTTTCTTCCGCGAGACGGCCGAGCTTGAGCAAAAAGCTGTGGGGCGGCCCAAGCGCCTCACCCCTCGCGCAGGAACTAGAGGTCGTCAGGCCAGCGGAGACGCTTTAGCGGCTGAGGCGTGCGGAGCCTGAAACGCCATCCCCAAAGTATCACTGTTCCACCTACACAAAGGTAATTTGGCAACTCCAAGGGTAGACTGTAGCCTTCCCTGAAGGAAAAAACTATGAGATCGCTTTATTTCTCTGCGCTGATGCTCGCCCTCACACTCACTGCCGCAGCTCAAGAAAAACCGCGGGTCTACGTCTCCGGCAAGGGCACTCAGAACGTCGCCACCAATGCCAGCGCCGGCGGAAACCGCTGGTTCAGAACCGGCCGCGCCGAGAGTACGGTAGACGCGCACGACGAGAGCATGGAACTGAACAAAGACCTTCAAAAGAACTGCTCCGGAATAACGGTGACCCTTAACGAGTCTGCCGCAGACTATACCGTGATGTTAGACCGCGAATCGAAACAGAAGCGTGGCCTCCTCCGCACCAATAGTCAGATCCAAGTTGCCAATCGGGCAGGAGATCTACTCGGCTCAAGCGCAACCCGGACTGTAAGCAACGCCTCCAAAGACGCTTGCAACCTGATCGTTGCCGACTGGGCAGAGCACGGGAAACTAGCTCCCACGCCTGTGTCAGATGAAAGGCCGACACCGGCAACCGCCCCAGCTCAGACCGCTCCAGTCGCCCCAGCTTCTGCTCCGGCCGCCGCTCTGGCTCCCGCTGCGACCGAGGAGACTCCGCAACAAACGCTGGCTCGTGGTCAGCGCAACACGGTGCTCATATCGGGGACCCTGCCCGAGAATCAGAACCTAGCCGAAGCCGCCAAGCGTACCAAACAGCATCAGGCTTGCTTGAAACTCGCGGCTGATAATCCCAGCATCATCTGCCAGTGACAGACAGCCGCGGTTTCTCAAGAATAGAGCGAGCGTTGCAGAAATGCGGCCGCCCTTCGTTCCGTCCAACCGATCTAGGCCTCGCGATCTAGGCCTCGCGTTGTTGCAACCTCCCCACTCGCGCTAAACTAACCCCAAGCGTCTCCGGAGTTGGTGTGCGTTCGATCTCCCAAAAAGTGGCTGTAGTCTGCCTGCTGCTGACCGTCTGGTCAGCGGCAGCATTCGCTGCTCACCACCATTCCAGCGCCACCGAAGCGACCCGATGCTCGGTCTGCGTCACCTCCCATTCGGCTGCTCCGAAGGCCGTTGCCCCCCCTGCCGCAGGCTACGTTCGTTGACGCCTCTGCCCCGGTGCTGGACACGATTTCCTCCCCCCAGGCTCTTATCTGTTCCGCCCTCCGCGTCCGTCCTCCTCCCAGCTTCTAGTAAAGACTCTTCTCGTCCTGCAGCTTTCAAGCATCACAATGGGTGTGATCCGATGGGAGTGTGGCGCATGGCCCACGCACGCAAGCATCCGAATATCGCCGCCGTTTCGATGGCTCTTCTTCTCTCCGCGGCCTCTGCCCAGGAGAGGAAGGAGTCTACCTACATGGTGGGGCCGCAAGCGGTCATTTCGATCACCAACACCTACGGCGCTATTACCATCAAGCCTTCTGAAAATCGGCAGGTCGTCGTCACCACGGTCTCCTATTCCTCTGTGGTGAGCTTCGAGAACGAGCAGCATGGGGATCGCATTGACCTTCGCTCCAAGTCGACCCTGCAGGGAAGCGGTCTCGTCGACTACACGGTGCTCCTCCCCAGCGACGCCCTCGTCAACGTCCGATCCTCCAGCGGCACCCTCCATGTGCAGGGGTTGCGCGGCGATGTGATCCTTCAATCCGAATCCGCAACCGTGGAGGTGATCGACGTTAGCGATGCCCACCTGCACGTCAACACCCTGAGTGGGCCCATCAACCTAACGGACATTCACAACAGCCACCTGGACGTCCATTCTGTCGGCGGCAACGTCACCCTCCGCAAAGTGATCGAATCGTCGGTCGAAGTGAACTCGACCCGCGGCCGGATCGATTACGACGGAGATCCAGGCGCGAGGGGAGAATATCGGTTTACGAGTCACTCGGGAGATCTTGAAATCTCCATTCCGACCGGCGCTCCTGTGGAGATTAGTTCGCACTCCGTCAATGGCCAGTCCGACGAGGATCTTCCGAAACGCAAACTTGGTTTGTCGGTCGGCTCCGGGAATATGCTGCTCAAACCAAGGATCTCCAGTGCATCCCGCTTTGTGTTGCGCTCGTTTAAGGGCAGGATTCACATCAGGCGCCCATGAGCCGGTGAACCGAGGACTTGATTGTTGAGCAGCCAAGAACAAAAGTCGCAGTGGGATCTGAAGTACGAGCGAGGCCTGCCTTCCCTGACGGAACCAGACCCGCTCTTCCTGTCTGCCTACGCGCAGTTTGTGGAACCGCTGTTCCCAAGCGCTGGCTTGGCACTGGATTTGGCCTGTGGGCTCGGGAGACATGCGCTCTGGTTAGCCGGTAGGCACTGGCGGGTGAGTGGGGTCGATCTCTCGGATGTGGCGATCGAAAAGTTAAGACGAGCCGCTCTTGAGCGCAAGGTCGCCCTCGACCTTTTTGTGGGCGACGCGTCTGGCTACGAATTTGTGCCCACGCGGTTTGATCTCATTGTCCTGTTCTATCACCTGGACCGCAGCCTTTTTCCCAAGATCGTCTCCGCGTTAAAACCAGGAGGTCTGCTGATTTGCAAGATGAGCCTGCGATGGGATGTGCCGGGACCGGCGGCCGACCCGTTGAACAGAAATGAACTCCCGTCCCTCGTTCCGGAACTCCAAGCGCTACACCACCACGAACGACCGGTGCGGGACCGGGGCGTGGTCGAGTTTGTGGGAAAGAAAGAGGAAGTCCCTTGAATCCGCTTACATGTGAGGTCAGCGGGTCAGGGACTCTCGTTTTCTTCCGCCGCGTTTCGATATAATCGAAATTGCGGTATGATTTGATAGCTACCATGCGTTCAGTCTCGAAAAAGGTCGCGTTGCTTTGCTTGCTGCTGACTGTCTGGTCAGTGGTAGCTTTCGCCGCGCATCACCATTCAAGCGCGACTGACGCGGCCAAGTGTACCGTCTGCGTCGCTGCGCACTCCGCTTCCCCCAAAGCCGTCTCCATCCTGCCGAAGGCCGAGCACGTTTTTGCCGCCGCCCCGGTTCTAGACCCTGTTTCTGCCAAGCAGAGCCTCATTTCTTTCGCCCTCCGCGTCCGCCCGCCTCCTAGCGTCTAAAAATCAAATCTTTGTTGCTCCTTACGCCGGTTCGTATTCCAAGAACCGTCAACTTGATTTTTTGGACCCGTTTCTTTGGAGGTTTTCATGTTGGCTTCATACAAGAAGTCGCTGCGAGCGGCTTTTCTGGCAGTTTTCTATTTAGGGATGGGCTTGAGCGCCTACGCGCAGTCGGGCAACTCCACCTCCGTCGCAGGCACCGTGGTCGATCCCACGGGCGCCGTGATGCCGCAAGCTACCGTTGAACTTCACAACCCGGTCAGCGGTTTTGACCGAACCACGACGACTGATGCCGCGGGAAAGTTTAGCTTCCCCAACGTTTCCTTCAACCCCTACCATCTTAGTGTTACCCAGCAGGGCTTCGCCGCTTACGCACAGGACATTGATGTTCGATCCGTGGTCCCTATAAGCCTCACGGTCACCTTGGAGGTCAAGAGTTCGTCGGAGGTCGTGACCGTGGAAGGTACGGCAGAAGACCTGTTGGAGAATACTTCAACATTTCATACTGACGTCGATCGCGACCTGTTCGTCAAACTTCCCCTCGAAAGCCAGTCGTCATCACTGAGTTCGCTCGTTACCCTGGCCTCGCCCGGAATTGCCGCAGATTCCAATGGGCTGTTTCACGGGATGGGCGACCACGCGGAGAACTCGTTTTCCGTCGATGGGCAGCCGATTACCGACCAGCAGAGCAAGGTCTTCTCCAACCAGATTCCCCTCGATTCCGTCGAGTCGCTGGAGGTCATCTCAGGTGCGCCACCTGCGGAATACGGCGAGAAGACGAGCGTTGTCATTAACGTCACAACACGCTCGGGCGAGGGTGTGACCACGCCTAAGGGCACGGTCACCGCTTCCTATGGCAGTTTTGGCACGTCCAATCTCGGGTTCAACCTCGCCTATGGAGGCGCGAAATGGGGAAACTTCGTCTCCGCGAGCGGCTTGAACAGCGGTCGCTTTCTCGACCCGGCAGAGTTTGCTGTATTCCACGACAAGGGCAATCAAGAGAACCTATTCGACCGTGTGGATTTTCAGCTCTCCAAAGCCGACTCCATTCACGTGAATCTGGGTTACACACGTTCATGGTTCCAGAATCCCAATAGCTTCGATAACGTTCTCCACACGGGCCAGACCGACCCGTCGGGGAACCCCTTGGGGCCAACCGACCAAGTCTCCCAGATCAAGACTTTTAATGTCGCACCGTCCTGGACGCGAATCCTCAGCAACAACGCGGTCTTCACGCTGGGTGCTTTTGTTCGCCGGGATCAATACAACTACTATCCGAGTCGCAACCTGTTCGATGATTTGTCGCCGATTCAACAGGAGACCGTGGCTCAGGACCGGACATTGACCAATGCGGGCCTGCGGTCGGACTTGGCCTACGTGAAGGGGATTCACAACCTGAAAATCGGAACCACGTACCAACAGACGTTTCTCAAGGAAAACGACAAGCTTGGGATCGTCGACAACGGGCTCCTTCCGTCCCTTACGGACGGCAGTGGTGCTCCTTGCTTTGTGGCTAACGCCGCCTTGGCCTCCCCGTGCACGGACCTGCTTCCGTTTGACCTAACCCGTGCCGGAGGTTTATTCACTTTCCGCGGTCACACCGACGTTAAACAGCTCGCCCTCTATATCCAGGACCAGATCACGAAGGGAAACTGGTCGCTCAACCTCGGTCTACGTGGAGATTTCTACAATGGTTTGGCCACCCACAAGGAAGCCGAACCTCGCGTTGGAATCGCATATAACATCAAGCGCACCAACACCGTGCTTCGCGTATCCTACGCGCGAGTACTCGAAACGCCTTTCAACGAAAACCTAATCGTGTCCAGTATTGGATGCAGCGATGCTGTCCTGAATCCGCTTCTGGGTTGTGCTTCATCCGGTGTAACCCCGCTGAGTCCCGGCTGGCGGAATGAATTCCACGCCGGATTGCAACAAGCGGTGGGAAAATATCTGGTCTTCTCGGGCGAATACATCTGGAAATACACCCACAATGCATACGACTTTAGCATCCTCGGCAACACGCCGATCTTTTTCCCGGTTGCTTGGGACCGTTCGAAGATACCCGGATTTGCTGGGCGTGTGAGCGTACCGAATTTCCACGGTTTCTCCGCGCTTACGGTCTTCTCCAGCGTGGCGGCTCGGTTCTTCCAACCCCAACTCAGTGGTGCCGGAGCCACACCCGGCGCGCCAGTGGTTTTCCGCATCGACCACGACGAAAAATTCAACCAAACCACGCACCTGCAATACCAGCCCTGGAAGAAGGGTCCTTGGGTCGGTTTCAACTGGCGCTATGACAGCGGCTTGGTCGCCGGCGCTGTGCCGGTGGCGGATTCGTCCGGTTCCGTGGACCTGAGCGTCCTGACCGCTGACCAACAGCTCCAAGCTGGCCTCTTCTGCGGCCCACTCCACCCCACCCTGGCCACACCTCTCGGCACCTGCACCTCAGGCTACGGCTCGACCCTAATCTCGCTCCCAGCCCCCGGCACCGAAAACGACGACCACAACCCGCCCCGCATAGCCTCCCGCAACCTCTTCGACGTGAGCCTAGGCCACGACAACCTGTTCCACAACGACAAGTACAAGTGGAGCCTGCAGCTCACCGCCATCAACGTCACCAACAAAACCGCCCTCTACAACTTCCTCTCCACCTTCAGCGGCACGCACTACGTCACGCCCCGCGCACTGACTGCCGAGCTAGGGTTTCATTTTTAGCCCAACTCCACGGGGACGGCTCGCTTCAAGCCGTCCCCATGGCCATGTCGCAACTGTCGGGGCGATCAGATTGAGGATCCGATCGCCGCCAGAGCGCTCAAAAACTTCCCGCTGGTCGGCGAACACCAGCAAGACCGAAGCTCAACTGCATCAGCGCGCCCGCAGTTCCGATAGCCGCCGCACCGGGAGCCAATGCCTAGTGGAAATCTTCGGGCGTCCGCTGTGCGGATAAAAGTTCTGGGCTAGCGCCATGATCGTCGTCCGCGCGTCGGCGCAGCCGTCCGTTCCGCTCGCTTCCGGCAAATTACTGGGTGCTTCCGTCAACGCGCGGACCGCTGTCACCGTTCCAAAACCAGTCGGCCCAAGATACCGAGTGCGCGTAGAAGGCGATACCTCTGTCGCCGCAGACAAGGCACCCGCTCCGCTGAAACTGGTCGCGGAAATCTCTGGGCACCCTGATCAGGCAGAGATTTTCTCCGGGATCAAGGGTCTCGTTCCCCCATCGGCCCACAGGAATGCCGATGCCCGCAGCACGACAAGCCCCGAAATACCTCGCCGACCGTCTCCACCTCTTACCCATCAGTCCTTAATTGTTCTCTTAAAGAATGCCCTCCAACCGGGCGATCCGGAAACGCGAACCACGCTGACCATCTCCCAACCCTGCGCGCCGAGCTTATTTGCCTGATCGACAACATCTTGCTCGCTCGTCGAGCTGATCAACATGTACTCCCACTGTTGACCTCGAAGGGTCTCCGGAGCGCTTGATAGGTTGAGCGCGACAGTCTGACTGTGCGACCGACCGTTTGCAGTACCGGTAATTGTGATGGGGAATGTGCCATTGGGAATGTTCGAGGCGGTCGAGAGAACGAGATTCACTTTGCCATTCGTACCCGGACTCATTTGCGAACTGACGCCCGCAGGCAACCCCGTGACGGTGAATTTCACGCTCGGCGCGCTGCCTCCGCTGGCAGTTCTCGCTGAAATGCCGAGAGAGGATGAACCGTTAGCGTCGAGGTGCATGGCAGAAGGAGAAATCGAGACTACAAAATCACTCGCCGCAGGACTGGGATTGAACTGGATATCGAGCACTGGATGCAGTTCGATTACATTCGGAGCTGCACCGTGTTGATTGTGAAAAAAATCGAAGAAGCCGACGCCCGTTACTTGAACGGGAACGTTAGCCGTCTGGAAGGAAGAGGTCACGGAAAACTGCGCATCGAACTCTGTCCTCGCGTTGGTAATCTGCGTAACGAAGTGGCTGCTCGGATCGACGCAGGACGGAGACGGGATTTCAGCCACCATGGTATTGCCCTGGTCATCCATAAGGACGAGGTGATAGTCGGAGTCTCCGGTTGCACCAGTTTCGAATTTGTAGTCCGTCAAGATGGCGTTGACTACAAAAGCCGTGTTTTCTGTGGGCGAGAACCGGGTGTCCACCGGGAGCGGGCGAGGGGCTGGCAGGGAAATTAGCTGTGAAATGGTGGCGGGCTGGGGATTCGCGAGGTCAACTCCCCCAGCTCCAGAGTCAGTTCCGGTTTTGACAGACCAGCGTTCCTTGCCGCATCGCTGGCCGAAGGCCGCCACCGTGAACAAGCCAGTGAACACAGAAACCACGACTATCTTCTTCAGAGTGTTGGACACGATGGCCTCCCATTTCCGGTTGAGATTGAAACACGGAACAAGTCGCCGGCCACACGTTACTCCCGAACTGCCTCCGTGACAAGGGCCGCCGCCTTGGCCGCCCAGCCGAATGACCGACAATCCACCCACGCGATCTGCCCACTTAGAGACTTGCCCGCGAATGCCCCTCTCACGGATTTCGGCTCATGCAGGAAGAATACGCACCGCGATACTTCCCCGGCCACTCCCACGGTCTTGTGCCTCTTGGCGGTCAGCGGAGGGGGCGATGGGCGCGCTGAGAATGTTGCTGGACCTAACGGCAGCGGTTGACCAGGTTGTGCGAATCCGTACTGTTAAACGCGCTGGCGGCCCAGCGAGATCGCCGAAGCGAGATCCTCGAAGCGAGGTCGTCGAAAGGAGATCGCCGAAGGGTGATCGCCGAACGAAGAACGGCTAACAGAGACCGTTTCCATCGCGAAAAGCAGACGCCAAGGGACTCCGAAGACGGCTCTGAAACGGCCTGACATATCGAACCATCGAATCGCGGCGAGCCGCTTATGATTTCAACCCGCGAATCGCGTCTCCAGCGCCGCTGAGATTGGCCAGCCGCATCTCGGAATACTTTCGAGATAGAAGCACACCGGGCGCGCCGGCGCGGAAAACCGCCAGAACTGCTTCCTTGACGCTTTGCGGCGTAGACTTGCTGTGATTGGGCTCGGTCGGGATATCGATATCGATGCCCGGCCAGATCAAAGTCTTCGCGCCGGCGACCCCGTCCAGCGCGCGTTTCGTCTCGCGGTAGACATAGTCGGCCGAGAGTCCTGTGTGAGGAATCTGATCGTAGCTTCCATCCTTGAATCCCATCAGCGCATAGTTCAAATCGAGCAGGCCTTGTTTCGAGAGATCTCCATAGAACGTCGAGCCAATATTGTCCGCGTAAAGCGCCATTCGCTCGCCGCCGCAGTTGTTGTACATAACGACTTTTATAAAATCTGAATAGTTCGAGAATTCATGCAGGTCCTGTTCCGCACGATAGATCGGATTGAAGGAATTGTTGTGCCAGATGTGCCAACCCACCGGCAAAACCGGTTTCGCTGCCTTTACGGTTTTGTAGATAGCAGCGTAGGTTTCGCGAAGACCGTCAGTGAAAAGCATTTCCCATGCGACCAGTTCCGGATACCGCAACAGGAGCCGCCAGAATTGAACATAGTAGCCGTCCACGGGGCGCTTGCCGCCGTGCGCCGAGCGAACGAATGTTTCCAGCTCGAGAAATCCCCGCCTGGCGCGCTCCACACTGATGCCGCGCTGCCTAGCCTTGGCCTGACAAAACTCGCAGAAGCAGGTCACGTTACCGGGATCGATGGGCGGCGTGTCGTGCGTGGCCCCAAGACTGTCTGAAAGCGCACCCTGCCTCTCGGATCCCCACATAATTCCGTCGATGTCATAAGAACGGGCATAATCCTCGACCAAGCCGGTAAAGAAATTTCTGTAGTCGGGATTGTTGACGCATAGCGTCTCGGCATTCCGCCCGTAAAGGTCCCGTTCTTGGACTTTGCTGATGTTCGGCAAGTCGTTGCGAAACACATCCTCGAGCCAACAGATGACCTTCATGCCGCGCTTCGCAGCCGCTGGGAGCACTTCGGCCAGGATATCCAGGTCGCCGTGGTCGGGCGCCCGAGTGTCCTGGATCGCTGTGTTCTTGTAGTACTGGGGATGAGGGGTGGCGAAGTTCCCGCCGTGAAAATTGAGATCGTACTCCTGCTTGCCATGATCGGGCAGCGGCTGGCCTGGTATCTGTCTTCCGGCAATGCCCCGGCCGTAGGTGAACACCGCAAGAAACAGAGTATTCACGCAGGCACGTTCCTGAAGCACATCCAGGACCTTCTCGGTACCCTCATCGACAAACGAAATTGCTCCGACCTGGATGCCGATCATTTTGGAGGAGGAGGAGACCGCAGTATCTTCTGAAGCTGGCAGGCCTAGGGCGGCGCCGGCCCCAGTAGCGATCTTCAGGAATTCGCGGCGATTCACGTCCAATCTCATCGGATTACTCCTCTCGGTAGTAGTGTCGGTGTCGGCGTTTCCATCGCAGGGCGGTCAGCGGCTTGGGTCGACAGTGCCTGTAAAGCAGGAGGCATTCGGCAAGGGTTACGCCTCTACACCAACGGCTGATCAGGTTTGTAATTGTGTCGCAGGGTCAAGGAGCCATCCCAATTGGCCTTCTGCCGGCATGCCCATCGGACCGGATAACGCATGCCCTTGACTTCGAGCTCAGCTTGCAGCCGGAGACCCTGCCATTGGATGCCTGCCGGCAACACCAGCATGGCCTGATGAACGCCCGTCGGCTTCGGATAGCCGGCGTCGAGGCAACCTGACACGCGAATCTTGTGGTCTTCACTGAACACGGTAAGGCGCAGCACTCCCGGAACCGGGGCGATTCCGTCGTTTGCCAATCCCAGCACGAGACCGTTAGCTCCGTCCCGGGTGAAAGTCCAGATAAACGACGGGCGGATGCGATAGCCGATCCGACGGGCCATCTCGTCGATGGGCTCGGGAAACTTCTCGTAGTAGCTCAAAATGCTGTGGGCTGATTGGTTGTGCCAACTCCAAACCGATAGATAGTTGACGCCGACATCGGCTGCGTGAGAAATGATCTGCTCGTTGTAGGTAATTCCGTCTTCGTCGATGCGAAGTTCCTTCGCATCGCCGGTGGTGAAACCAACCTCGCAGATCGCCGCTGCCCAGGGCGGACGATAGCTCAATGCCTCGATTTGAGTGTTCTCAATGAAGATCGTATCCGTACGCAGCCAGTTGCCGGTGCGCATCGTGCGATCCAGCACATCGGCGTTGCCCACGTTGCTGAAGTCGGGCTGCGTGTTTGTCGCCAGCGGGAGTTTGGTCCAGTGTTCGAGTTGCATCTCGAACATCGAGGCCCAGGTCTGTTCCGCGACCAACTGGCTGGGGAAGGGATTGCCTTCGTATGGCCAGGTGTGCCCTTCGCCCCAAAAGCCGTACATCATCGTATCCATGAACTCGATCTGCGGATGACCGTTGAGTTCGGCGGCCAGCAGCTCATTCAATTCGCGAAACGCAGCCTGATACGCCGGGTGATCGTAACGCGGCACGCGGTTGTCTTTCTTGTAGCGCATTTCCGCGGGGTTACCCTTCCACTCCCCATTGAGCTTTACGTAGGGAACCTTGCCGAGCAGAAAGTCCGGCATCCCCGGATCGGAAACGTCGGGGTTCTCTAACTGGACTCGGAACCCGATGGGCTTGCCGTAGCGGCGAGCCAGATCGAACGTAGTCTTCCACCATTCCGGGAAGTCGAGCCGGCCTGACTTGCTCTGGACCTCTCGCCAGTTGGGACGGAGGTAGACCTTCTGCACGAAGGGTAGCTTGATCAGATCCTCCAGAGTTCGTTCCTGAGTCTGACCGGGGATATTGAGCGGCCCAGTATCGTCGGAAACATAAACGATCAGACCCATGCCGTAATTGCTGACGATTTCCCGGGATGGCGAAGTAATCATCGAGACATCGCTCTCGGGGACAACTGCGCAGGGACCGTACTGTGGGAACGGCCCCTGATAAAGCCGGTCGGGAACCGGGGGCCCGGATCCCCAATCGTATTTGTCCCAGTTGTGCTCAGGTATAGAGGCATTGGCGCTGGCCCGGACCAGACCGACTGTGAGTCCTGTTGCGCTGGCGGACTTCAAGAAGCTGCGTCGATCCATTGAGCTCTCCGGCCAGGGCGAAGTTCGCCAACTGGCGCGCGCTAACGAAGCGCGGTAACGAAGATAGTACATCAGAATCGAAATGACACGAAAGTGTAAGGAATAGTTCGTAAGCATTGGCTGGTGGGACGGTGCGGCTGAAATCGGTGTTTCGGGACGATGACGAGCTGACTTCCCCCGAACAGTGAGATTTCTGTTCGACCGAGGGGCAATACAGTCGGCCAATACAGAAGTTGGCGGCGATTTCATCTCCGGCGCATACGATCTCGTCGGCGGCCCTAAGATCCCGCGCGCCAGCGTAGGGGGTCGGAGTTGCGACCAGCTTCGTAGGAGTCGAAACGCCGTCCTGAGTCGTTCGACCCGCTGGATTCCCATGGTGGAAAGCTACATGGTCGGAGTTTCGACCTGCGTCGTGAGAAATGCGAATACGAGACCGAGATTGAAGTAGAGTCGGCGGGAAAGCAAGAGAATACAAGGCTGACTCGGAGACGGATCACGCCTTACGTCTGACGGGGGTTTGGGCAGTGTTCCCCAACGTTGAAGTACGTCACCTGCACGTAGTCGATATCCTCGCTGAAGAGCTAAATTCCGCTGGAGTCCTCGTCCTCCTCATTTTCCCTCATTCCGTGCGCGCCTTCTCAAAGCCGGCGTTTTGCCGGCGGCGTTTCCTGTCCAAGGCCCGCGATGAACCCGGACTCGCCGCGCCCTGGCGGGTCCGCGCCGCTGAACGCCCTCAACCCATCGCGGGTTTCGCGAAGAAAGATTGTTTGTAGAGGAGAAGACCAAATGCAAAACAACACCGAAACAAAAGACGTATACAGCCGTATCACCGCGCAGATTGTGGAGTGCCTAGAGCAGAGCGTCCGCCCCTGGGTACGTCCCTGGAACGCTGAACACGCCGCTGGCCGGATTACCCGTCCCTTGCGGCACAATGGCCAGCCCTACTCCGGAATCAACGTGCTTTCGCTCTGGATGTCCGCCCTGGCCCAGAATTTTACCGCCCCCATCTGGATGACCTTCCGCCAGGCTAGCGAACTGAGCGCGCACGTCCGCAAGGGCGAGAGAGGCTCGCTCGTGGTCTTTGCCAATGCCATCACACGCACCGAGCGCGACGGCAGGACGGGCGAGGATGTCGAGCTCGAAATCCCTTACATGAAAGGCTATACCGTCTTCAACGTAGAGCAGATCGAAGGTCTGCCGGAAATCTACTATGCGAAGGCCGTCCCGACGCTCGATCCCGTCGCACGCATTCACCACGCGGAGAAGTTCTTCGCCAGCATAGGCGCGACGATCCAACACGGCGGAAATCGCGCTTACTATGCCGAGGAACTGGACTTCGTGCAGATGCCGCTCTTCGAGGCTTTCCGTGATGCCGAAAGCTACTACTCCACGCTGGCCCATGAATTGACGCACTGGACCAAGCACCCGCAGCGCCTCGACCGCGACTTCGGCCGCAACTTCGGCCACAAGAGCTGGGGCGATGAAGGCTACGGCCGCGAGGAACTCGTTGCCGAGCTCGGATCCGCGTTTTTGTGCGCCGACCTCGAACTGCAGCAGGAACCGCGGGAGGAGAACTCTGCCTACATCGCGACATGGCTGGAGGTTCTCAAGAGCGACAATCGCGCAGTCTTCGCGGCGGCCGCGCATGCCCAACGAGCAGCCGATTACCTGAACCAGAGGGCCGCCGCGCAGGTTCCCGTGATCCGCGCGGCCTGAGCGCGAGGATACTTCACGAAAGATTTTTGGTTAACCAGTTCATCCCGCTCGAGGGCGCGCCAGCGTTTTCGCAATGACTTCTGACCCGGGCCTTGGACCTGTTCTTTTTCTTGCAGGCACGCAGGCAATTCTCCCAGGGTCTAGATATTTTCAGCGCGGCGCGAGTCGAAACCCACTCTCTCCCTCCATGCTTTCCTTAATCTGCAAGGAATCTGATAGGACAAGCGGCTTTTCTTGATGCTGAGCATCAATTTTTCTCTTGACATGGGAAATCTGCGTCATATTATGGCACGCGTGCCGTATTCTAAGACACGTAAATCACCGTACCGGGTGCAGGTCCTTGACCGCGCCTTGGCCGCCTTGGAGGTTTTGGCCGGCCGCTCGAGCGAGTGCAGCCTGGTGGAGATCTGCGGGACGTTGAAGCTTCATAAGAGCACAGGACATCGCTTGATGATGGTTCTGGAACAGCACCGCCTGGTGGACAAGAACCCTGACACAGGACGCTACCGGCTAGGGCTTAAGCTCTTTGAGTTGGGATCGAAGGCCATCGGCGCGCTCGATTTGCGTCGTCATGCAAAACCCTACCTGGACCGGTTACAGCGCGAGCTTGGCGAGACTGTTTTCTTCTGCCTGCTCGACGAAGGACAAGTCTTTTACATCGAAAAGATCGAGTCACAGCAGAGCGTGCGCACGGCTTGCACGGTGGGCAGTCGCGCTCCGGCCTACTGCACGGCGGTGGGAAAGGCCATGCTCGCGGAGCTGACTGAGGCAGAGGTGGACCAAATCGTCCGCCGCTGGGGGCTAAAGGCCATCACACCGAACACCATCACCACGCGCTCGGCGCTGACCGCGGAATTAAGAGCCATCCGCTGCCGAGGATATGCGATTGACAATGAAGAAAAGGAGTTGGGTCTGCGCTGCGTCAGCGCGGCGGTGCGAGGCGACTCGGGAAAACTGTTGGCGGCTTTGAGCGTTTCCGGGCCGGCGTTTCGTCTGACGCAGGAGAGAGTGCCGGAAATTGGGGCGGCCGTGATGCAGGCGGCCATGGATCTCTCGTATGAGTTCGGATATAGGCCCGAAGCATTGGCGTTGGCGCGAGAAGCGATCGGTTAGGAAATTGAAAGCAGGGAATTCCGGCGAAAGCCGGATTTTTTTGAGGCGTCGCATGATATGGGATTATGTCTCACAATACGGTACAGCGGCTCCGTGCGGCAGCTCGCTGCACTCCATTTCACGAAAACCAGGAATGAAGACGCGAGAGAGATGTCCGGCGCAAGCCGAAATCTCACTGGTTCGAAAGGAAGGAAGATGGAGAGTCTCGGCCCTGCCGGAGGGACCTGCGCGCCGCATCTCTCGAGCTCTAAGTTTGGAAGTTTGACCATGATGTCGAAACCACAAACGATTTCGGAGGACTGTATGAAAACACGCAGATTGGCGAGGTATCTCTGGACAGGTGCGAACCCGCAGTTCCGCGCCCTGCTCGTTCTGATTCTCTGCGCAGGTCTCAATGCATACGCGCAGCAGATTACCGGAACGATCGCCGGAACGGTGAAGGACCCGCAAGGCGCCGTGGTGATTTCCGCCGCCGTCAAAGCAACCAATGTCGACACCGGGCTCTCCCGGTCGACCACAACAGCCGATGGGGCGTATCTCATCCAGTATCTTCCGATCGGCACCTACATCGTGGAAGTGAATGCCGCCGGCTTCAAAAGGTTTGTGCAACAGAATCTCGTCCTGACCGTTGACCAGACCCAAGCGCTGAACGTAGTCTTGGCCGTCGGCGTCGAGAGTCAGACTGTGACAGTCACGGGAACTCCGCCTCTGGTGGAGACCAACTCGGCGGAACTGGGCAGAACGGTTGAGCCATCCGAGATCATCGGCCTGCCCCTGGTCAACCGGAACGCATACGCCGAGCTTTCCCTGACGCCGGGCGTGCAGTCCAACAGCGCCAGCCCCAGCAGCAATCCCAGCGGCACGCCCAATTTCGTCATCGGCCTGCCGTCGACGCAGGTCGTCGTCAATGGTGGCATCGACGGTGGCACTCCCATGGTCAGCTTTTACCTGGACGGCGGCATCAACATGACCGGTTTGCGCAACTACGGCAACCCGTTACCCAACCCCGACGCACTCCAGGAGTTTCGTGTGGAAACAAGCGACTTCTCGGCTCAATATGGCCGAATGTCGGGCGCCGTGGTCACGGCAATCACGAAATCCGGAACCAACCAGATCCATGGCTCCTTATTTGAGTTCAACCGGAACACGGACTTCAACGCCACCCCCTGGAATTCGACCCTCAATCCGCCTTATCATCGCAACCAGTTTGGCGGCGTCGTCGGCGGACCGGTGAAGCACGATAAAGCTTTCTTCCTCTTCAGCTACGGCGGCCTGCGGCAGGTGGTCGGACAACAACTCACTGGCGCCGTGGTACCCACGGCCGCCGAGCGCGAGGGCGATTTTACGGCGGACTCTTTCACAGTTTATATGCCCGGCACCGCCAAAACAACGAAGGTGCAGGTGGATGGAACCAACAGTTCCGCCAACTGCACAACGGCCAAACCGAATTGCGTACCATCCAGCCTGCTGGACGTCGCCGCGGCCAACATCATGAGCAAGTACGTCCCGCTGCCCACCAACACCGCGAACAACAGCTATTCCGGTTTCTTTACCGGCCCCACCGACGAGAACGAATACCTAGGCAAGTACGACCAGGTCCTTTCGGATAGGGACCGCGTTGCGCTCAGCTACTTCTACCTGAAGACCACGCAGAATGCCTTCGGCAACGGCAACATCCCGTATACGATCAACCAGTCCCGTGCCACGCAGCAGGTGGTCAACATCAGCGACGTTCACACCCTCAGCCCGACGACCGCCAACCAGGGCTGGTTCAACTTCACTCGCGTGACAGGCGGTCGCGTCAACCTGCCGACCGGTATAGGCCTGGACGATTTGGGATCGACATTCACTACCCAGGGACCCAAAACCCTGCCCAATCTGATCGTATCCGGCTACTTCAGCGCCGGCGGCGCTTTGGCCGGACCTGTCAGCGACACGGACTTGTACGCACTCCGTGACATGGTCAGCATGATCAAGGGTAAGCACTCACTCAATTTCGGCGGCGAGCTGTCGCTGGAAAAGGACATGATCGTCGGCAACCTGGACAACTTCGGGATCTTCAATTTCGCCTCCTCGGCTCCTACGACCACCGGGAATGCACTGGCCGACTTTGTCACCGGTCAGGTGAGCACGATGCAGCAAGACACTCCCTACCACGGGCTCTTGAGTGCTTGGTATTTTGCGGGTTTTCTCGAGGACAACTATCGCCTTCTCCCGCGACTCACGCTCAACCTCGGATTGCGGTATGACGTGCAATTGTCCCCAGTCGAGTCTTCGAACCTGACCGCGACGTTTGTCCCCGGCGCGCAATCCATCAAGGTTCCCTCTGCGCCTCTGGGGATGCTGTTCCCCGGAGACTCCGGTGTGCCGCGCGGCATTGCCGATAACCGCCTGCATCACGTTTCCCCCCGAGTTGGTATCGCGTGGGATCCTTTCGGAGACGGCAAGACGGCGATCCGCGCTGGCGCGGGCATCTTCTACGGCAGCGTCAGCGCCAACGAATGGAACCAGCCCGCCAATGCGCAGCCCTTTGCCATCCGGCAAACCTTCAACTCCATCGCTTCTCTGTCCAATGTCTACGGGAATCCAGCCTCGTTCCCCAACGGAGACCCATTCCCTTACCACTACAGCCCCGCGAGCCCCCGCTTCCTGCCCGCGGCAAGCATCGAAACCATTGCGGAAAACTATCAATGGCCGGTCGTTTACCAGCTCAACGCGGCTGTTCAGCGCCAATTGCCCAAAAACGTTAGCCTCACCGTCGCCTATGTTGGCACTCTGTCGCATCATCTCCCGTTCATGTTGGATAAAAACTATGCCCCCTATGCGCCCGGAGCCACCACATCGCAGGCCAGCATCAACGCTCGCCGTCCCTACGATCCGGGCATCCTGGGCCAGGTCACCTACGACGAATCCAACGAGACGGCGTCGTACCACTCGCTGCAGATCTCGGCCAGCAGGCATCTTACCCACAACCTGATGATCAACGGCTTCTATGTTTTCAGCCATTCCTTCCAGAGCGTCAATGAGTCGGCGATCGGCCAGGCAGTCGCCCAGGATTTCGACAATCTGCGGGAGGAAAGAGGTCCGACGGACAATGACCGCCGGCATGTGGCAAGCATCTCCGGCCTGTGGAAACTCGACTACTACCGCGGTTCCAACTCCCTCATGAGGCAGATTCTCAATGGTTGGACGATCTCGCCGATTGTCTCCCTGCAAAGCGGTGCGCCTCTCAATATTTTGAGCGGCACGAACAACAACTTCGACAGCGCCAATGCGAACCGCCCCAACTTGGTTCCGGGAGTCAGCGCATTCCTCGATCCTCACAGAAGCCGCTCGGTTGCCGCGAAGGAGTGGTTTAACACGGCCGCGTTCACTCAGAACGGCCCCGGGGCGCCGGGCGGCATCGGCCCTGGCGGAGCCGACGGCAATGTTCCGCGCGACTATCTGCGCGCCCCGGGTTACCGCGATATCGATCTGGGAGTGTTTCGCGACTTCCGCTTCGAACGATTCACATTCCAGCTCCGCGGCGAGGCCACCAATGCCTTCAACCTGGTCAGCCTGAATGCGCCCACGGCCAACCTGAAGTCCGCATTGAACGGCCAAATCACCTCGGCCACAAGTCCCCGCCTCATCCAGATCGGCGCGAGGCTCACCTTCTAGACCAGTGATTGCGTCTGACATTTTGACGCGCCACGAGGTTATGTTTCGAATCTATTTCGGAGCAGGGCGGCAGATTGAGCTAGTCTTCGCTTGTGCCATTTTCATGAATTGTGTGCACCCGGAAGGAGTGATCCATGAGTACGCAGGCTGGAGTTTCGATCGAAAAAATGGTGTTTCGCAAGACCAACGCTCAAACGGGGCGCCATCTTGCGGTGACACCAGCAAATAGCACCATGCGCCATCTGTCTTATGGCCGCATCATTCTGAACGCCTCTAAACCATCGGTGTCCTTCTCCAATGGAGCGCAGGAAACAGGCCTCATATGCCTGGCAGGAAGCGGCACGGTGAAGATGGCAGGAAACGAATACACCTTGGGGCAATTCGATGCGATCTACATCACCCGCGATTCCGCGATGGAAGTGTCGACGAAAACCACCGTGGATTTCGCGGAGTTCTCGGCCGGCGTCGAAGGGAACTACCCTTTGAAAGTCGTTCGCTATGCCGATGTGGCCAAGGACCCCGGCTTGAAATTTGTCGCTGGGGGCCCCGGTTCCCGACGCGAGTTGAACGTGCTCATTGCCAACAATGTGGAAGCAGGCCGTCTGATCGCAGGTTTCACCTCTTCAGATCCGGGAAACTGGACAAGCTGGCCGCCCCACGAGCACGCCAAAATGCTGGAAGAAATGTATGTGTACTTTGACATGCCGGAACCAGCCTATGGCCTTCAGTTGGTATATAACGACACGCAATATCCGGAATTGGTGACGGCGGTGCGCGAAGGTGATGCGGTGTTGGTGCCCAGCGGCTATCATCCCAATGTTTCCGTGCCGGGACACCGGATTGCTTTTCTCTGGGCCATGGCCGCGCACCGGGAAGTCGAAGATCGGCAGT
>Ga0137419_10000134_pt1 | contig 22037 bp, 26 predicted proteins | sample CZODoug3_1_2_16f_FD_108279 | JGI IMG/M metagenome (GOLD analysis project Ga0137419, IMG submission 108279) | Vadose zone soil fungal communities from Angelo Coast Range Reserve, California, USA - CZODoug3_1_2_16fungal (Illumina Assembly) | ecosystem: Environmental > Terrestrial > Soil > Vadose... | reverse complement strand
GCAAGCATTCGGCACTTCGACGCAGCCGCAGCAGGGCATGCTCGGCACTGGCTATCAGGACTATCTCAAGAATCTGTCGCCGGACGCCTCGGGCGCGAACCTCAATCCCTATTCGACGCCTGGCTTCAGCGATGCGCTGGGAACGCTCACCAATGACATCACGAACCAGGTCAAGGGGCAGTTTGCTGGCTCGGGCCGCGATCCTTCCGGCGCCGGCTCATTTGCCGGCTCGCTCGGTCGCGGCTTGATGCAGGGCGAAGCGCCGATCATTCAGTCCCAATACAATACGAACAAGCAGAATCAGCTCGGCGCGGCTGGTAATCTCTACAATGCCGCCGGCTCGACTGCATCTGGCATCACGCAGCAACAAATGGCGGAGCTTCAAGCCAAATTCTCCGGGCTCACCGGCGGAGCGGCGCTGCCAGGTCTCCTCACTCAGCCTGGCCAGACCCAGCTCGGCGTGGCGAACACGGCCTATGGCCAGCCGCTGTCGAACATCAGCGGGCTGGAGAGCCTCACCAATCCGATCGCAGCGCTCGGTGGCCAGAGCACCGGCCAGAGCACGCAGGACACTTCGCAGAGCAAGAGCCTGCTATCGAATATCCTCGGCGGGATTTCGGGCGCGGCGGGTCTGAGCGGCGCCCTTGGAGGAAGCGCTGGTATCTCCAGCATTCTTGGTTCTCTTGGCCCGTTGCTGGCCTTCTCCGACGAACGCGTCAAAGAGGACATCGAGCCGGTCGGTGAGACGCACGACGGCCAGCAGCTCTATTCCTATCGTTATATTGGCGATTCGGAGCCGCGGGTCGGTCTCCTGGCGCAGGAAGTGGAGAAACGCGATCCTGGGGCTGTGGTCGATATCGGCGGCGTGAAAGCAGTAGATTATGAGCGCGCTCTGCGGCCTTCTCGCCGCATCGGCATGCTGAAGATGGCGGCTTGATATGGGCATGCTAGACGAATGGCTAGGCCTTCAGAATCGCGATCAGACCGGACAGTGGTTTAGCGACCGCTGGGCCTCGGATAATGAGGACTTGAAGAAACGCCGCACTCCGGATGCGCTGCAGACCGACCTGGCGCCGGCTCAGCGTCCGACTGAGATCGACTATTCGCAAGGTGTGCCGATGCCGTATCTCGGCAAGAAGCAGCCGGGCGAGGCTATGGACGAGGACCTGAAGGCCTGGCGTGATCGGAACCCGATTCCTCCGGAACAGCTACCTGGTATGGGCCAGCAGGCGCCGATCCCTGGCCTCTTGGGCCCGAACATCCAGCCGACGATCCCGCCTGGCGTAGGAGGCTCTCCGGGGGCGCCTGCGGTGCCCGCGCTGCCGCCGCCGGTGAATGTGCCGCCAGCACCGCAACCCGTCTCAGCGCCTCCCGCAAGCCCGGCAGGACCTGCTGTAGGCGGGATGGGGCCAGGCGCTGGCGCCGGTCCCGGCCCGACCGATGTTTCGGCCCAGGCTAGACCGCAACCTCCCCAGGAACAGCCCAAAGGCCTCCTGCAGCGCTTTGACGAGATGACGCAGCGCAACCCGGCGCTCCTGCTCAGCTTGGCCTCGGGATTTGCCGGCGCGCCGTCATTCGGAACCGGCATGAGCCGAGCATTCGGCAATGCGACGCAGGGCTTGCAGCAGGACATTGCGAACTCGAAGGCCGTCCAGGGTCCGCGCGAAACCTACAAGGCGCTCCTTGCTGCGGGCGTGCCTGGTCAGCTAGCGCTTGCCGCCAGCCAGAACCCGGCGATCCTGGCGCAAATCGCGCCGGATTACCTCGCCACGCGCAAGCGCGAGATCAAGACGATCAAGACGAAGGATGCCTGGGGCGGCGAGACTGAGCGCCTGGTGTCGATCAATCCGTACGACCCGAACGACGTGCAAGAGGTCGGTGGCGGCAAAGGCGCTGGCGGTACGAACCTGCAAGGTGGCACCACCACCGGCATGTTTGCGCCCGGTGTCACGAGTGAAACTTTCAATCATGGCGCCGTCGGCGAGGATTATCTCAAGCAATTCTCGTCTGAAGCGCAGGCCGCCATCAAGAACTACTTGGCCGGCAACACGACGCAGACCGGGCGCCAAATGCCGATCCAACTGCTCAAAATGGCTGCGCAAAAGTACGGCATGGATATCGGCATGCCGGGCGATGATTCGGCGATCACTCAGCGCAAGGTATGGGCGAACAGCCTTGGCGACACGCAGAAAGGCGTCGGCCTGCAGGCGAAGGGTTTCCAGCAGGGCCTCGAGCATGCGCTGTCTCTATCCGATAGCCTCGTGAAACTTGGCAACACGAACGGCATGGGATTCGAACCGGCCGCCGAATGGATCAATTCGGCGAAGAATCTCACCGGCGCGCAGACCGCAATCAAAAATAACATCCAGGCGAAATCGCAAGCTCTCGCTGGCGAAGTCGGCAAGCTCTACTCCGGAAATACCGGCGGCGGCGTGCATGAGCGCCAGGCCACGCAGCAGAATCTGGGCAGGAGCTATCAGTCGCCGGTGGCGGCATCTGGCGGCCTGGAAGCGACGATCGACTTGATGGAGGGCGGCCTGCGTACGCTCGAACAACGTCGTGATGAGCTATTCCCCGGTGGGAACGCCCCGAAGGGTTCGAACTTCCGGGGTCCGCAGCAGGAAGCAACGCTGGAGAAAATCCGACGCAATATTGCAATTCTCAAAGGTGAAGCGACAGCTGAAGGTGCTGGCGCTGGCAGCGGTGCAGCTGGTAGCGCATCGCCGCGCACCGGCGTCTCTCCGACGCTGAAAGTGCCGTGGAGCATCGTGCAGTGACCAGGCTCAACATCGCCGGCAAACTCGTGGATGTCGATGACAGCTTCCTGAAGCTCTCTCAGGAGGATCAAGGAAAGACTGTCGACGAGATCGCCGGCCAGATCGGCACCGAGGGCATGGACGGCCCGCATGGTCAAATCCCGAACGCGGTCGCCGCGCGCGCCACCGCCATCAAAGATATCGGCCAGGGACGTGCTGAGGGCGTGCAGATGCTGCGCGGCGTGCCGATCGCTGGCGCTTATGCCGACAAAGCTACGGCAGCGCTCAATGCCGCAGCCGAGCCGCTGTTCGATACTGGCCTCTCGAAAGCGAAAACCTTCGGCGAGCGTATGGCCGAGAACGAGCGGCGCGTCAAATCTGGCGCCAACGCCTACCAAGAAGAAAATCCGATCAAGGCCGGCATCGAGCAGTTGGCCGGCGGTACCGCGGCGGTCGCACCGCTTGGTGCCTCAGGAGTTGCGGCGCGAGCGCTTGGTATGTCCGGCACGCTGCCGCAGATGGTCACGCGTGGAGCATTGTCCAATGCGGCTATAGGCGCCGTGGATGAGGCAGCGCGTGGGGGCAGTCCCAGCACCGGTGCAGAAGTGGGAGCTATCACCGGGGCTGGGCTGCCTGTTGCTGGCCGTCTGATCGGCAAGGCAGTGCAGGGGATGCGCGGCGCACCGCGGGAACTTCCAGCGATGCCGACAGCGGATGTCGCTGGCGTGCCGGTCCCGCAGTTCAAATCGTCGCTGACGGGCGACAATGCCGCCGGCTCGTTCGAGCAGGAAGCGCTGGCCGGCGCACGTGGTGAAGGTCCGCAGCGAGTCGCCCAGCAGGCGTTCGATGCCCGCAACGCGGCGATGGAGCAGGCTAAAGGTAACTTCGGTGCTGAACTCTCGCCGCAGACCAGTCCCTCGCTAGGCGCGCCGCCTGGCGCGACATCGGCCACGCCGCATACCGCAGGCGATCAGGTCATCACGGAGCTGGCGCAGCAGCACAATGACCAGGTCCAGCAGAACGCGCTGCGCGGTATCGCTGGCGAGGTGAGCGATCTACAGACGCGCCAAGCGATGCAGCCGCCTGGCGCTCCGCCGGCAATGCCGGCTGATGCTCATACTGCGGCCGAAGGCGTCGGCGGCACGATCCAACAGAATGCCCAGCGTGCGGCACAGGCGCGCACCGCAGCTTACCAGACCGCTGGCAACACGCCTGGCACCTACAATCCAGCCGGCTTTGAGCGCATTAGTAACTCCCTGGAGCAGCGTTTGAATAGCGGCGCGCCGGAGCAGCGCGTGCGCGTCAACGACACGACACCGCGCACCCGCGAAGGCCTGGCGCTGATCGAGCAGGAGCTTGGCACCGGCCGGCGCCCGACCAACGAGGTGAACCCGCGCGTCACGAATTACAATGCTGCGCTCGATGAAGGTGTTCAGCTGCGTCCGGCGCCGCCGATCACACCGCGCGACGTCGAAGCTGTGCGCCAGCAGCTTGTGCCACTCGTGCGCGATGCCAATAACGCAGCCCGTGCGCCAGGTGGTTCTTATGCCGACGCGCGCGGCATGCGCCGGCTGATGGATGCATTCGACCAGCATGTGCGCGATGTCGTCACGGCTGGTGGCTTCTCTGGAGATGGCGAAGCGTTGCTGCGTCGCTACGACACCGCGCGCCAAGCTCATTCGCAATATCGAGGCCTCTTCTCCGCGCGCGGCCAGGGCGATGTGGTCGGTCCCGTAGTCGAGAAGATCATCGGCAAGCATCCAGGCCAGGAGTCGACGCCAGATGCCATCGCCCAGGCGATGTACGGATCGAGTTCGGCGCCTGGCGGCGGAGCTACGGTTCAGGTCGCGCAGCGCGTGCGCAATATCGTCGGCGAAAACTCGCCGGCTTGGGGGGCTTCGAAACAGGGTCTGCTTTCGCACATCCTCGATACGCCGGCCGGCACCGAAGCACTGGCACCGGCTGAGCAAGCCGCGCGGATCAGGAACCTGTTGACGAGCACCAAGAGCCGCACGCTTGCCCAAGTCTATTTCTCTCCGGAGGAACGCAATGCCCTTTTGGCGCATGCCGATACCCTGGAACGTCTGGTACCTAACCGCGGTCCACAATCACCCGTGGATAAGCAGATCATGCGGCTCTCTGGAGCTGATGGACATCCTCCCGCGTCGTCGCGCGATGCTGTCGACATGCTCTTCAGCGGCGATGGAACGAAGGCTTCCACCGTGCAACTTGCCAGCCGCCTGAAGACGACGCTGTCGCCCGAATCGTGGGACTCCGTGCGCCAAGGCATGTGGACGCATCTGACCTCGAAGCCGGAAGGAATGATCGAGTTCGGCCCGCAGGCGCTCTCGCAACGCCTTCACAAATTCCTGAGTGAGCCGATCGCCAGCACGATGTACACGCCGCGCGAACTGCAGATAATAAAAATTATCGCCGACGAGTACAAAAAGATGATCCCGCTGCCGAACACCACGAACCCGTCGGGCTCTGGCGTCATGGCCTCCAAAGTGGTAAGGGCGGCCCAAGGGAATCTTTTCGCGCTGCTTGGCCTGGCGATGCACGGCGTCCCAGGCGTCCTGGCCGGAGCTGGTGCCCAAAAGGCTCTTCAGTTTGCGGCAGGCCGTAGGGCGGTGGCGCAGACGCAGGAGCATTTCTACGGCAAGCCGGTGAAGCCGGAACTGAAGAAGAATTACGAGAGAGCAGCCGCGATCCTCGCGCACGCGGCAACGCCACTCGCCGCTACCGGTCAATGACCACGCTAGCGCAATAGAACACAGCGCAGGCGGCAAGGGCCCCCAACAGTCCATAGTGATCGACGATCGCTGTCCCCAGCATGTGCAGTCCCTTGAAGGACAGCACCAGGGCGATGATCATTGAGAACTTTAGAAGGCCGGACATGCCCTATGACCCGCAACTTGCGCCGCTGATTCGCCGCACCGCCGGCAATCTCGGCATCAACCCGTCGGACCTCGCGACCTCCATGTCGTATGAGACCGGCGGTTCGATGAATCCGAGCATGTATGGCGGCGCCGGTGGCAAGTACCTTGGTCTCATCCAGTTCGGTCCTGAAGAGCAAGCGAAGTACGGCGTAAAGCCAGGTATGCCGCTCGATGCGCACATGAGCGCGGTGGAAAACTATTTGCGCGATCGAGGTGTCAAACCAGGCATGGGCATGCTCGATCTTTACAGCACGATCAACGCCGGGTCACCAGGGCGCTACAACGCGAGCGACGCGAACAACGGCGGCATGCCTGGCACGGTCGCCGACAAAGTCGCGACGCAGATGGTTGGACATCGAGCGCGAGCGAACGCGCTGCTTGGTGACGAGAACAATCCGATCCCAATTTCGACGCCCGTGCAAACCACGCAGCAGGCAGCCAATGCGCCAGCGCCAGGCGCGGAAGGTCCTACCTACCAGCCAGATGCTAATGCGACCGTATCGCGAGGTGGCTTCGATCCTTCGAAGCTGATCGCCGCCATCGGTGCGATGAAGCAGCAACAACCGGAGCAGGATGCTCCACCTCCACCGATCAACATTGCTCAACCCGCAGGGCTTCCTGTCGCGCAACGTTTGGCCGCGGCAATGCAGCGCCTTGGGCAAACGCAAGGATAAGACGATGCGTATTCCGAAATTTCTTCAGATCGCTGCACTGATCCTGTTGGCGGCCGGCGCGCAACCCGCCTACACCGCGGTCTATCAGTGGAGCAAGACCAGCTCATCCAACGCCACGGCCGATCCCACGATCAACTGGGCGGAGGGTATGTCGCCGTCTTCGGTCAACGACAGCGCCCGCGCGATGATGGCGCGTCTATCAGAATACCGAGACGATATTTCCGGACTCCTTGCCACCGGCGGCACTTCTACGGCTTACACGGTTACGACGAACCAAGGCTTGTGCCAGGCGCCGGATTCTACGACCACTCCGAAAGATGGTCAGCTGCTTTCAGTTACCGTCCATGCATCAAACGGCACCTCGCCGACGCTGCTAGCCGACGGTTGCAATGCTTTCCCGATCCAGAGTTCTCCGGCTGTGGCTGTCGCTGCCAGTTCGTTGATTCAGGGCTCGCCCTACTCAATGAACTTCAGCACGGTCAACAGCGCGTGGATGCTGAAGGGTTTTTATGCGAGCCCGACGAATGTCCCCCTCGGTGCCGGCATGGATTACTGGCTTCCAACCGCACCTAGCAGTGTATTCGTATTTGCATTCGGGCAAGCTGTTTCGCGGACAACCTATGCGGCGCTTTTCGCGCAGATGGGCACCACCTTTGGTCCTGGCGATGGATCAACCACTTTCAATCTTCCTGACAAGCGCGGTCGTGTTTCGGCCACGCCCGATGTCATGGGTGGACCCGATGCGAACCGGCTTGTTCAATCCCCGAGCATGGCTCCGATAAGAAATTCTGTCGGTGGTGCGGGCGGCCTTGGAGCCGTCTCATTGAGCGTAGCAAATCTTCCCCCCTATACCCCATCAGGGTCTGTTTCGAACGGTGCGATCACGATCGGCAATGTTTCCAACATCCCCACATCCGGATTTTTTACCGGAAATAATAATGGCGGTGGCGGTGGCTCGTTTGGTGTCGTTAATGGCGGACCAGCAGCTCCAACAGCATCTCAAGGAGCATCATCGTTCAGTGGATCGGCGCAAGGTGGCTCGAACACCCTAATCGAAAACGTGCAGCCAACGATCCTTTGTAATTACATCATTCGGGTGTTGTGATGACCAGAATCGCCACAGACCTCAGAATCTCTCGGGAAGCGGCCGATCGGCTTCGCTATGCGCCGGTTGGTGTCCCGACCGCAACCGATGTGCAAAGTGCGATCGACAATCTGGCCAACATCACATTGAACCAACCGCCAGTTATCTCGGCGACTACGGTCAATTTTGCTCAATCGCCTTACACGGCGCAAGCAACCGACTTCATCTTGGAAGTCGACACCACTGGTGGGATTGTGGTCATCAACCCGCCGGTCGTTGCGACACGCAATCAACCGCTCGAAATCAAAGATGTCTCGCTCAATGCGTTCACGAACAATATCCAGATCACGGGGCCAATCGAAGGTCAGAATCCCTACCTGATCAATTCGGATGGCGGTTCGGTTACGATCAGACCGAACAAAGCGAAGACTGCTTATGAGGTGGTGACGTGGTGAAGAAACTCATCAGGCTCGCGCTTGCTGCTGCGCTTCTCTTCGCGCCCGCGGCAGCACTCGCGCAGTCCCAGATTAATCCAGGTTTCTTCTGGGGCAATCCGACTGCCGTCAAAGCGCCACCTGGCCCCGCGAGCGCCTCGGGGATGTTTGATCGTGCGCTCAGCTCCACGCGTGGAACGATTATTGAACGTGGGGCCGGTGGCTGGGTGGCTGTTGTCCCTAGCGTCACAGCTGGTCTTGCTTGGGTCAGCCAGGGCACCGGCGCCGACCCGACCTACGGCATAGTCGGCCTCGCGGGTGGTGGCTGCGCAGCCGCGCTGACCGCCTCGAACGGTGGCATCCTCTATTCGACCGCGAGTGCCTGCGCGATCCTGGCTGGCAATGCGACCGCGCGCCTGCCGTTGCTCTCCGGAGCTTCGACGACGCCGCAATGGGGCGCCTATACGCTACCGGCATCTGTCACCAGCGGCGGCGTGGCCTGCTTCACGTCGACCACTGTGCAAGCCTCCAGCGGCCTCCTGACGGCCAATGCGCTCTTGCTGGGCGGCGGTGCCGGTGTGTGTCCTTCCCCTATGGGGTCGCTCGGCACTACCACTACGGTGCTCCACGGCAACGCTGGAGGTGCTCCGGCGTTTTCCGCAATCGCTATAGGAGAACTGCCGCAAGATTCGACGACGTGGCGAACCGCGAGCGGTGCCGACACCATTCTCAATACCGATTGTCTGAAAACGGTGGGTCTCGGTGGCAACGCCTTTTTCACCGAGACTCTTCCGGTCGTAGGTGGCTTCCCGACCGGCTGCGAAGTCGTGGTGAAAAATACGGACACTTATACTGGCCCTGGCACTGGCCGAGCCAAGCGACTGATTGGTTTCCCGACCGACACCACGCCCGAAGGTCTCCCACAGACGATGCTCTACCCGCAAGAAGTCGTGGTAGTCAAAATCGTCAACGGGGCCTGGGTTGCAACCAGAAAAACTGGCCGATGGATCAATCCGCAGGGCGTCACTCTCTGCATCGATACGGGCGGTAGCGATTCTACTGGCGATGGTCTCGTGGCTCTTGCCACCGCTGGCGCGACTTGTCTTCGAACTGCGGCGAACGCTGGCCTGGTCATCCAAAAGCGATTTGATCTTAATCAGACCACTCCGATTATCGCTCAGACCGTCGGGCAATCTTTTACCGACCAACTTTCACTCGGAGGACAGCCGACCGGTAGTAATCTAATTCAGATCAGCCCGAACGGCGCCGGTACCGTGAATTGGAGCAATGCTAGCTCCTGTATTTTGGTCGGCGATAATGCCGAGATTGATGTCCGCCTAAACGGCATCAACGCTAGCGGCAATATCGCTTTCACGTGCAACACAGCCAACTCTGTGGGTGTTGGGCATATTTACATCCACAATTATGGAGTCCTTGATTTAGAAGGCGGGCCGCCAACTTTCGCTGGCGCAGGCGCGAACGATCACGCAATTTTCTTTGATGGCAAGGGCATTGGAACCATCCAAGATGGGATCAAGGTTAGCGGCACTCTCAACTATGCCGTTAATCTTGACCAGGGCGGAAAACTTACTCATTCCGGCAGCGCAAATCCGAGCATTGGCATCGCATCCGGAGCGCCTACGCTTAATGGCTTGTGGCGATTGGGCGGGGCTTCAGAGCTTCTTCTAGGTCCTCTGGCTCCGACAACCGCGGGTTATACCTCTTTAGGCCCATCGCAAATTAATGGAAATTCGGTCTTCGTCCGAAACGGCATTGCTGCTGGCACTTTCACGATAGGGCCTGGAGGCCAACTCTGTGATTCATTGACCAGCTGCAATTCTTGGATCGGCTTTGGAGCATCGCCTTCTTGCGGCACAGCAACCATAACAAATACTTCATCTCGCGCTCTTACCAACGGCAAGACCACAAATATCCAAGTGGATTTCACCATCACCGCGCTGGGGACTTGTTCGACTGCTTTTAACTTTACGCTGCCTAATACAGCAAATTCTGGCGGAGGCTTGATCGGAGAAGAGATTGGGGCTGGCAAAGGAGTCGTGTGTCGAGTGACAGCGGGAAGCGGAACAGCGAACTGCGTAAAAACTGATGTTTCGTCATTTCTGGTGAATGATCATTTTGTGGCATCTGGCGTCTACGAGAATCAGTAAAGGAAAAACAATGGTCTCTCTCACGATGCTGGTTCCTGGTGCGACGATCTTCAAGATCGGATCGCAGGGACCGGCGGTTAGACAATTTCAGCTCGCGCTCGCGAAATTCGGATACCCGCTCAGTGGCACCGGATATTTCGGCCAAGCGACTGATACGGCGGTGACGGCGTTTCAGAAGCTCCATTCCATTTCAGTGACCGGTGCAATCGACAAGCGGACAGCAGAAGAGATCGACCGGGCGCTCGCATCGGTGGTTGCCGCGCCATTGTCCGCGCCGTTGTCCAAATTCGTTGGTAGGCCGTTGTGGCTGCAGGCAGGCATCGGACTGATCGGCACGAAGGAAGGAGCCGGCGCGTGCGACAATCCGGTGCTCATCGACTGGGCGAAGGAAGAAGGCGGCGACATCTCGGAGAGTTACACTCACGACTCGATCCCCTGGTGTGCGCTTTTCGCCAATCACTGCCTCACGCTTGCTGGCGTCAAAGGTACTGGTACGTTGTGGGCTCTCGATTTCGCCGGACATTGGTCTTCGATCAAATTGGATGGTCCAGCCGTCGGGGCGTTCGCGCCTATGCTACGCAATGGCGGAGGGCACATCATCCAGATCGTCGGCAGAGACCAGCACGGCAATATCATGGGCCTCGGTGGCAACCAGAGCGATGCTGTGAACATCGAGCCGTTCCCTGTCTCTCGCCTCAACAAGGGCTTTTGGTGGCCGTCGTCGGCGATCCCACCGGAGAGGACCGGAATAGATACATTGCCTGTCGTCTTGAGCGACGGTCGCGTATCGAGCAAGGAGAGCTGATATGACTGACATGAACTCCAAACCGCCTGATGCGACTGGCATCATGACGCAGTTGAGCACCTTGTTCAGCCCCGCAACTTTCGCAGCGATCCGCTACGCGCTCACCGCCGCCGGCACGCTACTCGGGCTCGTCGGATTGACCGCGCTATCGACTGATCAGATCGACCGCATCATCGAGATCGTGAAGCAGATCGGCACCGTAACTGGTGCGATCCTAGCGCTGATCGGCCTGGTGACGCCGGTGGCGATGGGCATCATCGGCTACGTGCGATCGACGCTCAAATCGCAGATCGAGAACGTGCGTGACATCGCGAAAGACAAGACCGCGTCGCAAACGCTATCGACCGACGCTCAGAAAGCTCTTGTGGCCGCGACGATTTCGCTGGACAAGGTGCAGACGATCGTCGCCGACAAAGACCTAGCGGCGGCGTCTCCCTCGGCCTCGGTCGTTTCCAAAGAGGATGTGGCCGTCGTCACCAAACCATAGGAGGTTTTATGCGTAAGTACGTCACCGATTTCTTGGCGTCGATTGGTCTCGGCAGTGGGGCGCTGGTGCTTGTGGCAGCACTCTCGCTCGCCGGGTGCGCGGCGTTGCAAAAGGTCGAAGATGTCTACACGGCCGCCACAACTACCGTGGTGCCGGCCAGTGTCGTGGTGCCAGCGGCGAACGCGTTCGATATCCTAAAGGGCACTGCGGGGCTCTACGGGCAATATTGCGTAGAGAAAGCCATGGTGCCGGCGATCTGCTCGGCTGATATCCGACGCGTCGTGGTGCGCGCGATCCGTTCCGGCACTGCCGCGCGCGATCAACTGGAGGTGAGCCTACAGACTGGTCAACCCGCTGCCGCTTCGGTCTACAATGTCCTGATCGCCGCGGTGAACAATCTCAAGGCGACCCCGGCCGCAACATTCATGCCGGGCGCAGGAGGTAGCCAATGATTACGACGGTCCTAACGCTCATCGAGCAAATCCTGCCGCTGCTCGGCACCGGCGCGCAAGCGACCGGCATCATCGGCACGATCCTCCAGGCTCTGGTGCAATTCATGCCGCTGATCCAGCAGGAAATCCCGATTCTCTACAGTGGTGTGAAGAACATCATCGACTCGCTATCGAATCATCCTGCGGCTACGGCGGATCAACTCAAGACGCTCAAGCAGCTTGACGTCATGGTTGACCAGGCTTGGGACAAGGTGGACCAGAAGCTCGATCCGGACGCTCCGTCCGCGTCGTGATCAGTGCCTGCGGTGCCGCCAGAGCTTATCGAGTGGGTCAGCAAAGCTGGCGCTGTGGCGGCGCCGATCTTCATGTTTCTATGGTGGGATGAACGGAGCGATCGTAAAGAGCTTCAGAAAAAATTGGATGCTCTCGCCGAACGAACCATCGTGGCGATGGTTGAGTTCAAATCGCTTCTTCAAACCGTCGTGGATATCTTCAATCGTGATCGCGGCCGTGGATAATGCCGATTATGTCCTGGATCAGAGGAAAGCTCTTTCATCAAGAAGCGCCGCGCGTGGATGCAGCGTTCGATTTGACTTCCGAGGTGATTGATAGGTCAAGGTCGCTCCGCCAGCAATTGGAGCCGTATCGATTGAATGACGATCCATTCGCTGCGATCACGCGATCTCATGTGCTGACGCAGGACTATGAGACCGCGCAGGAAGAGAGAATCCACCTGGGGCCAAAATGAGCTGGGACCTTCTTTTCGTTCTCGAAGTGATCAACGGAGCCTGGGCGATCCTGTCGCTCGGGCTTTTCATCGTGTGCGCCTTCTATTTGCATCACGAGTTTCGCGCGCGTGGCTTCAGGCGCAAGAAGTGGACGAGCGGCATGCGTGTCGCTTCCTCGATCGCAACGCTCTCACTCGGCATCGCCATCACGCGTTCGGTGATCTTCATCTGGCGGCATGTCTATCGAGGCGATGAGTTCTCGGCGCCGCAAAATGGATTGCTCGTTGTCGGTGCTGGCATCGGCGCGCTCGGCTTCGTCTGCGCGATCCGCGAGCTGTCGCAGCCGCTCTATGGCCGTATGCCATGGATCATTGCTATTACGCTCGCCGCCATCTTTGTGGTGATGGAGATGGCCTCGCGTCTCACCTGAAACACAAACGGCCCCAGATTGCTCTGGAGCCGTCGGTGCTACAACCCGCCAAGGATAGAGAGGGGCCTGGACAATCCCTCTCGATCGAGAGATAGCATCGACACCCTCGTTATCGCAAGTGCCGCCAGCGCTCATTTTTCACAACAGATGTGAGAGTGCGCCGTGAGATTTTGAATCTCTCGGCCAGGCGCTTCATCACGAAGCGCTCGGCGCCTTTGTGGCCGGCGGCATGCCGCTGCGCCATATGGACCTTGTAGCAATCGCGCAAGAACCGAACCTGCAGCGGCGTCAGGATGGGCTTGATGACGCCGCTGAATGGCTTCGGCGGCTTCGGCTTCGTCATTTCATCTCGGGATTGAGGTCGAGACCGATCTTCGAGCAAAACTTCAGAAGCTCTAGCGCGCCGAACGAATCACCGGCGGCCGTGTGAGCGCCGCGCTGCGGTATCTTGCAGTGAGCGAGCGCCTCAGAGAGCTTTGGCGGCTTCACGCCCTTGCGGTTGCTGTCCGGCGGATACGGCATCCGGCAGATCGGCGTGAGCTTCTGCTGCATGCACAGCGTTTTGATCTTGCCGGTGAAGTCCTGCCGGCCGGCGCGAGCCATCTCGCCGAGGAGAACCTTGATGTCGAAGCGGATCACGAAGCCGACCAAGACGCGGTCGCTCCGGATGACGCTCTCGAAGATATCGAGCGCCTCGGAGAGCGGAACGCCATTCTGATCGAGGAAATCGTCCGTGATCCCGTTCACCGCGGTGGCGCCGGGCTCCATCGTCCAGCCATCCCGCTTGATGTAGATCAGCTGCTCGCTCTGAACCGAGAACGTCGGCGAGGTGCGGATCATGGAGAAGGCGGCCAAGCGCGGCCACTCCCCATTTTTCGGCAGGCCGTTGGTCTCCGTGTCGAACACGCCATAGGCATGAGCCTCGGGAAACAGGTCAGTCATCGTCACCCTCCGTAAACCGCCCTTGCATCAGCTTTTCGAGCCGCTTGCGTTCCTGGACGGTCACCTTGCAGGTCGCCCGCAGCTCGCGCTCGCCGTCCCAGCGCGCCATGGCATCATCCAGGCTACCGACCTTCTCGATCCAGGTCTCGGCATAGGCCGTATAGGAAGCCCGATCGGTGGGTTCAGTAGCGAGCTTCGGATCGAGCGGCTTGCGCGCCTTCTGCGCGGTATCCTGAGGTTGGTATTCAGAAGACTGTTTCTCGGCCTTAGGAGCCTTCCTGGCGGGCTCCGGCTCGGCCTGGGCCTTCTCTTCCGGTTTCTCCTCCGCTTGGCCTGTGGCCTCAGCGAGCGTCCTGGCGATGCCCTGCTCGTCAAACCCTCCGGTACGGGTTTCAGGCATGCGGCTCTCTAGGCCTGAAACATCCCTGGCGCGGCTCGGGCCCAGTTCCGTGTTGTCGAGTTCATCTCTGGTGTAGACGCCCAGGAGGACGTCCGGGCAGTAAATGCGGGCCCAGTCCCGGCTGGCATGATACCACAGCTGCTTGTCGGGATTGGAAACCCACTCCGGCGAGTTTTTGACCCGGATGTGTTGGAACTCGGGGCCTTCCCATTCGAATGGCGCGTTCTCTCCGATCAATCGGCCGATCACCTTGCAGCGGCGCGTCGGGCCCTCGCCGCGAAGCTCCATTCGCAATCGGCCCTCCAGCGGCGCGCGGCGCTCGATCACGGCATGCACAAGCTGAGACTCGTAGGCGATGCGGTCGCTGACGTTGTAGGACTTGTCAGCCACGGCAAACGGTGAGAAGCCCCATTCATCGGCCTGGAGCGCGACGCGCAGGCAGGCGCCAGGGTTGCCGCGTAGATGCTTCGGCACGCCGATGTCGGCCAGCGCCATCATCTTAGCAAATTCCATCACCTGAAGCATGTTCTCGAAGCGCATGCCGCCGCGGTTGGTGCTCATTTGGATGGTGTCGCCGCTGACGATGCCGCGCTCCTGGAATTTGGTTAGGGCGCCCGGCGCAGTCATATCGGCACGACGGAGCACGCGCTGCTCTTGGTCGACAGTCGTCGTAGTTTCATCAGTCATGTTAATTTTTCCTTGTCGATTAGAGGTTCTCGGAGCGCAGGCGAATCTCAGTATTTTCGCGATCCTTCTCGGTAATCTCAACATAGCCGACATCGCTCTCAGCCGGCCCCGGCCAGTCCTTGTTTTTCCAGCACTGCCAGAAGGTCCGCAGCGCGGAACGGTTCATACGTTCGCCCATCGCCAGGTCAGCATCCTTCAGCTGCATCAGCGCTGTGCAATAAGGCTCCTTTTTCTCGATATAGAACAGGGAAAAGCTGGTCATCTCGCGGCCCAAAAGCTCGCGAGAGGCAACCCGACCGAGAGCACCTTGCATGTGATAGCCGTTCTCGGTGGTGGTGATCATCAATTTGCGCCAGCGCACATCGGTGGTGGTCTTGAGATCGACGAAATCGGCGCTGGATGTCGGCGTACTATCAGGTCTCCACTTCAGCCAGATGCCGGTTTCCGGGTCGCGCCAGAAATAGCTGTGCTCGATCTCTCCAGAGAGCACCGTGACCAGGGGATGCCTACCGAGCGCCAGCGCCATACCGGCGAGGTTTTCGATGTCTTCCTGCGTCAGGACTGTGCGGCCTTTCTCCTTCATCTCGGTCATCCAGTCTTTGCAGATCGTGCGGTTGCCGTGCCAGGGCAACATCCTCATCGTGTCAGGGTCGCGCATCTTCTCCGGCCGCACGACGAACAGCGTTTTGAAGCCGCGCTCGGCGCCTACGAGATGGTGAAGCGCGCGGCCGATGATGAAGTGCTTCTTGTCCTCGGGTTCGACGCGCTTAGGGTTGTAGGGCGACTCGCACCAATAATGCGCCGGGCTGCGGTTGAAGATTTTGCGCAAGCCCGAGGAGCTGATCGCCGGCACGCCATCGAAGAGTTCGGAGGAATGATAGAGGTCGAGAGGAACGCCTTTGTAGATGCCAGGCTTGGTGATGATATTGCCGTCCCACTGGATAATCTTGGCCATCAGATCACCAGCACTTCGGTCGGATCGAGGATTGCGTCCTCGTAGACACGTTCGATCTGCTTCATGCGGTCGATGTGGATGATCGTGCCATCACAGCGCGGCCCCTCCGCATCAACGAGCCACCATACCGGCTGCGAATCCTTCGTGTAGGTGACGGGCTTGTTAGCCTGACGTAGAAAGCCGCGACCGCATCTCGAGCAGACCGCGACGGTGGGCATGATCTTAATTGGCATTCAATTCTCTCCTCCAAAGCTCTTTGAGCCAGACATAACCGACCTTGTCCCCGCGCGTTCTAAGTTGATTCAGATGCATCATCCTGGTGACTTTCCCGCGGTACCAAAGATTCCGCCAGCGGCTCTCACGTAAGCGCTCGGTCATGAAGAAAAGCCACCTCAGGATATGGGCGTTATGCTGTTCCGGCTTCGATGTGATCGGACGACCAAAAATAAGTATCTGATCGATTCTCATCGAAGCCTCTTCGGAAATGGCCGGCTGGGGATTTTCGATCGCGGACCTTTAGGCCACTTGCGACCGCCAGGTTTGCGGCCGAGCTTGCGAAATTTCTGCATTAACCAGATGTCGCTGCCCTTCGACGTCACGGTGCGCTCGGCGCCAGGTTTGCGGCCAGTAGTCTTCTCCAGGTGCCCATCTTTCGGCTTATAGGCCATGAATCGATGATCGTTCGCGCGCGGACGATACTCACCAGTGTCCGGATTGAAGCGGCGCAGGCCGAGCGCGGGGTCATGATCGAGCTGAAGCTCATCGCACTCGAAGTGTTGGCGGAGGCGCCAAAGGCAATCTTCGAGATAGGCGGAAAGGCTTTCCTTTCGCTCCTTGTGGCGCCACAAGATCATCGCATCGCGAATCTGCCGGCGAGCGACCAGCACCTTCGTCAGAATAGGGATATGCGGTCTAGGCAACCTCATGGTGGGAGCGCCGATGTTCTTTCCAGGCGTAGCCGATGCAAAGCACTAGCGCCGTGCAGACGATCGCCACAAACAGCTGATCTTCGTGCGAGGGCGCATGCAGCGGGAAATGGTCGATAACGAATTGATCGGACACTATCACCTCTCCGGATATCCAGCCAAGCAGGCCAGCGCCGGCACCGATCAGGAAGGGGAAACGATTCAGGAGGGCCACGATCAAGGTGGCGCCGGTGACCACGAGCGGAATGCTGATCGCCAGGCCGATCGCCAGCAGCACGATGCTGCCGTTCGCCGCAGCCGCAACCGCGATCATGTTGTCCAGGCTCATCACGATGTCGGCGATCACCACCATCCGGATCGCGGCAAACAGGCTACTGGCCGGATCGCGCTGGGCGCCGTCATCGTCATCCTGCGCCAGGAGCTTGATCGCCACGAACATCAACAGCAAGCCGCCGATGAGTTTGAGATACGGCATCACCATCAGCTCGGCGATCACGCCGGTGAAGGCGATTCGCATGGCGACGGCTGCGCCAGCACCAAGGATGATGCCGGCAACGCGCTGGCGCTTCGGTAGCGCTCGACACGCCATCGCGATCACCAGGGCGTTGTCGCCCGACAAGAGCATATCAATCCAGATAATCTTGCCGAGCGACAGCCAAAAGAATGGCACGCTCAGCTCCGTGAAGAGCTGATCAATCAAGGTATTTCCTCATTTAAAACATGCGGGGATGTGCCGGTTTCGCCGAGGCCCGCTTTGGGGAGTCTGCCCCTGCGATTTACCTCTCCACCTTCACATCCCCTTCCCAGCTAATCGCCGCGGCGAGACTGGGCCCGGAATCAGAACTCGAACTTCGTCGGGTCGACGTTCAGACGCTTCGCGAGCCGGTCAAGCACGCGCTGCTCGTCCTCGCCGACCTTGTGGTTGGAGTTGGACGACGCGACGTCCAGCGCAACCAGATAGACGTCCTCGGCCATTTGCGGCCCGGTCGGAAGCTGGCCAACGCGATCGAGCGCGCGGGCGAGTTCCTGCTTGCCAGAAGCCGTGGTGCCGTGATTGAGCGCGCTGTTGAGGGCGCTCTCGATCTCGTTGCGAGGATAGAGCGACGAAAGCTGGGTATGACCAGTCAGGACCTGGATCGCCTTCGCGCGTTCCGAGTCCTCCAACGTACCGTCGGCGTAGGCGACCAGCGCACACGACGCGCAGACCGCGTTCAAGAAGTCAGACGTCTTGCCGTACTCCTTGTTCAGCTCCTTCGCGCCGCTAGCGAAAGCCTGTTTCAGGGCAGAGATGATGCTCAAATGTTTTCTCCTTGGTTTTGGCGCGGGTAGGGGTGATCTGGGCGGCGCCGGCACCTAGATCAGTTATTCTGGCAGGCCGCCAGCGGCCTTACGACCTTCCCGGTGGGCGAGATACAGCGCGAATAGCATAATCGCCGGGTTGAGAACGAAGTGGACGAAAAAGGTCGAGACGCTCGGCTGATAGCCGAAGCCCGAGGTGCCCCAAAGCACCAAGATCGCGTAGCTGGAAGGGTAAGCCCAAAACTCGTGCATGGCACCAACCTGTGTAAATTTCAGTTGACGTCGCCTATATGATGCTTAGCGGGTGATGGTCAACTCCCGTTGACAAATTTATTTTTGTCTGGAAGAGGACGTTGTTATGACAAAGAAAAAGACGGCCAAAAAGGCGAAGCGGGTGAAAGCCGCGACTGCGCCGGAACCCGTAGATAAGTTCGCCCACATCGAAAACGAGGTTTTCCGGAGAGCTTTGGAGGCGTCGAAGGGCTATACTCAGCTGGCAGCGGCTCTCGGGATTTCCCGCCAGTCCGTCCATAAATGGGACGCGGTCCCGGATCGTTTCGCTGTGCGGCTTGAGGAACTCTATGGTATCCCCAGAGCCCTCACCGCCCCGCATCTTTATGCGGGCATGGAATCTGTCGATCGGGCTCCCCAGCCGGCCGACGGGTAACGACCCTGGGAGGGCGTGTGATGCCGCTCTCCCAGGGATTTCCCCATTTCTCACAAGGAGGGCCTGATGGCTCCGAAAAAGAAAGCCACCGCTACCGTTGGAAAGAAGCGCGGCCCCAAGCCGGGAAAGAAAGCGGCGACGGCAGCAGCCGCTGCTGCTGGAGAGCGAAAGCGGTTCAACACCCCGATGGACGAAGAGAACCGCAAGCTTTTCCTCAATGTCCACCTCCCCGAAATCAAAAAGCTCCGTGACCGCGTCAATAGCGCTGTCGGCACTCTCCGGAAAGCTTACAAATCGGCGAAAGCCGAAGGTAGCTTCACCAAGGCCGATTTCGACACCGCGCTCGAAATGGAAGACGCTGAGCGCGAGGCGCGCGCTAAGGCTAGGATCGCTCGCCAACTCGTGATTGCCCGCTACATGGGTGCCGGCCTGGGCGCGCAGCTCGATCTCTTCATGGAGCCGGATCGCACTCCTGCCGTCGACATCGCCTTTGACGAGGGCAAGAAGGACGCGCTGGAGAATAAGCCGGCCAAACCGAAGTACGATCCGGCCACCGAGCAGCACCGCAACTACATGGAAGGCTATCACAGCGCCTCCGAGCAGCGCGTGAAGGAAGGCATCAAGCCGACGAAGGGCAAGGTGCATCCGGCAGTCGCCGAGGATCAGGCTGACATGGCATCCAAGGAGGAAAAGCTGGCCGCGCAGAGGGCGAAAGATGCTGAAGCCTTCGACGAGCCCAGTTCCGGCGTGGCCATGAGCCGCTCGCAGTTCCTGAAAGAGCAGCAGGCCAGGCGCGAGGCAGCAGCGCAGCAGGAGCCCGGCACTCCGATGGATGACGACGACGAGAGCGAGTTCCGCCGAACTGCTCATTGACCCATGCTTATCGTGGGGGTCGATCCCGGCCTCCACGGCGCCGCTTGCATCTATGAAGCTGAGACTCACCGCGTCTTGGCCGTCACTGATATGCCGGTCGAGCCGTGGGGGTCGAAGAGCCACATCAACGTTCCAGAGTTCATGCGCTGGGTTCACCGCGGCCGAGCGGACACCGCGGCGATCGAGCGCGTCAATGCCATGCCCTCGATCGACGGCCGGCGCAGTATGGGCGCCGCCAGCGCATTCCGGTTTGGTATGGTTTTCGGCGAGGTGCGCGGCGCGCTGATCGGCGCGGGCCTTAAGATCGTCGATGTTCCCCCGACCACCTGGAAAGACCTATTCGAGCTTCGCGGGCGCGATAAGGATGACGCGCGCCTCCTGGCGCTGCACCTTTTTCCGGACCTCGCCCAGACGCTCAAACGGAAGAAGGACATCGGGAGGGCCGAGAGCATTCTCATCGCTCGGTGGGCCGCGCTGGGCCGCTGGGAGCACAAATGAGTGCGATCGAGAACTATCGGGTGTCGGCCGATGCCGCCGGCATGCTGGATGGTCTCCCATACCGCCATTTCAACCTCATCGCCGCCGATGTCCCCTGGAAGTTCCAAGTCCGATCTGACGGTGGTCTGGGGCGTAGTGCAGAGCAGCATTACAAGACGATGAGGTTGACCAATCTCGCTAGACTAGATGTTGGGGCTATAGCCGCGCCTGATTCTCATCTACTATTTTGGGTCACAGGCCCCTTCCTGGCGATCGGAGCACACGTTCCGATCATGCGCGCGTGGGGCTTCGAGCCAACCGCCATCTGGGGAGTTTGGATTAAGCCCACCAAGGGCAATTATGAAAACGGCCACCTCATGCTGGACGATACGGTCTGGAAAATGGGGATGGGCCACACCTCCCGGCAGAACGCTGAATTTGTCGTGATCGGCCGGCGGGGCAGTCCCAGGCGCCTTTCCAAAAAGGTACGCCAAATTATCACCGAGCCCCTGCGCGAACATTCACGCAAGCCCGAAGGATTTTACCGGAACGCTGCAGCGTATGCGGCGGGCCCGCGCCTTGAGCTATTTGGCCGAGAGCAGCGCGAGGGCTGGATTGTCAGAGGAGACGAGAGCACGAAGTTCTAGGCCGTCCGCATCAACTGGGGTTTTCAAATGAAGAACGACGTTTCGCTGCCGAAATGGCAGCCGCACTCCATCGAATCTGAACAGGAACTGCTCGGAGCGATTCTGGTCAACAACGCCGCCTTCCCGCTCGTTCAGGATTTCCTCAAGGCTGAGCATTTTTTTGAGCCGCTTCACGCCCATGTCTACGAAATTTGCGAGCGCTTGATTGCGCTTGGCAAGACAGCCAATCCGATCACGCTGCGGACCTTCATTCCGGAAGGTCTGGTGGGCGAGCACATGACGGTGAGCAAGTATCTTGCGAAGCTCGCCGCCGCCGCGACCACGATCGTCAACGCGCGCGACTATGCCTTCAACATTCGCGACCTCGCGTTCCAACGCCAGCTGATGAATATCGGCGTCGAACTCGAACGCAACATTCCAATCGAGGTAATGCAGGTTGCCACCGATGCGATCGATGCGATCGATGCGATCGTCGCGGAACATGGCCTAGAGATCGACGGCGAAATCTCGATGTTAAAGGCGATGGCCGCAGCTGTGGATGCTGCAGCACTCGCCTTTCAAAACGACGGTCAGCTGCTTGGAATGTCGACTGGCCTGGCTGACCTGGATCAAAAACTCCTCGGTCTGCACGCAGGCGACCTAGTTATCCTAGCTGGCCGACCTGGCATGGGGAAGACAGCAGTGGCTCTGGGCATTGCCCGACATCTCGCCGCGGCTGGGCATGCCGGCCTATTCTTTTCCTTGGAGATGAGCGGCGTTCCACTCGCTCACCGCATGTTGTCGGATCAGATGTTCGACAACACCCCCATCCCCTATACGATGATTCGGTCAGGCAAATTCCAGGAAAAAACATTCGAGCGAATCACGGATGCTGCCAAGATATGTGCCATGCTGCCGATCACGATCGAGCAACAATCCACGGTCAATCTCTCACAGATCGCTGCTAAGGCGCGCAGGCACAAGCGCGCGCGCGGCCTGAAGTGGATCATGGTCGATTATCTCCAATTGATCCAAGCTTCTCAGCGCTACCAGGGCAATCGCGTGCAGGAAATCGGCGAAATTACCGCCGGTCTCAAGAAGCTCGCGCGCGAACTCCAAGTCCCGGTTATTTTGATGTCGCAGCTGAACCGTCTAGTCGAAGCGCGTGAAGATAAACGCCCTAATCTCGGTGATCTGCGCGAATCCGGCAATATCGAGCAGGATGCCG